>Ga0187809_10000008_pt1 | contig 315977 bp, 309 predicted proteins | sample NC_wetland_sal_i_8_FD_132415 | JGI IMG/M metagenome (GOLD analysis project Ga0187809, IMG submission 132415) | Wetland sediment microbial communities from Neuse River Estuary, North Carolina, USA - ASW_4 | ecosystem: Environmental > Aquatic > Freshwater > Wetlands > Sediment | place: USA... | reverse complement strand
GGCCGCGACCGGGTCCACCGACATCGCCATGAACATCACCGGCGTCGCCCGCTCCGCGGCCGACACCACCGCCGCCGCGACCAGCACCTCCAGCGCCGCCGAGGAGCTCGCCCGGATGGCCGCATCGCTCAAGCAGGTCCTGTCCCGGTTCGCCTACTAGGACCTCGGCGCCGCCCGCGCTGGTCAGACCCCGTCGAGGAGGCTGCGCAACGTGGTGGTGTAGGTGGCCAGCGCGGTGCGGCCCTCGGGTGTCAGGGCGACCGAGGTGCGGGATGCGGGCCCGGTGCCGCTCTTCTCGGTCGTGAGGTATCCGGCGTCCTCGAGCCTGCGTAGGTGGCTGATCAGGTTGCCGGGAGTCAGCCCGAGCAGGTCCTGGAGCCGGGTGAACGCCAAGGCGTCGCCGTCGCGCAGCGCGGCCAGCGTCACCACGATCCGCAGCCTCGCCGGTGCATGGATCAGCGGGTCCAGCCCGTCGTCGGGTGGCGTGTCGTCAGTCGTCACGTCGTCCGGCTGCCTGCGGTGGCGGGCGACGAGGGGAGTATGCCGGTGCGGTGCCACCGGAAGCGGAGCACCGCCTGGGCCAGGAGCAGCAGACACCCCCCGACCGCGAGCACCCCCCAGGCGTCGGCCGGGCCGGCGAAGGCACTGCCCGTCCCGACGACGACCATCGACAGCCCGCCGATCAGCTTCCACCGATCCTGTCGCCCTGCGGCATACCCGGCCATCACCGCGCCGAGCACCAGCCATGGTGCGGCAGCGTCGAAGACGCCGTAGACGATGGCCGCGCTGAACCCGTCGTAGCGCAACGCGCCGTCGAAGACATAGACGCCCACGACCGCGAAGGCGACCGGGACCGCCAGCCATCGTGCCTCGAGCCGGGACCTCCCGCTGACGCCGGACGTCGCTCTGACGTACACCGCAACGCTGACCAGCACCGCGGCGGCGACCACGATGTAGACCACGCCGATGACGGTGAGGCTCGGGCCCTCGTACGGGTCGTGACCGCGCGAGGACGACCAGATCGACCCGTAGACGGCCAGCACGACCAGAGCGGAGAGCACTGACAGCACCGGGGTGTCGCTGCTCAGCCTGTGCTGCGCCTCTCGTCGGGTGCGCTCCAGCAGGTATGCCGCCTCGCGGGGGCCGAGCGGTTCGTCCTGCTCGTCGTCAGGGCTGTCGCCGACCTGGCTCGGTGTGTCCATGGCCACCTCCCACATGACTTTGTCCTGCAAACTTAACAAGCTCTGCGCGACAAAGTCAACGGCGGTGGTCATGCAGACCGAGCGGCCAGGCCCCGGAACCTCACCCGCTCGTGCGGTGGCACCGGTCGGTCGGTCAGTCCCTGGCGTCGCCGACGAAGGGGCGGACCTCGATCGGCAGGGTCGTCGCCCGCGCGAGCTTCCGGCCCCACTCGAGCGCCTCGTCCAGGTCGGCGGCGGTGATGATCGTCAGCCCGCCGAGGTGCTCCTTGCTCTCCAGGAAGGGGCCGTCCGTCATCGGTGCGCTCACGTCGCCGGCGTGGATCACCGTCGCCGTGGCGGGGTCGTCCAGGCCGCCGGAGAACACCCACGATCCGGCGGAGCGCATCTGCTGGCGCACCGCGAGGACGTCACGGGTGATCTCCTGGAGCCGCTCGGTCGACGGCGGGACCCCGTCGCCCTGGAAGACGCTGAGCAGGTAGTGGGTCATGGGTGCCTTCCTTCACGTGGCGGGCGCATAGACGACGAGGAGCAGGCCCCCGCTGGTCGGGGTGCACTCGACGAGCCGGAGGTCGGTCCGGACGCCGTCGGCGAACTGGCGCCGACCGGTGCCCAGCACCATCGGGTGGATCATCAGCAGGTACTCGTCGACCAGGCCGGCCGCCGCCAGCGAACCGGTCAGCTCGCCACTACCCATGATGCCGAGCACTCCGTCCGTGTGCGCCTTCAGCGCACCCACAGCCGCCGCGACGTCGCCGGTGACCAGCGTCGAGTTCGGCCACGGGAGCGGCTCCGTCAGCGTCGTCGAGACCACGTACTTCTGTGCCTGGTTGAGCATCGGACCGAACGGGCTGTCCGGTTCGGCGTTCCACCGGCTCAGCAGGTCCTCGTAGGTCCGCCGCCCGAACAGCCACCCGGCCAGCCCGCCCCCGGCGGCCATCCGTGCGCCCATCGCCCGGCCCGCGTCGTTGTCCGGCGTGGCCGACAGGCGCGCCCAGCCCCCCTGGGTGAAGCCGTCTCGGGTGTCCTCGTCCGGGCGCCCCGGTGACTGCATCACGCCATCCACGGTCAGGTGGTTCATCACGACGATCCGTCCCATCCCGGACTCCTTCTCTCGCGGCTGGGTCACCGGGCCTGGTACCCGCGGGCGAGGTCGCCCAGGCCCGAGCCTCACCCACACCACGAACGGCCGCGGTCCGATCCGACACACCGGGTCACGCACGCTCAAGCTGACTCCGGTCCGGCTCGGCAGCACCCGGCGGTGCGTCAGCTGGTCGCGCGTAGGACGGGTGTCCCGTCGGGGAGCGCGATCTGGACCGCGGCCAGCTCGGCTCGGCTCAGCTCGGTCCCACTCGTGAACGTCAGGTCGCCGCCGGGGCCGACGGTCCAGCTGCCGAGGTCGTGGCTCGCGCCGGCGCGGTCGACGGTCTGCAGCTCGTAGCCGGCCCGGGAGGACCACCCGGTGCCTGACGCGTAGCGACAGGTCACGGTGATGCGCGTCCCCCAGGGCTGCTCGTCCAGGGCGACCGTGGCCGACAGGGGCGTCGCGGTGACCGGTGTCATCGCGACGGTGTCGCCCCGGCCGCCGGTGCCGCGGACGAGCAGGACCCCCATCAGGGTGACGGCGACCAGGCAGGCCGCGGCCACCCCGGCCAGAGCGGCCACCACGAGGCGGCGGCGGCGTCCGGTCCGTGCGGCCGTGCGGAGCACCGCGGTGAGCACGGTGTCGGGCATCGGGACGCGATCGGGCTCGGTGAGGTCGTCCTCGGTCAGGCCGGCGAGCAGCGGTGGCATGGCGGCCAGGCGACCGACCCGTTCCGCACAGGCCGAGCAGCTGAGGAGATGGTGCTCGAAGGCGGCCCGTTCGTCCTCGGTGAGCAGGCCGAGGACGTATGCCGCGTCGTCGTGCTCGAACGGGTCGTGCCGCTCGCTCATGGCTCGCCTCCCATGTCGATGACAGCCTGCCGCAACGCATGCAGCGCGTAGTGGGTGCGGGACTTGACCGTCCCGGGTGGGATGCCGAGCCGCGCGGCGGCCTCGGCGACAGGCAGGCCCCGGATGTAGCACTCGAGCAGCACCTGGCGGTGGTCGGCGGAGAGGGTGGCCAGGGCGGCTCGGACCAGCGCCCGGTCCACGGCGCGGTCGGCGGTGTCCTCGACCGCCGGCTCGGGTACCTCGTCCGTCACCACCTCGGCCCGCCGGCGGGCGGCCCGCCACTCGTCGATCGCGATCCGCCGAGCGACCGTGAAGAGCCAGCCGCGGGCCGACCCGTCGGTCTCGTCCAGCACAGCCGGATGCCGCCACGCGCGCAGCAGGGTCTCCTGGACGACGTCCTCGGCGCGAGCGTGGTCCCCTCCGGTGAGCCCGACGGCATACGACCACAGCGCGCGGCCGTAGCGGTCGTGCAGCGCCCGGAGGAGGTCCGCGTCGGTGACGCCCACAGAGGTGACACTAACCACGGTCACCGCCGACCGATGCCGTGTCGACGAGGGGTGCGCGCATACCCTCACCACGTCGTGGGAGCACCCGCGGTTCACGCGACCGGGCGCCCGGCTGAACCGGAGCAGGCCCCCGGCCGTGTCATGGGTGGTCAGCCACACCCACGACGCCCGGGCCCAGGCCCTCGAAGGGGACCACCATGACTCGCTCTGCGCACGCTCGGTCCGTGAGCCGGCTGGGCCGGCTCGCAGCACCCGTGGTCCTCGTCGTCCTCCTGGCGGCGTGCGGTGCGGCATCCTCCCCTGGCGGCGGCTCGGCATCGTCCGCCGGCGGCGGCTCGGCATCGTCCCCGGGCGGCGCGGCCTCCTCGGCGTCGTCCGGTTCGGTCACCGTGGGCACCCGGTCCGGGCCGTCCGGCACCTACCTGGCCGACGGCTCGGGTCGGGCCCTCTACCTCTTCGTCGCCGACACCGCGACGAGCTCGAGGTGCAGCGGCGCGTGCGCCACTGCGTGGCCCCCGCTGACCGCCACCGGGACCCCTGCGGTCTCGGGGGACGCCCGCGCCTCCCTCCTCGGGACCCTGACCCGCTCGGACGGGGCGCACCAGGTGACCTATGCGGGCCATCCGCTCTACTACTTCGCCGGCGACACCACCCCGGGCCAGACCAACGGCCAGGGCGTCGACGGCTTCGGCGCCCTGTGGTGGCTCCTGATGCCCGACGGCTCCGCGATCACCGGGCCGACATCACCGACCGCCTCGGCCACCTCCCGCTACTGACGACGAGGGGCCCGTTGTGCGTGCCAAGCCGGCGGCATACGGCCGGATGCCGGGGCCACCGGCCCGGCTCGGCCTTGACAGCGTGGGCGGCGCCGATGTTGTGATGGCGGATCACCCCTAGCCGAGGAGTCCTGCCATGGCCGTCCGTGTCGACCTCAACATCTCGCTCGACGGGTTCGCGACGACGACGGACCAGACACCCGAGACTCCCTTCGGGGAGGACTGGCCGCGCCTCGTCGGCGCCTATGTCGCCACCCGGACGTTCCGCGAGCGGGTCCTGCACGACACGAGCGGAGAGGGCACGACCGGGGTCGACGACGACTATGCCGCGGCCTACTTCGCCGAGCTCGGTGCCGAGATCATGGGCGCGGGGATGTTCGGGCTGCACGACTTCCCCGACGACCCCGACTGGCGGGGCTGGTGGGGGGAGGAGCCGCCCTTCCGGATCCCCGTCTTCGTGCTCACCCACACCGCACCACGTCCCTCGATCGAGATGGCCGGTGGCACGACCTTCCACTTCCTGTCCGCGACGCCGGCCGAGGCGCTCGAGCGCGCGCTCGACGTCGCCGACGGCAAGGACGTGCGCATCGGCGGCGGCCCGACCGTCGTGCGTGACTTCCTCAAGGCCGGTCTCGTCGACCAGCTGCACGTCGCCGTGGCCCCGATCCTGCTGGGGCGCGGCATCCGGCTGTGGGACGAGCTGCGGGGCTGGGAGTCCGGCTATGAGGTGACGGCCGACGCGGCGCCGAGCGGCACCGTGCACCTGACGTTCCGACGCTGAGCCCGCGTTCGGCTCGACAGCGAGCGCGACCTGCCGGCGTGGCACCATGCAGCCATGGGTGTCGTCGACGAGTACCTCGCCAGCGTCGATCCCGCCTCGCGTCCGGCGATGCAGCGGGTCGTCGACCGGGCCCGGGCCCTGCTGCCCGATCTCGACGAGGGCGTGAGCTACCGGATGCCGGCGCTGCTGCACCGCGGCAAGCCGCTGCTCGCCGTCATGCGGACCACGACCCATCTGGCGATCTACCCGTTCAGCGGCCGGGTCGTGGCCGAGGTCGCCGACCGGCTCGAGGGCTTCTCGCTCTCGACCGGCACGATCCGCTTCTCGGCGGACCGGGAGGTCCCCGACGACGTCCTCGACGACGTCGTGCGGCTGCGGCAGCGCGAGATCGAGCAGGGCCGGACCCCGTCGGCCGGCTGACGCCGGGCAGCAGGGGCGCGACGCGCCGCCGCTCAGCCCCCCAGGTCGCGCAGGGCGTCGTCGCCGCCGGAGCGGTAGGCCGCCCACTCCTCGCCGCTGCGGGACCGCCCGGTCATCCGTTGCCATCGCTGACCGGCCGCGGCCACGGCGTCCGCGTCGCTCAGCCCCCGGTGCAGCGCCCGGAGGACCTGGGCCGCGACGAACGCCCGGCCCTCGTGGTAGCGACCGGCGTGGAAGGCGCTGCCGGACCCGGTGTTCGACGGTCGCGCGGCGCCCGCCGCGAGGTGGTCCTCGACGAGCTCGAGGGACCGCTCCTGCATGGTCTTGGCGCGCTCGGCGAGCGGCATCGTCGGGTCCACGGTCGGTGCTCCAGGGTTCGTGCTCCGGGTGCGTGCCGGGGTCGTCCCGGCCACGGTCCACCGTATCCGCGTCGGCCCCGGGCACGCACAGGGGTGCCGGGCAGCGGCGCGGGGCGCAGGATGGCTCCATGCCCAGTCGGATCGCAGTCATCGTCATCGACGCCCTGCACCCCGAGGTCCTCGCCGAGTTCTGGTGCGCCGTGCTCGGCTGGCAGGTCGTCGCGGTCGAGGCCGACCTCGTCAGCATCGCCCCACCCGACGGCACCGGGCCGACGATCGACCTCGCCCGCGTGCCCGAGGCCAAGGCCGTGAAGAACCGGCTCCATCTGGACCTGCGGGCGGACGGCAGGCCCACGGTCGACGAGCTGCAACGGCTGCTCGCGCTCGGGGCCCGGCGCACCGACGTGGGCCAGGAGCCCGGTTCGTCCTGGGTGGTCCTGGCCGACCCCGAGGGCAACGAGTTCTGCCTGCTGTCCCGCTCGGTGGAGGAGGTCCTCGGGGCGTCCTGACCGCCGCCCGGAACCCCGTTCACCCCAGCTCGTCGCGCCGCCGGGACAGGTAGGCGCGCTCGGCGGTGTTGCCGGCCAACGCGATCGCCTCGGCATACGCGGCTCGGGCCTGCCCGACCCGGCCGGCCCGGCGCAGCAGGTCGGCGCGGGCCGCGTGGAACGCGTGGTAGCCCGACAGGGCGGTCTCGAGGCGTCCGACCTCGGCGAGCGCCACGTCGGGCCCGTCGAGCTCGGCCACCGCCACGGCCCGGTTGAGCGCGACGACGGGTGAGGGGTCGAGGCGCAGCAGGTGGTCATACAGGGCGACGACCTGCGCCCAGTCGGTCTCCGCCGCAGCGGCGGCCGAGGTGTGCACGGCGTTGATGGCCGCGAGGAGCTGGTAGCGACCGGGAGCCACCCCCGTTGCCAGGCGCTCCCGGACGAGCCGGTGGCCCTCGGCGATGAGCGTCGCGTCCCAGGCGCGGCGGTCCTGCTCGCCGAGGGTGACGAGCTCGCCGAGGGCGTCGATACGGGCCGGGCGGCGTGCCTCGGTGAGCAGCATGAGGGCCAGCAGCCCGCTCACCTCGCCCTCGTCCGGGAGGAGCGCGCGGGTGAGGCGGGTCAGGCGGATCGCCTCGGCCGTGAGGTCCTGGCGCACCGGCTCGCTGTCCGGCCCGCTCGCCAGGTAGCCCTCGTTGAAGACGAGGAAGAGCACGGCCAGGACGCCCGAGACCCGTACCGGGAGGTCCTGGGCCGAGGGCACCCGGTAGGGGATCCGCGCGGCGGCGATCTTGGCCTTGGCCCGGGTGATCCGCTGGCCCATCGCGGACTCCCGTACGAGGAAGGCCCGGGCGATCTCGGGCACGGTCAGCCCACCGACGAGCCGGAGGGTCAGCGCGACGCGGTTCTCCATCGACAGCGCCGGGTGGCAGCAGGTGAAGAGCAGCCTCAGCCTGTCGTCCTCGACGGCGCCGAGCGGCGCCGGAGGGTCCGCGGCATACACGAGCTGGGCCTCCCTGTGCTTCTCGCCGCGCCTGCTCTCGCGTCGGAGCCGGTCCAGCGCCTTGCGGTGCGCGGTGGTCGTGAGCCAGCCGCCGGGGTTGGCGGGTATGCCGTCAGCGGGCCACCGTGCCACGGCCGTCGCGAACGCCTCGGCGGTGGCCTCCTCGGCGATGTCGAGGTCGCCGAACCGGCGGGCCAGGGCGGCGACCACCCTGGCCCACTCCTCACGGTGGGCCCGGGCGACGGCCTCGTGGGCGTCGACCACGCTCAGCCCGCGCCGACTGGGTGAACCGGTGCGAGAGCCTGCATGGCGGCCTCCTGTCACGTCGGGACACCTCGGGTGGGTGCCCTCGTCCCTTCGACGACGTCCACTGCCCTGATCCGACACTGCCGGGGGACCCGGTTTCAAGAGCGGGGCCCGGTTGGACCTGCGGAGGTCGCTCCTCAACGCGCAGCACGCCCTGGGCGGCCGCCGGCCGCGGCGGTCGCCTCGGTCCGCCGACGTCCGTCCCCGTCTGCCGGTTCGCCGTCGATGACACAGCGAGGTCCGACGGGTCCAGACCGTCGGTGACCTACCCCACCACGAGGACGTGTTCGCGGGTACCGTCGAAGCGGATCCCGATCGAGGTGGTCGTGATGGCACGTGTGCTGGACGGGATGGTCGCTCCGATGGCGCCGGGCGCCGAGGAGGACGTCTTCCGCGGGAGAGTGTGGCTGGGCGAGGACGGCACGGTCGTCGCGGTGACCCATGACGGGGACCCGGCGCCGGCCGGGTTCCCCGCCGACGCCATGGTGGTCCCGGTGGGGGATGCGGTGATCTACCCCGGCCTCATCGACCTACACAGCCACCTCGGCTACAACACGCTGCCGCTGTGGACCGACCCGGGCCAGCAGAAGGCCTATCTCCACCACGACAGCTGGCCGGGTGAGCCGTCCTACAAGCCGGATGTCTCCTGGCCGGCGTGGACCCTCGCCGCCCAGGCCCCCGAGTGCCTGCTCGCCTACGTCCAGGTGCGCGCCCTCGCCGGTGGAACGACCGCGATCCAGGGCTGGCCGTCGATGAGCCGGCCCCCGACCAACCGGCTCGTCCGGTGCGTCGACTCCGACAAGGAGGGGCCGCTGGCGGACCCGGTCCGCGTCTCGGCGCTCACCCTCGACTCCACCGCGCTCGAGGCCCGGCGGACCGCGCTGGACGGGGGCGCCACCTTCGTCTACCACTGCGCCGAGGGTCAGGTCGGCACCATCGTCGGCCGCGAGTTCGTCGACCTCGACACGGCGGGCTGTCTGCGCCAGTCCATGGTGTGCATCCACACCAACGCCCTCGTCGCCGAGGACTACCGGCGCTGGCGCACGGCGGCGCGCGCGGTGAGCACCCGCCAGCCCTATGGCGCCGTCGTCTGGTCGCCGTTCTCGAACCTGTGGCTCTATGGCTCCACGACCGACGTCCCTGCGGCCCGAGCGGCCGGGCTTGCGCTCTGCCTCGGCACCGACTGGGGCCCGTCGGGGACGCACAACCTGCTCGGAGAGGCCAAGGTGGCCCGCCTCTGGTCCGACACCCGCGGCTGGGGCCTCACCGACGCCGACCTCGTCGCGATGATGACGTGGGCCCCCGGAGACGTGCTGGCCCGGGCCTGGCGTATGCCGGTGGGGCGGCTGGTTCCCGGTGCCCTCGGTGACGTCGTCGTCGTCTCGCAGCGCCGGGCGGACCCGTGGGCCAGCCTCGTCGCGGCCCGCGAGAGGGACGTCCAGCTCGTCCTGGTCGGCGGGCGCCCGGTCTGGGGGACGACGTCTCTCATGGCCGCGGCCGGGGTGGCTGGCTCGCCGTCCGTCCGGATCGGGTCGGTCTACCGTCGGGTGGCGCTGGCCCGCCCCGACGACCCGTCCACCCCCTGGTCGTGGGGCGACGTGCTGGCCCGGCTCGAGGCGGTGCGCACGTCGGCGAGGACCGTGCCGCCGGCGGGAGCCGCCGGGTCGCGCGTCCGGGGCATGGCGGGTGCGTCGTCAGTCGACCCCGACGGCACGCCGCGCCTCGACATCAACCTCGACATGCCCGGAGCCGTCGGGCTGCGGGCGGGCCCGCCGCCGAAGGGCCAGGTCGTCGACATCCCCCCGATCGCGAAGGTCTACCACGACCCGTCGTGGCTGCGGACCGTCCCGCTCGGGGGCTTCCACGGTGGTGCGCTCGACGGGCTGGCAGCGGCATTCGCCTGACCCCTCGGCGCCGACCCTCGAAGGAGGCGGCCGATGTCACTTCCGGTGGCACAGGTCCGACGGGCCCAGCGCGGTGTCTCGGTGCAGCGGTTCCTCGCCGGGGACCGGCGGCGGGCGGCCGCGCTGGGCGACGGTCTGGGCCCGCAGGAGCGGGCCCGGGTGGTCGCGACGTTCGTCGAGCTGCTGGAGGGTCTCTATGCGCACCTGCCCCTCAAGCGGGCGATGTACGGCGTCGACCCCGTGCAGCGGCTGCGTCTCCTCGGCCAGCGGGTCGACCTCGTCGACCCGGTGACCTTCGGCTACGAGCTCGCCGGGATCGTCACCGGCCTGCGCGACGCACACACGCGCTATGTGGGGCCGCCGCTGTACGACGGCTGCGTGGCGATGCTGCCCTTCCTCGTCGAGGCGTACGGTCCGCCGAACGCACCGCATTACATCGTCTCCAAAACGGTGCAGGACCCTGCCGGGCGCCCGGCGTCGTCCGGGCCGTTCCGCGCCGGCGTCGAGGTCCTCACGTGGAACGCCGTGCCCATGGATATCGCGGTCAACCGGCACGCGGATGCCGAGACGGGCGGCCGCCCGGACAGCCGGCGGGCGCGCGCCCTCGAGTCGATGACGTTGCGGGCGCTGCAGTTCGGGCCGCCGCCCGACGAGCTCTGGGTCGACATCGGCTTCGCCGACCGTGCCGGACGGCGGCATACCCACCGGGTGGAGTGGCGTGTCGTCCAGCCGCGGGCCTCGGGGTCCCCCGGTGCGACGGAGCCCGGTGCGGATGGTCGCCGGCACGCCATCGACCCCGCGGCCGAGGTGCATCGCCAGGCCAAGAAGCTGCTGTTCAAGCCCGACGTGTGGTGGCAGGGCGTCACGGCCGCGGTGCCCCGCGCCGGCGGGGACGAGGTGCCGGACGGCCAGTGGCTCCCGACGACGATGCCCGACGTGCTGGCCGCCCGCGTCGTCACCGTCGACCGGCACCGGCTGGGGTACCTCAGGTTGTGGAGCTTCGACGTCGCCGACGACGACGCCTATCTCGCCGAGGTGACGCGGCTGCTGGCCCTGCTGCCCGAGCGCGGTCTCGTCATCGACCTGCGTGCGAACCCGGGCGGGCTCATCTGGGCCGCGGAGCGTCTGCTGCAGCTCTTCACGCCGAACCCGGTGTCCCCCAACGGGTTCTCGCTCGTCGCGACCGCCCTGACGCGCGACCTGGCCGGCGCGCCGCAGAATGCCGCCGACTTCGAGCCGTGGCTCGCCAGCCTCACCGAGGCGGTGGCAACGGGTGAGCCCTACTCGTCGGCCGTGCCGATCACCCCCGTCGAACGCTGCAACGACCTCGGTCAGGTCTACGGCGGCCCGGTGGTAGCCGTCGTGGACCCCAACACCTACAGCGCCGGAGACCTCTTCGCGGCAGGCTTCGTCGACAGCGGCGTCGGCCGGCTCGTCTGCGTCGGGGAGGCCAGTGGCGGCGGCGGAGCGAACGTCTGGACGGCGGCCGCCGTCGGCAGCGCCCTGCTGGGGACGGCCCACGCGACGCCGGACCTGCCGGCCGGGCTGAGCTACACCCTGGCGGTGCGCAGGGCGACCCGGTCCGGACCGGCCGTCGGCGCCGCCATCGAGGACGTCGGGGTCCGTGGCCAGGAGCGCCATGCGATGACCTATCGCGACCTCACCGAGTCCAACCGCGACCTCGTCGACCATGCGGCCAAGGTCGTTCTCTCACAGAGGTGGAGCTCGATGACGGTCCTCGCCCCCGACGGGGACGGGCACCCGCTCGTCGTGCGGACGCGCGGCGTGGAGTGGCTCGACGTGCTCGTCGACGACGCCTATCTGCCCTCGCTCAAGGTCACCGGGCGCACGACGCGGGTCCCGGTGTCCCCCTCCTGGGGGCGTATCGAGGTCCGCGGCCGTGCCTCGGGCGAGCTCGTGCAGCGTCGCGTCCTGCGGTCCGGCTAGCTCTTCAGGGCGGATGCCGCCGCCGCGTCCGCCGCCGACAGCGGTGGTGGGGCGAGCGCGGCGACCCAGCCCGGGAGATAGACCTTGAGGTAGTCGGGGGAGGGCTTGCCGGTGGCCCGGTCGGTGGGTCGGCTGGCCCGGTTCCCGGAGGTCCCGACCCAGATCGGTGTCCCGAAGGGCAGATCCGCCGTCGGGACCCGTCCGCGGGTCGTCGGCATGACGAAGGTCGGAGCGGACAGGTCCCTCGCGTAGTCGAGCCCGGAGAGGGTGTCGAGAGCCGCCTGCCACCGGGGCCGGGCCGAGGTCGACCAGGCGGGGAGCGAGACGACCCGCAGCCCGGCCGGGGCGATGGTGCCGGCGAGGCGCTGCGCGCCGGGACCGAGCGTGACGAGGGCGGCGAGGCCGGCGTTCGCCGAGCGCACCCTGGCGAGGATCGCGGCATGCAGGGCGCGGACCTGTGCGTTGTCGACGAGAGCGGTCCGCTTCGCGGAGCTGAGGTCGCTGACGTCGACCGGGACGGTCCGCACGATGAGGTAGCGCTTGGTCAGACCCGCCGCGGTGAGCCAGGCCTGGAGCCGTTGGCCCGTCTCGCCGCAGAGGGCGCGCCCCGCGAAGAGGTCGTCGGGGGAGTCGGGGTCGGCCAGGACGAGGAGGCTGACCGAGGTGAAGCGTCCCCGGTAGACGGCCCCGGTGCCGAAGGACGCGGCGGACGTGACGCCCAGCGCGGCGAAGTCCGGCCAGGACAGGCCCGCCTCGCCGCCCATGAGCAGGCGGGCGAAGGTCGCGGAGGGCCCCGGGTCGAACAACCGGGGCGAATGCCGCGGCGGCTCGACGGGGAGGTCGCCCGGCTCGGCGGCATACCCCTCGGCGCTGCCGATCCCCGTGGAGGAGTACGTCAGCGACGCCCCGGCGCCGGCGTACTTGCCGTGGGCCGAGAACAGCTGGATGCTCCGCTGGTTGTCGCCGCGGTTCGACGAGGTCGCGCCCCGGCCGAGGCGGGGGCAGGTGCCGAAGGGGAAGTCGGCGTAGGGGGCCGGGTCGCTGCCGTAGACGAACGCCGTCGACAGGTCGCGGTGCGCGCCGTCGTCCGGCGGCAGCCAGGCGGGGTCCGCGTCGACCCAGTCCCGGATCTGGCCGACGGCCCGCACGAAGTCGGCCTTGATCGCCGCGCCACCCCCGCCGGTGATCCCGCCGGGGTGGAGCACGCCGATGAAGCGGACACCGGCCAGCGGCCCCCCGCAGGTCGCCAGCTGGAGCGTGGCCGGGTCGGCCGTGCCGCCGTGACCCGTGACCCACGTGGCCACCGACTCCTTGGCGGCCTCGCCGACCGCGATGACGAGGCGCAGGTCTCCGGCGGCCACCTTGTCGAAGAGCGCGTTCCGGTGCGTCACGATGGGCGAGACCGGGTTCTGAGCCAGACCCTTGAGAGTCGAGGTGTACTGCCCGAAGATCGGGTAGACGAAGGTGTTCATGAACACGTAGGACCGGGTCACGCCGAGGTGGGTCAGCAGGTGCTGCATCCGGGCCCCGGTGCCGCCCGTGAAGGAGCGGTGCGAGAGCGACTCGTCCTGCGCGCCCTCCTGGCCGATGACGAGCACCCGGGCCGAACCGTCGAGCCGGCCTCGGTAGAACATCGGGCCGAAGTGCCAGCGGAAGGCCTCACGGCCCGTCACCGCCGTGCCGAGACCCCGGTAGTTCGGGGTCGCAGCGAAGAGCTCGGGCCAGCCGCTGCCCTTCGCCGGGCCGGGGTCGTACTCCCAGACGTTGCCACGCGCATCCACCATGGCGCACCGCCCATCGTCGTCGACGTCCTCCTCAGGTTGGCACAGAGCGGCCGCGTGCGGGGGTCCGCAGGCGAACCAGCTCTGTCCGAGAGGTCGGCTCGGTCCGCCGCCGGCGTCGTTTTGCCGCGCGGGGGTCGGGTAGGCGGGGCCACATGCGTCTGCCCGCCCGAATCGCCGTCGCCGTCGTCCCTCCCGCCCTCGCCGCCGTTCTCGGCAGCCGCAGCGCCCGGACCGCCCCCGAGGTCTACCGGCGCCTGGACAAGCCCGACTGGGCCCCGCCCGAGCAGGTCTTCGGCCCGGTGTGGACCGTCCTCTACGCGCTCATCGGGACGGCGGGCTGGCGGCTCACCCGGCGCCCCCAGCCGGCCCTCGTCGGCCTCCACCTGTCCCAGCTCGGGCTCAACGCGGCGTGGACGCCGCTCTTCTTCGGCGCCGGACGACGCCGGGCGGCCGTCGCGGTGAGCGTCGCGCTCGACGTGGCGCTCGTCGCCGAGATCCTCGCCCTGGCCCGCCGCGACCGGGCCGCCGCCGCCCTCCTCGTGCCCTACCTCGCCTGGACCGGGTACGCCACGGCCCTGGCCACCGCGGTCACCGAGAAGAACGAGAGTTAGGTAAGCCTTACCTAACTTCGCTACGGTAGGCGCCATGTCCACCGTCTCCCGGCTCCTGGCCCAGCGCGTCACCCCCACCTCGGGCGCCGACGGCATCCTCGGCACCCGCACGCTCGCCGACCTCCAGCCCGGCGACCGAGCGAGGATCAGCGGGTATGCCGTGGACCTGCCGGCCGCCACCCGTCGCCGGCTCGTCGACCTCGGCTTCGCGCCGGGCGGCGTCGTCGACGTCGTGCGTCGCGCACCGGCCCACGACCCGGTCGTCTACCGGGTGGCCGAGACCGAGATGGCGATCCGGCGGGTCCTGGCCCGCGGCATCCACGTGGAGCGGGCGTGAGCGAGCACCGCCACGGCGGCGGTGCGGTCCTCACCGGCCGGGGCACCCGACGGTTCGCCCTCGTCGGCAGCCCGAACTCCGGCAAGACGACCCTCTTCAACGCCCTGACCGGCCTGAAGGCCAAGACCGGCAACTACCCCGGGGTCACCGTCGCGCGCTACGAGGGGCTGACGAGCACCGGAGCCGGCGACGTCATCGTCGAGGACCTGCCGGGCACCTACTCCCTCGACCCGATCAGCCCCGACGAGGTCGTCGTCACCGAGGTGCTGGACCCGGCCATAGGGGAGCACGGCACCCCGACCCCCGACGGGCTCGTCGCCGTGCTCGACGCGACCGCCCTGCGCCGCTCGCTCGGCCTGCTGGCGCACGTCCTGCGGACCGGCCTCCCCACGGTCCTCGTCCTGACGTTCACCGACGACCTCGCCCGACGGGCCGGCTCGGTCGACACCGCCGCCCTCGCGGCGGCGCTCGGCGTCAGGGTCGTCCCGGTGACCGCGGGCAACCGCTCCCAGGTCGCCGCGCTGCGGCGGATGCTGGAGTCCGTCGATGAGTGGCCCGCGCCCGCGGTGCTGCCGCCGACCGAGCCGGTCGAGGCGGCGGCGTGGACGCGGTCGGTCCTCGGCCGGGCGGCATACGAGGTGCCGGAGGTCGACCTGCGGACCCGGCGCATCGACGCGGTCCTGCTCCATCCGCTCTGGGGCAGCGTCGTCTTCTTCGCGACGATGTTCGCGTTCTTCCAGACGATCTTCGCCGTGGCCGCTCCGGTGCAGGGCTGGGTCGAGAGCCTCTTCGGCCGGCTCGGGACGGTGGCGCAGGAGCACATCGGCAACCCCTGGCTCGCGGGCCTCGTCGGCCAGGCGCTGCTCGGTGGTGTCGGTGGCGTGCTCGTCTTCCTGCCCCAGATCGCGATGCTCTTCGTGCTCATCGCCCTGCTCGAGGGTGTCGGCTACCTGTCCCGGGCCGCGTTCCTCATGGACCGGGTCATGGCCAAAGCGGGCCTCGAGGGTCGGGCGTTCGTGTCGCTGCTCTCGTCGTTCGCGTGCGCCATCCCGGGCATCATGGCCACCCGGTCGCTGCCCTCGGCCCGCGACCGGCTGGCGACGATGATGGCGGCACCGCTCATGACCTGCTCGGCGCGGCTGCCCGTCTACGTCCTGCTCATCGGGATCCTCGTGCCCGACGGTGCCCGGGTCGGGCCGTTCGGCGCCCAAGGTGTCGTGATGTTCGGCCTCTATGTGCTCGGCGCGCTCTCGGCGATGACGGCTGCGTGGGTGTTCTCGCGGCTGGGCGGCCGCACGTCGCTCGCCATGCCGTTCTACATGGAGATGCCCTCCTACCGCCTGCCCAAGCCGTCGACGGCCGCCATCGCGGTGTGGGAGGCCTGTACGGCGTTCCTGCGCAAGGTGGGCACGATCATCCTCGTCACGACCGTCGCCCTGTGGGCGCTGCTCAGCTTCCCGGCCCGGGGAACCGACGAGCTGGGTGCGGCCGGGGTCGACCCGAGCGACCAGGTGGCCGTCAGCGCCTACGTCCTCGACCACTCGTATGCCGCGGACCTCGGCCATGCCGTCGAGCCGGTCTTCGAGCCGCTGGGCTACGACTGGCGCATCAACATCGGGATCCTCTCCTCGCTGGCCGCGCGCGAGACGTTCGTGGCGACCCTGGGCCAGGTCGGCGCGGCCGACAACCCCGACGACCCCGGTGCCGCTCTCCGGGCGATGACGGTCGAGAGCGGGCCGCGCGCCGGGCAGCCGCTCTTCACGGCGCCCGTCACCGCCTCGCTCCTCGTCTTCTTCGTCTATGCCCTGCAGTGCATGTCGACGATCGGGGTGATGCGCCGCGAGACGGGGACCTGGAGGTGGCCCGGGATCGCCTTCGGCTACATGTTCGTCCTCGCGTGGGGCATGGCCCTGCTCGCCCGGACCCTCGTCGGGCTGTTCGCGTAGGAGCCGTCATGCATGCCGAGACCGTTGCCGGTGACCGCCACGCGGTCCGCTGGGTGTTGCCGGGGTCGTCGCTGCCCAGCGGCCGGCTCCGCGAGGCACCGGGCGCCCTGGGCGCCCTCCTCGCGGCGGGAACGCTGCAGGAGGTGCGCACCGAGCCCCACGGGGTGACCATGCGCCTAGCCGAAGGGCGGACCTGGCGCGACGAGGGCGACCCGGTCCGCGCGGCGCTCGCTGCCGCGCTGGACGAGGTCGGGGCCTGGGTCGTCGAGCCCGACGAGGACGGCACCCTGGTCCGGGTGGCACAGGACGTCCTGGCCGGTCCGGTCGGGGACTACGTCCGCAGCCATGGCGGGCTCGTCACCGTCACCGGCGCGCATGACGGCATCCTCGCGCTCGTGTTCGACGGGGCCTGCAGCGGCTGCCCCGCCTCGGGCGTCACCCTGCACTCACGCATCGAGTCCGCTGTCCGCGAGCGGTACCCGGCCGTGCGGGAGGTCCGGGACACCTCGGCCGGGCGGCCGGCCCGGTCGGTCACGCTCTGGCCACGCCTGCGGCGCCCCTGAGCCGGACCGGGGCCGAACCCGGTGCGCGGACGGGCGTCGGCCCTCAGAGCGCGTGCCGGCGTTGGAGCTGGTGCAGAGCCGCCCAGCCCAGCGGGATGGGCAGCCAGTAGGTCGCGACGCGATAGACGAGGACCGCCGAGAGGGCCAGGCCCGCGTCCGTACCGATCGCGACGAGTCCGGCCGTCATCGCCGCCTCGATGCCGCCGAGGCCGCCGGGGGTGGGGACGGCCGAGCCGATGATGGCCCCGGCGAAGTAGACCACCGCGACCCCGGCCAGGGGTGGCTGCCCGCCGGCCGCCCGCGTCGCGCAGTAGAGCGCCGCCACGAACGAGGTGTCGAGCAGCAGCGCCCCACCGACCAGCTGGGCGACCTGGGTGGGCCGCCTGAGCACCCCCATCACGGCGGGGAGCACCTCGGACAGCTGCGGCAGGAAGCGGCGCCGGACCCAGTCGCGGACCTGGGGCACCGCCAGGGCGACGACCGCCGCGGCCAGGGCGATGAGCAGCCCGATGACGGCGCCGGGGGGTGGCGTGAACGACGCCCGGGGGCCGATGCCCGCGGCGACGCTCGACACCGCGAGCAGCGCGCTGTAGCTGCCGAACTGGGTGATGTTCACCAGCCCGAGGGCGCCTGCGGCCGCACCGGTGCTCGCCCCGGACCGGCGCAGGAAGCGGGTGTTGAGGGCGACGTTGCCGAGCATGGCCGGGGCGACGAGCCCGGCGAAGGCGACCGCGAGCTGGGTCATCACGGTTCGGGGGTAGCGCAGCCGGACCGGTGAGGCGCCGGACAGGGCGAGCGACGCGGCGGCGAAGGTGAGCGCCGCGAAGCCGAGGGTTGCTGCCGCCCAGCCCCTGTTGACACCCAGCAGGGTCTGGCCGAGGTTGGCGCGGGAGAGCTGGCCGAGCAGGACGTATGCCGCGATGCCGCCACCGAGGATCGAGATGATCGTCCGTGGGGTGACCCTGCGCAGCTCGACCTCGGCCGGTCCCTCCTCCGCGCCCGACAGGGCGAGGACGGCGTCCTGGACGGTCCCGAGCAGACCGGGCCGGTCGCGCAGGGCGGCCCGGATGGCCCGGTCGAGCGCGACCGGCTGGAGCACGGGGAGCGCGGCGGTGACGCGGGCCGTGCCGACCGTGGCGATGGCCTGTCGGACCGCCGCGTCGGCACCCCCGTGCAGGGCCGTGATGGCGAGCAGGTTCGCGACGTCGAGCCGCAGGGCGATGTCAGGGGCGGCGATGTCGCCGCGGCCGACCTCGGCCAGGGCGGCCCCTCCCTCGGGGGTGACGAGGAGGGTCTGCGCCGTGAGGCTCCGGTGGGCGACCCCCCGCTCCTGGAGCGCGGCCAGCATCCGCCAGAGCGAGGCCACCACGGCCTCGTCCAGATCGCCGACCTCGGCGACCGTCCTCCCCTCGGGTGCCCGCCAGGCCGTGACGAGCGAGTCGCCGCCTGCGTCGACGGCACCGAGCGGGCGCGGAGCCGGCACACCGGCATTCGCGAGGACCTCGCCCATGAGGACGGCATGCTCGACCTGACGACGCAGGGTGAGCTCCGGCGCTCGGGCGCCGCCCGGGCGCAGCGCCACCAGGCGGACCAGGCGGGTGAGGACCCCGCTGCCGAGGGCGTCCCGGTCGAAGACCTCGACGGTCGTCAGCGGCGCCGCCGCGGCGAAGCGGCGGCTTCCTTCGCGGCCGGACGGTCGGGGGCTGAGCGCCCCGGTGACGATCCCCACCGAGGCGAGCGCCTGGATGACCTGATCGGGGGTGGCGCGCGTCGACGGCATACCCAGGGCGAGCCGGAAGGTGAAGCCGATGATGAGCCCGACGAGCACGCTCGCGATGAGGGCGATGCCCGTCGCGTCGCCGCCGAAGAAGCTGGTGACGGCGAGCGCGGCGACGACGGCGATGCCCGGGCGCTGGATCCGCGGCGAGGTGGCGCTCCCGCTGAGCAGGGCCGCGGTTGCCACCACGACCTCCGAGAGCGGGTTGCTGCGCGTCGACGCGGTGACCGGTGCGGTCAGGGCGGCGGCCACGGCATGGGGGACGTAGCCCTGGCTCACGAGCCACTCGATCCCCGAGGCCACGGCCGCGCCCACCCCCGCCGCCGCGAGGGCCTCGATGACGAGGGCCAGCCTGCCCCGCCGGGCGAGGTCGAGGCCGAGTGCGAGGGGGAGGGCGACCGCCCCAACGCCCCCGGCGAAGCTGATGACCGACAGCAGGACGCGGGGCAGGCCATCGACCGCGAGGGAGAGCTCGGTCTCGAGCGTGTTCGTCGTCCCGACGGCCCCGACGGCGAAGCCGATCCCGGCGGCCAGGGCGACGACGGTGGCGGCGAGGAGCGCCGCATCGGCCGGACGCCGGACCCGGCGCGGCACATCGGACGCACCGGGCCAGGTCATGGCCGCCAGCGTAGCCGCGGCACCGGGACGCCGATCGACAGGACACGGGTGGTCCCGGCCGGCGGGGTCGGGGAGCGGGCGGTGGCTGGGTGGTCGGGGCGCGGGTGGTGGGGCCGGGTGGTCGGGACCCCGCGGGCCGCGGCAGGCCGGCCGCCCCCGCTCAGCACCCCGGCGGCGGCGCGGGCCTCCCGGCGCCCCGCACCGGCCCGCCGGACGGCGCCGACGTGTCGGACAGGGCCACCATGACGAGCCCGAGGCCCAGTGCGACCCAGATCGCGCGGTCACCGACGGCGGCGGGGGAGCGCGTCGCCGTCCAGATCGCCAGGCTGCGGGCGCACAGGACGGCATAGGCCGCGCCACCCCAGCGAAGCCAGCCGCACGCCCAGTCGGCCCGGCTGCGGGCCGCCAGGCCGGTCAGCCCGAGGAGCAGGTGCACGGCGTTCCCGGCCCCGGTGACGGGCAGGACGCCGAGCAGGACCGCCGGCGTGTAGGGCCCGGCGAGGTCCAGCCGGGTGACGTTGGTCGTGAGGACGGGGACGAAGCCGAGGATGCCGACCACGAGGAAGCCCCAGGCCAGCCGGTGGGCGGAGCGTTGCGGACGGGGGACGTCGGCGGGCGGGCGGGGGCCGCGGTCGCGGGGTGTCGTGCTCATCGGCGGCTCTCCTTCGTCGCGCGGGCGTCGTGCGCCCCGAGCCGCGCGTGCTCCCCGTCCCTACCCCCCGGCCGACCCTGGCAACCGTCCTGGCAACCGTCCCGTCCCGTCGGTCCTCTCCGCGGGGACGGCCGATGACTGCGGTCCCAGGAAGGATCGGGTCCTCGTCCAGCGCGGCCCCAGGAAAGCGGCCGAGCATCGGACCTCGTGACTGCGACGACACGGCCGGGGTCGGGCGGGCTGACCCGCCACGGGGCGCTGCGGGTGCCGCAGGTGACGGCGGTGTTCTGGGCGACGAAGGCCCTCTCGACCGCGATGGGCGAGTCGACCTCGGACTACCTCGTCCATGCGATGGCGCCCTTCGTCGCGGTGCTCCTCGGGTTCGTGGCGTTCGTCGTCGCCCTGGCCCTGCAGCTGCGGGCGGGCCGCTACGTCGCCTGGCGCTACTGGCTCGCTGTCGCGATGGTCGGGGTCTTCGGGACGATGGCCGCCGACGTGCTCCACGTCGGGCTCGGGGTGCCCTACGAGGTGTCGACCGTCGTGTATGCCGTGGGCCTGGCGGTCGTCTTCGCGGCCTGGTACCGCGTCGAGGGCACGCTCTCGATCCACCACATCGATACGCTGCGGCGCGAGCTCTTCTACTGGGCGGTCGTGGCGGCGACGTTCGCGATGGGCACCGCCCTCGGGGACTTCACGGCCGCGACGCTCCACCTCGGCTACCTCACCTCGGCGGTCCTCTTCGCGGCCCTCATCGCCGTGCCTGCGCTGGGCCGGGCCGTCCTGCGGTGGAACGCCGTCCTGTCGTTCTGGTTCGCCTACGTCGTGACCCGGCCGCTCGGTGCCTCCGTCGCCGACTGGCTGGCGAAGCCGCATACGATCGGCGGTCTCGCGCTGGGGGACGGCCCGGTGGCCCTGGCGTTCGCAGTGCTCATCGCCGGGTTCGTCATCTACCTGTCCGTGACCGAGGCGGACGTGCAGCCGGTGCTGTCGGTCACGGACGCCACCGGCTCGTGAGCGTCCTGCTCGAGCTGCGCCACTGACCGCCCGACGGACGGTGTCGGGCGGTCAGTGGCGGGCGCGGGCTCGCGGCGGTCTCAGTGCCCGAGCAGCACCTCACGCCGGTGGCAGTACTCCTCCTCGGTCAGCTCGCCGTCGGCGAAGCGCTCACCGAGGCGGGCCAGGGCCCTGGCGTTCCCGGCCGACGGGTCGCTGCTCGCCGGCCAGGTGACGGGTGCCGCCGCCGGGGTGGCGCCGGTGGCCACCTGCGCGCGCGACTGGGCCGCCCAGCGGATCGCGAGGACCAACCCGACGATGACGGCGCCCCAGAAGAGGACCATGCCGACGCCCATCCACGACCCCGAGGTCCACCCCGAGGCCCAGTAGCCGTGCCCGCCGTTGTTCCAACCCATCATCGTTCGTTCCTCTCCGGCGGCGCGAGGTCGGGTATGCCGCCTGCTCAGGTGTGTCGCGGGCCTGTCCCGCGTCCTGGGAGCCACGGTGCTCGCGCGCCGTGAAGCGCGGAGGCGAGGTTCGATGAAGGTGGGATGAAACCCGCGTCAGGGAGCAGGGGGTCGGCGGGGGGTGGGGCCGGGCTGCTCGGAGCCCTCCCACCCGAGCAGGGCGACGGCCATCCGTCCGCCTGGCTCCTCGACGGTGACGGCAAGGCGGGCGAGATGGGCGGTGCGCAGGTCGGCTCCGGGGTCGGGGCGACCGGTCAGGGCGGGCAGCGCGGCCCGGATGTTCGCGCCGTGGGCGACGACGAGGGCCGCGCCGCCGAGGGCCGCGCCGCCGAGGGACGCCCGGGCCACGCCCGCCAGGGCCGCTCGCAGCCGCGCGACGAGCTCGCCGCCGCTCTCACCGCCGGGGAACCTCGCCGCGAGGTCACCCGCGTGCCACGCCTCGAGCACGTCGTCGTAGACCCGCCACGTCGCGGGGTCGCTGCGGCCGTCGAGGACCCCCACGTCGAGCTCGCGCAGCTCCTCGCTCACGACCGGCTCCGGTCCGCCGATCCGGGCCGCGACGATGGCAGCGGTCTGGCGGGCCCGGCGCAGCGGTGAGGTGGTGATCGTCGCGTAGTGCCGGCCTGCGGCATACAGGCGCTCGGCGAGCCGCTCGGCCTCCTGGATGCCGCCCTGGGTCAGGTCGGCGTCGAAGACGCGATGGGACATCGTGTGGGTGACGTTGGCGACGTTCTGGCCGTGCCGCGCCCAGTCGATGGTGACGGTCACCGGCCCGGTCGGCGAGCTCCCGGCGGCGGTGGCGCCGTCCCTGCCGTCCCCGGCGGTGCCGCGCGGCGTTGTCACGCTCCCAGCCTAGGCTGCCGCAGCCAGCCCCTGACCCCCGGCACAGCCCTGCCCGGAGGGGCGGCGACGGCAAGTTCTTGCAGGATCGCCTGGCGACCCAAGATCCCTGAGAACGCTCTCATTCGGGGCCTCTTCTCGCCAGTGGGAGGGCACGGGTCGGTCACGATTCTGCAAGTTCTTGTAACTCGGGTCGCCAACTTGCGGGGAACTGGCTACGGTGAGCGCCATCGCCAGAGCAGTCGCCCCGGCTGCACTGCTCGACATGCCAAGGGAGATATGTCCATGCACAAGCGCGCGTACGGCACGGCGGCGGTCCTCACGTCGGCCGCCCTGCTCGTGTCCGCCTGCAGCTCGACGTCCAGCGGGTCGTCCGGCGGCGGAACCACCAGCCCCTCCTCGACATCCTCGGCCACCGCCTCGCCCAGCGCGGTGAGCTCGAGCGCTCCGGCACGTGACGCCAACGCCGACCTCGTCATCTGGGCCGACGCGACGGCCGCGCCCTTCGTCCAGGCTCTGGCCGCCCAGTTCGCCCAGCAGAACGGCGTCTCCGTCGCGGTCCAGATCGCGAACGACGTCCGCGGCCAGTACGAGACGGCGTTCAAGGCCGGCCAGGCACCGGACATCATCGTCGGGGCCCACGACTGGCTCGGCGAGCTCGTGGCCAACGGCGCCGTCGCCCCCGTGCAGCTGTCCTCCGACGTGGCGGCCGGCTTCAACCCGCTCGCCATCAAGGCCACCCAGTACAACGGCCAGACGTATGCCGTGCCCTACGGCGTCGAGAACCTCGCCCTCGTCCGCAACACGGCCCTGGCCCCGACCGCACCGGCGACGATGGAGCAGCTCATCGCCACCGGCAAGGCCCTGGTCAAGGCCAAGAAGGCGACGAACATCATGGCCGACCAGATGGGCAAGACCGGGGACGCCTACCACGGCTACCCGTTCCTGTCGGCGTGCGGCGGTGGCATCTTCGGCACGAAGAGCAACGGCGACTACGACCCCGCCAACGTCATCGTCGGTGGCGCGGGCTCCGTCAAGGGCGCCGCGGCGATGGGGACCTACGCCAAGGAGGGCGCCCTCTCGACGAACATCGACTCGACCAACGCCGACTCGCTCTTCCAGTCCGGCAAGGTCGCCTTCGAGATCACCGGGCCCTGGTCGATCCCGGCCTTCCAGAAGGCGGGGATCAAGTACGCCATCGACCCGCTGCCCTCGATCGCCGGCTGCGGGAAGATGCAGCCCTTCGTCGGGGTCCAGATGTTCTACGTCTCCTCGGCCGCCAAGAACATGACCGTCGCGCAGACGTTCGTCACGAGCTTCATCACCAGTGAGGCCGCGCAGGAGTCGCTCTTCCAGATCGGCCAGCGGCCGCCGGCCCTGACCGCCGCCTACGACAAGGTCGTGACGTCCAACCCCGACGTCGCCGCCTGGGCCACCGCGGCCAAGGGCGGTCAGCTCATGCCGAACATCCCCGCGATGAACTCGGTGTGGGGACCCCTCGGCCAGGCGATGGCCGACGTCATCTCCGGCAAGCCGGCAGCGGCGACGTTCAAGTCCGCCGACGCCGCGATCGTCAAGAACATCAAGTCCGCCGGCTGACGTAGGCCTGGCCACCGCACGGGTGTGGGGCGCGGCTCGCGCCGCCACACCCGTGCGGACCGTCCCCTCCCCACCACTTCCACGGGAGCCGCAATGGCGCTGCAACCCACTGCCGACCTCGCCACCGCCGACCCCGGCCGGGGCGGGCGGGCCCTGGGCCAGCGATGGCTCGGCTGGGCGGCCCTGGCCCTGTCCGTCGTGTTCATCGGCTACGTGGCGGTCCAGCTCGCCGACAAGGGCTACACCGCCGCCGTCATCGTCGCCGCGTTCCTCGCCCTGGTCGTCCTGGCTCTCTACGGCACCCGGCGGGCGGTTCCCCTCAAGTACCTCCTGCCCGGTCTCCTGCTCCTCCTGGGCCTGCAGGTGTGGCCGATCGTCTACACGGTGGCCACCTCCCTGACCAACTACGGCCAGGGCCACCTCGTGACGAAGGAGGCCGCGACCGCACAGGACATCGCGTACTCGGTGCGCCAGGTGCCCGGCTCGCCCACCTACCAGCTGAGCGTCGCGGTCAAGGCCGGCAGCCCCATCACGACGGCTCCTCTGGCGTTCCTGCTCGTCGGCCAGGGGGGCTCGCTCTACGTCGGGGACAGCAGCGGTCTGAACCCGTTGGCCGCGTCGGACGCGACCGTGACCTCGGGCCGGATCACGGCGGCCCAGGGCTACACGCTCCTCAACCTCAAGGACGCCAACCAGCGCAAGGACCTGTCCTCCTTCGCCGTCCCGACGGCAGGCGGCGGCGGGATCAAGGCGAGCGGCTTCAACACGGCATACGAGGGCAAGGCCCAGCTCAGCTACGACCGCGCCACCGACACGGTGACCGACTCCTCGACGGGCACCGTCTATGTGAGCAAGGGCGCCCGGTGGGTCCCGAAGAACGGCCAGGGCGAGGCGCTGCCGGTCGGGTGGAAGGAGAACGTCGGCACGAGGAACTTCACCGACATCTTCACCAACGACACCATCCGGTCGGGCTTCCTCGGGATCTTCGTCTGGAACATCGCGTTCGCCACGCTGTCGGTCCTGTCGACCTTCGTCCTCGGGATGCTCCTCGCCCTCCTGCTCAACAACCGAACGATCCGGGGGCGCGGGGTCTACCGCTCGCTGTTGATCCTCCCGTATGCCGTGCCGGCGTTCGTCTCGGCGCTGGTCTGGCTCTCGATGTTCAACCAGCAGTTCGGCGTCATCAACCAGGTGACCGGGCTGGGGGTCGACTGGCTGGGCAGCCCGTGGGCGGCCCGCGCGGCCATCCTCATCACCAACCTGTGGCTCGGCTTCCCCTACATGTTCATCGTCTGCACCGGGGCGCTCCAGGGGCTGCCCTCCGATGTCCTCGAGGCCGCGCGGATCGACGGTGCCGGGGCGTTCAGGACGCTGCGGTCGGTCCAGCTGCCGCTGCTGCTCGTGGCCGTCGGACCGCTCCTCGTGGCCTCGTTCGCCTTCAACTTCAACAACTTCGGCCTGATCTTCCTCATGACCAAGGGCGGTCCCTTCCTCACGCCCGACGCCCAGATCGGCTCGACCGACCTGCTCATCACCTACGCGTACCGGCTCGCCATCAACGGGACCGCCCCGAACTACGGCCTGGCGTCGGCGGTCTCGGTGATCATCCTCGTCATCGTCGGGCTGATGAGCTTCCCCGGCTTCATGCGAAGCAAGGCACTGGAGGAGGTCAGCTGATGTCGGAGCTCCGCTCTGCCCCTGCACCCGTCGAGGCGCGGCCGGCCCGGTCCGCCGGCCGGCGGAAGGACAAGGCCGTCGTCCGCGCGCCGCTGCGCGAGGTCTGGTGGCGTCACCTGCTCGCGGTCCTCGCGGTCCTCTTCGCCGTCTTCCCCATCGTCTTCGTCATCTCCGCCGCGCTGAACCCCGCCGGGACGCTGCTGACCACCCAGCTCCTCCCGAAGGGCGCGTCGGTGAGCAACTTCGACACCCTCTTCCACGACCCGGCCCGCCCCTTCGTCTCCTGGTACAAGGACTCGCTCATCGTGTCCTTCGCGGGCGCGACCCTCGTGGCGTTCATCGGTGCGTGTGCGGCATACGCGTTCTCCCGGCTGCGTTTCCGCGGCCGTCGGGTGGGGCTGCTCGCCCTGCTGCTCCTGCAGATGTTCCCGGTGCTGCTGGCGTTCGTCGGCCTCTACATCACCTTCGCGAAGGTCGGCGACGTGCTGCCCTCGGTGGGGCTCAACACTCTCGCCGGGCTCACGCTCGCCTACCTCGGCGGCGCGATGGGGTCGAACGTGTGGCTGCTCAAGGGGTACTTCGACACGGTGCCTCGCGAGCTCGACGAGGCCGCGAAGGTCGACGGCGCCTCGCACGCGAGGGTGTTCTTCACCATCACCCTGCCCCTGGTGCGACCGATCCTCGTCACCGTGTTCATGATCGCCTTCGTCAGCCTCTACGGAGAGTTCCTCATCGCGAGCATCTTCCTCACCGACGTCGGGACCCAGACCCTCGCCGTGGGCCTCTGGGGGATGACGACGGGCAACAACTTCAACGCCCTCTACGGCGAGTTCGCCGCCGGAGCCCTCCTCAGCGCCATCCCCATCATCGCCCTCTACCTGGCCTTCCAGCGCCAGCTCATCGGTGGGCTCGTCCAGGGGTCGGTGAAGTGACGAGCCGGACCGACCTCCCGCTCGCTGCCCCCCACCACGACGGCTCCCCGCTGTACGCCTCGACGCTCGTCCCGGCCCTCGGCGAGACGGTGACGGTGCGGCTGCGCGTCCCGGCGCCCCCCGCGGGGGTGCGAGCCTACGACCGCATCCACCTCCGGACGACCGTCGACGCCGAGCAGCGGTTCATCGCGGCGAGCCTCGAGCGCGCCGACGACGCCGAGTCGTGGTGGCGGGCGGAGCTCGTCGTCCACAACACGGTGACGACCTACCGGTGGTTCCTCGGTGGTGGACCCCGGGGCTACGAGTGGCTGACTGCCGGCGGCCTGCGGGCGCGCGACGTCACCGACGCCGAGGACTTCCGGCTGGTGGCCGGTCCTGCCCTCCCCTCGTGGCCGCGGGACGCGGTCGTCTACCAGATCTTCCCCGACCGCTTCGCCCGGTCGGCGGCGGCCGACGGACGGACGGCCCCCGCCTGGGCCCAGGAGATGGGGTGGGACGAGATCGCCGACCTCGGCCGCGGGCATGCCTCCGTCCAGCTCTACGGCGGGGACCTCGACGGCATCGTCGAGCGGCTGGACTACCTCGAGGACCTCGGCGTCACCTGCCTCTACCTGACGCCGGTCTTCCCTGCGACATCGAGCCACCGCTACGACGCGGTCACCTTCGCGGCCGTCGACCCGGTCCTCGGGGGTGACAGCGCGCTGGAGCGGCTCACCCGGGCCGTGCACGAGCGGGGGATGAGGATCCTCGGCGACATCACGACGAACCACTGTGGCCGGGGCCACGACTGGTTCGTCACTGCCCAGAAGGACCCGGACTCGGTCGAGCGGGGCTTCTTCTACTGGGACGACGACGGGTTGCCGGTGTGCTGGCTCGACGTCCCCGACCTGCCCAAGCTCAACTACGCCAGCGAGGAGCTGCGCGACCGGATGTACCGGCGCCCGGACTCGGCCGTCCGGCGCTGGCTGGCGGCGCCCTACTCCTTCGACGGCTGGCGGGTCGACGTCGCGAACATGACCGGCCGACACGGCGCCCACGACGTCAACCACGAGGTGGCCCGCGGGATCCGGTCCGCGATGGCACTCGACAACCCCGACGGGCTGCTCGTCGCGGAGCACACCCACGACTTCACGACCGACCTCACCGGCGACGGCTGGCACGGTGCGATGAACTACGGCGGCTTCACCCGGCCCGTGTGGTCGTGGCTCCACGACCCGACCCACGCGCCGAGGTTCCTGGGCGGACCGATGCGCGTTCCGCGCATCGACGGCACTCTCGTCATGGAGACGATGCAGGACGTCGTCGCCAGGGTGCCGTGGTCGGGCCTCATCAGCTCGTTCACCCTGCTCGGGTCCCACGACACGAGCCGGATCGCGACCCTCCTCGGTGGCGACCGCGCGCGGCACGAGGTCGCGGCGGCGCTGTTGCTGACCTTCCCCGGGATCCCGATGATCACCTACGGCGACGAGGTCGGGATGGAGGGAGCCTTCGGCGAGGACGGGCGCCGGCCGATGCCCTGGTCGGGGCAGGGATGGGACGAGGACCTCCGCGCGGTCTACCGGGCGCTCGTCGCGACGCGTCGGTCGAGCACCGCTCTGCGTGACGGCGGGCTGCGGTGGGTGTATGCCGGCGACGACGCCATCGCCTACCTCCGAGAGGCTCCGGGCGAGACGGCCCTGGTCCACCTCAGCCGTGCGGCCCATCCGCAGATCCGACTCCCGGCTCGACTGCTGGGCGGACTGGCCACCGGCCGGCCGGCATACGGGCAGAATATCCACCCGGGGGGAGAAGACGTCGTGCTCGCCGGGCCCGGTGCCCAGGCGAGCATCTGGGTGTGGCCGTCCCCGTAGGGGCCGGCACCGAGTGCGGGCAGGAAGGATGCTTGTGCGTGGCGAACCGGCGGACCGGTCCGAGGCGGTGCCGCCCCGTACCCGGCTGGCGGACATCGCGCGGCATGCCGATGTGAGCGAGGCGACGGTCAGCCGCGTCCTCAACGACAAGCCGGGGGTCTCGGCGGCGACGCGACAGGCCGTCCTCATGTCCCTCGACATCCTGGGGTACGACCGGCCCAGCAGGCTCAAGCGCAAGAGTGCCGGGCTCGTCGGGCTCATCGTGCCCGAGCTGACCAACCCGATCTTCCCGGCCTTCGCCCAGGTCATCGAGACCTCCCTGGCCAAGAGCGGGTACACCCCCGTCCTGTGCACCGAGACACCCGGCGGAGCCCACGAGGACGAGTACGTCCAGATGCTCATCGACCGGGGCGTCTCGGGGATCATCTTCGTCTCGGGCCTGCACGCCGACACGACGCAGTCGTCGCAGAGGTACGTCGCCCTCCGGGAGCAGGGGCTGCCCGTCGTCTTCGTCAACGGCTACCTCGACGGGGTCGACGCGCCCTTCATCTCCAGCGACGACCGGGCGGCCATCTCGCTGGCGACCTCGCACCTGCTCACCCTCGGCCACACGCGCATCGGCCTGGCGATCGGGCCGGCCCGCTACGTGCCCGTCATCCGCAAGACGGCACGCTTCCGGCAGGTCATGCGCGAGGCGGGAGCCGACGACATCGACCTGCTCGTCGAGCACTCGATGTTCACCGTCGAGGGCGGAGCCGCGGCGGCCGGCCTGCTCATCGCCCGCGGCGCGACGGCGATCGTCTGCGGCTCCGACGTCATGGCCCTCGGTGCGATCCGGGCGGCTCGCGGGGCCGGTCTGCGGGTGCCCCAGGACGTGTCGGTCGTCGGCTACGACGACTCCCCGCTCGTGGCCTTCACCGACCCGCCGCTCACGACGATCCGTCAGGCGGTCGGCGGGATGGGGGAGGCGGCGGTCCACGCCCTGCTCGCCGAGATCAGCGGGACGCCGGGCACCCATGCCGAGTACTTCTTCGAGCCCGAGCTCGTCCTGCGGGGCTCGACGGCGGTGGCTCCGCGACGGTGAGGCGCGGACGGTCGCGGCCCACCGTGACCGCTCAGGCGGGGTCGGCGGGCGTCAGCCGGGAGGCCTCTCCGGACAGCGCCAGGGTCATGAACGGCGTCGCGGGGACGGTGGGAACGGTGTAGGCGCCGGCGCAGTGGTAGACGTCGGGGCGCCCGGGCCACACCGTGCCCGACGGGGACAGGTCCGGGCCCAGCTCGTTGGCCCAGGTGCCCTGGTCGTCGATGAACCGGGTCGCGTGGTCCCACAGGACGCGGTACCAGCCCTCCCAGCGGTCGCTCGCCGTCGCCGTGTCGAGGGCCGCACAGGCCTGGATGCCCTCGCAGACGGGCCAGTGCATCCGCAGCCGCGACACCGGTCGTCGCTGCCAGTCGACGGTGTAGACCAGGCCCTCGGTCCCGTCGACGCCCCACCCGCTCAGGGCCGACCCGGTCAGTGCGTCGGCGGCCTCGAGGAGCCACGGCGAGGCGGGGACCGCCGGCGAGGCGTCGAGGTTGACGAGGAACCGGGCCCACTCGAGGAGGTGTCCGTAGGTGGCGCCGTAGGGCCGGAACGGGTGGTCGGGCTCGTCGGCGTTGTAGTCCGGGTCGACGGTCCAGTGGGCGTCGAAGTGCTCGGGCACGAGCCAACCACGCTGCCGGGCGCCGACGTTGATGATGCGGTCCGCCATGCCGTAGGCCCGGTGGTGCCACACGGCGTCGCCGGTGACGTCGCCCATCGCGAGGAACGCCTCGACGCCGTGCATCGTCGCGTTCGCCCCTCGGTAGTCCTCGCAGTCGCTCCAGTCGGCGGCGAACGACTCGCGCAGCATCCCCTCCTCGGGCTCCCAGAGTCGGGTGTCGACGACCTCGGCGACCTCGGCCAGCAGCGCGCCGGCGTCGGGGTGCCCGGCGGCGCTCGCGGAGGCCGCCGCCAGCCCCACGTGGACCTGGTCGTAGGTCATCTTCCGCCCGTCCGCCACGCCGAGGGCGCTGACGAAGCCGCCGTGGGCGGGGTCGGCGAACACCCCGCGCAGCGATCGGACACCGTGGTCGAGGAGCCGGCCCGCGCCGGGTATGCCGCGCAGGTGCGCGATCGATGCCATGTGCGTCATCCGCGCGGTGAGGAAGAGCTCAACCCCCCGGCCGGGCTGCGGGGTGCCGTCCTCGGCCGGGTAGAAGAAGCCACCCTCGGTGCGGACGGTCCGCAGCGAGAACCGGACGAGGGCGCGCAGCTGGTCGGCGAGCCAGTCCCGGTGGGTGGCCTCGTCGGCCCATCTCGGCCCGGCCACCGAAGCGCCCGCCTGCGCGGGAGGCGTCGTCCGCCGGTCGTCGCCCGGGTCCGAGGTGGTCGTCGTCATGGCCTACTCCTTGTCGTCGGAGAGCCCCGGCGGCAGAACCTCGCCGAGCCGGAGCGCCTCAATGATGCTCGACGCGATCTGCGCCGGGGTAGCCAGGCCCGACACGACCAGGGTCGGGACCGGCGAGCTGGGAGACGGGGCCGGCTCCGCGAGGGGGACGGGCCGGTCAGGGGTGAGGTCGCGCGCCTCGCCCCGAGCGGCGCTGCGGGCCGCGCGCACCCCCGCCGGGGTGTCGACGAGGACCAGGTGCAGGGTGCCCGGGCGCAGCGCGGAGACCAGTCCGTCGTATGCCGTGCGGTCGGTGAGCTCGGCCGTGAAGGGGGCGACGAGGATGGTCGGCACGCCGAGGGCGGCATTCTCGCGCGCTATCGCGGTGAGGCAGGCGTAGCGCGCCTGTCTCACCGCGCCGCGCAGCCGCGGATGGTCGAGGTCGAACGGGACACCCGCCGCCGCGGCGACCTCCGCCATGAGGGGGTTCGTCGCGCTGTCCTGGTCGATGACCGCCCAGCCGAGCCGGGTGGCCAGGGCGGCCCCCACAGAGGACTTGCCGCTGCCACCGGGGCCGGCGCAGACGACGACGGGCGGGCCCTCCATGTCACTCACCGAAGGTGCGGTACCAGTCGGCGCCGACCGCCCGTGCGGCGTCACCCATCGGCAGCGGCCGCCACGAGCGAGGGGCCCCGGCGGTGAGGATCTCTGCGAGGGCGTCGAGCCGCTCGCCGGCCACGCGCTCGCCACGGCGTCGCTCGTCCTCCGGGCGCCGTCCGACGCCGTCACCCCAGATCGCCCGCCCAGCCATGAAGCCGCTGCAGCCGTGCCGCGCGGCATACCCGAGCTGGTCGGCGAAGCCCTCGAAGGTGACGCCGGCGCTGAGCAGCACCCACGGCCCCTCGACGGCCTCGCTGACCCGCTCGCAGGCGGCGTCGGCGCCGGCCCGCCCCGCGTCCGTCGTCAGGGTCGTGGGGAACTCCATCTTCATGATGTCCGCGCCCGCGCGGCGGAAGGACCCGGCCGCGGCGACCACGCTCTCGGTCCGCCGGGCCGCCACCGCGGGGTCCTGGACGTCCTCGCCCGGGCGCGGGTACCACAACGGCTCGACCACGAGGGGCAGCTGGAGCGTCGCACAGTCCCGGGCCACCGAGGCGACGACGTCGTGGACGGCCGCGGCCGTGGCGTCGTCGGAGTCGGCGCGGTAGAAGACGACGAGCTTGGCGGCGTCGCAGCCGAGGAGCGAGAGCTTCGCCGGGCTCCACCCCGGCTTGAGCCGCAGCGTCGTGTCGAAGCCGACGGGGCTGTCGTCGGGCCGGTAGTAGAGGTCCTCGATCCCGCTGATCAGCCCGACGTCCCCAGGAAGGGCGCCCGTCACCACGGCCTGGCCCACGGACCAGACGGGGTCGAGGAGGAGGGCGGTGGCGTGGGGTGCCATCGCGGCGATCATCGACAGCTTGGAGTCGACGACCTCCTCGAAGCCCACGCGGCCGAGGTCGGTGTCGAAGAGGATCTGGTAGTTCTCCGGGTGGTCGATCGCGGCCGCGCGGATGAAGCCGTCGGCGTCGCTGATCCGCTGCATCCGCCGCAGCTTCCCGAGGTCGGCCGCGTCGTCCCGAGGTGCCGGCTGGAAGCGGTTACGCACGGCCTGGCCCGCGTGATCGGACATCGGTGGTCCTCCTGATTCCCTGTCATCAGGGCGGTTTCAGTGGGACGGAGGCGACGAAGAGGCCTCCGACCCGCCGTTCTAACGAATCGGTAAACATCCGTTGACATCGTTGTCATTCGCGGCCTAACTTAGCGATCACCCCGAGCGGACCGCAAGGGGTCGGGCCCAACGAGGGGCCGTGACCGGACTCTGGACGGTTGGAGATCGTGTGCTCGTCGTGACGCCGAACACGTGCGTCGACATCACCACCTGGCTGCCGCTGTTGGCACCCGGGTCGGTGGTCCGGGCTCCGCGCACGGTCGTCTCCGCCGGTGGCAAGGGTGTCAACGTGTGCCGCGTCCTGCGTCGCCTCGGCGACGCCGTGACCCTCGTCGGCTACTCGTCCGACGAGGACGACCGCCTCGGTCGCCTCCTCGCCGAGGAGGGAACGGCGTTCCGTCCCGTGCGGCATCCCGGACCCGGTCGCCTGGCCCAGATCATCCTCGAGGACTCCGGACGGGTGACGGTCATCAACGGGGTCGGCCCCGAGGTGACCGGCGCCCTGTGGCAGGACCTGCTGGACGCCGTCTCGTCACAGCTCGCCACGGCCGCGGCGCCGGGCCCGGTGACCTGTTCAGGGTCGCTTCCGCCCGGCGCACCGGTCGACGGCTACGGTCCGATCGTCGACCTCGCGCACGCCGCGGGCCGCGAGGCCATCGTGGATGCCGCCTCTGCGCCTCTCGCCGCCGCCCTGGCGCACCGTCCCGACCTCGTCTCGCCCAACCTCGCCGAGGCCGAGGGCCTGCTTCTCGGGCGCGCGGACGAGAGCGTCGACGAGTCCGGGCCCGACGTGCCCGACCGGTGCATGGCCGCGAGCCGGTCCCTCCACGAGCGCGGTGCGCGCCGGGCGGTCGTCACGGGCGGGGCCGCGGGAGCCGCCCTGACGACGCGGGCGGGAACGCGCTGGTTCCCCGCGCTGGCCGTCGACGTCGTCAGCCCCATCGGGGCCGGCGACTCCTTCGTCGGTGGCTGGGCGCACGCCCTCACGGCGGGCCTGCAGGATGACGAGGCGATGCGCCTGGCCATGGCGGTCGCCGCCGCATCGTGCGAGACGGGCTCGGCCGGCGCCTTCGACCCGGCCCGGCTGCCGGCCCTCCTCGACCAGCTCGCACAGCGTCGACCTGACCCGGTGGGGGAGACGCGATGAGCGCCACCATCCACGACGTCGCCAAGCTGGCCGGGGTCTCGATCAAGACCGTCTCGCGGGTCATCAACGGCGAGCACAGTGTCGCACCGGGCACGGTGCGCCTGGTCCGCGAGGCGATCGCGGCCCTCGACTACCACCCGAACCAGTTCGCGAGGTCGCTGCGGACGGGAGCCTCCGACACGATCGGCGTGGTCGTCGACTCCCTCAGCGACCCCTTCTTCGCGACGATCATCTCGGTCGCCGAGCGCCGGGCCAGGGCCGAAGGTCTCGACATCCTCGTGGCCTCGACCGGGGCGGACGTCAGCCGGGCGCCTGCGCAGATCGCCCGGCTCGTCCGTCGCCGGGTCCGCGGGCTGCTCGTGACCCCCTACGGTCGTGAGTCCGCAGCGGCGCTTCCGCCGGACACCGCCGCGGTGCTGATCGACCGGCGCGGCGAGGGCCTCGAGGGCTTCGACTCGGTGACCGTCGACAACGAGGAGGGGGCGCGGACGGCGGTCCGCCACCTCATCGCCCAGGGCCACCGCGACATCGCCTTCCTCGGCTCCTCGTTCAGCTTCGAGACGGTCCAGGCCCGTGCGCGGGGCTTCCGCCGGACCCTCGAGGAGGCCGGCATACCCGTCAACGAGGACTGGGTCGCCGCGGCCTACGGCGTCGGTGCCGCCGAGGCCGCTGCCCGGCGCATGCTGGCCCTGCCACGGACGCCGACCGCCATCTTCACGGCGACGCCGATGACGGGCCAGGGCACCTTCGCCGCGCTGCGTGAGGCGGGGCGGTCCGACATCGCCCTCCTCGTCTTCGGCGACTTCCCCATGGCCGACATGCTCACCCCCGCGATCACGGTCGTCGACCAGGACCCCACGGGCCAGGCCGAGGTGGCCATGGACCGGCTCTTCGCCAGGATCGCCGGCGACGAGTCGGCGCCGGCCAACCAGGTGGTGCCCACCCGGCTCATCGTCCGCGGGTCCGCCGAGCTCCCGCCGCGACGCCCCGCGAGGAGGCGGCCATGAGTGTCGTCCTCGACGTCGGCGTCGACCTCGGTACGACGATGACCAAGGCGGCGGCATTCGGGCCCGACGGGGCGGTGCTCGCCCGCGCGCGGACCGCCACGACCTGGGCCAAGCCGCGCCCCGGCTGGTTCGAGCGCACCGTCGAGGAGCTGCTCGGGTCGGTCGACTCGCTCCTCGCCGAGCTGGCCGCCGACGCACCGGCGGGCGCGGTGTTCCGCTCGGTCGGCTTCACGGGCATGGCCGAGTCCGGCTCGCTCGTCCGCGACGGTCGGGCCACCAGCCCGCTCATCGCCTGGCACGACCCCCGGGGTGAGGCCGAGCTCGCCGAGCTCCCGGCTGCCCTCCGGGCCGCCTTCCCCCGCCTGACGGGGCTCCCCCTGTCGCCGCTCGCCTCGGTCGCGAAGATGCTCTGGCTCCGCGACCACGGCCACGGGTTCGCCGGCGCGCAGTGGCTGGGGGTCTCCGAGCTGGTGTGCCTGCACCTGGGTGCCGATCCGGCGGGCGAGCTGTCGCTGACCGGCCGGACCGGCCTGATCGACGTGCGCACCCACTCGCCGCTGCCCGAGCTCCTCGACCTCCTCGGCGCCGACGCCGGCCTCGTCCCGCCGTTGCGTCCGGCGGGCGCGGCCCTCGGGCGGGTGCGGGCCGACTACCCCGTCGCCGCCCTGCGCGGTGCTGTCCTCACCGTTGCCGGTCACGACCACCTCGTCGCGGCGGCCGGTGCCGGGGCGGCCGCTCCGGGAACCGTCTTCGACTCCTTCGGCACCGCCGAGGCGTTCGTCGCCGCGACCGCTGCGGTGCCGACCCCGGAGCAGGTCGAGCACCTCGTATCCCTCGGCATGACCGTCTACCCCCATGTCGTCGACGGGACGACCTGCGTGCTGGGCGGCATCAAGTCCGGCCTCCTCCTCGGTCGGACCCTTCGGCTGCTGGGGCGTGAGGGCACCGAGGAACGGACCGGCCTCGACGCCGCGGCTGTCGCCACGGTGGCGGCCCGGACCGCCGGAGCCGCGCCGGGCGGCATCCAGGTGGCCGGTGGCCGCAACGACGACCACGCGATGACGATCACCATCGTCGACGACGACCCCACGCCGGAGGCTCTCTGGTGCGCGGCCCTGTCCAGCGCGACCGACCTCGCGGCCGCGATGCTCGAGGGGATGCGCGACGGCGGCATCGCCGTCGACCGTCTGGTCCTCGCCGGCGGCTGGAGCCAGATGGAGTCCGTGGTCCAGGCCCGCCGCGGGCTGGGCGTACCGCTCACGCTCGCCGACGTCCCGCAGCCCGGTCTCGTCGGTGCCGCACGGATGGGCGCCTGGGCCGCTGAGCACGACACCGACCACCCCACCAGCCCGCCCGCCACGTGGTTCGTGGCCGCACCGATGGCCCCGGTGGGAACCCCCGAGAAGGAGTACTGATGCCCGTCAAGACCACCACCCTCGATGCCATCGCGACATCGGCAGGCACCTTCGCGGTCGTCGCCATGGACCAGCGCGGAACCCTGCGCCGGATGTATGCCGCGGCCGGCCGGCCCGATGCCACGGCCGAGGAGATGACCGCGCTCAAGGTCGACATCCTCGAGGGCCTGCGCGGTCCGGCCTCGGCGTTCCTCGTCGACCCCGACCTCGGCGTGCCGGCCCTCGGCCGCCTCGGGGACGGCGCTCCCTTCGGCACCCTCATCGCGGCCGAGCCGAGCAACCGTGGTGTCCACGAGGGCGAGCCCGTCGTGAGCCTGGACCCCGAGCAGTCCGCGAGCTGGGTGCAGGAGCACGGCGGAGACGCGGTCAAGTTCCTCATCCAGGTGCGTGCCGACCGGCCGGTCGGCCCCGACGGCCGTGACCTCACGGCCGAGGCGGCGGAGGTCGTCCGGGCGGTCGTCGACGACTGCGCCGCGGCGGGCATCCCCTCGGTCGTCGAGAACCTCATCTACCCGCTCGCCGGTGCCGACGAGCTCACCCCCGAGCAGCGGGCCGACGCCATCATCGAGGCGGCGGTGTGGCTCGACTCGCTCGGCCCGTCGCTGCTCAAGCTCGAGTACCCCGGCTCACCGCAGGCCTGCCGCCGGCTCGCCTCACGGCTGACCAGGCCGTGGGCCGTGCTCTCGGCCGGTGTGCCGATGGACCGGTTCGCCGATGTCCTGCGCATCTCCTGCGACGAGGGCGGGGCCAGCGGCTTCATCGCCGGCCGGGCCCTGTGGAAGGAGGCCGTGGGTATGCCGGCCGGTCCCGACCGGGTGGCGCACCTGGCCGGCGAGGGGCGCCGCCGTCTCGACGAGGCGCTCGCCGTCATCGACGGCCGGGCCCGGCCGTGGCGGGAGGTGGCGTCGTGACGGCCATCCTCGAGGCACGCGGCCTGAGCCGCGCCTTCGGGCACGTCCAAGCCCTCGACCACGCGGACTTCGACGTCGCCTCCGGCGAGGTCGTCGCTCTCATCGGTGACAACGGCGCCGGCAAGTCGACCATGGTCAAGGCGCTGACCGGCAACCTCGAGGTCGACAGCGGGGAGGTTTTCTTCCACGGGGAGCGCGTGCACTTCGCCACCCCCCAGGACGCCTCGGAGCGAGGCATCGAGGTCGTCCACCAGGACCTCGCCCTCGCACCGCACCTCGACCCCACCCAGAACATGTTCCTCGGCCGCGAGATCATGCGCAGCGGCCTGGCCGGACGGCTGGGGTTCATGAACGAGCGGCGGATGCGCCAGGACGCCCGGGCCGCCTTCTCGAGCCTCGGCTCGGCGGTGCGGTCGGTCACGACCCCCGTGGGCGACATGTCCGGTGGCCAGAAGCAGAGCGTGGCGATCGCCCGCGCAGTGGCCTGGGCCAACCAGGTCCTCTTCCTCGACGAGCCGACCGCGGCGCTCGGCGTCGTCCAGACGCGCAACGTCCTCGACATGATCCGACGGGTCCGGGACCAAGGCGTCGCCGTGGTCCTCATCTCGCACTCGATGCCGCACGTCCTCGCCGTTGCCGACCGCATCCAGGTCCTGCGCCTCGGTCGGCGCGTGACGACCATCCCGGCCGAGGGCGCCACCGTCGAGCAGCTGGTCGGCGCGATGACCGGCGCCCTCGACGAGCACGAGATCGACAGGAGTGAGATCGCATGAGCCAGAACACCGCCACGGCCCCGGCGACGACGATCGAGCCGGACGAGGACCGCACCCTCATCGACCGGCTGCGCTCGATGCAGTCGATCTGGATCCTCGGCGTGCTCGTCGTCATCGTCGCGGTCTTCGGCGTCCTCCAGCCGACGCTGTTCCTCGCCTACAACAACCTCATGAACATCGCCCAGAACGTCTCGATCTGGGCCGTCATCGCCGTGGGCATGACCTTCGTCATCATCACCTCGGGCATCGACCTGTCGGTGGGCTCGGTCCTGGTGTTCTCGTCGGTCATCTCGGCGAAGGTCATGGCGAGCATCGGCGACAAGGGCTGGTCGACCGCGATCATCGGAACCGTCATCGCGCTCGTCTCGGGCCTGCTGTGGGGCGCGCTCAACGGATGGCTCGTCGCCAAGGCCAAGGTCCCGGCGCTCATCGTCACCCTCGGTACCCTGTCGATCGCCCTGGGCGCGGCCCAGATCATCACCGGCGGGATCGACATCCGCTCAGCTCCCGAGGTGCTCCAGACGACCGTCGGCTACGGGCGGGTCGCGGGTGTGCCGGTCATCACCGTTCTGGCCCTCGTCGTCGTCGTGCTCGGCGGGATCGTCCTGCACCGCACCAAGTTCGGCCGCTACACCTTCGCCATCGGGTCCAACGAGCTCGCCGCCCGTCGCGTCGGGATCGCCGTCGACCGCAAGCTCATCGAGGTCTATGCCCTGGCCGGCCTGCTCTCCGGCCTCGCCGGTCAGATGGCGCTGGCCCAGTACGGCACGACGACGATCGCCGGCCAGTCCCTGACGAACCTCAACGTCATCGCCGCGGTCGTCATCGGCGGCACGTCGATCTTCGGTGGGCAGGGCTCGATGCTCGGCACGATGGTCGGCCTGTTCATCCCGGCCGTCCTGCTGTCCGGCTTCGTCATCACGGGCGTCTCGCCGTTCTGGCAGACGGTCGCCGTCGGAGCGATCCTCATCACCGCCGTCTACATCGACCAGCACCGCCGGGCCGCTGCGGCCCGGGGCGGTCGCGCGAGAGCGCGAACGCGGAGAACCGCCTCACCGAGCGAGGCGCCGGCAGCTCAGTGACCCTCGGGCACTGACGAACCACACACAGAGAAACACAGTTGAGGCACAACCCCGTGAATAAGGAGACAACGATGTCATTTCGCAAGTATGCCGTCCTGAGCGCCGCCGCAGCGGTTGCTCTGGCCGGCTGCAGCACCGCGAGCAGCGGAGGAGCGACCTCCGGCGGCGGTGGCAACAACAACAAGACGATCGCCTTCGTCCAGGGTGTTGCGGGCGACCAGTTCTACATCACGATGCAGTGCGGGATCGAGGCGAAGGCCAAGGAGCTCGGCTACACCGTGACGACCCAGGGTCCGCAGAAGTTCGACCCCACGCTGCAGAAGCCGATCATCGACTCGGTCGTGGCGAGCAAGCCGGCGGCCCTCCTCGTGGCTCCGACCGACGTGTCGGCCATGCAGGCCCCGCTCGAGCAGGCCGCCAAGGCCGGCATCAAGGTCGTCCTCGTCGACACGACCGTCAACGACCCGTCGTTCGCCGTGAGCCAGATCAGCTCTGACAACGTCGGTGGCGGGAAGGCCGCGTTCGACGCGATCCAGCAGGCCAAGCCGAACGGCGGCAAGGTGCTCGTCATCTCCACCGACCCGGGCGTCTCCACCGTGGACGCGCGCGTCAAGGGCTTCGAGGACGCCGTGAAGACGGACAGCAAGTTCAACTACCTGGGTGTCCAGTACAGCCACGACGACCCGGCCACGGCCGCCCAGCTCGTCACCTCCGCACTGCAGAAGGACCCCGACATCGTCGGCATCTTCGCGACGAACCTGTTCGCGGCCGAGGGCTCAGCGACCGGCGTCAAGCAGTCCGGCAAGACCGGCATCACCATCGTCAGCTTCGACGCCGGCCCCAACCAGATCAAGGACCTCCAGGACGGCACGATCCAGGCCCTCGTCGCCCAGCAGCCGGGCGTCATCGGCCAGGACGGCGTCGAGCAGGCCGTCAACGCCCTGACCGGCAAGACGACCACTGCGACGATCCAGACCGGCTTCACCATCATCACCAAGGACAACCTCAGCGGTGAGGGTGGCGCTGCCGCCTACAAGTCCTCCTGCTCCTGACCCGAGCCGGAGATCGTGAGGGAACACCTCCCCGCGGTGAGCATGCTGTCGGCCTGACCAGTTCGGCCGCACGCCCACGCCACGCAGGGAGCACCGGGCCGGCGCGTCACCACGCGCCGGCCCGGTGGCGTCCCACCACGCGCCGGTGCGGTCGCGCCGCCGGTCAGAAGCCGCGCGCCAGGAGCCACGCGTGGAAGTCCTCGAACCAGCGGTCCGAGGCGGTGCCGCGCGGGGCCATCCCGAAGCCGTGGCCCCCTGTGGCGTACGCGTGGGCCTCCACGGAGGCGCCCGCCCGCCACCACGCCTCGTAGAGGGCCAGAGCCGACCCCACGATCGGCTCGCCCAGGGTGTCGTCGCTCGCCCACGCGAGGAAGAGCGGCGGCGCCGGGTCCGGGACGACGACGGCGGGGACGGTACTGGGGTAGACGAGGCCGGCGAAGCTCGGTCGGTCCGGCCGGTCGGCCTCGAGGGTGGTGCCGGCCGCCACGGTGCCGCCGGCGGAGAACCCGAGCACGCCGACGCGGTGGGGGTCCAGGCCCCAGGCCTGCGCCTGGCTGCGCACCGTGCGGATCGCGAGGATGCCGTCGGCGACGCCGAGGGGTCCGTACGTCTCGTGCACCTCGCGCAGCGACCCGGGTGTCGCAAAGGCCTCGACGACCGCCTTGTCGAACTCGGCCGGGTCGGCGGGCGTGGGCGCGACGCGGTAGTGCAGGACGATCCCGGCGATACCGCGCTCGGCAAGGCGCTGGGCCACCCAGGCGCCCTCGTTGTCCTTGGACAGGAAGAGGAACCCTCCACCCGGAGCGATCACGACGGCCGTGCCCGTCGCCGTCGCGGGGTCGGGCAGATAGGGAACGAGCGTCGGGGTGGTCACGTTGCGGACGCACCACCGGCCGTCCGGCGGGTCCAACGGCATACCCGTGAAGTCGATGGAGCGGTCCTCGACCTCGGGTCGCAGCTCGGTGCTCGGCTCGGACATGGCACGTTCCCTTCGACGAGGTGCGGGGTCGACCGCCCGTCCCCCCGAGGGCGCGACCGACCGTCGGCACCAGGATAGGAGCGCACCCGCCGGCCGTGACGGGGGCCACCGGGACCCCCGCTGGCCCCACCGACCTCGGGGGTGTACGTGTCGAGCGTGAGGCGCGTTCGAGCGGTCGTCCTCGGGATCTGCGCGGCGTGCGCGGTCGGGTGCGGGACGGGTGGCAACGCCCCGTCGGCTCCGACGCACACGGCGACGGCCTCCCGCACGGCCGGCGTGGCGGACTACCGGGCCGTCGTGGCCGCCCATCGGGCGGAGCTCGACGCCGCGACCCGAGGCATGGCCGGCTGCGACTCGGTCGACGTGGTGACGTGTGCCGACTTCGCGACGGCGGGAGCGTTCGCGATCAGGGACGTGCTCAGCGGCTGGGACGCGTTGGCCGACCCTCCGGCCCCGCTCGCGTCGGCCGTCGCCGCCGCTCGCAGTGACGCCATCGCAGCGCAGATGGTCGACCGGGCGACCTGCGTGACGCCCGAAGAGGTCGAATGCCGCGCGCGGGTGAGCGAGTACCGCCTGGCCTACCAGCGCTTCCTGGACTCCCTGGCGAGGGTCGAGGCGGCGGGCTGATCCCGCCCGCCGCCAGGTGCCGCCGGGCGCTGTCGAAGGTCACGTCGGGTGGTCGCTTCGCCGCTGCCGGGCCCGGCGTAGGGTTCGAGATGAGGAGGCATCATGTCGCTGAGGTCGGCAAACATCGGTCGGATCGACGCAGGGCTGTTCGACGTCCTCGTCGTCGGCGCGGGGATCAACGGGGCCGTGTCGGCCGCCGCCCTCGCGGGACGCGGCGCATCGGTCGCGCTCATCGACCGGGGGGACTTCGGGGCCTTCACGAGCCAGGAGTCCTCGAACCTCGTCTGGGGCGGGTTCAAGTACCTCGAGAACTACGAGCTGCCGCTCGTCTTCGGGCTGTGTCGGTCGCGCAACCGCCTCATGAAGGCCTACCCGGACAACATCAAGGAGATCGGGTTCCTCGCCGCCCTCGACGCGAAGGCGCCCTACGCACCCTGGTTCGCTGCCCTGGGCGCGACGGCATACTGGGGGATCGGGCTGTTCGGCACCCGGCACCCTCGGCACTTCACGGCCGAGCAGATCAAGGCCGAGGAGCCGGCCATCGACACGGCGAGCGTGCGGGGCGGGATCGAGTACCAGGACGCCTTCCTCATCGACAACGACTCCCGCTTCGTGTTCTCCTTCGTCCGCTCGGCCATCGAGGCGGGCGCCGCGGTGGCCAACTACGTCGAGCTCGTCTCCGCCGAGCGCAGCGGTGACCGGTGGGTCGCGCGGCTGCGCGACGTCGACTCCGGTCAGGAGCTGACGACCTCGGCCCGGGTCATCGTCAACGCGGCCGGTCCGTTCGTCGACGACCTCAACGGGCTCTGGGGGCTGACGACGGAGCACCGCATCGTCTACTCCAAGGGCATCCATCTCATCGTCCCCCGGCTGACGACGACCCGCCACGACAGGGTGCTCGCCTTCTTCGACGACACCCAGCGGCTCTTCTACGTCATCCCCATGGGGCGTCGCTCCGTCATCGGCACGACGGACACCCGGGTGGACACCGCCTACACGCACGTCACCGACGAGGACCGCGAGTTCCTGCTCGACCAGATCAACGCCCGGCTCGACCTCGCCGAGCCGCTGACCGCCGCCGACGTCATCGCCGAGCGGTGCGGTGTGCGGCCGCTCGTCGTGCGACGCAGCGGCTCCGACCACAGCGACAAGGACTGGACCTCGTTGTCGCGCAAGCACGAGATAGAGCGCGACGACGCACGCTCCGTCGTCACGGTGTTCGGCGGCAAGCTCACCGACTGCCTCAACGTCGGCGAGGAGGTGGCCGAGCACGTCGAAGCCCTCGGCGTCCCGCTCGAGGACGACCTGGCCAACTGGTACGGCGAGCCCGCGAAGGCCACGCGGACCGAGTTCTACCGCCAGGCCCGGCTCATGAAGCTCGACAGCCTGCGCACCAAGCCCGACACCGAGCCCCTGACCGACCGGCTGTGGCGGCGCTACGGCCGCCGGGCCTTCGACATGCTCGAGGACATCCGGGCCAACCCGGCCATGGGCGAGGACATCATGGGGTCGGCCGACTACCTGCGGGCCGAGCTCTACAACGCGGCCGAGCACGAGATGATCGTGACCCTCGACGACTTCATGCGGCGGCGCTCCAAGATCGACCTCGTCGTCAGCGACCGCGACATCATCGGCTCCGACGGCCTCGCCGAGGTGGCCCGCATCCTGTTCGGCGAGGACGCCGACCGCAGACTGGCCGACTACCTCGCCGAGAAGTCGGCAGGGGCGGCGTCCCGATCGGCCACGGCCGGCTGAGCCCGGCCTGCAGGCTCGGCAGGCTCGGCAGGCCCGGCAGGCTCGGCAGGCTCGGGCGGGCAGCCTCTCATCGGGCCGAGGCGAGCGACTCCCTCACGTGGGGGGCGCGCCAGGCGACGACGGGAACGGCCACCAGGGCGACGGCGGCGAGCCCCGCGCCGCCGACGAACACACCGCGGTAGCCCATGGCCGTCGTCGAGGCGAACGCGATGAGCGGCCCCGAGAGGATCATGCCGACCCGCATCGCGTTGTTGTACAAGCCTGTGGCCAGGCCCGGGCGCGTGGTCTGGCTCTGCGCGACCGTGAGCCCGATGCCGGCGACGACGGCGAAGAACCACGAGTTGAGCGGCTGCAGCGCGACGAGGACGACCGGCCCGGGGGCGGCCGCCGCGGCGACGTAGTAGGCGACGGCGGCGGTCACCCCGCTCACGACGAGCGTCAGTGGGTGGACCCGCCGGGTCAGCCGGCCCAGGGCGAGGAAGGCGGGGACCTCCAGGCCCGCGCTGACCCCCAGGACGACGCCGGCCCACGTGACGTCGGCCCTGAGGGTCTTCGTCACATAGAGCGTCATGGTCGAGACGGCCGCACTGTTCGCCGCCATGAGAAGGACGAAGACCGCGGCGAGCGCGATGAGCGCGCCCCGTCCGAGAGGCACCGAGGGGGCCGAGCCGCCGTCGTCCTGGGCCTCCCGCCGACCCGACCGCCGCGACGCCGATGCGAGCACGCCGGACACGCCGATCGTCCCGAGTGCCACGACGGCGATCATCGGCAGGATCCCCCGCGGCCCGAACGCGCTGATGACGCCGGCGGCGACCGGCGGCCCGGCGACCCACGAGACGGAGAGCAGGGACCGGGTCCGGAGGACCGCGGCCGGGCCGAAGCCGGTGCGGCGCAGGTACGCGAAGAGCAGGGTCGTCCCGGACGTCGCCGGCGCACCGAGCACCACGAGGGCGACGGTGGCGACGAGCAGCGAGCGGCTCGCTGCCAGAGCGACGACGAGACCGACCGTGAGGACCCCGCAGGCGAGCAGGAGCGGCAGGTCCTCGCCGGTGCGGTCGGCGTAGGCCGGCAGGACGAGCGAGAAGACGAACCCGGCGCTGTTGTAGACGGCGAGGACGGCGCCCACCTGGGCGCCGGAGGCTCCGAAGACGTCGACGAGGAGGAGCGCCAGTGCCGGGCTGAGGAACGCGAACTGCAGGCCCCAGAGCAACGCCGCGGCGGGCACGAGGCCGCCCGTCCCGACCCGGCGGGCCGGTGGTGGCAGGACGGCGGAGGTCGCGGTGGTCTCAGGCATCGGCGATGGTGATCGCTTCGGCCTCGATCTCGGAGTCGACCCGCTCGGCGCCGTGCCCGGGCGAGCGGTCGATGACGGCGAGGTACCCGCGGGCCGTGAGCAGGACGAGGACGGAGAGCAGCACGGCGCCCGAGCCGACGTAGAAGGGCACGTGGATCGAGCGCTCGCCGAGGGTCCCCGCCAGCCAGGGGGCCACCGCCCCGCCGCTGAACCTCACGAAGCTGTAGGCGGCGGAGGCCACGCCGCGCTCCACGGGGGAGACCTTCATGACGGTCTCGGTGATGAGGGTGTTGTTGATCCCGAGGAAGCCACCGGCGAGGACCACCCCCACGACGAGCACCGGCTTGTGCTGCGTCCAGCCGGCCATCACCGCGAGGATCACGGCGAAACCGACGAGCGCGCCGACGATGCCCCACAGCGTGCCGACGCGTCGCTGCACCCAGGGCGCGACGAGCACCGACGACACGGCCAGGAGCACCCCCCACCCGAAGAAGATGACGCCGATCTGGTGGGCGCTCATCGCGAGCGGGAACGGCGTGAAGGCGAGCAGGGTGAAGAACCCGAAGTTGTAGAGCAGGGCGGTCAGCCCGACGGTGAGCAGCCCGCGGTGTCCGAGGGCCCGCAGCGGCGCGGTGATCGAGGAGCGCAGCGGTGGTGGCGCCGTGGCCGGCAGCGTCACCGCCGTGGCGAGGAGCGAGACGGTCATCAGCGTCGCCACCCCGAAGAACGGCATCTTCCACGAGATGCCACCGAGCCAGCCGCCGAGCAGCGGCCCGGCCGCGATGCCGACCCCGAGGGCGGCCTCATAGAGGATGATCGCCTGGGCCACGGAGCCCGCCGCCGCGTTGACGATCGTCGCGAGGGCCGTCGCGATGAACAGGGCGTTGCCGAGGCCCCACACCGCACGGAAGGCGACGATCCCCCCGACGCTGTTCTGGGCGCCGGCCAGGGCGGAGCCGGCGATGATGACGACGAGGCCGAGCAGCAGGGTGCGCTTGGCGCCGATGCGGCTCGACACCCAGCCGGTCCCGAGCATCGCCACGCCCATGACCGCCATGTAGCTCGTGAAGAGCAGCGAGACCTGCGAGGGGCCCGCGCCGAGCTCGTCGGCGATCGGCTTGAGGATCGGGTCGACGAGGCCGATGCCCATGAACGAGATGACACAGGCGAAGGCGACGGACCAGACGGTCTTCGGTTGGCGCCACATGGCGAGGACTCCTCCAGAGGGTCGTGCGGGAAGTTCGGCGGTATGCCGCGCTGCCGGGTCGCGGCATACCGGACTCAGGCGGTGGGCCGGGGCCCGGGGGGGCCCGCGGACGCCGCGTCGAGCAGCTCGGTCATCACGGCGACGGCGTCGCGGACCCGGCTGCGCCCCGGCCCCTGCAGAGCGGCGATGACCGGGTCGAGCACGGCCGCGCGGGCGGCGCGGATCCGGGCCAGGGCGGCCCGCCCGGCGGGGGTGAGCGAGACGAGCGAGGCCCTGGCATCGGCCGCGTCGGCGCGACGACACACCCATCCGGCGGCCTCCATCCGCTGGACCTGGGTCGTCACCGTCGGCTGGCTGGTGTGGTCGGCCTCGGCGATGGCACGGATCCGCATCGTGCCGTTCTCGTCGATCAGGGCGAGCAGGCGCGCCTGGGCGTGCGGGATGTCGAAGGTGGCCGACTGGCTGGCCCAGCGGGACAGCCGGGCCGCCGCCCGGAGGAGGTCGTCGCTGAGGTCGGTCGCTGCCACCGCAGCAGACTACATAGATAACCTATGTAGTTCCACTCCGCGCCGGACCGGCATCTCTCACAGGCCGCCGAGCTCGAGCCCGATCAGCGCGGCGGCGACGCTGAGGACGAGCATGGCCAGGGCATGCGTGACGGCCCCGACCTCGCGCCCCCCGCGCAGCAGCCGAACGGCCTCGACGCTGGCTGTGCTGAAGGTCGTGTAGCCGCCGAGGAGGCCGGTGCCGAGGACGGCCTTGACGTCCCCGGGGTCGCCATGGGCTCCCACCCAGCCGGTGAGCAGGCCGAGCAGCAGCGACCCGCTGACGTTGACGATGATCGTGCCCGCCGGCAGCCGGGCCTGGAGGCGTCCCGCGACCCAGGTGTCGGTGAGGAAGCGGGCGGCGGCGCCGACACCGCCCGCCAGGGCGATGAGCAGGAGGGTCACCGTGCCGCCTCCATCCGCCGGAGGACGACCCGTCGGTGGGCGGCGCCGACGGCCCACGTGGCGACGTAGGCGGCGGCGAAGCCGAGGACGATGCTCGCCAGCGCGTAGCCCAGGGCGAGGACGAGGTGGTCCGAGCGGCCGAGCGAGGCGGTGTCGACGGCGAAGGTGCTGTAGGTCGTGTAGCCACCGAGCACCCCGGTCCCCACGCCGAGCCTGGCCCGTCGCCGCCATCCCTCGTCGGGGCCGAGGACCGCGAGCGTCTCGAGGAGCGCGCCGAGGACGAACGCACCCGTGACGTTGACCCAGAAGATCGTCCAGGGCCACTGACCCTGCGGGGTCGGGAACGCGACGCCGAGCCGGTCGCGCACAACGGACCCGAGCGCACCGCCGGCGGCGATGAGCAGGAGGGTCCGCCCCCGCCAGGCCGGCCGCCGCCGGGGCGGCTGCGGGTCGATGTCGGGGTCGGTCCCTCCGGAGGCGCCGCTCACTGCCACGGGACGCGGTCGTGCCAGTCGACGACGCTGAGCGGGACGACGAGGACGGGGCGGTGCTGGTGGTGGGCGAGCCGAGCCGCGACGGAGCCGTCGACGAAGTCGTGCCATCGGCCCGCGACACCGGGGTCGTGGGCGCCGACGACGAAGGCCGAGGCGTCGACCGCGCGGGCGAGGTGGGTGAGTGCCCGGTCGGGCCGCCCGGCGAGGTAGCGGAAGGACCAGGCCACCCTGCCGTCCCCGAGGAGCCGGTGGAGATGGCTCTCGAGCGCCGCCTGCCGCTCCCGCCACGAGTCGTCGAGGGAGTCCGGGTCGACCTCGGCGTGGCGGACCGTGCCGTCGGGGTACTCCTCGACCGTGACCCTGGCACGGTCGGCGTAGCCGACGAAGAGATCGACGCCGAGCGCCTCCGCCCACGCGGCCGCGGTGAGCGCGACGAGGTCGGGCTGCCCGGGGACGAGACCCACGACGATGGGGTGCCCCGCGAAGGGCGTCATGCGGGACGGGTCCGGTTGCGGCGGTGTGTGGCGCAGCGGCACGGCTTCCTCCTCGCGGGTCCTGCCCGCGCGACATCGACAGGGCAGGAACCATCAGCCGACGCGGCGGTTCGGGCCGACCGGGCCCTGGCGGGATCCATCGCCGTCGCCAAGTCTAGGGGGAGCGTCAGCGCCGTCGGTCGGGGTCGCGGGACCGATGCAGAATCGAACGACTCCTGATGCTTTCCGGCGTTTGACCCCCCGAGGTCTGTTTCTCGGGACGGCCTGTTGGTTTCATGCCGGGTGGAGGCCGTCTGGCCTCGCGTGAAAGGACCCTCCCGTGACCGCACTGACCAGCGCTGCGCTGCCCTCGCTGTCCGTTCCCACCCCGTCCTACGACCGACAGACCGCCTCCGTCGGGATCGTGCACTTCGGGTTCGGGAACTTCCACCGCGCCCATCAGGCGATGTATGTCGACGCCCTGATGGAGAGCGGTGAGGGCCTGGAGTGGGGCATCTGCGGCGTCGGTGTGCTCCCTCAGGACGCCGCGATGCGCGATGCGATGCGGGCCCAGGACTGCCTCTTCACGCTCGTCCTCCGGCACCCGGACGGGTCGCTCGAGCCGCGCGTTGTCGGGTCCGTGCTCGACTACCTGTTCGGGCCGGAGGACGCCGACGAGGTCTATGCGCGCCTGATCGACCCCGCGGTGCGGATCGTCAGCCTCACCGTCACCGAGGGGGGCTACCTCAAGAACCCCGCCACCGGCGAGTTCGCGGCCGGGGACGCCTCGGTCGTGCACGACGTCGACCACCTGGACAACCCCCGCACCGCCTTCGCCTACATCGTCGAGGGGCTGCGCCGTCGCCGGGCCGCCGGGCTGGCGCCGTTCACCGTCCTGTCCTGCGACAACCTCCAGGGCAACGGGGTCTTCGCCCGCCAGGCCGTCACCGGCTTCGCCCGCCTGGTCGACGCCGAGCTCGCCGACTGGATCGACGCATCCGTCGCCTTCCCCAACTGCATGGTCGACCGGATCACCCCTGCCACGACGGACGCCGACCGGTCGGCGGTCCTCACCGAGTTCGGGATCGAGGACCGCTGGCCGGTGCCGGGCGAACCGTTCACGCAGTGGATCATCGAGGACGACTTCCCCCTCGGCCGGCCGCGCCTCGAGGCGGTCGACGTCCAGTTCGTCGACGACGTCAAGCCCTACGAGCTGATGAAGCTGCGGCTGCTCAACGCCAGCCACCAGGCACTGGCCTACTTCGGAGCGCCACTGGGATACGTCCTCGTCGACGAGACGATGCGCGACGAGCGCATCCGCGAGTACCTCGAGCGCTACATGGCCGTCGAGGCTGCGCCCACCCTCGGCGACCTCCCGGGCATCGACCTCGACGCCTACATGGCGACGCTCCTCGAGCGGTTCAGCAACCCGCGGATGAGGGACACCCTGGTCCGGCTCGCCACCGACGGCTCGAACCGGATGCCGACCTTCACCATCCCGGCCATCCGGGCGAACCTCGACGCCGGACGACCCGTTCCGCTGGGCGCCGCCATGGTGGCCGCCTGGGCCGAGTACTGGGCCCTCATCGGTCGCGGTGAGCTACCGGCCGCCGAGATCCCCGACGACGTCCACGCCGCCGAGCTCGCGGCCGCGGCCACGAAGGACTCGGCGACGGCGTTCATCGAGATCGAGGCGCTCTTCGGCGACCTGGCGGGCGACCAGACCTTCAGGGAGTCCTTCCTCACCGCCCGGCGCAGCCTCGTCGAGAGGGGCGTCCACGCCACCCTCGACGGCCTGCTGGGTCGCTGATCCCGACTAGTCCCCGGAGCCCGGGGCGAGCTCCGACGCCTTCGTCCCGAGGCTGAGGACCTCCGGCGGCGGCTTCTGGGAGGACTCGAGCTGTCGGTACCTCGTCGGGGTCATCCCGACCTCGGCGAGGAACTGCCGGTTGAAGTTCGCCATGTTGTTGTAGCCGCTCTGGGTGGCGATCGAGCTGATCGAGAGCTCGGTCGAGTCGAGCAGCCGACGGGCATGGGCGATCCGCAGCTTCTTGACCATGTTGCTGAAGGTCTGCCCGGTGGCGCGCTTGAAGTACTTGGAGAACGTCGGCTCGGACATGAAGGCCAGCCGGGCGGCCGTCGACAGCCGGATGTCACCGGTGAGGTTGTCGAAGATGTAGGCCAGCCCGGCCTCCACCGCAGCGCGGGACCCCTCGTCCGTGGCCCGGCCCAGCCACTCGCTCGCGAGCACCTCGCGCTCCTCCGCCGGGGCCCGCGCGAAGAGGCCGAGGAGCTTGAACAGGGCAGCGATCTGGGCCGACCCATGGCTCCCGACGACCTCGAGGACCGTGTCGGCGGCCCGCCAGGCGGTCGCGCCCGAGAAGACCAGGCCGCGGCTCGAGAGCCGCAGCACCTCGTCGAGCTCGAGCAGCTCGGGGATGAGCTGCATGCAGGCCCGGATCCACTCGTCGGTGAACTGGATGACGGCGTCGCGGTTGACGGCCACCTCGCCCTCGCGCAGGTCGCTGACCCAGTCGTGCGGCAGGTGCGGGCCCATGATGCTCAGGTGGCCCGGGCCGAAGGTGCCGATGTGGTCGCCGGCGATGAAGCTGCCGTGGGTCTTGGTGATGAGGTGGATCTCGTACTCGGGGTGGGCTCCCCACCCGCAGATCTCGCTGGGGAAGTCGTGCGCCAGCGCGCGGATCGCGTGCTGCGGGTGCGGCGGGATGACCTCGATGCGGGGGACCGAGCCGTATGCCGCCGCGGCCCGCTCGGCCGGCGGGTGCGCCACGAGCGAGGGGAGCACCGGATGGGCGGACGGGGGGGCGACCTCGGGCCACTGCGCGGCGTCCGGCAGCCCTCCGGCGCCCGCGCCCGAGGCGGCATCGCCGCTCACAGATCGATACGAAATCGTCATCTGCCCGAGTTGACCTGACTTCGTTGTCGTGGTTCAAGCCCCTGGGTCAGGGCTTTCCGTCGGCCGGCCGGGATCGGACCCCTGCCTGCCGCGAATAATAGTATCGAAAGCGGGGGTGCGAGGTCATTGTCCGCAGAATCCGCCGCTGCCTACATTTCGTGGCGTTCCAGGCAGTTATGCGACCGAACGGCCGCGGCGTCGAGGTGTCGAGGTGCACGAGTCCCCGCCGAGTCCGGGTCGCCGTCGCCGGCCAGGAGCGCAGGCAGATCCACCGGGAGCGCAAGGAAGTTCCCCTACCAAAGGAGTTAGGATGCTGTGGAAGAGGCAGGCGCTGACCGCTGGGGTCGGTGTGCTGGCTTTCGGCATGGCGCTGAGCGCGTGCTCGTCTGGGAGCAGCGGCTCCTCGGGCGGCGGTCAGGTCACCCTCAATCTGGCAACGGTCAACAACGGCCAGATGAAGGACATGGAGTCCCTCAAGTCCGAGTACGAGAAGGCTCACCCCAACGTCAAGGTCAACTTCCAGGTCATGGAGGAGGGCGACCTGCGCAGCGCGGTCACCGCTGACGTCGCGAGCAAGGCGGGTCAGTACGACATCGTCACCATCGGTGCGTACGAGACGCCGCAGTGGGGTGCCAACGGCTGGCTCGTCGACCTCACGCCGGCCCTGAGCAAGGACAGCGCGTACGACATCAACGACCTGCTCCCGCCGGTGCGTGATGTCAACACCTACAACGGCAAGCTGTTCGCGGTCCCGTTCTACGGTGAGTCCTCGATCCTCATGTACAACAAGGAGGTCATGGACAAGGCCGGCGTGACGATCCCCGAGAACCCGACGTGGCAGGAGATCGCCGACGCGGCGAAGAAGGTCAACACCAAGGACATGTCCGGCATCTGCATGCGCGGCAAGCCCGGCTGGGGAGACCTCTTCGCGCCGCTGACGACGGTCGTCCAGACCTTCGGCGGCAACTGGTACGACAACAGCTGGAACGCGACGGTCAACACCCCGGAGTGGAAGGACGCGGTCACCTTCTACAAGACGCTCCTCGACACCTCCGGTGAGAAGGACCCCGTGTCCTACAGCTTCAACGAGTGCCTGACGGCCCTCAAGGAGGGCAAGGCCGCCATGTGGGCCGACGCCTCCGTCGCCGCCTCGATGCTCGAGGCCAACGACTCCCCGGTGAAGGGCAAGATGGGCTACGCCCACATGCCGGTGAACAAGACCAAGGAGTCCGGCTGGCTGTGGAGCTGGAACCTCGCCATCCCCGCCACGACGAAGCACCAGGCCGAGGCCACCGACTTCGTCAAGTGGGCGACGAGCAAGGACTACATCAAGCTCGTCGGCACCAAGATCGGCTGGTCGAACGTCCCGCCGGGATCGCGCACCTCGACGTACTCCATCCCCGAGTACAAGACGGCCGCCGCGGCATACGCACCCATCACCCTCTCCGTGATGAGCTCGGTCAACCCGAAGCAGCCGGGTGTGAACGCCCAGCCGTACGTCGGCATCCAGTACGTCTCGATCCCCGAGTTCCAGGATGTCGGCAACCAGTGCGCGCAGCTCGTCGCGGACTACCTCGCGAACCGCAGCTCGGTCGACGACGCGCTCGGCAAGTGCCAGGACCTGGCCCAGAAGGCGGGCGACGCCCACAAGGGCTGACGCCCTCCGCACCACAGGTGCTGGGGCCGGCCGACCGGCCGGCCCCAGCACCTGCACCGTCAGACCACTCCGCTCAACGAGGATCGGGGAACGCCCATGACGACCACCACCGCACCACGGGCGGTCGCGCCGCCCAGTGAGGGCCGCAAGCAAGCCCAACGGAAGAACACCTGGATCAGCCGCGGGCTGCTCTCCCCGGCCGTGATCTTCCTCATCCTGCTGACCCAGATCCCCTTCGTCGTCACCATCGGGTTCTCGACGATCCGCTGGAACCTGCTCTACCCGCTCCAGCGTGGCTTCACCGGGATCGACAACTACAAGGCGGCGCTGTCCTCGGGCGACCTGTGGCCGGCCATCGTCGCCACGGTCCTCATCACGGCCTTCGCGGTCGTCTTCTCGCTGCTCTTCGGGCTGCTCTTCGCGGTGCTCCTCGACCGCAACCTCCCCGGCCGGGCGATCGCGCGCACGCTGATGATCACCCCGTTCCTCATCATGCCGGCGGCCGCCTCGCTCATCTGGAAGTACTCGATGTTCGACACGAACATCGGCATGGTCAACTGGGCCCTGCAGCTGCTGCACCTGCCGATCGTGTCGTGGAGCACCGAGCACCCGATGGCCAGCGTCGTCATCGTCCTGACCTGGCAGTTCACCCCCTTCATGATGCTCATCCTGCTGGCCGGCCTGCAGGGCCAGTCGCGGGAGGTGCTCGAGGCCGCCCAGGTCGACGGGGCCGGTGCGTGGCGCACCTTCACCTGGATCACGCTGCCCCACCTGCGGATGTACATCGAGATCGGCGTCCTGCTCGGCTCGGTCATCATCATCCAGGTCTTCGACCCCGTCGCGATCCTCACGAAGGGCACCGGCGGCACGAAGACGCTCGCCTACCTGCTCTACGAACGCGCCTTCATCGGGCTCAACATCGGTGAGGCCGCGGCATACGGCGTCGTCACCGTCGTGCTGACGATCATCGTGGCCACGGTCGCGCTCAAAACCCTGTTCAAGGTCTTCATGGCTGGAGGCGAGCGATGACCAGGTCGGCGAAGAACACCCTCATCAACATCGGGACGTGGCTGCTCGTCCTGATCTTCTTCTTCCCCGTGTTCTGGATGTTCGTCAACGGCTTCAAGCCGGAGGCGATCGCCTCCTCGGTCCACCCCAAGGTGATCTTCCACCCGGTCATGACCGGCTACCACCTCGCCATGGACCGGGGCATGCCCGACTACCTGCGCAACTCGATCATCGCGGCGACGTCGGCCACGGTCATCACGGTCGTGCTCGGCATCCCCGCCGCCTACGCCCTGAGCATCCGGAAGGTGCGGTCCGTCGAGAACTCCCTGTCGTTCTTCATCTCGACCCGCTTCATGCCGCTCGCGGCCGTCGTCCTGCCGCTCTACATGATCCTCAAGAACCTCGACCTGCTCGACAACATCTGGATGCTCGCCATCGTCTACGGGGCCGTGAACCTGCCCGTGACCGTGTGGATGCTGCGCTCGTTCTTCCTCGAGGTGCCCCTGGAGATCATCGAGGCGGCGCGGGTCGACGGCGCCGGGCTCTTCCGGGAGATCGTCCGGATCGTCCTGCCGCTCGTCCTCCCGGGCATCGCTGCGGCCGCCCTCATCACCTTCATCTTCTCGTGGAACGAGTACTTCCTCGCCACCTTGCTCACGAGCTCCGAGGCGCGGACGACCCCACCCTTCCTCGGCAGCTTCGTCGACGGCCGGGGCCAGTTCCTCGCGGTCCTCTCGGCGGCCGCGACGATCGCCGCGCTGCCCGTCATCGCCGCAGGGTGGATCGCGCAGAAGCAGCTCGTCCGTGGCCTGTCCATGGGCGCCATCAAGTAGCAGACCCGCCGGCCCGGGCCTGACCCGTCCGGCCCGGGCCCGTCACCCACTCCCGAAGGAGCCCCGCATGAGCGCGCCGACGCGCAGCCTCCAGGACACGGTCATCGTCATCACCGGAGCCGCAGGGGGCATCGGGCGGGCGACCGCCCGGCTCGCCCTCGAGGCCGGGGCGCGGGTCGTCGCCGCCGACCTGTCCACCGAGGGGCTGCAGCCGCTGCTGGAGGAGTGGGGGACGGACCGGGTCGCGGTCGTCGCCGGGGACGTGCGTGCCGAGGCGAGTGGCGAGGCGGCCGTGGCCGCCGGGGTCGCCGCCTTCGGGCGGGTCGACAGCGTCGTCGCGAACGCGGGCATCGGCTTCTACGGTGGTCTGCTCGACTACGGCCCGGAGCAGGTCGACCTCATGGTCGACGTCAACCTCAAGGGCACGATCTGGCTGGCCCGAGCGGCGGTCCGCCGGTTCCGGGAGCAGGGCGGCGGCGGCGACATCGTCATCCTCGGATCGGTGGCCGGCCTGCTCATCGGCGGCGGCAAGGAGGCCGTGTATGCCGCGACCAAGGGCGCTCAGATCAACTTCGGCACCGCTTTGGACCGCGAGCTCCGTGAGGAGGGCATCCGGACGACGGTCATCGCCCCGGCCGGGGTCAACACGCCGTTCGCGGCGGCCGACGGCCGGTTCGGCGACGGCGACCCGGCCGAGGGGCCGTTCATGGAGCCGGCCGACATCGCCGGCGCCATCCTCTACACGCTCGCGCAGCCGCGCCGGATGCGCACCGAGCTGTGGACCATGTGGAGCCTGGCCGAGAAGCACTGACCGGGTCGGCAGGACGCGGTCAGGCGGCCGGGCCGTGTCGGCCGACCCCCGACCCGCTCGGTGCCGGGCCGTCGAGGACGCCGGCGGCCCGGCATACCTCGTCGCACACGTCGTCGAGCGTGAGGTAGGTCCTCGTCCGGCTCAGGCACGCGAGGCGCCACAGGAGCCGGGACGGGGTCCGGCGTGCCACGCAGCCGGCGATGAGGTGGTCCTGGTCGCTCGGGAACGGGTGGGCCGCCAGCGCCAGCCGGAGGTCGGACAGGTCCGCCTCGACCGCTCTGGTCGTCCACGCCTCGGGGGCCATCGAACCGGCGGGTCGCGCCATGGCGATGCTCTCCTCGTCGAGTGCTCGGGGGGCGCCCTTCTGTGCTGAAGGCCCTCCCGGCTGAGTCAGCCGTACCCCGGCGCCGGGTGCGGCAAACCTCGTCCTGTCAGGTCAGAGGGCGGTCACGACGCTGACGCCGGCGCCGGCGGACCGAGCCATGGCGGGGAGGGCGACCGCCACGTCCTCGAGGCCGATCCGCGACGTCACCATCGGACGCAGGTCGAGCGCCCCGGTGGCCGCGAGCTCGAGGACCTGGGGGAGCCGCGAGGCCGACAGCCCGTGCACGCCGAGGACGTCGATCTCGTCACGGATGACGCGGCCGATCGGCAGGTCGGCCGTGGCCGTCGGGAACAGCCCGATCTGCACGTGCCGCCCCTGCGGGCGCAGCGAGAGGATCGCCGAGGCGGCCGGCCCCGCCCCTCCGATCGCATCGACGGCGACGTGCGCCCCACCGGTCGCGGCCCGCACCTCGTCGGCGACACCGGCCGGTCCGGCCGGTCCGTCGGCGACCGTGACGAGGTCCGTTGCCCCGAGCCGCCCCGCGAGCTCGAGGGCGGCCGTGGAGCGGTCGACCGCGACGACCCGCGCCCCGAGGGCGGCCCCCAGCGCAACGGCTGCCAGCCCGACCCCGCCGCAGCCCACGACACAGAGCGTCTCGCCCCGTCGCAGGGCGGCCCGTTCGACGACGCCCCGGTAGGCCGTCGACACCCGGCAGCCGGCGAGCGCGGCCGTCACGTCGTCGACGGACTCCGGGACGGCCACCGCGTTGACGTCGGCCCACGGGATCGTCGTGCGCTCGGCGAAGGCGCCCCACCGGGTGAACCCCGGCTGCTCCTGCGCGCGGCATACCTGGTGCTGCCCGGCCCGGCACGGTTCGCACGCACCGCACCCGCAGACGAAGGGCGCGACGACGCGGTCGCCGACCACGGCACGGGTGACCAGGTCGCCGACGGCCACGACGCGCCCGGCGAACTCGTGACCGCCGACGTGGGGGAGGACGATGTCGGGGTCGGTCCCCATCCAGCCGTGCAGGTCGCTGCGGCACAGGCCGACCGCGAGCACCTCGACGACGACGTCGTCGGCTCCCGGCTCCGGCTCCGGGACGTCCTCGACGTGGATCGGCCCCTGGAAGGCCCGGTAGACCGCGGCGCGCATGGCCGCAGCCTAGTGACCGGCACCCGAGCGTCCAGGACGGCCGCCGCCCCACGGCCGCCGCCCTCCGACGTGGCGGGTGTCGGTGAACTCTCAGCGCCCGCACCCGCGATTCGCTTCCGCGCGAACAGGCCGCACGGTTGACTTCGGGTATGCCGCAGAAGATGAACCTCCGCGAGTACATCGACCGGCTCCGCACCGAGGGGTACACGGTCCGCGGGGGCAAGGGCGAGGACCCCGTCCTCATCGCACCCGACGGCGAGGCCGTCGAGACCTGGCGCGAGGACTACCCCTACGAGGAGCTCCTCGAGCGGGACGCCTACGAGGAGGAGAAGTACCGCCTGCAGATCGAGCTGCTCAAGTTCCAGTACTGGAGCCAGGACGTCGGGGCCAAGCACGTCATCCTCTTCGAGGGTCGTGACGCGGCCGGCAAGGGCGGCACGATCAAGCGGTTCATGGAGCACCTCAACCCGCGAGCGGCACGTGTCGTCGCCCTGGCCGCCCCCACCGACCGGGAGCGCGGCCAGTGGTACTTCCAGCGCTACATCCGTCACCTGCCGACGGCGGGGGAGATGGTGCTGTTCGACCGCTCCTGGTACAACCGCGCGGGCGTCGAGCGGGTCATGGGCTTCTGCACCGACGAGCAGTACGACACCTTCATGCGCCAGGCGCCGACCTTCGAGCGGATGCTCATCGACGCCGGCATCACGGTGACCAAGCTGTGGTTCTCGGTGACCCAGGACGAGCAGCGCACCCGGTTCGCGATCCGCCAGATCGACCCGGTCCGGCGGTGGAAGCTCTCACCGATGGACCTCGAGAGCCTCGACAGGTGGGACGCCTACACGGCGGCCAAGGAGGCGATGTTCGAGTACACCGACAAGAAGTACGCCCCGTGGCTCACGGTGAAGAGCAACGACAAGAAGCGGGGGCGGCTCAACGCGATGCGCGCCTACCTGCACCAGTTCGACTACGACGGCAAGGACCCGCAGGTCGTCTACGCGCCCGACCCGACCATCGTCGCCCGGGCGAAGCACACCGAGGGCGACTGAGGCCGAGCGCGACGGAGGCCGAGGGCGCGCCACGACGCGCCATGATGGGGTCGGGGAAGGAGGAGCGATGGGCGAGACGGGGCCGAGGTTCGTCTGGGTCGACGGTGCGCTCCATCCCGCGTCGGGCGCCCACGTGTCGGTGTTCGACCGGGGCTTCCAGCTCGGCGACGGGGTCTTCGAGACCCTGCGTGCCCGGGCCGGCAGGGTGGCCGAGCTCGACGCCCACGCCGTCCGGCTGCGGCATTCGGCGGACGGTCTCGGGATCGTCCTTCCGGCCGACGTCGAGGCGCTGCTGGCCCGGGGGATCGCCGACCTCCTCGCGGCCGAGCAGCTCGACGGGACGGACGATGACGCCTCGCTCCGGGTGACCGTCTCGCGCGGCCGATGGCTCTCGCGGGCGCTGCTCCCACCTGCCGACGAGCCGCTCATCCCGACGGTGGCGATCCAGGCCTGGCGGTTGGCGCCCCCGGCCGAGGGCGCGGTCGGCGGGGTCTCGGTCGTCGTCTCCGCGGTCCGCCGCGACCCGCAGAACCCGCTCCTCGCGCTGAAGACGACCTCCCGAGCCGAGTACGTGTATGCCGCGCTCGAGGCGCGCCGGACCGGCGCCGACGAGGTCGTCTTCGCGACGGTCGACGGCCACCTCTCCGAGGCGAGCACCGCCAACCTCTTCCTCGTGCGCCGGTCCGCCGACGGGGTCGTCGAGCTCGCGACGCCCTCGCTCGACTGCGCCATCCTGGCCGGGACGACCCGCACCTGGCTGCTGCGCTGGGCCGAGCGGGCCGGCCTGCGACCGGTCGAGGCCAGGCTCCCCGTCGACGACCTCCGCAGGGCCGACGAGGTGTTCCTGTCCTCGTCCGTCGCCGGCATCCGGCCGGTGCTCGCCGTCGGCGGCGAGCCCGTCGGCGACGGCTCGCCGGGGCCCTGGACGATCCGGGCCCGCCGGGAGCGCGAGGCGTTCCTCGTCGGGTGAGCCACGGCATTCGCTCCTAGACTCGGGCGCGTCCCTGACCGTCGACGGGAGGGTGTCGCCATGCGAGTGGCGCTGCAGGTGACCTGCCTCAACGATGCGCTGTTCCCCGACGTGGGGGTCGCGACGGTGCGGTTGCTGGAGCGGCTGGGGGTCTCCGTGGAGTTCCCCGCGGGGCAGACGTGCTGTGGGCAGCCGATGGTCAACAGCGGCTACCTCGACGAGGCGGTGCCGCTGGTGCGGGCCGCGGTCGAGGCGTTCTCCGGCTTCGACGCGGTGGTGACCCCGTCGGGGTCGTGCACGGGAGCGGTGCGTCACCAGCACGCGGTGGTGGCCCGCAGGACGGGTGACCCGGGGTTGGTGGCGGCGGTGGCCGAGCTGGTTCCTCGGGTGTTCGAGCTGAGCGAGTTCCTCGTCGACGTGCTGGGGGTGGAGGACGTGGGCGCGTCGTTCCCGCACTCGGTGACCTACCACCCGACGTGCCACTCGCTGCGGGTCGTCGGGGTCGGGGACCGTCCGGAGCGGCTGCTGCGTCGGGTGCGCGGGCTGCGACTGCTGGACCTGCCACAGGCGCAGGAGTGCTGTGGTTTCGGCGGGACCTTCGCGGTGAAGAACGCCGAGGTCTCGGTGGCGATGGGCTCGGACAAGGCGCGCCACGTCCGGGAGTCCGGTGCCGAGGTTCTCGTGGCCGGCGACTCCTCGTGCCTGATGCACATCGGCGGGCTCCTCTCCCGCCAGCGCAGCGGGGTCCGGGTGATGCACCTGGCCGAGGTGCTGGCGAGCACCGAGGCGGCGGCGTCGTGAGCCGCACGTTCGTCGGTATGCCGCCCTTCCCCGACGCCGCGCGCGCGGCGCTGGCGGACTCCCAGCTGCGGGCGAACCTGGCCCGCGCGACGGCGACGATCCGGTCGAAGCGCGCGGCCGCGGTCGGTGAGGTCGAGGCATGGGAGGCGCTGCGGGAGGCGGGTGCGGCGATCAAGGACGCGACGCTGGCCCGGCTCGACGAGCATCTGCTCGACCTGGAGCGGGCGCTGACGGCCCGCGGCGCCACGGTGCACTGGGCGCGGGACGCGGCCGAGGCGGCTGCCATCGTGATCGACGTGGCCCGCGCCCACGGCGTGGACGAGGTGGTGAAGGTCAAGTCGATGGCCACCCAGGAGATCGATCTCAACGCCAGGCTGGCCGAGGCGGGGATCGCGGCCTGGGAGACAGACCTGGCCGAGCTCATCGTCCAGCTCGGCGAGGACCTGCCGAGCCACATCCTCGTCCCGGCGATCCACCGGAACCGCGCAGAGATCCGCGACATCTTCAGGACCCGGATGGCCGCCGCGGGCCGTCCCGCGCCGCAGGACCTGACCGACGACCCGGCGCAGCTGGCGGAGGCGGCCCGCCTGCACCTGCGGGAGAAGTTCCTGCGGGCGAAGGTCGCCGTGTCGGGGGCGAACTTCGCGGTCGCCGAGACCGGGACCCTCGTCGTCGTCGAGTCCGAGGGCAACGGGCGGATGTGCCTGACCCTGCCCGAGGTGCTCGTCTCGGTCGTGGGGGTCGAGAAGGTCGTGCCGACCTACCGCGACCTCGAGGTGTTCCTCCAGCTGCTGCCGCGCTCCTCGACGGGGGAGCGGATGAACCCCTACACCTCGATGTGGACCGGCGTCACCCCCGGCGACGGGCCGCAGGAGGTCCACGTCGTCCTGCTGGACAGCGGTCGAACCCGCGCCCTGGCCGACGAGGTCGGCCGACAGGTGTTGCGCTGCATCCGCTGCTCGGCCTGCCTCAACGTCTGCCCGGTCTACGAGCGGGTCGGCGGGCACGCCTACGGCTCGGTCTACCCGGGCCCGATCGGCGCGATCCTGGGCCCGCTGCTCAAGGGCGTCGGGTCGGACGAGCAGGTCGACTCGCTGCCCTTCGCCTCCTCGCTCTGCGGGGCGTGCTACGAGGTGTGCCCGGTCAAGATCGACATCCCCTCGGTGCTCGTCGACCTGCGCGCCCAGGTCGTCGACCACCATCGTGGAGACCGGGTGCCCAAGGCCGAGGCGGTGGCGATGAAGGCTGCCGGGTGGGCCCTCGGCGACGCGCGTCGGCTCGGTGTCGCGGAGGCCGTGGCCGGTGTCGGCGGCCGGGTGCTCGGTCGACCGAGCCGCCGGGCCGCGCCGGGCGGGCGGGTGGCCCTGGGCCGGCTGCCCTGGCTCGGCGAGCGGTGGACCCAGGCCCGCGACCTGCCCGTCCCCCCGGCCCGGTCCTTCCGTCGCTGGTGGTCCGAGGAACGGGGCCGGCGATGAGCGCGCGCGAGGACATCCTCGCCGCCGTCGCCGCGGCATACGGCTCCGGCCCGCGACCGGACGTCGCGGTGCCCCGCGGCTACCTCGCGGACCGGCCGGCTCCGGGTGACCCCGCGCTGCTCGACCTCTTCGTCGAGCGCGTCGAGGACTACGGCGCCCGGGTGACGCGGTGCGCGCCGCTCGAGGTCCGGCACGCGGTGATCCGTGCGCTGGCGGGAGCCGCCCCCGTCGTGATCCCGCCCGGACTCGACCTCGACGTGCCGGCGGCCCTCCTCGACGAGGGCCTGGCCCACGAGGCGCTGGACGCGGCCGACGCCGTCGTCACCACCGGGACCCTCGCCATCGCCGAGACGGGCACCATCGTCCTCACCCACGGGGCCGGGCAGGGACGCCGGGCCCTCACCCTGGTGCCCGACCTGCATGTCTGTATCCTCGACGCGGCACAGGTCGTGGCCGACGTCCCCGCCGCCATCGCCCGTCTCGACCCCACGCTCCCCCAGACGTGGATCTCGGGCCCGAGCGCGACGAGCGACATCGAGCTGAGCCGCGTGGCCGGGGTACACGGACCGCGTTCTCTCCAGGTCGTTCTCGTCTCGCCGTGATCTGGTGGCGGGTCGCCCGGACGGCACCGTCGCTCCCGCCCGCCTCATCCGTTCGGACGATGGCGCCATCGGCCGTTCGGGCCACCTTTGCTGTGGAGTCGGTTGCTGCGGTCGCGCCCCCTCTGAGGGCGGGCTTAGATTCAAGGAACAGTAAAGAGGTGGTAACGGAACCGCCAAGACGGGCTGACCTCGTTCAGGGGCGAGGAGCCGGCGGTCCAGGACCCGCCCTTCGAGGCGGGCGGCATGTCTGAGGGGGTATGCCGCCCGCCTCGCTATGTCTGGCCGTCGCCTGGCGCGTCGTGCATCCGTTGTGCCACAGGCAATCCCAGTGGACTCCGGGTGTCCGGCCAGGGCCGAACCTCCTGGGACGCGAGCGAAGGGCGGCGTCAGGTGACGTCGAGGCTGCCGCCCTGCTCGACCACCTTCATCTCCGCCTCCGCGACGTGGCGGTCGGCGCCGCCCAGGCGGGCCCGGGTCGCCCTCTCCACCTCGCGGAAGACCTGCCAGTAGCCGTCGTCGTAGGCCTCGACCACCTGGAACGTCCACAGTCCGGGGAGCACGTCCCGGCCGACGAGGACGTCGTCGATCTCGGCGGCGACATCGCTCTCCCCGGCGTCCGCGAGCTGCGCGACGGCGTCCTGGAGGGTCCGGTCCGCCGTCCCGCTCAGCCGGTGGAAGGCGTAGAGGTGGCCACGGGCCTGCTCGACGACCTCGAGGGCCTCCGAGAGCCGGCCGAGGGCCCGGGTGCGGGCGTCGTCGAGGCCGCGGGGCCGGGGGTGCGCGCAGGGGCGCCCCGGGTGCTTGGCGCTGCCGAATCCCGCCATCGTGGCGTCGGCAGCGGCGTCGGGGGTCCGGACGTGGTCGGCATGGTCGTTGTGGTCGGTCATCGGAGGCCTTTGCGGATCGGGCCCGGCTGCGAATGCGGTGGACCATCCGGAATTGCGCGCCCGGCCTTTCGGGCAATTGTGTGACCGTCGTCACGCGGAAATATCCGGGCCGGTGCCCGGTGCAATGTCGGAGCGGCATTCGTCCAGGTGCTCATTGCCGTGACCTACCCCGTCACAGACCGGCGGACTCGCCCCGGCGGCGGTTCTCCACACCGCGCCGGGACACGGAGCGAGGCCCCGGACCTGGGGGATGGTCCGGGGCCTCGTCGGCGGGTGACTCACGCGGGGAGGGGAGCCCGCGTCAGGGGTGGAGTCAGACCGCCACCGGGGTGGCCGCTGCGGGCGTGGCGACGGAGACGACGCTCTGGCGGGCGTGACGCAGGCCGAGCAGACCGAGCACGAGCATCAGCACGGCGCCGACGTAGGCGGCGATGGAGGCGTACATCGCGATGGCGCCGAGGGTGCCGAACGCGTAGGCGGTGAGGAGCATGCTGCGAAGGGCGTTGCCCTGGAACAGCGTTGCCTTGAGGTTCTGCAGGTCGATCGTGGCCTGTGCGGTGGGGGCGCTCTTGGCCGCGGCCATGGCCTCGGTGCTGACCTCGGCGTAGCTCTTGCCGCCGGAGGCCTCGTTCATGTGACCGAGGATGTAGTGGTCGGCGTAGGCCTTGGCCTGGGCGCCGGTCGTCATCGGCTGCCCGGCGTACTGGCTGAGGTACTTCTTCATGTCCGGGGTGGCCAGGGCGTCACCGGCCGGCATGGTGATCTGCTGCATCGAGAGCTGGTCGTGGACGCTGCTGCTGGCGAAGCTGGAGGCCCAGGTGAGGAGCCCGCCGGCGACGAGGAGGACGGCCGCAAGAACGAGTCCGGTCCAGGAGATGAGTCTGTCAATCGTGCTGCGCATGATGATCCTTGCCTATCCCTATTCCATGGCCTCTGTCTGGGGCCGATGGGCCTTTGTTGGTGCAGCACCTAATCTACGACTCTGCGTAGTAGTTGACGAATTAATCGGGTGTCATCTACGCCACATCACGTTGACGATGCAACGACCCGGTCCGTGGCCGCCCACGTCGGGTGGCGGAGTCCCGTCGCCGGCGGGAGGCCCCGGACGGACCCGCCTGTGCGACCCTGTCCGGATGGAGGTCGGGGCCGGCGCCGAGGCGGATGCGCGTCGCGGCCCCGTCGTCGCCGGTCTCGTCCTCGCCGCCGGAGCGGGCCGCCGGATGGGTGGCCCCAAGGCCCTGCTGCGCCTGGCCCCCGCCGGGCGGACGATGGTCGAGGAGGCCATCGCCGCGCTGGTGGAGGGCGGCTGCGAGCCGGTCATCGCCGTCGTGGGGGCCGCCGCCGAGCGGGTGGGTGCCCTCGCCGACGCCTCCGGAGCGGTCGTCGTCGTCGAGCCGGGCTGGGCGGAGGGGATGGGCGCGTCCCTGCGGGCCGGTCTGGCCGCCGCTGACGCCGTGGGTTGCGAGGCGCTCCTCGTCGACCTCGTCGACCTCCCCGACGTCGGCCGGGACGTGGTCCGGCGCCTGGTGTCCGCGGCCGGGGACGAGCCCGCGGCGAGCCTCGTGCGCGCGGCATACGGCGGGGTCCCGGGCCATCCGGTGCTCATCGGGCGCGACCACTGGGCCGGCGTCGCCGCGGTCGCCGAGGGCGACAGCGGAGCCCGCAGGTACCTCGCGGACCACGACGCGAGGACGGTGGAGTGCGGCGACATCGGCTCCGGTCGTGACCTCGACCGGCCCGCCGACATCTGGCGAGCCGAGCCCCTGACCGGCCGGCCCTAGGCCGCATCCGGCACGCGACTTCGGCGGCGCCACCTTCCGCAGGGCGGGGTTGTCGGGAATGCTGACCCAATGGACCCCCGGACCACCTACGGCTCGGCCGACGACCTGGCCCAGCGCCTCACGGCGACCGGCTACCTCGCCGACGACGCTCTCGCGACGGTGGCCTGGCTCGCCCTCCGCCTCGGCCGTCCGCTCCTCCTGGAGGGGGAGCCGGGAACGGGCAAGACGGCGCTGGCCGAGGCGATCGCCGAGGCCACCGACGTGCCGCTCATCCGGCTGCAGTGCTACGAGGGCATCGACGCGACCCAGGCCCTCTATGACTGGGACTTCCCTCGCCAGATCCTCCACGTCCGTGCGCTCGAGGCGGTCGCGGGCGCGGCGAGCAGCGTCGAGGACGTCGAGGAGAGCCTCTTCGACGAGCGCTTCCTGCTCGCCCGGCCGGTGCTCCGGGCGCTGCGCGAGTCACCCGCGGTCCTCCTCGTCGACGAGATCGACCGGGCCGATGACGAGTTCGAGGCGTTCCTGCTCGAGGTGCTCTCGACCTGGCAGGTCACGATCCCCGAGCTCGGCACGGTGGCCGCCGCGACCCCGCCGATCGTCGTCCTCACCTCGAACCGGACCCGCGAGCTGCACGACGCCCTCAAGCGCCGCTGCCTCTACCACTGGATCGACCATCCCGGCATCGAGCGCGAGCTGGCCATCCTCCGCCGGCGGGCCCCCGAGGTGCCCACCGCCCTCGCCGAGCAGGTCGTCCGGGCGGTCAGCGTGATCCGCTGCGACGGCGAGCTCCTCAAGCCGCCCGGGGTCGCCGAGACGCTCGACTGGGCCCGGGCGCTGCACGAGCTCGGGACCCGCGAGCTCGACACCGATGTCGCCGCGGCCACCCTGGGGGTCGCCGTGAAGTACCGCGAGGACGCCGAGCGGGTCAAGCGGACCCTCGACCAGGTGCTCGCCCGATGACCGACACCGCTGCGAGGGCCGCGGCGCGCGCCCCGGAGGAGATCCTGCTCGGCTTCGCCCGGGCCCTGCGGGCTGCGGGGCTCGGGGTGGGAGCGGAGCGCGAGCGGACCTACCTCGAGGCCGTCGCCGCGGTCGGTCTCGACGACGCCGCCGCGACCTACCTCGCCGGTCGGGCGACGCTGTGCGCCTCACCCGCCGACCTCGAGCGCTACGACCTCGTGTATGCCGCGTGGTTCGGTCTCGAGCGCGCCGGCACCATGGCGCGGCCACGCTCCGCCGCCACCTTGACGATGGCCGACCTGGCCGCCGACACCGGGGCGGGTGACCTGGGCGGTCCCGACGAGCCCTCGCGGACCCAGCAGGCGATGGCCTCGCGGACCGAGATCCTGCGGCACCGCGACATCGCCTCGCTCAGCGCCGCGGAGCGACGTCTCCTCCAGGAGGCCTTCGCCGGGCTGCGCCCGCGGGCACCACGGCGCCGGGCCCACCGGCATACGCCCTGGCGGAGGGGCCGGGTCGACGCGCGCCGTACCCTGCGGTCGACGCTGGGCCGGATGGGCGAACCGGGGACCGTGCAGTGGCGGCGCAGGGGCGAGCGGGCGCGGCGGGTCGTCCTGCTCATCGACGTCTCGGGGTCCATGAGCGCCTACGCCGACTCCCTGCTTCGGTTGGGAAACGTCTACTGCCGCAGTGGGATCCCCGTCGAGGTCTTCACCCTCGGGACGCGACTCACCCACGTGACCCGACCGCTGAGCCAGCGGGACCCGGAGCGGGCTGTCATCGCGACGGGCGACGCCGTCCCCGACTGGTCCGGCGGCACCCGGCTCGCCGAGGGCGTGCGGGTCTTCCTGGAGCGCTGGGGGCGGCGCGGGATGGCCCGAGGCGCCGTCGTCGTCGTCGTCTCCGACGGCTGGGAGCGCGACCGGCCCGAGGCCCTCGGCGAGCAGGTGCGTCGGCTGCGGGCCGTCGCCCACCGGGTCGTCTGGGCGAACCCCCACCGCGGGTTCGCCGGGTACGAGCCCGTCCAGGCGGGGATCGTCGCCGCCCTTCCCCATATCGACGACTTCGTCGCGGGCCACTCGCTCGCGGCGTTCGAGGAGCTCATCGAGGTGGTCGGCCGTGCGTGACGTGATGACCGAGCTGCTGCAGTGGTGGGAGGCCGGCGAGACCGTCGGCGTCGGGACCGTCGTGGGGACCTTCCGGTCCGCGCCCCGGCCACCGGGCGCCGCCATGCTCGTAGGGCCGGGCGGCGAGGCGGTCGGCTCGGTCTCGGGCGGCTGCGTCGAGGGCGCCGTCTATGAGCTGGGTCAGGAGGTCGTGGGCTCCGGCACCCCGGTGCTCCAGCGCTACGGGGTCTCCGACGACGATGCCTTCGCGGTCGGGCTGACGTGCGGGGGGATCCTCGACGTCTTCGTCGAGCGGGTCTCGCGGGAGTCCTTCCCCGAGCTCGGCGAGATCGCGGCCGACGTGGCGGCCGAGCGACCGGTCGCCGTCGCCACCGTCATCGAGCACCCGTCACCTGGGTGGGTGGGCCGCCGACTCGTGGTCCGGCCCGAAGGGGCTCAGGTCGAGCGGTCGGGCAGCCTCGGCTCGGAGCGCGCCGACGCCGCCGTCGCCGACGACGTCCGCGGCCTGCTCGCGAGCGGTCGCACCGAGACCCTGACCTACGGCCCCGACGGTGAGCGCCGCGGCGAGGGGATGCGGGTCTTCGTGTCGTCCTACGCACCGCGGCCCCGCATGCTCGTCTTCGGGGCGATCGACTTCGCCGCCGCCGTCGCCCACATGGGCCGCTTCCTGGGGTATGCCGTGACCGTGTGCGACGCGCGTCCGGTCTTCGCCACGCCGCGCCGCTTCCCGGCCGCCGAGGAGGTCGTCGTCGACTGGCCGCACCGCTACCTGCGGGCGGAGGCCGAGGCGGGCCGGATCGACGGCCGGACCGTCGTCTGCGTCCTCACCCACGACCCGAAGTTCGACGTGCCGGTGCTCACCGAGGCGCTGCGCCTGCCGGAGGTCGGCTACGTCGGCGCCATGGGGTCGCGGCGCACCCACGACGACCGGGTGGAGCGGCTCCGCGAGGCCGGACTGACCGACGCCGAGCTGGCGCGGCTGGCCTCGCCGATCGGGCTCGACCTCGGCGCCCGCACCCCCGAGGAGACCGCGGTGAGCATCGCCGCCGAGGTGATCGCCCTGCAGTGGGGCGGCCGGGGCGAGCGGCTCGGGCGGACCGGCGGGGCGATCCACCACCACACCGCCTCCTGACCAGCGCCCCTTCGGCGGCGGCATCCGCGGTCGACTCACCCAGGGGTTGCTCCGCATCTGCACACGTTCTGGGACAAGGCTTCCGCATCGGCGGATCCGGCCAAATGGCATCCCTCCCGAGGCCCGGCTGTGGGTGGGCTGAAACCCTCGCTGTGAGCCTTGTCACATCCCCTCGTGGCCGCAAGGATCCGGATATCAGTGTTCGCCACGCGAAGGAGTCACCGATGACTCGGATCACCGTGACGGTCGACGGAGTGAGCTACTCCGACGACGTCGAGCCCCGGACGCTTCTCGTCCACTACCTCAGAGAGACGCTCGGGAAGACCGGAACGGTGGTGGGGTGCGACACGAGCAACTGCGGCGCCTGCACCGTCCATCTCGACGGCCGCTCCGTCAAGTCGTGCAACGTCCTGGCCGTCCAGGCCGACGGACGCGAGGTGCGGACCGTCGAGGGGCTGGCCACGAACGGCGAGCTGCATCCCATGCAGCAGGCCTTCCACGACAACCACGCCCTCCAGTGCGGCTACTGCACCCCGGGGATGATCATGCAGAGCCTGGACATCCTCCGCGACAACCCCGACCCCAGCGAGGCCGAGATCCGCCAGGGTCTCGAGGGCAACCTCTGCCGGTGCACGGGCTACCACAACATCGTCAAGGCCGTTCAGCAGGCGGCCAAGGCAGGAGCCGGGTCATGACCGTCACCGAGAGCGCCCCGGCCCGCGAGGTCGGCTCGGCACGCAAGCGCAAGGAGGACCAGCGCCTCATCACCGGCCGGACCAGGTGGACCGACAACATCGTCCTGCCGGGCATGCTCCACATCGTCATGGTCCGCAGCCCCTTCGCGCACGCGACGCTCACGCGGGTCGACACCGCCGCGGCCAAGGCCTCGTCCGGGGTCATGGCGGTGCTGACGGGTGAGGACGTCAAGGACATCCAGGGCAGCCTGCCCAACGCCTGGCCGATCACCCCTGACCAGAAGGCCCCCGCCCATCCGGCGATCGCCGTCGACCACGTCGCCTTCGCCGGCGAGATCGTCGCCGCGGTCATCGCCCGGTCGGCGGCCGAGGCCCGCGATGCCGCCGAGCTCGTCGACGTCGACTACGACGAGCTGCCGCCCGTGCTCGACCTCAAGGAGGCCGTGAAGGACGCGACCCTCGCCCATCCGAGCCTCGGCACGAACAAGAGCGCGTTCTGGCAGTTCGACTCGGCGGCCGCCGGCACCGGTGGCGCCGTCGACGAGGCGATCGAGGCCGCCCGTGCCGACGGCATCGTCCTGGAGCGCGAGTACCGCCAGCAGCGCCTCATCCCGGCCTTCATGGAGCCCCGCTCCGTCGCGGTCGACCCGACGGGGGAGCAGCTGACGATCTGGTCGGCCACCCAGGTCCCTCACTTCGTCCGCATCTTCACCGCCGCCGTGCTCGGCATCCCCGAGAGCAAGGTCCGGGTCATCGCCCCGGACGTCGGCGGCGGGTTCGGCGGCAAGCTCCAGTTCACGCCGGAGGAGGTCATCACCGTTCTCGCGGCGCGGCATACCGGCAAGCCGTGCAAGTGGACCGAGACCCGCAGCGAGTCGCTCGTCTCGGCCCACCACGGCCGCGACCAGTGGCAGCGGCTGACGCTGGCGGCGACGAAGGAGGGCCGGGTCACCGCCCTCAAGGTCGACCTGCTCGCCGACATGGGCGCCTACCTCGGCCTCGTCACCTCGGGGGTGCCGATCCTCGGTGCGTTCATGTACAACGCGATCTACAAGTTCCCGGCCTACCAGTTCAACTGCACCAACCTGTTCACGAACAAGACGTGGACCGACGCCTACCGCGGCGCGGGGCGACCCGAGGCGACCTTCGCCATCGAGCGGCTCATGGACGAGCTCGCCGCCGAGGTCGGCGTCGACCCGCTGGCGATCCGCGAGCTGAACTGGATCCGCCACGAGGAGTTCCCCTTCACCAGCGTGTGCGGCCTGGAGTACGACTCGGGCAACTACGAGGCGGCGACCTCCCGGGCCAAGGAGCTCTTCGGCTACGACGCGCTGCGCGCGGAGCAGGCGCAGCGCCGGGCGTCCGGCGACCGCGTCCAGCTGGGCATCGGGGTCTCGACCTTCACCGAGATGTGCGGGCTGGCGCCGTCGCGGGTCCTCGGCAGCCTGTCGTATGCCGCGGGCGGCTGGGAGCACGCCAGCGTCCGGATGCTGCCCACCGGCAAGGTCGAGGTCGTCACGGGGACCAGCCCGCACGGGCAGGGCCACGAGACGGCGTGGAGCCAGATCGTCGCCGACCGGCTCGGGGTCCCCTTCGAGGACGTCGAGGTCCTGCACGGCGACACCCAGGTCGCGGTCAAGGGTCTGGACACCTATGGCTCGCGCAGCCTCGTCGTCGGCGCCGAGGCGGTGATCAAGGCCGCCGACAAGGTGATCGAGAAGGCCAAGCCGGTCGCAGCCCACCTGCTCGAGGCCAGCGTCGACGACATCGAGTTCGCCGACGGACAGTTCACCGTCAAGGGAACCGACAAGGGCAAGGCGATGGCCGAGGTCGTCTGGGAGGCGTTCACGGCCCACAACCTGCCCGACGGGATGGAGCCCTCGCTCGACGCGGACGCGACCTATGACCCGGTCAACTTCTCGTTCCCGCACGGCACCCACCTGTGCGCGATGGAGGTCGACACCGAGACCGGCGCGACGCGGATGCGTTCCTACGTCTCGGTCGACGACGTCGGCACGGTCGTCAACCCGCTCATCGTCGAGGGCCAGATGCACGGCGGGATCGTCCAGGGCGTCGCCCAGGCGCTGTGGGAGGAGGCGGTCTACGACGACGCGGGGACGCTCGTCTCCGGCTCGTTCGTCGACTACACCCTGCCGACGGCGGCCGACACGATCAACCTGGTCACCGACCGGACCGTGTCGCCGTCGACGACGAACACCCTCGGCACCAAGGGCGTCGGCGAGGCCGGGGCGATCGCCTCGACCCCGGCCGTCGTCAACGCGATCGTCGACGCGCTGCGGCCGATGGGCATCGACGACATCCAGATGCCGTGCACCCCCGAGCGCGTGTGGAAGGCCATCCGCTCGGCGGGCGGCACCCAGGGCGCCGCCACCGCGGGGTCGTCCGCCCCGCACTTCGATGCCGGTGAGTCCGAGAAGGGAGAGGTCCTGTGATCCCCGCCGCGTTCGACTACGTCGCGCCGACCACCCTCGCCGAGGCGCTGTCGGCGCTCGCCGAGGCCGGCGAGGACGCCAAGGTCCTCGCCGGCGGGCAGTCGCTCCTGCCGATCCTGCGGATGCGGCTCAACGCTCCCGAGACGGTCATCGACCTCGGCCGGGTGGCCGAGCTGCGCGGGGTCCGCGACGACGGCGACGCCATCGTCATCGGCGCGATGACGGCATACGCCGACGTCATCGCCGACCCGCTCGTCCAGCAGCACGCCGCCCTGCTCGTGGCCGCGCTCACGGAGGTCGCCGACCCCCAGATCCGGCATCGCGGCACGGTGGGCGGCGCGCTGGCCCACGCCGACCCCGCCGGTGACGTCGGGGCCCCGGTGCTCGCCCTCGACGCCGAGCTCGTCATCGCCGGGCCCGGCGGTGAGCGGACGGTTGCCGCGGGGGAGTTCTTCCGCGACCTGTTCGAGACGGCGATCGGCGAGGGTGAGCTGCTCACGGCCGTCCGGATCCCCAAGCACACCGGGTGGGGCGCGCGCTACGAGAAGTTCGTCCGTGTCTCACACCAGTGGTCGATCGTGGCCGTCGCGGCCACCGTCCGGGTCGAGGGAGGCACGATCGCCGAGGCCAAGATCGGCCTCACCAACATGGGCGCGACCCCGTTGCGGGCCCGCTCGGTCGAGCAGGCGCTCGTCGGCGCCGCCGCGACGGAGGAGGCCGTCGGGGCCGCCTGCGCCGCCGCCGCGGACGGGACCAACCCCCCGAGCGACCTCAACGGTGACGCCGACTACCGGCGTCACCTCGCCACGGTCCTGACCCGCAGGGCGGTCCTCGCGGCCGCGGGAGGGTGATGGTGTGGAGCTGACCCACGACTTCACCGTGCCCGCGTCGATCGACGCGACCTGGGCGACCTTCATGGACCTCGAGGGCGTCGGTCAGTGCTTCCCCGGCGCGACGGTCACCGAGGTGAGCGACGAGGGCTTCAGCGGGACCGTCAAGGTCAAGCTCGGTCCGATCGCCCTCGTGTATGCCGGTGCCGGCCAGTTCCTCACCCGCGACGACGCGGCATACCGCGCGGTCATCGAGGCCAAGGGCAAGGACAAGCGCGGCAACGGCACGGCCGGTGCGACCGTGACGATCCAGCTCGCCCCCTCGGGAGAGGGGACCCGCGTCGACGTCGTCACCGACCTGGCGATCACCGGCAAGCCCGCGCAGTTCGGCCGGGGCGTGATGCAGGACGTCTCGGACAAGCTGCTCGGCCAGTTCGTCGCCTGCATCGAGGGCCGGTTCGCCCCGGGCGCCGGGGAGGCGGGCGAGGCGGCTCCGGTCGAGGGCGGTCCGGCGGCCGAGCGCGGTCCGGCGGCCGGTGGTGGCCCGGCCGGGTCGGCTGCCGCATCGGGTGCGGCCGACCGGTCCGGGGGTGCGCCCGCGGGGCCCGGGCCCGCACCGGCCGCCGGGTCCGCGGCATACCGGCCGACCCCGGCGAACCGGCCCTCGGAGGACTCGATCGATCTCGGGGCCACCGTGCTGCCCGTGCTCGTCAAGGAGTATGCCGGCCGGACGGTCATCGCCCTGGCGGCGTTGGTCGTCGGCTACCTGGTCGGCCGGCGCGGACGGTAGGAGCGGCTTCACCCCGGAAGGGCGCGGTTCACCCCGGAACAGTTCCGGGGTGAACCGCGCCTTTCCCTGATCCGGCGGGAATGTGGCCGGGCACGGGGGATCTGCACACAATCTCCACGTGCCAGTGGGGCGGCCCTCACGGGGTCGCCCATACGCTCGGGGACATGACCGAGGGGACCAGTGTCCGGCCGCACCCGAACCCGTCGATCCTCGTCGTGGAGGACGAGCCCACGATCAACGAGGCGCTCGCCGACCGCTTCGCGGCCGAGGGCTTCGTCGTCCACCAGGCCTACGACGGTCCCTCGGCCGTCGCCGCCCACGCCGAGCACCGTCCCGACGTGGTCGTCCTCGACGTCATGCTCCCCGGCTTCGACGGTCTCGAGGTCTGCCGCCGGATCCAGGCCGAGCGGCCCGTGCCGGTCCTCATGCTCACCGCCTGCGACGACGAGAGCGACATCCTCGTCGGTCTGGCCGTGGGGGCCGACGACTACGTCACCAAGCCCTTCCGGATGAGGGAGGTCCTGGCGCGGACCCGTGCGCTGCTGCGCCGGGTCGACCGGGCCCGCGAGCTCGCCGCCGCGCCGGGAACGGCGCGAACGGTCGGCGGGCTCCACCTCGACCCGGCCACCCGGCGGGTCCTCGTCGACGAGGTCGAGGTGCACCTCACGCCGACCGAGTTCGACCTCGTCCTCGCGCTCGCCGAGCGGCCGGGGGCGGTGTGCGAGCGCGACGCCCTCATGCGTGAGGTCTGGGGCTGGGCCGACGCCACCGGGACCCGGACGCTCGACAGCCATGTCAAGGCGCTGCGGGCCAAGATCGGCCCCGAGCGGGTCCGGACCGTGCACGGCGTGGGCTACGCGCTCGAGGACCTGCCGTGATCCCGGATCGGCCGCTCGACCGGGTGGCGTCGATCAAGCTCAAGCTCGGCGTCCTGGTCGGGGTCAGCATCCTCGTCGCCACGGCCGTCGCCGCCATCGGCGAGCAGGCCGAGGTGCCCTGGTGGGCGAGCCTTCCGGTCACGCTCGCCGCGGCTCTGGGCATCACCCAGCTGCTGGCCCGCGGGATGACCTCGCCGCTGCGGGAGATGACCGCGGTCGCCCGCCGGATGGCCGAGGGCGACTACAGCCAGCGGGTCACCGCGACGTCGACCGACGAGGTGGGCGAGCTGGCCCGGGCGTTCAACACCATGTCGGGCGACCTGGGCAGCGCCGACGCCCAGCGCCGCCAGCTCATCGCCACGGTGTCGCACGAGCTGCGGACGCCGTTGGCCGCCCAGCGCGCCCTCCTCGAGAACCTCGTCGACGGCGTCGCCACGCCCGACCCGAGGACCCTCGGCGCCGCGCTCGCCCAGGCCGAGCGGATGAGCGACCTCGTCACCGACCTCCTCGACCTCTCGCGGGTCGAGGCCGGGCAGGTGACGCTGCGGCTCGAGCCGGTCGTCGTGGCCGAGCTCGTCGCCCGCTGTGTCGCGGAGGCCCGGCTCTCGCCCCACCAGGTGCGGCACGAGGTCCGGGTCGACCCCGAGGACCTCACGGTCGAGGCCGATCCCGGGCGGCTCGCCCAGGTCGTCACGAACCTCCTCGACAACGCCGGCCGGCACAGCCCCGCCGGGGCGCTGGTCCGGGTCGGCGCGTATGCCGTGGCCCCCGACCGATGGGCCCTCGAGGTCGCCGACGAGGGCGCGGGGATCTCCCCGGAGCGCGCCGAGGCGGTCTTCGAGCGGTTCGGCTCCGGCACCGACGAGGCAGGGGGTACCGGCCTCGGCCTGGCGATCGCCCGCTGGGTCTGCGAGCTTCACGGCGGCCGGATCGCCGCGGTCCAGCCGGCAGGGGGCGGCCCGGGAGCCGTCGTCCGGGCGGTGCTGCCGCGGCATACGCAGGTGACGGCCGCTGGGCAGCCCCCGGTCGCCGCCGACCCGTCCCCGCGTCCACCGGCGATCCCGACCCAGGAGGCCCCCATGCCCACCACGTCCCCCACGTCAGGGCCGCTCCCGGTGCCCGGTGGCGCCCCGGCGCCCGTGGCGATGCCCGTCGCCGTGCGCCCGGGCGGTCCGTCGGACCTGCTCGCCGAGGTGTGGCCGGAGCGGGACGTGCGGCCACAGCCGGGTCTGGTCGGGGCCGCGCTCGCGGTCGGGGTGCTCGGTGCCGTCGTCATGCCCTACCACCAGATCGGGGCGGGGGTGCTCCTCACCCTGCTCGCCGGAGGCGGTGTCGTGTGGTGGGCGAGCCGGCTCCGGAGCCGGCCGTGGACGGTCGCGGCCGGCGTCCTCGCGCTGGGGCTCGGCTCCCTCGTCGTCCTGCGGGCCTCGGTCTGGCTCGCCGCGCTCGCCGTCCTCGCGTCGGGCGTGCTCGCGGCGACGGCCGTGACCGACGCCCGCCGGTTCCTCGCCGTCGTCGGTGCTCCGGTGACGTGGGTGCTGGCCGGGGTCCGTGGGCTGCCGCTGCTGGGTCGGACCCTGACCGCGCTGTCCCGGCGACGGCTGCTCTGGCCGGTCGCGAGGACCGTGGCGATCTCGGCCCTCGTCGTCGTCGTGTTCGGGTCGCTCTTCGCCTCGGGCGACGCCGTGTTCGGGTCGTGGGCCGACGCACTCGTCCCCCACCTCGACCTCACCGGCTTCACCTTCCGCACCTTCGTGTTCGTCCTCGTCTGCGGCGTCGTGCTGGCCGGCGCCTACCTCGCCCTCAACCCCCCGCGGGCCGAGGTCGCCGGGCTGCCTCCCGGCCGTCCGGTGCTTCGGCGCTGGGAGTGGGTCGTCCCGGTGGGCCTGGTCCTCGCCGTGTTCGTCGCGTTCCTCCTCGCCCAGGCCGCGGCGCTGGTGGGCGGGCACGACTACGTCCAGCGGACGACCGGGCTGACCTACGCCGACTACGTCCACCAGGGCTTCGGCCAGCTCACCGTCGTCACGGCGCTCACCCTGCTCGTCGTGGCCGTCACGGTCCGCAAGGCTCCCGCCGTCACGGCGGCCGACCGGGTGCTCCTACGGAGCCTGCTCGGCGCGCTCGGGATCATGGCGCTCCTCGTCGTCGCCTCGGCCCTGCACCGGATGGCGACGTACCAGGAGGCCTACGGCTTCACGACGCTGCGCGTCCTCGTCGACGCCTTCGAACTGTGGCTGGGCCTCGTCGTCGCGCTCGTCCTGGTGGCGGGCGTCCGGCTCGCGGGATCGTGGCTGCCCCGCGCCGCTCTGGGGTCCGGGGCGGCCGTCCTGCTCGTCCTGGGGCTGATGAACCCCGCCGGCTGGGTCGCCCAGCACAACATCGACCGCTTCCACGCGGGGCAGGCGCTCGACGCCGGCTATCTGGCCGGGCTCGGCGCCGACGCCGTGCCGACCGTCGTCGCGGCGGGTCTGCCTCCGGAGGTGACCGGGTGCATCGTCGGCAGCGCGCTGTCGTCCGGGGCCTCGCCCGCCGCGAGCGACGGCGTCCTCGGCTGGAACCTCGCGAGGGCGCGGGCGGAGTCGGCGGCCCGCGGGGTCGTCGTGCTCGACCCGACGGGAGCGGTGTGCGCCGACGTCCTGCGCCCCGGGGGCGCCACGACGCCCTAGGGCCGCCGTCGGCACGGGGGCGGCGGCAGACCCGGGGCCACGGCATACTCGGCGCATGGACGCCCGCACCGTGCTCGTGCTCAACGGTCCCAACCTCAACCTCCTCGGCGAGCGCGAGCCGGAGGTCTACGGCCACGCCACGCTCGCCGACGTCGAGGCGGTATGCCGTGAGGCCGCCGAGGCGGCCGGGCTGGTCGCCGAGTGCCGGCAGACGAACCACGAGGGCACCCTCATCGACTGGGTCCAGGAGGGGCGCCGCGGGATCGCCGGGATCGTCATCAACGCCGGGGGCTACACACACACCTCGGTGGCGCTGCGCGACGCGCTGGCGGCCGCCGCCGTGCCGACCGTCGAGGTCCACCTCAGCGACATCCATGCCCGCGAGCCGTTCCGCCACCACAGCTACCTCACCGAGGTGTGCGGCCACGCGGTCATCGGGGCCGGGGTCCCTGGGTACGCCGAGGCGATCGCGTGGGTGGCTGCCCGGGCCTCACGCGACGCGTGAGGGGCCCTGTGAGCACGCCGCGGGTGTCGCGGTCGGGCGGCTGAGCGAGGTCACGCCGGCGGGGCGGGGCACCCGGGCGGAGGCGGCCGGCCCGCGCGGCTGCCGGGCGGGTGCGCCGGTGCCCTCGGCGGCACGGGCGAGCAGGTCGTCCCGGAGCCGGCGGTGGTCCGCGTCATCGGTGCGACGGTCCCCGGACGCCGTTCGGGCGAGGGGTCCGCGGGTGCGGCGGTGGGTCCGCTCCAGCTGGACGATGAGCGCGACGCCGAGGGCGGCGAGGACGAGGACGAGAGCGGTTCCGAAGATCTGGTCGGTGGTCATGGCAGTAAATATGCTAAGAACCAATTCGAGCCACGAGTGGCAGAAAAGTCGTTTTGCGGCAAATTACTGCCATACTGGGCTCCATGCTGCGAACGATCGCCGTCATCCTCCAGGAGCCCGTCGCCCTCTTCGAGCTCGGAGTCATCGCCGAGGTCTTCGGGGTGGACCGCACCGACGACGGCGTGCCCGCCATGGAGCTCCTCGTCTGCGCCGAGGAGCCCGGCCGTCCGCTCGCCGCCACGTCGGGGGCGACGGTCACCGCGTCCCACCCGCTGTCGGCCGCTGCGGGCGCCGACCTCGTGGCGGTCCCCGCATCCGACGCCTGCTGGGCCCCCTCGGCCGCCGTGGTCGACCAGCTCAGGGCGGCGCACGCGCGAGGGGCGTACGTCCTGTCGGTGTGCTCCGGGGCCTTCGCCCTCGGCGCGGCCGGGCTGCTCGACGGGCGGGCCTGCACCACGCACTGGCGCTACACCTCCGAGCTCGCGGCACGGTACCCGACGGCCCGGGTCGACCCGGGCGTGCTCTACACCGAGGAGGACCGGGTGATCACGAGCGCCGGAACGGCCGCCGGGATCGATGCCTGCCTCCATCTCGTCCGCGAGGAGCTCGGCTCGGCCGTCGCGACGCGGATCGCCCGGCGGATGGTCGTGCCTCCCCACCGGGACGGGGGCCAGCGGCAGTTCATCGACCACCCGCTGCCCGAACCGGGGTCGGAGAGCCTCGCCCCGGTGACGGCGTGGATGCTCGAGCACCTGGCCGACCGGCATACGGTGGCGGACCTGGCCCGGCGGGCCGGCATGTCCGGCCGGACCTTCGCCCGTCGGTTCGTCGCCGAGACCGGGACCACCCCCCACCAGTGGCTCACCGACCAGCGGGTGCTGCGGGCGCGGGAGCTGCTCGAGGAGACCGACCTGCCGGTCGACGCCGTCGCCGAGAGGGTGGGCCTGGGTGGTGCGGCGCTGCTGAGACACCATTTCGGCCAGGAGACCGGGCTCACGCCGACGGCGTACCGGCGCAGGTTCCGGGCCACCGCCTCGTGAGAGGCCCGTGGGGCGCGGTTCGCCACCGTATGCCGGCCCGGGGGATGTGCTCGACGGACAGGTTGCTGCCGGGCGTCCGTGGTGCACCATCCCCGTCCGGCAGCACCTTCTGCTAGCAGAAGTTCGTGCAGGGGGCCGGGCGGGTCGGGGGCGGCGCGGCGGGAGGAGTCGGGGCCCACGACGGTGGACCCACATAGTTGGACGTCCTAGTATTTTGGGACACCCCGACGAAGGGACTCCCATGGCAGTGCCGGACACCACCACGGCCCCCGCCGCGCAGGACACCACCCCCGCCGCGCAGGACACCACCCCCGCCGAGCCGACCGGCCGACCGGGGCTGCACGTCCCCGTCCACCCGGTCCGCATCGTCACGGCGTCGAGCCTGTTCGACGGCCACGACGCGTCGATCAACATCATGCGGCGGATCATGCAGAGCCAGGGCGCCGAGGTCATCCACCTCGGGCACAACCGCTCGGTCCAGGAGGTCGTCGACGCGGCCATCGAGGAGGACGCCAACGGCGTCGCGGTCAGCTCCTACCAGGGCGGCCACGTCGAGTACTTCGAGTACCTCGTCCAGCTGCTCCGCGAGGCGGGTGCCGGCCACGTCCAGGTCGTCGGGGGCGGTGGCGGGGTCATCGTCGCCGACGAGATCGAGCGGCTGCGCGCCTCGGGAGTGACGATCTTCAGCCCCGAGGACGGTCAGCGGCTCGGCCTGCCGGGGATGGTCAACGAGGTCATCGCCGCCTGTGACACCGACCTGTATGCCGGCCACCCCGTCGCCGTCGACGCGCTGCTCGCGGGGGACCGGGCCGCGGTGGCCCGCGCCATCACCGGTGCCGAGGCCGGCCGGCTCTCCGCCGAGGTCCTCGGTGAGATCCGCGCGGCCGCGAGCGGGCGGCATACCCCCGTCCTCGGGATCACGGGAACCGGCGGCTCGGGCAAGTCGAGCCTCACCGACGAGCTCGTCCGACGACTCCGCGTCGACCAGCAGGACAAGCTGCGGGTCGCCGTCGTCGCGATCGACCCGACCCGTCGGCGCGGGGGCGGCGCGCTCCTCGGCGACCGGATCCGGATGAACTCCCTCGACGGGGACCGGGTCTTCTTCCGGTCCCTGGCCACCCGTGGCAGCCGCGAGGTGCCCGAGTCGCTCGCCGACATCCTCACGGTCCTCACCGCCGCGGCCTACGACCTCGTCATCGTCGAGACCCCCGGCATCGGCCAGGGCGACGCGGCGATCACGAGCTACGCCGACGTCAACCTCTATGTCATGACCCCGGAGTTCGGTGCGGCGAGCCAGCTCGAGAAGATCGACATGCTCGACCATGCCGACGTCGTCGCCATCAACAAGTTCGAGCGCCGCGGGGCCCTCGACGCGCTGCGCGACGTCGGCCGCCAGCTCGTCCGCAACCGGGAGGCCTTCGGCTCGCGCCCCGAGGACATGCCTGTCTTCGGGACCTCGGCGGCCACCTTCAACGACGACGGGGTCACCGCTCTCTACCAGGAGCTGCGCGGCCGCCTCGCCGACGCGGGTTGCCCGCTCGCCGAGGGGGTCCTGCCGAAGGTGGCGGTGCGCCACTCCAGCATGATCCGCCAGATCGTCCCGCCGCAGCGGGTCCGCTACCTCTCCGACATCGCCGAGACCGTCCGCGGCTACCACGCCGCCACCGAGCGGTATGCCGCGATGGCGCGGCGCGTCCAGCGGCTCGAGGCCGTCGACGACGAGCTCGCCGCCGAGGGGGTCGAGGACCACGCGGTCGACCGGCTCCTCGCCGCCGCCCGCGCCGAGCTGCCGGCCGAGGTCGGCGAGGCCGTCGAGCACTGGCCCACCGTCGTGGAGTCCTACTCGGGCGAGGAACAGGTCGTCCGGGTGCGCGACCGCGAGATCCGGACCTCGCTGCGACGAGAGTCGTTGTCGGGCAACGCGATTCCCCGGGTCGCCCTGCCGCGCTACGCCGACCACGGTGACCTCGTCTCGTTCCTTCGCCGCGAGAACCTCCCGGGCTTCTTCCCCTTCACCGCCGGGGTGTTCCCCTTCAAGCGCGACAACGAGGACCCGACCCGGATGTTCGCCGGTGAGGGCGACCCGTTCCGGACGAACCGGCGGTTCCGGCTCCTCTCCCAGGGGCAGCCGGCGACCCGGCTGTCCACCGCGTTCGACTCGGTGACCCTCTATGGCCGCGACCCCGACCCGCGTCCCGACGTCTATGGCAAGGTCGGCACGTCCGGGGTCTCGGTCGCCACCCTCGAGGACATGTCGGCCCTGTATGCCGGCTTCGACCTCGTCGCTCCGACGACGAGCGTGTCGATGACGATCAACGGGCCGGCCCCGACGATCCTCGCCTTCTTCCTCAACACGGTCATCGACCAGCAGGTCGAGCGGTTCCGGGCCGACCAGGGTCGGGAGCCGAGCGCCGACGAGGCGGCCGGCATCCGGGCGGCGGCCCTGGCCGAGGTGCGGGGCACCGTGCAGGCCGACATCCTCAAGGAGGACCAGGGGCAGAACACCTGCCTGTTCTCGACGGAGTTCTCGCTGCGGATGATGGCCGACATCCAGGAGTGGTTCATCGAGAACCAGGTCCGCAACTTCTACTCGGTCTCGATCAGCGGCTACCACATCGCCGAGGCCGGGGCGAACCCGATCAGCCAGCTCGCCTTCACCCTGGCCAACGGCTTCACCTACGTCGAGGCCTACCTCGCCCGGGGCATGGACATCAACGACTTCGCCCCGAACCTGTCGTTCTTCTTCTCCAACGGGATGGACCCGGAGTACTCCGTCATCGGGCGGGTGGCCCGGCGGATCTGGGCGGTGGCGATGCGCGACAGGTACGGCGCGAACGAGCGCGCCCAGAAGCTCAAGTACCACATCCAGACGAGCGGGCGGAGCCTGCACGCCCAGGAGATGGACTTCAACGACATCCGCACGACGCTGCAGGCCCTCATCGCGATCTACGACAACGCCCAGAGCCTGCACACCAACGCCTTCGACGAGGCGGTGACGACCCCGAGCGAGGAGTCGGTGCGCCGGGCGCTCGCGATCCAGATGATCATCGGCAAGGAGTGGGGGCTGGCGATGAACGAGAACCCCCTGCAGGGGTCCTTCGTCATCGACGAGCTCACCGACCTCGTCGAGGCCGAGGTGCTCGCGGAGTTCGACAGGATCAGCGAGCGGGGCGGCGTCCTCGGCGCGATGGAGACCGGCTACCAGCGCGGGAAGATCCAGGACGAGTCGATGCTCTATGAGCAGCGCAAGCACGACGGCACCCTGCCCATCGTGGGCGTCAACACCTTCCGTCGGCCGGGCGACACCGGGACGCCTCAGCACGTCGAGCTCGCCCGGGCCTCCGAGGAGGAGAAGGAGTCCCAGCTGGCCCGGGTCCGGGCGTTCCGCGAGGCCCACCGCGAGGAGGCCGAGGCCGCGCTGACCCGCCTCAAGGAGGCGGCCGTGCGCGGCGACAACGTCTTCGCGGTCCTCATGGACGCCGCGCGGGTGTGCTCGCTGCAGCAGGTCACCGACGCCTTCTTCGAGGTCGGGGGCCAGTACCGCCGCAACGTCTAGGCGACCTCGGTCCGGCGAGTCGTCGGGGAGCCCGCCTACCAGCTCGGGTGGACGGACTCCCGCAGCAGCCCGTCGTAGACCTCGTGGACGAGGGCGTCGAAGGCGGCGAGGTCGAAGCCCTGTCCGAGCAGCTCGGCCGCGTGGACGTTCGCGGTCGCCTGCCCGATGTTCCGGGCGCCCGGGATGACCGAGGTGACCCCCGGGAGGGAGGCGATCCAGGCCAGGCTCGCGGCGGGCAGGGAGACCTCCGCCGGCAGTGCGGCGGCCAGCCGGGAGGCGGCCTCGAGGCCGACCTCGAAGTCGACCCCCGAGAAGGTCTCCCCCCGGTCGAACGCCTCGCCGTGCCGGTTGTAGGTGCGGTGGTCGTCGGCGGCGAACGTCGTGGCCCGGGTGTACCGCCCGGACAGCAGCCCGGACGCGAGGGGGACCCGGGCGAAGACGGCGACCCCGGCCTCGAGCGCGGCGGGCAGGACCGCGTCGAGCGGCTTGAGCCGGAACGGGTTGAGGATGATCTGGATGTTCGTCACGTTCGGGCGGGCGATGGCGGCGAGGGCCTGGTCGCACGTCTCGACGGAGACGCCGTATGCCGCCACGCCCCCCTCGGCGACGAGGGCGTCGAGGTCCGCGTAGGTCCTGTCGTCCTCGATGACCTCGGTCGGCGGGCAGTGCAGCTGCACGAGGTCGAGGGTCTCGACGCCGAGGTTGCGGCGGGAGCGCTCGGTCCAGGCCCGGAAGTTCGCCATCGTGTAGCTGTCGCGACGCTGCTCCACCCGTCGGCCCATCTTGGTCGCGACGGTGACGCCGTGCCCGGGGCGCCTGGAGAGGAAGCCCCCGATGAGCGACTCGCTGCGGCCGTCGCCGTAGACGTCCGCCGTGTCGAGCAGGGTCACCCCGCCCTCGACGGCGGCCTCGAGGACCGCCTCGGCGTCGCTCTCGCTCACCTGGCCCCAGTCGGCGCCGAGCTGCCAGGTGCCGAGCCCGATGACCGAGACGTCCCGCGTGGTCCGGCCGAGGGGTCGCTGGTCCATCGAGGTCCTTCCGTCCGTGCGAGGCGGCGGGAGCCTGCCGCGCGTCGAGCCTAGTCAACCCCGCGCGGGCGACGTCCGCCGCGTTCCTCAGCCGCGGTCGAGCTCGGCGAGGAGGGTCGGCGGACCTCCGGCAGGACCGGTGGTCGCGGAATCTCGGTCCAGGTCGGGTCGTTGGGCCAGGTGGGTGCGCAACGATGCCCGGACGGTGGTCGGGCACGCCCACGGTTCCTGTCCGATGACGACGCGGAGGTGCTCCGATGCCCATGCCGTTCGATGAGACCAGCACGTTCGCCGACTACGCCCACCCCGGACGGCTCGTCTCGACCGAGTGGCTGGCCGCGTCGCTGGACTCCGACCGGCACGGGGCGCTCGTGGTCGTCGAGTCCGACGAGGACGTCCTGCTCTACGAGACCGGCCACATCCCCGGGGCGGTCAAGGTCGACTGGCACACCGACCTCAACGATCCCGTGGTCCGCGACTACGTCGGGCCCGAGCGGTTCGCGGAGGTCCTCGGTGAGCGCGGTATCGGGCGCGACACCACCGTCGTCATCTACGGCGACAAGAGCAACTGGTGGGCGGCATACGCCCTCTGGGTCTTCACCCTGTTCGGCCACCCGGACGTCCGCCTGCTCGACGGTGGCCGGGCCAAGTGGGTCGCCGAGGGCCGCCCGATGACCCGGGAGGTCCCGACCTCCGCGCCGGTGGACTACCCCATCGTCCAGCGTCACGACGCGCCGATCCGCGCCTTCAAGGACGACGTCCTGGCCCACCTCGGCCGACCGCTCGTCGACGTGCGCTCGCCGGGGGAGTTCTCCGGCGAGCTGCTCCACATGCCGGACTACCCCCAGGAGGGGGCGCTGAGGGGCGGACATATCCCGGGCGCCCGCTCGGTGCCCTGGGCGCGGGCCGCCGCCGAGGACGGGACGTTCAGGAGCCGCGCCGAGCTGGAGGCCATCTACCTCACCGAGCAGGGGCTCTCGCCCTCGGACGAGGTCGTGGCCTACTGCCGGATCGGCGAACGGTCGTCCCACACGTGGTTCGTGCTCACACACCTGCTCGGCTTCGAGCACGTCCGCAACTACGACGGCTCGTGGACCGAGTGGGGCAACTCCGTCGGGGTGCCCGTCGAGGTGGGTTCGCCGTGAGCGTGCTCGATGCAGGAGCCGCCCTGCCGGAGGGGCTGGCCGCGATCGCCCAGGACTTCACCTCGCTGCCGACCCGCGAACGGCTCACCCTGCTCCTCGAGTTCAGCGACGAGCTCCCCGAGCTGCCGGAGCGCTACCAGGGCCACCCCGAGCTGTTGGAACAGGTCGAGGAGTGTCAGTCGCCGGTCTTCCTCGCGGTCGAGGTCGAGGGCGCCGACGGCTCGGTCGCCGCTGCGGACCGGCAGGTGCGCCTGTTCTTCCAGGCCCCGGCCGAGTCCCCGACGACTCGCGGGTTCGCCGGGATCCTGCACGCCGGGCTGGACGGGCTGACGGTCGGGGAGGTGCTCGCCGTCCCCGATGACGCGCCCTTCCGGTTCGGGCTCAAGGAGGCCGTCTCACCCCTGCGGCTGCGGGGCATGGTCGCCATGCTGGCGCGGATCAAACGCCGGACCCGGGCCGGCGCCGCCGGCCAGCTCGGTGGAGGGTGAGCAGCAGGCCGACCACCTGCCCCAGGTCGCGACCGCACCCCGCCGGCACCAGTGGCAGGATGCCGACATGGATCTCGCGAACACCTCTGCCCTCGTCACCGGCGGTGCCTCCGGCCTCGGTGGCGCGACCGCAGCCGCCTTGGCGGGTGCCGGCGCCCGGGTCTACGCCCTCGACCTGCCCGGCTCGATCGAGCGGGCCGCGGCCGTCGAGGGGGTCACCTATGTCGCGGCCGACGTGACCGCCCAGGACGAGGTGCGCTCCGCGGTCGACCGGGCGAGCGGCGACGCGGCATACCCGTTGCGCACCGTCGTCAACTGCGCCGGCGTCGGCTGGGCCGCCCGCATCCTCGGCAAGAACGGTCCGCACGACCTCGGCGTCTTCCGGACCGTCATCGAGGTCAACCTCGTCGGCACCTTCACCGTCCTGGCCCTCGCCGCCGAGGCGATCGCGCGGACCGAACCCGACGAGATGGGCCAGCGCGGCGTCGTCGTCAACACCGCGAGCATCGCCGCCTATGACGGCCAGGTCGGCCAGGCCGCCTACAGCTCCTCCAAGGGAGCGATCGTCGGTCTGACCCTGCCCGCCGCCCGTGACCTGGCGCAGTACGGCATCCGGGTCATGACGATCGCGCCGGGCATCGTCGACACCCCCATGCTCGCGACGGTCTCCGACGAGTACCGCGCGGGCCTGGCGGCCGGGGTCCCGTTCCCGCACCGGCTCGCCCGCCCCGACGAGTACGCCCAGCTCGTGCTCGCCATCGTCGGCCACGACTACCTCAACGGCGAGGTCATCCGGATGGACGGTGCCCTGCGGATGGCGCCGCGCTGACATCGCGGTGCGCCGGCTCACCGACGACCTCGGGTATGCCGTCCGCCTGCCCGAGCGGGTCGCCCGCGTCGTCTGCCTGGTCCCGTCCCTGACCGAGGCGGTCGCGGCGACCGCGCCGGGCGCCCTCGTCGGGGCGACCGACTACTGCAGCCAGCCCGCGGACCTCCGGGTGCACCGGGTCCGGGGGACGAAGAACCCAGACCTCCGCGCCGTCGAGTCCCTCGCCCCCGACCTCGTCATCGCCAACCGCGAGGAGAACCGCGAGCTCGACGTGCGCCGGCTGCGCGAACGGGGGGTCACCGTCTGGGTCACCGACATCGAGACCGTTCCGGCGGCCCTGGCCTCGATGCGGCGGCTTCTCGTCGAGGCGTGCGGCTGGACCGAGCCGGGCTGGCTGGTCGAGGCGGACCGCGCCTGGGCCGGCGAGCCGCCGCCTGCCCGCGGCCGCGTGGCCGTCGCCGTGTGGCGCGACCCGTGGCTGCTCGTGGGGCGGGCGACCTTCACCGCCGACGTCCTGCGCCGGCTCGGCCTGGACATCTGGAGCGGTCCGCGTCCCGGCCGATACCCGGGGGTGGACCTCGCCGACCTCGACCGGCCCGCGGCCGGTGGTGGGCCCGACGCCGTGCTGCTGCCGGACGAGCCCTATCCCTTCTCGGCCGCGGACGGGCCCGAGGCCTTCGGCCAGGTCCCGACCCGCCTCGTCGACGGCCGGCTGCTCACCTGGTACGGGCCCTCGCTCGTCGCCGCCCGAGAGGTCCTCGCCGCCGCCCTGGCGGACCTGCCCTGACGCCCGCGAGCGCCGGGAGGGCGCGGGGTCAGCCGGTGTAGGGCTTGGTGTGGACGATCTTGACCTCGATGGTCCGCCCGTTGGGCGCCTCGTAGGTGACCGTCTCGCCGACGCGGTGGCCGTTGACGGCCCCGCCGATCGGCGAGGCCTCGCTGTAGACCTGCATCGAGGCGTCGGCGATCTCGCGGGAGCCGAGCAGGAACGTCTCCTCGTCGCCGAACATCTCGACGGTGACGACCATCCCCGACTCGACGACGCCGTCGTCGTCGGGGGTGGTGCCGATGATGGCGCTCTCGAGCAGCTGGGTGAGCTGGCGGATGCGGGCCTCCATCTTGCCCTGCTCCTCCTTGGCGGCGTGGTAGCCGCCGTTCTCCCGCAGATCACCCTCGGCCCGGGCCGCCTCGATCTTCTTCGCGATGTCGGTGCGCCCGGGACCGGAGAGCTCGCTCAGCTCGTCCTTCAGACGGTTGTACGCCTCCTGGGTCAGGTAGGTCGTCTTACCGGCGGTCTCGGTCACGTGATCTCTCCTTGCTCATGACCCACCCAGGGGGCCGGGACGGCCGTGGTTGAGGGGGCCTACTACGTCGACGGGCCCGGACCCCTCGCCTCGGTGGTTCGGCTGGTCGGGGTCCAGACCCGATCGTGTGCAAAGAACGAGCGTAGCAAACCGGCCCCGTCCGGGATCGGGATCGTGGTGCTCTGCGCCGGGTGCGTGGACCTGGGTCCTGGTGCTCGGCGCCAGGCCCGTGGACCCGGGATCGCGGTGCTCAGCGCCGGGTGCAGGACTCGACGAGGCCGGTGACGGCGAGGGCGCTCGTGCGGACCGTCACCGTGCGGTGGGCATCGCCGCCCCTGCGCGACGCCGGCACGGCGTCGGTGACCGCCCCGACCCGTCCCTGGTGCTCGTCCCAGGCGACGACCTGACAGTCGACGGCGGTGTCGGCGGGCCGCCGGACGGTGTAGTCGACGACGACCTCGGAGTTGCTGACCACCCGGAAGCCGGTGACCGTGGGGCTCACCTGCTGGGGGATCCGGGTCACGGCGATCCAGACGATCACCGCGAGGGCGCCCACGACCCAGATGGTGCCGAGCACCCACCACCTGAGCGTCCCGGGGGCTGGGCGGGGGAGCGGCATACCGACATCGTCCTTGCGCGTCGGGCCCGGTGGCGGGCGGATGAGAGGATGGCGGGGTCCATTGTCGGGGATCGCCCCGGTATGCCGTGCGAAGGGTCCGCCGTTGTCCGACCGGCTCCGCCTCATGTGCGTCCACGCGCACCCCGACGACGAGTCGAGCAAGGGCGCCGCAGCGATGGCCCGCTACGTCGACGAGGGCCATCCCGTGCTCGTCGTCACGTGCACGGGGGGCGAGCGTGGCGACATCCTCAACCCCAACCTCGCCGACGACGTCCACGTCCGGCGCGACCTGGCCCAGGTGCGCCGGGACGAGATGGACAGGGCCCGCGAGATCCTGGGCGTCGAGCAGTCCTGGCTCGGCTTCGTCGACTCCGGGCTCCCCGAGGGGGACCCGCTCCCGCCGCTCCCCGAGGGCTGCTTCGCCCTCGAGCCGCTCGAGGTCACGGCCGAGGCCCTCGTCCGCGAGATCCGCCGGTTCCGCCCGCACGTCGTCACGACCTACGACGAGAACGGCGGCTACCCCCACCCCGACCACATCATGACCCACGACGTGACGATGGCGGCGCTGGCGGCCTCGGCCGACCCCGCGGCATACCCGCACGCCGGGGAGCCGTGGCGCCCGCTGAAGGTCTACTACAACCAGGGGTTCACCCGGGCCCGGACGACGGCCTTCCACGAGGCGCTGCTCGCCGAGGGCCTGCCCAGCCCCTATGCCGACTGGTTCGAGCGCTTCAAGGACCGGGTCGACCGGCCCATCACGACCCGGGTGCCGTGCTCCGACTGGTTCCACCGGCGCGACGCCGCGCTCATCGCCCACGCGACCCAGATCGACCCCAACGGGACGTTCTTCGCCGTGCCCCGCGACCTGCAGGCCCGCGTGTGGCCGACCGAGGACTTCGAGGCCGCCTTGTCCTACGTCCCGATCGAGCCCGTCGAGGACGACCTCTTCGCCGGGCTGCCCACCGATGTCGCCCGCGCCGATGCCCTGGCGACCCGTCCCGACCTCCCCCTCGCCTACGACGCACGCAAGGAGCGCCAGTCATGAGCATCTCCGAGGCCGTCCCGGCCGTCGCCGTGGTGACCGACCCGGGCTGGTACGCCTTCGTCGGCTTCGCCCTGCTCGCCCTCGTCCTGTGGGGCCTGATGTCCAACATGAACGCCCGGCTGCGGCGGATGTCCTACCGCCAGAACGCCGCGCACCGCGGCAAGGACGACCCGCAGGCCGACGAGCGCGACCTGCCCGGCCCCGGCGGGGAGTGAGCCCGCGGTCCCACCGCGGGTGACGCGACCGGGAGCGGCGTCGGTATGCCGTCGCGGCCCGAGCCGGTCGCTAGGCCACGGCGTGGGTGTAGAGCGCCATCGACGCGGCCACGTAGTGCACGGTGAAGGCCGCGATCGTCAGGGCGTGGAAGATCTCGTGGAAGCCGAACCACCGCGGTGAGGGGTTCGGGCGCTTGAGGCCGTAGACCAGCGCACCGAGGCTGTAGAGGACCCCTCCGACGATGATGAGCGTGAGGATCGCGGCGCCGCCGTAGTGGGCGAGCGGGCCGATGTAGAAGACCGCGACCCAGCCCAGGGCGACGTAGATCGGGACGTAGAGCCATCGCGGCGCACCGACCCAGAGGACCCGGAAGAGCACTCCGAGCAGGGCCCCCGACCACACGATGACGAGCAACGTGCGCCCCTCGCTGTCGGGGAGGAGCAGGGCGAAGGGGGTATAGCTGCCGGCGATGATGAGGAAGATGTTGGAGTGGTCGAACCGCTTGAGGACGGCGGCGACCCGCGGCGACCAGGTGCCGCGGTGGTAGATCGCCGACGTCGCGAAGAGCAGCACGGCGGTGAGGGTGAAGACCGCGGCCGAAACTCGCGCCTCGAGGCTGCTCGACAGCACGACGAGGACGAGCCCGGCCACGAACGCGACCGGGGACATCCCGGCGTGCAGCCAGCCCCGCAGCCGGGGCTTCACCGCGGTGACCATCGCCTCGACGCGCTCCTCGAAGGCGTCTCGGGTGGACTGTGGGCGGTGCGGGCTCGGCGGCACAACTCAAGGGTAACCTACGGTTGCGTAAGTTGTATGCCGGTCGGCGCGCGGACAGCCGGCCACCGGGCGCTCCGCTGCGAGGTCGCCCCGGCGAGCGGCGCTCCGCCTGGCGGAGCCATCACGTCGGCAGGCCCGCAGGGGATCTCCACACGGTCTCCCGGGGCCCGCCCCGCGGCGAGCGGTACGGTGGCTGTCACGGCCTCACGGGGCCTGCGTGGAGCGCGCGCCGAGATGACCGAGGAGATGCCGATGGCGTTGAGCGATGTCGTCTATGCGGCATACGCCCGCCGGCTGGCCACCCGGCTGCGCCACTCGCCCACCCCTCGCCACGTCGGTCTCATGCTCGACGGGAACCGGCGCTGGGCCAAGGCCCGCGGCGCCGGCACGAGCGAGGGCCATCAGGCCGGTGCCGACAACATCGCCCCGCTCCTCGGCTGGTGCGAGGAGGTCGGCGTCGAGGTCGTGACCCTGTGGCTGCTCTCGACCGACAACCTCAACCGGCCCGCGGAGGAGCTGCGCCCGCTCCTCGGCATCATCGAGAGGGTCGTCGACGACCTCGCTGCGGCGCACCGCTGGCGGCTGCACCCTGTCGGAGCCCTCGACCTGCTCCCGGCGTCGACGGCCGCCCACCTGAAGTCCGCGGCCGAGCGGACCGCCGACGTCGAGGGGATGATCGTCAACGTCGCCGTGGGCTACGGCGGGCGTCGTGAGATCGCCGACGCCGTCCGCTCGCTGCTCCACGAGCACGCGGAGCAGGGCACCTCGATCGAGGAGCTCGCCGAGATCCTCGACGTGGAGCACATCGCCGAGCACCTCTACACCAAGGGCCAGCCCGACCCCGACCTCGTCATCCGGACGTCGGGCGAGCAGCGCCTCGGCGGCTTCCTGCTGTGGCAGAGCGCGCACAGCGAGTTCTACTTCTGCGAGGCCTACTGGCCCGACTTCCGCAAGGTCGACTTCCTCCGGGCGCTGCGCGCCTACGGCGAGCGGAACCGCCGCTACGGCGCCTGACGGTCCCGAAGCCCGCTGACCACAGGGGCCACGAGAGCACCATCAGCCCCACCGGCCCCATCCGGGCCGGCATTCGGGTGAACATCGGGCGACACACCCCGCGGCCTCGTCCGTCCGTGCCGCGATGGCGTCGTACGGTCGAAGCACGACCGCGCCGCCACCCGCGGGCGGGCGACCCCGCAGGAGGATGCTCGTGGCCTCGACCTCGCGACAGACCAGCCCCGCGACGCGCCCGAGCGCCGCGAGCCGGACGAGGCGGGAGGGGCGGCGGACCTACGTCCTCGACACCTCCGTGCTGCTGTCCGACCCGCGGGCCGTCCTGCGGTTCAAGGAGCACGACGTCGTCCTGCCCGTCGTCGTCATCACCGAGCTCGAGGGCAAGCGCCATCACCCCGAGCTCGGCTACTTCGCGCGCACGGCGCTGCGGCTGCTCGACGACCTGCGGATCCGCGCCGGACGCCTCGACGCTCCCGTCCCGGTGAGCGAGGAGGGGGGCAGCCTGCACGTCGAGCTCAACCACACCGATCCCTCGTCGCTTCCGGCGGGCTTCCGGTTGGGAGACAACGACTCCCGCATCCTCGCCGTCGCGCGCAACCTGGCCGACGAGGGCAAGAACGTCACCGTCGTCAGCAAGGACCTGCCGATGCGGGTCAAGGCGTCTGCCGTCGGCCTCGAGGCCGAGGAGTACCGCGCCGAGCTGGCCGTCGAGTCCGGCTGGACGGGGATGGCCAGCTCGACGTGAGCGTCGAGGAGCTCGACCACCTCTACGACACCGGGCGGCTCGAGAGCCGTGAGGCCGCAGAGCTGCCCTGCCACACCGGCCTGAAGCTCCTGGCCCCGAGCGGCAGCGGGCTGGGCCGGGTCGGCCCCGACAAGCAGGTGCGACTCGTCCGGGGCGACCGCGACGCCTTCGGCCTGCACGGCCGCAGCGCCGAGCAGCGGATCGCCCTCGACCTCCTCCTCGACCCGGACATCGGCATCGTCAGCCTCGGCGGCCGCGCCGGGACCGGCAAGAGCGCCCTCGCCCTGTGCGCCGGGCTCGAGTCGGTCATGGAGCGCCGCCAGCACCGCAAGGTCGTGGTCTTCCGCCCCGTGTATGCCGTGGGCGGGCAGGAGCTCGGCTACCTCCCCGGGACCGAGGCCGAGAAGATGAACCCCTGGGGCCAGGCGGTCTTCGACACGCTGGGCGCCCTCGTCTCCCGCGAGGTCGTCGAGGAGGTGCTTGACCGCGGGATGCTCGAGGTGCTGCCGCTCACCCATATCCGAGGCCGGTCGCTCCACGACAGCTACGTCATCGTCGACGAGGCGCAGAGCCTCGAGCGCAACGTCCTGCTCACCGTCCTGTCGCGCATCGGTCAGAACTCCCGGGTCGTCCTCACCCACGACGTGGCCCAGCGGGACAACCTGCGGGTGGGGCGGCACGACGGCGTCGCGGCGGTGATCGAGGCGCTCAAGGGCCACCCGCTCTTCGCCCACGTCACCCTGACCCGCAGCGAGCGCAGCCCGATCGCCGCCCTGGTCACCGACCTGCTCGAGGGCCTCGACGTCTGAGGCGGGCGCGTGCCGAGCCGGCGGCCGGTGGGTGCGTTCGGCGCGGGGCGCGCGATGTGGCCCGCGGCGACATAGGATCGCACGGTGACTGAGAGCGCACAGCCACGGGCGCGGCGGGGGCGGCCGCCGAGGTACCGGCGCGAGGACATCCTCGCGGGAGCCTCCGTGGCCCTCGTCGAACGCGGCTACGGCCGGCTGCGCTACAGCGATGTCTCGCACGCCGCCGGCGTGCCCACCGCAAGCCTGCAGCACTACTTCCCCACCGTCGGCGAGCTGCGCCGCGCGGCCCTGTGCTTCACGGTCCGTGACGAGCTGGCCCAGCTGAGCAGGGCCGTCCAGGGACTGCCCTCGCCCTGGGAGCAGGTCGCCACCCTGATCCGCCGGTCGATCTCGCCGGAGCCGCAGATCCGCCGCCGCAACTGGACCCTCTGGCTCGAGTACTGGCGGGCCGCGGCCCACGAGGACGAGCTCGCCGAAGACAGCCGCGAGGTGGGCGACGCCTGGAACGGCCTGGCCCGCGACTGCATCGCGGCCGGCGTCGACGAGGGCTCCTTCCGGGTCGACGGCTCGGTCGACGAGGCGGCCATGGAGCTCCAGGCGCTCCTCGACGGGTTCGGGGTCAACCTCGCCATCGACCACGGCGAGGAGGAGGCCGAGATGGCCATCGCCCTCGTGGAGCGGGCCGCCCGGCGGATGCTCCATCTCGACGCCTGAGGCATCGGGCGATCGGCGGACCCGGTGTCGGGGGATCGGCCCCCTCCGGGCGCGAGATTTCCCATCCGGCCCGGATCTCGGCTACCGTTTGGTCTCGATTCGATAACGCCGATCGACGTCAGCCCCCCTGCCGGCACCGGTCGGAACCCCTGCCATCGACATCACGTCGGCCCCCCCACCGACCCGGAGGTCTCACGGCGATGAGCCGTTACGCCCCGCGCCACGCGCCACGCCATGCCCATGCGGGCTCGGCTCGCAGCCCGCTCGGGCTGCTGCGCCGCCCGACCGTCTCGTCGAGCCTGGCGCTGGCCCTCATCGCCACCGGCGCGGCCGGTGTCCACGCGGCCGACGCCGACCAGGTCGACGCCGGCGCCTTCGCCATCACCCCACAGGCGGCGAACCAGGCCGCCGAGCTGACCGACCTGACGGCCGCCGACAGCGCCCGCTTCGTCGCCGAGCGGGCCAGCCTCACGACCGCGACCAACGCCGCCGAGGCCAAGCAGGTCGCGGCCGAGCGGGCCCGGGCCGCGGCGCTCGCCAGGGCGCGTCGGGAGGCCGCCGCCCGTGCCGCGCGGGCCGCGCAGCGGCGTGCGATCATCGCCAACGCCCGCCAGAACCCCCGTGCGGTCGCCCGGGTCATGCTCGCCGACTACGGGTGGTCCGACAGCCAGTTCGGCTGCCTCGACCTGCTGTGGACCCGCGAGTCGAACTGGAACTTCCAGGCCCAGAACGCCTCCTCGGGCGCCTACGGCATCCCCCAGTCCCTCCCCGGCTCCAAGATGGCCACCGTGGCGGCCGACTGGCAGACCAACCCGGTCACCCAGATCACCTGGGGGCTGCGCTACATCCAGCGCGTCTACGGCAGCCCGTGCTCGGCCTGGGCGCACTCGCAGGCCACCGGCTGGTACTGACCGGACCCGGGCGCCCCGCCCGAACCGCCCGGTCCGCTCGTCAGTCGCCCGTTCCCGTCGAGGGGCGGGCCATCGCCGCGACATCGAGCGCGGCGTCGAGCTGGGCCGCCGTGATCTCGCCGCGCTCGACGTGGCCGGCCGCGAGGACCGCGTCGCGGATCGAGGTGCCGTGGGCAAGGGCCGTCTTGACGACGGCGGCGACCGCCTCGTAGCCGAGGTAGGGGTTGAGGGCGGTCGCGATCGCCGGTGAGGCCTCGGCATACGCGCGCATCCGGTCGCGGTCCGGCACGATCCCGTCGACGACCTTGTCGGCGAGAAGCCGGGCCGAGGAGGCGAGCAGCTCGACCGACTCGAGGACGTCGCGGGCCATGACCGGCATCATCACGGTGATCTCGAAGGCCCCGGACGCGCCGGCCATCGTGATCGTCGCATCGTTGCCGACGACCTGGGCGCAGGCCATCGCGACGGCCTCGCAGACGACCGGGTTGACCTTGCCCGGCATGATGCTCGAGCCGGGCTGGAGGTCGGGCAGGTGGATCTCGGCCAGCCCGGCGCGCGGCCCCGACGACATCCAGCGCAGGTCGTTGGCGATCTTGGTCAGTGACACGGCGACGACCTTCAGGGCGCCGCTCAGCTCGACCACGGCGTCCTGGACCGACTGGGCCTCGACGTGGTCGGCCGCCTCGCGGAAGGACACCCCGGTCCGTTCGCCCAGCGCCGCCACGACCCGCTCGGCCATCCCGGGGGTCGCGTTGAGGCCGGTCCCGACCGCGGTCCCGCCCAGCGGCAGCTCGGCGGTGGCGACGGCGGCGTGACGGACCCGCGCGGCACCGCGCTCGACCTGGGTGCGGTAGCCGCCGAACTCGGCGCCGAGGGTGATCGGAACGGCGTCCATGAGGTGCGTCCGGCCGGACTTCACCGCATCGGCGAAGGCGGCCTCCTGGCGGCCCAGGGCGGCGGCGAGATGGTCCAGGGCCGGCCCGAGGTCGTCGTGGACGGCGAGGGTCGCGGCGACCCGCATCGCGGTCGGGAACGTGTCGTTGCTCGACTGGCCCGCGTTGACGTGGTCGTTGGGGTGGACGGGTATGCCGTGGGCGAGGGTCGCCAGGCGGGCCACCACCTCGTTGACGTTCATGTTCGTCGACGTGCCCGAGCCGGTCTGGAAGACGTCGACGGGGAAGTGCGCGTCGTACGACCCGGCCGCCACCGCGTCGGCGGCCTCGACGATCGCTCGGGCCCGCTCGCCGTCGAGGGTGCCGAGCTCGGCGTTGACGCTCGCCGCCGCGCTCTTGACGAGCGCGAGGGCGTGGATGACCCGGGCCGGCATCCGCTGCCCCGACAGTGGGAGGTTGGCGACGGCCCGGGCGGTCTGCGCCCCCAACAGCGCATCGGCCGGGACCTCGACCTCACCCATCGTGTCGTGCTCGGTCCGGGTCGGGCCGTCGAGGGTGGGGACGGAGCCGGGCCGGGGGAGCCCACCGGAGGGCGAGGTGTGCGGCATACCCCCATCATCACCCTCGCGGCTGCGGGCCGAACGGGTCAGAGCTTGCGCAGCCGGATGTGGGTCACCGCGTGGTCGAGCCCCTTCGCGAGCACGAGCGTCGCCCGGTCGCGGGTCGGCAGCACGTTGTCGAGGAGGTTGCGCTCGTTGATCCGCTCCCAGATCCCCGCGGCCGTCTCGACCGCCTCGGCGTCGGAGAGGGAGGCATAGCGGTGGAAGTAGGACGCCGGGTCGGCGAAGGCGGTCTCGCGCAGCCGCAGGAAGCGGGAGATGTACCAACCCCGGATGACGTCGGTCGGGGCGTCGACGAAGACGGAGAAGTCGACGTAGTCGGACAGCGCCACGGTCGGGGTCCCCGAGATCCCCACGCCCGGGGCCTGGAGGAGGTTGAGGCCCTCGACGATGAGGACGTCGGGGCGGCGCACGACGATCCGCTCCCCCGGGACGATGTCGTAGCCGAGGTGGGAGTAGACGGGCGCGGACACCTCGGGCATCCCCGACTTGATGTCGGCGACGAAGGTGAGCAGCGCGGCCCGGTCGTAGGACTCGGGGAAGCCCTTGCGGTCCATGAGGCCGCGGGCCTGCAGCTCGGCGTTGGGGTAGAGGAACCCGTCGGTCGTCACGAGCTCCACCCGGGGGGTGTGCGGCCAGCGCAGCAGCAGCTCGCGCAGGATGCGGGCGGTCGTCGACTTCCCCACCGCGACCGAGCCCGCGACGCCGATGACGAACGGGGTGCGGGCCGGCGCCTCGCCGAGGAACTCGCCGGTCACCCGGTGCAGGCCGCCGGTGGCCCGGACATAGAAGCTGAGCAGCCGCGACAGGGGGAGATAGACCTCCTCCACCTCGCGGATGTCGACCCGGTCGCCCAGGCCCCTGACCCGGCCGATCTCGTCGGCAGTCAGGCTCAGCGGGTGGTTGTCACGCAGCCGCGACCACGAGGCGCGGTCGAGGTCGACGTAGGGGGAGGGCGGACCGGCCGCGGTGCCGGGAGGTGGGACCACGCCGACATTCTGTCCCACCGGTGGGTGCCGGAGCGGCACCACCACGGGGTATGCCGCGCCCTCGCCCGGGCGCGCCGCGCCGAGCCTCGACCGGAGCGACCCCGCGGTCCGGCAGACTGGCGGCATGGGTGATCATCCGAGCGAGCAGCCGCCGACCGACCCGCGCCGTCCTGGCCGGCCGGTCGATCCCGAGCCGAGCCCGGACCGGCGCTGGCTCATCGCCCTGGGCGCCGCCGTGGCGGTCGTGGCGATCGTCCTGGCCGGGTGGTACCTCACCCGCGGCTCCGGCTCCCCGGACACCGCCGCGCCGCCCTCCTCGCCGAGCACGACGGCCAGCCCCACGCCCACGCCGACGCCGACCGTGACGGTGACCGACACGCCGACCCCGTCGGCGCCGCTCACCGCGTGCGACCCGGCCGTCCTCGAGCCGTCGGTCGCCACCGACGGCGGCGCCGCTGGCACGACCTACTACGCGCTGCTGCTGCGCAACACCGGCCCCGCCGCCTGCCTCGTCGCGGGCCACCCGACGCTGACCGGCGTCACCTCCGGGGGCACCCAGACGCCGATCCAGATCGCCGACACCATCGACGGCGCCCAGGCCGAGAAGTACGCCATCGGCCCCGGGGGTGCGGTGCAGCCGGGCGCCCAGGCCGGCATCCTCTTCGCCAAGACGTCCGACCCGAGCAACTGTCCGGCCGGCAGCGCGACGTACGAGACCCTCCAGGTCGGGATCGGCAACGGCGTCGTCTCCCTTCCCTACCCCGCCGACCTCGCCCCGGTCGCCTGCCTGCGCGGGATGAGCGACGTGGGGCCGCTCGCCTCGCCGTGACGGGCCGGCACCCGCGGCGCGGATAGGCTGGCCCGCATGTGCGGAATCGTCGGGTACGTCGGCCTCTCGGACGGCGCCACCGCCCTGGACGTCGTCATGGAGGGCCTGACCCGACTCGAGTACCGCGGCTACGACTCCGCCGGCGTCGCGCTCGTCACCGACGGCCGGATCGCCTCGGCCAAGCGGGCCGGCAAGCTCGAGAACCTCCGCATCGCGCTCGAGGCCGACCCGCTCCCCGCGTCACGCACGGGGATCGGGCACACCCGGTGGGCCACCCACGGCGGCCCGACCGACGGCAACGCCCACCCGCACCGCGGCGGCCTCGACGACAAGCTCGCCCTCATCCACAACGGGATCATCGAGAACTTCCACACCCTCAAGAAGGAGCTCCTCGCCGAGGGCGCGGTCTTCGCCAGCGACACCGACACCGAGGTCGCCGCCAAGCTCGTCGGTCGCGAGTACGACCGCACCGGTGACCTCACGGCAGCGATGCTCGCGGCCGTGGCCCGGCTCGAGGGGGCGTTCACGCTCCTCGCCGTCCACGCCGACAGCCCGGGCGTCGTCGTCGGCGCCCGCCGCAACAGCCCGCTCGTCGTCGGTGTCGGCGACGGCGAGGCGTTCCTCGGCTCCGACGTGGCCGCGTTCATCGGCCACACCCGGCACGCGATCGAGCTGGGCCAGGACCAGGTCGTCACGATCACGCCCGAGGGCGCCGCGATCGTCGGCTTCGACGGGCTGCCCGCCGAAGGGACGGCCTTCGAGGTCACCTGGGACGCCGCGGCCGCCGAGAAGGGCGGCTTCGCGACCTTCATGGAGAAGGAGATCGCCGAGCAGCCGCATGCCGTCGCCGACACGCTCCTCGGCCGGAGCGACGAGAGCGGTCGGCTCGTCCTCGACGACATGTCGATCTCCGAGGAGCAGCTGCAGGCCGTCGAGCGGATCACGATCATCGCCTGCGGCACCGCGGCATACGCCGGGATGGTGGCGAAGTACGCGATCGAGACGTGGGTCCGGATCCCCGTCGAGGTCAGCCTCGCCCACGAGTTCCGCTACTGCGACCCCATCGTCGACGCGCGGACCCTCGTCGTCTCGATCAGCCAGTCCGGCGAGACGATGGACACCCTCATGGCGGTCCGTCACGCCCGCCAGCTCGGCGCCCTCACCCTGTCGATCTGCAACACCCACGGCTCCTCGATCCCGCGCGAGTCCGATGCCGTCCTCTACACCCACGCCGGCCCGGAGATCGCCGTGGCCTCGACCAAGGCCTTCCTCGCCCAGATCACCGCCGCCTACCTCCTCGGGCTCTACTTCGCGCAGCTGCGCGGCGGCACGTATGCCGAGGACGCCGCATCGGTCATCCACGAGCTCACCCTCGTCCCGGACAAGATCGAGCACCTGCTGACCTCGATGGGCCGGGTCAAGGAGATGGCCCGGTTCATGGCCGACACCCGCTCGGTGCTCTTCCTCGGGCGCAACGTCGGCTTCCCCGTCGCGATGGAGGGCGCGCTCAAGCTCAAGGAGCTCGCCTACATCCACGCCGAGGGCTTCGCGGCGGGCGAGCTCAAGCACGGCCCGATCGCACTCATCGAGCCCGGGCAGCCGGTCTTCGTCATCGTCCCCGCCCCCGACGAGCCGCACGGCCTGCACGACAAGGTCGTCTCCAACATCCAGGAGATCCGGGCGCGGGGGGCGCGGACGATCGTCATCGCCGAGGAGGGCGACGACGACGTGGCGCCGTTCGCCGACGAGGTCATCCACATCCCGGCCGTCCCGCCGCTGCTCTCGCCGCTGCTCGCCGTCGTCCCGCTTCAGGTCTTCGCCCTCCATCTCGCCACCGCCAAGGGGCTCGACGTCGACCAGCCGCGCAACCTCGCGAAGTCGGTCACGGTCGAATGACCGGACCGAGCCGCCGCGCCCCCCTCGTCGCGGGGGCACGATGATCGTCGGGGTCGGCATCGACGTCGTCGACGTCACCCGCTTCGGGGCGGCGCTCTCCCGGACCCCCCGCCTGCTCGACCGGCTGTTCACGGCCGGTGAGCGGGCGCTGCCGCTCAACTCGCAGGCCGCGCGGTTCGCCGCCAAGGAGGCGCTCGCCAAGGCGCTCGGCGCCCCCTCCGGCATGCACTGGCAGGACTGCGAGGTCGTCCGGGGCGAGGACGGCCGCCCGCACCTCGTCGTCATGGGCACCGTCCAAGCCAGGGTCGACGAGCTCGGGATCACCTCGCTGCACGTCTCGCTCTCCCACGACGCGGGCATCGCCTCGGCCGTCGTCGTGGCGGAGCGCTGAGCCGAAGGAGCCGCCGATGATCGAGGCCTGGTCGACCGCGGACGTCTACGCCGCCGAAGGGGCCCTCATGGCCACCCTCGAGGAGGGCGAGCTCATGGCCCGGGCCGTCGCGGGGCTCGCCTCGGTCGCCGCCGCCCGGCTCGCCGAGCGGGACGGCTCTCGCGTCGTGGCCCTCGTCGGACCCGGGAACAACGGCGGCGACGCGCTGTATGCCGCGGCCCGGCTCGCCGAGGCCGGCGTCGCCACTGCGGCGGTCCGGCACCCCGACCGGGTGCACGCCGGTGCGCTCGCCGACGCCGAGGCCGCCGGCGTGCTCATCACGGCCGGTGACGACCCGCACGGGCTCGCCCGGATCGCCGACGCCGACGTCGTCCTCGACGGCATCCTCGGCATCGGCGGCAAGCCCGGCCTGCCCGACTGGGCCCGGCCCTGGGTCGACGCGATCCCCGACGACGCCCACGTCATCGCCGTCGACCTGCCCTCGGGCCAGGACCCCGCGGGGCACGTCCTCGACCCCGACGGGGTGTTCGCCGACGAGACGGTGACCTTCTCGGTGGCCAAACCGGTCCACCTCCTGCCGCCGACCGAGCAGGCCGTGGGACGGCTCACCGTCGTCGACATCGGCCTGCACGTCGACGCCGTGCCGGCCGTCCGCCGGCTGACGCACGACGACGTCGCCGAGGTCTGGCCGGTGCCCGGTCCGACGGACGACAAGTACTCCCGGGGCGTCCTCGGGGTCGTCGCGGGGGGAGAGGGCTATACCGGCGCGCCTCTGCTCACCTGCCTCAGCGCCGTCGAGTCCGGCGTCGGGATGGTGCGCTACGTGGGGACGCCCGGGCCCGCGGCGGTCGTCCGGCAGGCCGTCCCCGAGGCCGTCCACGGCGTCGGCCAGGTCCAGGCCTGGGCCATCGGGCCGGGCCTCGACGTCGACGCCACCGGCCCCGAGGCGTCGGCGCAGCTCGCTGCCGCCCGCGACGCGCTCGCCTCCGACCTCCCGGTCCTCCTCGACGCGGGGGGCCTGGACCTGCTCAGCGGCCCGCGCACGGCGCCCACCCTGCTCACCCCGCACGCCGGCGAGTGCGCCAGGCTCCTCCAGCACGTGGCGCTCTGGCCCGGGCACGAGGGGCAGGAGGGTCTCGACGGGGTGGACCGCTCCGCGGTCGAGGCCGACCCGGTCACCCACGCCAGGCTGCTCGCGGCCGCGACCGGCGCGACCGTCCTGCTCAAGGGGGCGACCACGGTGGTCGCCCCGGCCGACCCCGACGCGCCGGTGTGGAGCCAGGCCGACGCCCCGCCCTGGCTCGCGACGGCGGGCGCCGGCGACGTGCTCGCCGGGCTCGCCGGGACCCTCCTGGCGGCCGGCCTGGCTCCCGACCTCGCCGGCGCGCTCGCTGCCCTCGTCCACGGGGTCGCCGCCGACCGGGCCAACCCGGGCGGCCCGGTGCGCGCCCTCGCGGTCGCCCACGGCATACCGGGCACCGTCGCCCAGCTCCTGCGCCGCGCCTGACCAGGCGGGCGTTCCCCCGCAGCACGGCGACGCCCCGCGAACACGACGCCCGGGGCGGACCCGCCGACAGTGCGTGGACCGGCCATGCCCGGCCGGGTATCGACCTAGACTGAGGGCCACCCATGAGCCCACGGCCGGAGGACCCGGACCCCGCACCCGCTCCCGAGCGTGCCCGCACCTCGGTGCCCGCGGGTGCCTCGGCGTGGGTGAGCGTCGACCTCGACGCGATCAGCGACAACGTCGCCGAGCTCGCCCGCCGGGCCGGACCGGCCGAGGTCATGGCGGTCGTCAAGGCCGACGCCTACGGCCACGGCCTGGTCCCCGCCGCCCGTGCCGCGCAGCGCGGCGGCGCCACGTGGCTGGGGGTGGCCCAGCTCGCCGAGGCCCTCGAGCTGCGCGCGGCCGGGGTCGTGGGCCCGATCCTCACCTGGATCTTCGCGCCCGGGAGCGACCTCGGGGCGGCCGTCGCGGCCGACCTCGACGTCACCGTCGGCTCGCGGTGGGCGCTCGACGCCGTCGTCGCCGCGGCCCGCACCCGTGGCCGCACGGCCCGGCTGCAGCTCAAGGTCGACACCGGGCTCGCCCGCGGGGGAGCCCTGGGCCAGGACTGGGACGACCTCGTCGCCGCCGTCGGCCCGGCCGTCGCCGAGGGAGCCGTGACGATCACGGGCACCTGGTCGCACTTCGCCTGGGCCGATGCTCCGCAGCACCCGACGGTCCGGGCCCAGCAGGAGCGGTTCGTCGAGGCGGTCGCCTCGCTCGAGCGCGCCGGGCTGGGTCCCGGGCTGTGCCACCTCGCGAACTCCGCGGCGACCCTGACGAACCCCTCGGCCCACTTCGACCTGGTCCGCCCCGGCCTGGCGGTCTACGGACTGTCCCCGGTGCCCGACCTCGGGGCTCCCGAGGACTTCGGGCTGCGTGAGGCGATGCGGGTGACCGCCCGGCTGACCCTCGTCAAGGCCTGCCCGGCGGGCCAGGGCGTGAGCTACGGCCACGAGTACGTCACCCCGGCCGACACGGTCCTCGGCCTGGTCCCGATGGGCTACGCCGACGGCATACCCCGGGCGGGCGGAATGGTCGGACCGGTGCAGGTCGGCGGCCGCGGGCTCACCGTCGCCGGCCGGGTCTGCATGGACCAGTTCGTCCTCGACCTCGGTGCCGGGTATGCCGGTGGGCCCGGTGACGAGGTCGTCGTCCTCGGCCGTGGTGCCGACGGGGAGCCCACCGCCCAGGACTGGGCGCGGGCGACCGGCACGATCAACTACGAGATCGTCACGCGGATGGGACCGCGGCTGCCGCGGGTCCATCTCGGCGGCACCCCGCGATGACGACGCCCCGCGACGGCGGGTACGCCCACGCGGCCGACCTCGAGCTGACCGTCCGGACCGAGGACGGCATCGACCTGCACGTCGAGGTCGACGAGGGCTCGGCCGCCGCAACCGCCCGGCGCTCCCGCAAGGCCCCGCCCCGACCGACCGTCGTGTTCTCGCACGGCTACACGCTGACGCTGCGCAGCTGGGTCCTCCAGCGGCGGGCGCTCGCCCAGGCCGGCTACCGCGTCGTCCTCTGGGACCAGCGCAGCCACGGGCGCTCGGCGGTGGCCCCGCCCGCCGACTGCACGATCGAGCGGATCGGCGCGGACCTCGAGTCGGTCATCGACGCGGTCGCGCCGGCCGGGCCTCTCGTCCTCGTCGGGCACTCGATGGGCGGGATGACGATGATGTCGCTCGCGGGGCGCAACCCCGACCTCATCCGCGGTCGGGTGCTCGCCGCCGCCTTCGTCGCCACGAGCGCCGGTGGTGGCGGGATGACCTCGCTAGGCTTCGGGCCGCTGCTCGGCCGGGCCATCGGGTGGGCCGGCCCGGGCCTGCTGACCCGGCTCGGTCGGCACCAGATCTGGCTCAACCGGCTCCGTCGAGTCGGACGGGACGTCGAGGACGCCGTCGTCAGCCGTTACTCCTTCGACTCCGAGGTGAGCCCCGAGCTCGTGCGGTTCGTGGGCGACATGATCCTCGCGACCCCTCTGGAGGTGATGGCGGCGTTCATGCCGCACATCGACCGGCTCGACCAGACCGCCCACCTCGACGCGTTCCAGGGGATCGAGACCCTCGTCATGAACGGCGAGGGCGACATGCTCACCCCGCCGTCGCACAGCGAGGCGATCGTCCGGCACATCCCAGGCGCCGAGCACGTCGTCGTCGAGCGGGCCGGGCACCTCATCATGCTCGAGCACCCCGAGCTGGTCACCCAGCAGCTCCTCATGCTCGTCGACCGCGCCGAGCGCGCGCACGCCGAGGGCATCGCGATGACCCGCAAGCCGCGGGTCCGTCGGATGATCACCGAGCTCGCTCCCCGCCGGCGCGGTTCGTCGCGGAGCCCGTCCGTTTCGTAGGGTCGTCCTCGATGACCACGACCGAGCCACTCCAGCTGCCGCACCCCGACGACACCCGGGCCGCGGGCCGTGCCCTCGGCGCGCTACTGCGCGCCGGGGACCTCGTCGTCCTCACCGGCGACCTCGGCGCGGGCAAGACGACCCTGACCCAGGGGCTGGCCGACGGACTGCAGGTGCGCGGCCCGATCACCTCGCCGACCTTCGTCATCGCCCGGGTGCACCCCTCGCTCGTCGAGGGTCCCGACCTGGTCCATGTCGACGCCTACCGGATCGGCGGCCTCGACGAGCTCGACGACCTCGACCTCGACACCGCGCTCTCCGAGAGCGTCACCGTCGTGGAGTGGGGACACGGCCTGGCCGAGGGGCTGACCGAGGACCGGCTCGAGATCGTGCTCGTGGCCGACGAGGCCACCGAGGCACGGACCCTCTCGGTGGCCGCCCATGGTCGGCGCTGGTCCGGCGTCGACGTCGCCGACGCCCTGCGGAAGGCCCGCCTGTGACCCTCATCCTCGGCATCGACACCGCGACCTCGGCCATCGCCGCCGCCCTCCACGACGGCGTCGACGTCGTCGCGGACGACGCCCGCGTCGACCCTCGCGGCCACACCGAGCACCTCGCCCCGCTCGTCGAGCGGGTGCTGGCCTCGGCCGGGGTCCGCCCGGGCGACCTCACCGACATCGCCGTCGGCACCGGCCCCGGCCCCTTCACCGGCCTGCGGGTCGGTCTCGTCACCGCCGTGACGATGGGCCACGCCCTCGGTGTCCCCGTCCACGGCGTGTGCAGCCTCGACGCCCTCGCCGAGAACGCCTCGTGGCTCATGGAGGGGGAGCTGCTCGTCGCGACGGATGCACGGCGCAAGGAGGTCTACTGGGCCACATATGCCGCGACGGACTCGACCGCCCGCCGGCTCACCGACCCCGCCGTGGCCCGGCCCGCCGAGCTGGCCGCCGACCTCCGGTCCCTCCCGACGGTGGGCCGGGGCCCCGAGCTCTACCCGGGCCTCTTCCCCGACCCGGTCGGGCCCCTCGACGTCGACGCCGGGGCGCTCGTCCGACTGGCGGCCCGGCGGATGGCCGCCGGCGAGCCGATGCCCGTCGAGCCGCTCTACCTGCGCCGGCCGGACGCGCTGACCACGGCCGAGCGCGCCGCGCGATGACCGGCTCACCCCTGCCCGGGCTCGCGCCGAGGACCGCGACCGATCCGGTGCTGCGGGACCTGCGGTGGACCGACCTCGCCGTCCTCGCCGGCCTCGAGGCAGGGCTCTTCGCCGAGGACGCCTGGACCGAGGCCACCTGGTGGTCCGAGCTGGCCGCCCGGCCGCGCCGCGACTACGTCGTCCTCGAGACCGACGAGGGGATCGTGGGGTATGCCGGCCTCGACCACGGCGGCGAGGTCGCCGACGTCATGACGATCGCGGTGGCCCCCGCGGGGCGGGGCCGCGGGCTGGGGTCCCGGCTGCTCGCCGAGCTCGAGGACCGCGCCCGGCGCCGGGGGGCGGCATACCTGATGCTGGAGGTGCGGGCCGACAACACCGCGGCCCGCGGTCTCTACGCGCGGTCCGGGTTCGCGGAGCTGGCCGTCCGGCGCCGGTACTACCAGCCGGGCGACGTCGACGCGCTCGTCCTGCGCAAGCCCCTGTACCCGTCCCAGGAGTCCCACGGTGAGTGAGAGCAACGAGCCCCTCGTCCTCGGCATCGAGACGTCGTGCGACGAGACCGGCGTCGGGATCGTCCGGGGCGAGACCCTCCTCGTCGACGCGATCGCGAGCAGCGTCGACGAGCACGCGCGCTTCGGCGGCGTCGTCCCCGAGGTGGCCAGCCGGGCCCACCTCGAGGCCATGGTTCCGACCCTCGACCGGGCGTGCGAGCAGGCCGGGGTCCGGCTGGCCGACCTCGACGCGGTGGCCGTCACCTCGGGGCCGGGCCTGGCCGGGACCCTCATGGTCGGCGTCGCGTCGGCCAAGGCCCTCGCCCTCGCGCTGGGCGTGCCGCTCTACGGCGTCAACCACCTCGCCTCCCACGTGGCCGTCGACATCGTCGAGCACGGGCCGCTGCCCGAGCCGACGATGGCGCTGCTCGTCTCGGGGGGGCACTCCTCGCTCCTGCTCGTCCCCGACGTCACCGACGACATCCGCAGCCTCGGGTCGACGATCGACGACGCCGCGGGTGAGGCGTTCGACAAGGTCGCCCGCGTCCTGGGGCTGCCCTTCCCCGGCGGGCCGCACATCGACCGCGCGGCCTGCGAGGGGTCCGTCGAGATCGACTTCCCGCGCGGCCTGACGTCGGGTCGGGACATGGAGCGGCACCGCTTCGACTTCTCGTTCTCGGGGCTCAAGACCGCGGTGGCCCGCTGGGTCGCCGCGCGCGAGGCCGCGGGCGAGACGGTCCCCGTCGCCGACGTGGCGGCCAGCTTCCAGGAGGCGGTCGTCGACGTGCTCACCCGCAAGGCCGTGCTCGCCTGCCGCGAGAACGGCGTCGGGCACCTGCAGATCGGTGGCGGGGTCGCGGCGAACTCCCGGCTGCGGGCGATGGCCGCCGAGCGCTGCGAGGCTGCGGGCCTGGAGCTGCGGGTCCCCCGGTCAGGGCTGTGCACCGACAACGGGGCGATGGTCGCCGCGCTCGGCGCACAGATGGTCCTGCGCGGTCGGGGCCCCTCCCGGCTCGACCTGCCCGCGGACTCCTCGATGCCGGTCACCGAGGTCCGCGCCTGACCGCACCGGCGACGCGCGGAGCGCGGGTCGGTCCGCTCAGCCGGTGACCGGTATGCCGCTGAGACCGCGGTGGGATGCGGCGAGCCACTCGTGCACGAGAGGCACGACCGAGGCCCCCTCGCCGGCCGCGGCCGCCACCCGCTTCATCGACCCCGCCCGCACGTCGCCGACCGCGAAGACCCCCGGGGCGCTCGTCGCGAGGCTGGCCGGCGGCAGGCCGTCGAGCCACCGGTCCTTGGGCACGTCGCGCCCGGTGAGGACGAAGCCCCGATCGTCGCGGGCGACCTCGCCGGGCAGCCAGCCGCAGTGCGGGTCGGCGCCGAGCAGGAGGAAGAGGCCGTCGGCCGCCCGGCGGTGGCGCCGTCCGGTCTCGGTGTCCTCGAGCTCGAGCCACTCGAGGCGGTCGGTGCCACCGCCGTCGACGACCCGGGTGCAGGCGGCCACGGTGATGCGCGGGTTGAAGGCGATCTCCCCGACGAGGTAGGCCGACATCGTCGCGGCGAGGTCGGGACGGCGGACCACGACGGTCACCGACCGGGCGAACCGGGCGAGATGGACGGCGGCCTGGCCGGCCGAGTTGCCGCCACCGACGACGACGACGTCGAGGTCCTCCATCTCGCGCGACAGCGACATCGCGGCGCCATAGGTCACGCCGCGGCCGACGAGGGCCTCGACGGCCTGCACGCCGAGGCTGCGGTAGCGGACCCCGGAGGCGATGACGAGGGCCCGGGCCGCCAGCTCGACGTCGCCGGCCCGCAGGACGTGGGTGTCCCCGGCGCGACCGACGACGAGAGCGTCGACCTCCCATCCGGTGTGGAAGCGGGTCCCGAAGCGCAGCGCCTGGTTGCGGGCCCGCTGGGCGAGGCGCATCCCCGAGATCCCCCGGGGGAAGCCGAGGTAGTTGCGGATCATCGAGCTCGTCCCCGCCTGCCCGCCGACCGCGCTCGCGTCGAGGACGATCGTGCTCAGCCCCTCGGACGCGGCATACACCGCCGTGGCCAGCCCCGCCGGTCCCGCGCCGACGACGGCGACGTCGGCGATACCGGTGCCGTCGCCGCGGGCCGCGTCGAGCTCACGTTCGGCCGAGCTGTCGAAGAAGGAGCGGGCGACCTCGCCGACCGAGCGGGGCGCGAGCGGCTCCCGGTTCGCTGCCCAGACGAGGGGGTATGCCGCGTCGGCCGGGAAGTGCCCGCGGACGTGCCGTCCCGCCTCGCTCTCGGGGTCGACGATCCGGCTCGGCAGCCCCATCCTGTCGAAGAAGTCACGGATGCCGAGGCTGAGGGCGTCCCGGTCCGGGGAGACGATCTTGGCGACGACGATGTCGGGGTCGGTGCTCGTCCACCCCCACTCGCTGAGCAGCTCGGTCACCGCGTGGTGGAACTCCTCGTCCCGAGGGCCGCGGGGCATGAGCAGGTAGGCGTCGTACTTGCCCTTGGCCATCCCGGCCCGCAGCCCGGGAGCGTCGGCGAGGAAGGTCGAGTAGGGCGCGACGACGACCCGACGGGCGGTGGGGACCAGGGCGCGCCAGCGGGCGAAGGCGGCGAGGACGTTGTCCTCGTCGGGCAGCCGCGAGTCGGAGACGAACAGGGCGACCCGGCCGCCCGCGGCGACGACGTCGGCCGCGACCGAGCATGCCTCGGCGCAGGAGGTGGCGGTGCGCAGGTCGTACTCGCGCGAGTAGCGCCAGAACCTGTCGAGAAGGTCCGGGGCGTGCTCGCCGGACACGAGGACGATCGCCGGGGGCGGCGACGACGGCAGGGCGGCCGGCGGCCCGGTCGGGGCGTCGGGCCCGGCGTCGGGCAGGGCGTCGGGTGGCGGTGCGGAGGCGGTCACCCCGTCGAGCCTAGGCGCGGCGGGTCCGCTCCGGAACGGTCGTGCTCAGCCGGTGCACCGGACCAACCCGAGGCGGACCTTGAGCGCGACCACGCGCTGGGCCGCCTGCGTGACGGCCTGGGTCAGGGCCGTGGACCCGGCCATCTTGTCGAGCAGGGCCGTCGTCATCGGGGCGACGTCGGCGGGGTGGGACACGAGGGCGAGGTCGCCGCCGGCCTGCACGAACCGCCACGCGCGGTCGGCGACGGGCACCGAGGTCAGGGCCTTGGCATCGAGGTCGTCCGAGACGACCACCCCGGTGAAGCCGAGCCGGTCGCGCAGCATCGCCTCGATGACCTGCCCCGAGAACACCGCGGGGCTCGCCGCGTCGATCCGGGTGTAGGTCGCCAGCGAGACCATGACCATCCCGACGCCACCGTCGACCCCGGTTGCGAAGGGAGCGAGGTAGGCGTCGTCGACCGTCGTCACGGTGTCGGTGATCCCGGTGGCGCTCGTGTCGGTGTTGTTGCGGACCCGGCCCAGCCCCGGGAAGTGCTTGACCGTGGCGGCGACCCCGCCCGCCTGCAGCCCCGACACGAGGGCGGCGACATGGCTGGCGACGGTCGCGGGGTCATGGCCGAGCTCGCGGTCGAGGGAGCCGATCGGCGCGTTGACGGCGTCCGTGGGGACCGTGTCGCTGACCGGGGCCAGGTCGACGTCGACCCCCGCCGCGGTGAGCTGCCGGGCCCACGTCGTCGCGTCGGCCCGCAGCGTCTGCGGGTCGAGGCCGCCCTGGACGACCGCGCTGGGCATCGTCGCGAGACCCGGCCCGGTGAGGCGCTGGATCTTCCCGCCCTCCTGGTCGGCGGCGATGAGCAGGGGTATGCCGTCACCCAGCTCGGCGTGGAGGTGGGCGATCGCCGAGCGGGACCGCGCGGCGGTCCAGCTCCCGAGGTAGAACACGCCGGAGACGCGGGAGTCGGCGAGGACGGGGTCGAGGGCGGTCGGTGAGGTGGTGGCCTTCAGCCCCACGAGGACGAGCTGGCCGACCTTCTGCGCGGGGGACAGGCGGGCGACGACCGTCGCCGCACAGCGCCGCTGCGCCGTCGTCGGCAGGTCGCTCACCCGTGGTGGGACATAGCTCGTCGGGCTCGGCGTCGTCGTCGGCGAGGTGATGGTCGTCGTCGGCGACGTGGAGGTCGGCGGCGAGGCGCTGCTCGTCGCCGGGGCGGGGGAGGAGGCGGTGGAGCACCCGGCGACCAGCGCCACGGCGACGGCGCCGCCGCCGACGAGGGCGGTCCGCCGGCTGCGCCGGTGGGCTCGGGGCGTGGGCGAGAACGACACGATGATCGACCCTAACCCGAGGTCGCGGCCGGTGGCGATGCCCCGCGCCCGGTGGCGCTGAGGACGGCCCGACCACCGGTCGGCGTCAATGAGCAGTTGTCATGACGTCAAAATGGTGTCATAGTGGAGCACATGGACATCACGCCGTACATCGACCAGCTCCGCCGGGAGCTGCTCGCCGTCGCCGGGACCGGCGGCGCCGAGGCCGGAGCCGCCGCCGAGCGGCTCACCCTCGCCCTCGACCCGGCCACCCGGATGGCGATGCTCGAGCTCCTCTCGGAGGCGGCGGCCGAGATCAGCACCCTCATCCCGAGCGGGAGCATCGACGTCCGGCTCCGCGGGCGCGACGCCGAGTTCGTCGTCGACGTCCCACCCCCGCCGCCCGCCGAGGAGGCCGCCCCGTCGCCGGCCGCGGTCGGCGACGAGGGGGAGGACGACGGCGACGTCGTCCGGATCACCCTGCGGCTGCCGGAGTCGGTCAAGACCCGGGCCGAGGAGCTCGCCGCGCGCAGCGGCCGGTCGCTCAACGCCTGGATCGTCACAGCCCTGCGGGCGGCGACGCGGGAGCGGGGGGCGACCCTCGAGGTGGACCTCGGCTCCTTCCTCTCCGGCGAGACCTGGCCGTTCACCGCCCGCGGCGGCGACCCGCGAGGCTCCTCGAAGCGCATGAGCGGCTGGGTCTGACCGGTCGGTCCGACCCCGCCCTCGACCCGTCCGGCCCGCACCGGCCGCCACCCCAGCACCCGCCACCGCACCAGGACCACCACGCCAGCCGGACGGCATACCCGTCTCCGGCCGGTGCCGCACACCCACGGAGGAAGCCATGCAGCGCACGTTCACGACGACCGAGCCGGTCGACCTCGTCCTCGAGATCCAGGCCGGTGACGTCACCATCACCGCCACGGAGACCACCGAGACGACCGTCTCGGTGAGCGGGGCGGCGGCCGACGAGGTCCGCGTCGAGCAGGACGGCCGCTCCGTCTCGGTCATCGGGCCCAGGCTCGAGGGGATCTTCCGGCGCTCGCCGGAGCTCGACGTCGCCATCACCCTCCCCACCGGCAGCAGCCTCGCCGTCAAGGTCGGCTCCGCCGACGTCGAGGCCCGCGGCACGTTCGGGTCCCTGCGGGCCAAGGCCGGCTCCGGGGACATCGCGGTGGGCCGGCTGACCCTCGCGTCGCGCGCCGTCAGCGGCTCCGGGGACCTGCGGGTCGACCGCGCCGACGCCGCATTCGAGGCCACCTCGGGGTCGGGCGACATCCTCGTCGGCGCCAGCGCCGGCGGCATCCAGGCCAAGGTCGGCTCCGGCGAGATCGAGGTCGGCTCGATCTCGGGTGACGTCACGGCGACGACCGGGTCGGGCGACATCCGGATCCGGTCCCTGGGCGCCGGGGAGGCGCGGCTGCGCACCGGGTCCGGGGACATCCGGGTCGGTGTGCCCGACGGGGTGCCGGTGTGGACCGACATCAACGCCCACGGTGGGGTCACCTCGACCCTGTCCTCGCGCGGGGCGCCCGCCGTGGGGGAGCCGTTCGTCGCCGTGCGCGCGCAGGTGGGCAGCGGGTCGGTCCACCTCGAGCAGGTCTGAGCGATGCGACGCGCCTTCGCCCAGGCCGGCTTCGGCCGGCTCTACTCCGGACTGACGACCTCGGCCTTCGGCGACTCGGTCATGCTCCTGGTGCTGAGCATGTGGGTGAAGACGCTCACCGGCTCGAACGCCCGGGCCGGTCTCACCTTCTTGTTCATGCTGCTCCCGTCGCTGGTCGCCCCGGCCCTGGGGGTCCTCGTCGACCGGGTCCGCCGTCGCCCGCTGCTCGTCTGGGGCAACCTCGCCTCGGCCGTGATCCTCCTCCCGCTCCTCGCGGTGCACGGGCCCGCCGACGTGTGGCTCATCTGGACGGTCGCGTTCTGCTACGGCGTCTCCTTCGTCGTCCTGCCTGCCGGGGTCAACGGGCTCCTCAAGGAGCTGCTCCCCGACGAGGTCCTCGTCGACGCCAACGCCGCGCTCCAGACGACCAGGGAGGCGTTCCGCCTCGTCGGGCCGCTCATCGGGGCGGCGCTCTTCGCCGGCCTGGGCGGTGGAGCGGTGGCGCTCGTCGACGCCGCCTCCTTCGTCGTCGCCGCAGCGGTCATCGCGACGATCGGCGTCCGCGAGGAGGTGCCGCAGCCCGAGCAGACGCACCTGCTGCACCGGATGGTCGCCGGCGTCCGGCACCTCGTCGCCGACCGGGTGCTGCGCGAGGTCCTCATCGGCTTCGGGATCATGCAGCTCGTCGTCGGGTTCACCGAGTCCTCGATCTACGCGCTCCTCGACGGCTTCGGCAAGCCCCCGACGTTCGCCGGGGTCGTCCTCACCGTCCAGGGCGTCGGAGCGGTCGTCGGCGGCCTGTCCTCGAACCGGGTGATCCGCCGGGTCGGCGAGGTGAGCACCGCCGTCGCCGCCATGGTCCTCCTCGCTCTCGGCATCCTCGTCGTCGCGCTCACCGACTCCCTCGGCGTCATGCTCGCCGCCGTCGGCGTCCTCGGGGCGGCCATCCCGCCGCTCTTCGTCTCGGTGATGACGCTCATCCAGCGCCGGACCCCGCAGCAGATCATGGGCCGGGTCTCGCTCGCAACGGAGGTCGTCTTCGGCACCCCCCAGGCGATCTCGCTCGCGGTCGGCGCGCTCCTCGTGGCCGTGCTCAGCTACCACGTCATCTTCGCCCTCATCGCCGCCGTGACGACGGCCGGCGCGGTCTACATCGCCGCCCGCCTGCACGGGCACATGCGCGCCGACTGGCGGGCCGGTGCCGCACCGGCACCCGCCGCGGCCGGGCTGCTGTCAGGGGAGTAGCCCGCCGCGGCGCGAGGTATGCCGCCCCCGCCGGCACGCGGGGCGGCATACCTCCCCGCCCGGGGACGCTGCCCGCGTGCGGATCCCCGGGTGGGCCATAGGCTGCGGGCCATGACCGCGCCGATCCCCGTCGTGCTCGACGTCGACACCGGCGTCGACGACGCCTGCGCCCTGCTGCTCGCAGCCCTGCACCCCGGGCTCGACCTGCGGGCCGTGACGTGCGTCGGCGGCAACGCGCCCCTCGTCGACGTCGTCCGCAACACCCTCACCGTGCTGGCCACCGCGGGCGCCGTCGAGGTGCCGGTGGCCGCGGGCGCGGACCGCCCGCTCCTCGAGCACCCCCACGACGCCCGGCACGTCCACGGGGCCGACGGCATGGCCGACCTCGGGCGCGCCGCGCCGGACCTCGCCCCCGACGAGCGGCACGCGGTCGGGCTGCTCCGCGACGTCATCACCGAGCAGGCCGCAGCCGGGGCGCCGGTGACCCTCGTGCCCCTCGCTCCGATGACCAACCTCGCCCTCCTGGCCCGGACCCATCCCGACGCGTTCGCCGCGCTGGGCCGGATCGTCTTCATGGGTGGCGGCGCCCAGGTGAGCAACGCGACGGCCTCGGCCGAGTTCAACGTCTTCCACGACCCCGAGGCCGCGGCCGTCGTCCTCGACGCGTGCGTCGAGCTCGAGGTGCCCGTGACGATGTACGGCCTCGACGTCTTCTACCGGCCGACGGTCACGAGGGCTCAGGCCGAGGCGCTGCTGGCCGCCGACGACGGCACCGGCCCGGCGTCCCTGGCCGGTGGGCTGATCCGCTTCATGTGCGACCGGTTCGGCGCCGACGAGGCGACGATCGGCGATGCCGGGGCCGTCGCGGCGGTCCTCGCCCCGGACGCGGTGACGACGGCCCGGCTCCCCGTGCGCGTCGAGCTGGCCGGTACCTGGACCCGCGGGCGGACCATCGTCGACCTGCGCGGCACGGCGGCCGACCTCGACCACGACCCGCACGGGCTGGCGCCGGCCCTGGTCGACGTCGCCCTCGACATCGACGCCGAGCGGGTCGCCGCGCTGTGGCTCGCCACGGTCGCCGGCCCCGGCGCCGGGAGCGCGTGATGGGCCGGGTCCTCGTCCTCGGCTCCCTCAACATCGACCTGGTCACCCGCGTCGAGCGCCACCCCCGTCCGGGCGAGACCGTCCTCGGCGAGGGACTGCGCCGGCTGGCCGGCGGCAAGGGGGCCAACCAGGCCGTGGCAGCGGCAGCCGCGGGCGCCGATGTCGCCATGGTGGGGGCGGTCGGCGACGACGCCGGTGGCGCCGCCTACCTCGAGCGGCTGCGCGCCCGGGGCGTCGACGTGAGCGGCATCCGCGTCCTGTCCGGCGAGCCCACGGGCCATGCGCTCATCACCGTCGACGACGCGGGCGAGAACGCCATCACCGTCATCCCGGGCGCCAACGCCCAGGTCGCCGCCGACCCCGGCATCGTGGCCGGCCTGGCCCGTGGTGACGTCCTGCTCTGCCAGCTCGAGGTGCCGCTGCGCACCGTCGCCGTCGCGGCCCGGGCGGCCCACTCCGCCGGGGCTCGGGTGGTCCTCAACATCGCCCCGTATGCCGCCCTCCCACCCGACGTCGTCGCCCTCGCCGACCCCCTCGTCGCGAACGAGCACGAGGCGGCCCTGCTCGCGGACAGCGAGGCCGTGCCCGCCTCCCTCCTGGTCACCTTCGGTGCGGCCGGGGCGTCCTGGGACGGGGTCTCGGCCCCGGGGACCGCGGTCCCCGCCGACGCGGTCCTCGACACGACGGGGGCCGGGGACGCGTTCTGCGGGGCCCTCGCGGCCGCTCTCGCCGCGGGGGCCGACCGCGGTGAGGCGCTCGAGGCCGCTCTGGCGGCCGGCGCGGAGGCCGTCACCCACGCCGGCGCCCAGGTCGACCCCGAGCTGTGACCGCCCGGGTGCCGGTGCCGGGACGCCCCTGTGACCTGCGCAGACTCCCCCGACGGAGGCTCCGGGCGGCGGTGGCGGACGGCTCCTGCCAGACGGTCGCGACGCGCCGTGACCACTCCGTGTCTTGACGTCGCCCCGGCCGAGGTCCCATAGTCGTCGCGTCGACGGCGGTCGCTCTGACCGCCGGCCCGACCGCTCCCCGCGGCCCTCCGGCTGGACAGGGTTGGACGGTCGTGTCTTCTGTGGGTATGCTGTCGCTTTGCGCTGCCCTCCGACCTCCATCCGCTCCCGGTGAGCGTTCCCTCGTCGCGCCCCGCTGCCGCTGCGCGACGACGTGAATGCCGCTCGGACCAGGGGCTCCGAGAGCCGCGCCCACCTGAAGAACTCGACAGGTCAGTGGAAGGACCCCTCCTTGGCTGCCTCGCGCACCGCGTCACAGAAGTCCACCGCATGGACGGCCTCGGGCCGTCTGTCCTTCGCCAAGATCCGTGAGCCGCTGGAGGTCCCCGACCTCCTCGCGCTGCAGACGGAGAGCTTCGACTGGCTGCTCGGCAACGAGCGCTGGCAGGAGCGCGTCGCCACCGCCAAGGCCGAGGGCCGCGACGACGTCCCGGACCGGTCCGGTCTGGAGGAGATCTTCGACGAGATCTCGCCCATCGAGGACTTCAGCGGCTCGATGTCGCTGTCGTTCCGCGACCACCGCTTCGAGGACGTCAAGTACTCCATCGAGGACTGCAAGGAGCGCGACCAGACCTACTCCGCGCCCCTGTTCGTCACCGCGGAGTTCATGAACACCACCACGGGTGAGATCAAGAGCCAGACCGTCTTCATGGGCGACTTCCCGCTCATGACCGAGCGCGGCACCTTCATCATCAACGGCACCGAGCGTGTCGTCGTCTCCCAGCTCGTGCGCAGCCCGGGCGTCGTGTTCGAGCGCACGCCGGACAAGACGTCGGACAAGGACATCTACACGGCGAAGGTCATCCCGAGCCGCGGCGCCTGGCTCGAGTTCGAGATCGACAAGCGCGACATGGTCGGCGTGCGCATCGACCGCAAGCGCAAGCAGTCCGTCACGGTGCTGCTCAAGGCCCTCGGCTGGACCAACGAGCAGATCCTCGAGACGTTCGGCGACTACGAGTCGATGCGCCTGACCCTCGAGAAGGACAACACGACGGGGCAGGACGACGCGCTGCTCGACATCTACCGCAAGCTGCGCCCGGGTGAGCCGCCGACCAAGGAGGCCGCCCAGACCCTCCTCGACAACCTCTACTTCAACAGCAAGCGCTACGACCTGGCCAAGGTCGGCCGCTACAAGCTGAACAAGAAGCTCGGGGTCGAGGGCGAGCTCGGCCAGTCGACCCTGACCATCGACGACATCGTCGCGACGATCCACTACCTCGTGGCCCTCCACGCCGGCGAGGAGACCCTGGCGGGTCACCGCCGCGGCGAGGAGGTCCAGCTCCGGGTCGAGACCGACGACATCGACCACTTCGGCAACCGCCGCCTGCGCTCGGTCGGCGAGCTCATCCAGAACCAGGTCCGCACCGGCCTGTCCCGGATGGAGCGCGTCGTCCGGGAGCGGATGACGACCCAGGACGTCGAGGCGATCACGCCCCAGACCCTGATCAACATCCGCCCGGTGGTGGCGTCCATCAAGGAGTTCTTCGGCACCAGCCAGCTCTCCCAGTTCATGGACCAGAACAACCCGCTGGCCGGCCTGACCCACAAGCGGCGGCTGTCGGCGCTCGGCCCCGGTGGCCTCTCGCGCGACCGCGCCGGCATGGAGGTCCGCGACGTCCACCCGTCGCACTACGGCCGGATGTGCCCGATCGAGACTCCCGAGGGTCCCAACATCGGCCTCATCGGCTCGCTCGCGTCCTTCGGCCGGATCAACGCCTTCGGGTTCATCGAGACCCCGTACCGCAAGGTCGAGCAGGGCCGGATCACCGACCAGATCGTCTACCTCTCGGCCGACGAGGAGGACGAGTACGTCAAGGCCCAGGCCAACGCCACGCTGAGCGAGGACGGCACCCGCTTCGCCCACGACCGCGTCCTCGTCCGTACCCGCGGTGGTGAGGTCGAGTACGTGCCGGCCGTCGATGTCGACTACATGGACGTCTCGGCGCGCCAGATGGTCTCCGCGGCCACCGCGCTCATCCCGTTCCTCGAGCACGACGACGCCAACCGCGCCCTCATGGGGTCGAACATGCAGCGCCAGGCGGTGCCGCTGGTCCAGACCGAGGCCCCGCTCGTGGGAACCGGCATGGAGTTCCGCGCGGCCATCGACTCCGGCGACGTCGTCGTGGCCCAGAAGGCCGGCGTCGTCACCGAGGTCTCGGCCGACCTGGTGAGCGTGGCCGCCGACGACGGCACCACCCGGACCTACCGGATCAACAAGTTCAGCCGGTCCAACCAGGGCAACTCCTACAACCAGCGAGTCGTCGTCTCCGAGGGCGACCGCGTCGAGGCCGGCGGCCTGCTCGCCGACGGTCCTGCGACGGACCGTGGCGAGATGGCCCTGGGCCGCAACCTCCTCGTGGCGTTCATGCCGTGGGAGGGCCACAACTACGAGGACGCGATCATCCTCAGCCAGCGGCTCGTCCAGGACGACGTCCTCTCCTCGATCCACATCGAGGAGCACGAGGTCGACGCCCGCGACACCAAGCTCGGCCCCGAGGAGATCACCCGTGACATCCCCAACGTCTCCGAGGAGGTCCTCGCCGACCTCGACGAGCGGGGGATCATCCGGATCGGCGCCGAGGTCCGCGACGGCGACCTCCTCGTCGGCAAGGTCACGCCCAAGGGCGAGACCGAGCTGACCCCCGAGGAGCGCCTGCTCCGCGCGATCTTCGGTGAGAAGGCCCGCGAGGTCCGCGACACCTCCCTCAAGGTCCCGCACGGCGAGACCGGCACGGTCATCGGCGTCAAGGTCTTCGACAAGGACGACGGCGACGAGCTGCCGCCCGGCGTCAACCAGCTCGTCCGCGTCTACGTCGCGAACAAGCGGAAGATCACCGACGGCGACAAGCTGGCCGGCCGGCACGGCAACAAGGGCGTCATCTCCAAGATCCTCCCGATCGAGGACATGCCCTTCCTCGAGGACGGCACCCCCGTCGACGTCATCCTCAACCCGCTCGGCGTGCCGGGCCGGATGAACGTCGGGCAGATCCTCGAGCTCCACCTCGGCTGGGCGGCCGCCCAGGGCTGGGAGATCGAGGGCACACCCGAGTGGGCCGCCCACATCCCCGACGAGGCCCGCCAGGCCACGCCCGGGACCCGGGTCGCGTCGCCGGTCTTCGACGGCGCGCGCGAGAACGAGATCGTCGGCCTGCTCGACTCCACCCTGCCCACGCGCGACGGGGTCCGCCTCATCGACGCGTCCGGCAAGGCCCGGCTCTTCGACGGTCGCTCCGGCGAGCCGTTCCCCGAGCCGGTGTCGGTGGGCTACATGTACATCCTCAAGCTCCACCACCTCGTCGACGACAAGATCCACGCGCGCAGCACGGGTCCGTACTCGATGATCACCCAGCAGCCGCTCGGCGGTAAGGCCCAGTTCGGCGGCCAGCGCTTCGGTGAGATGGAGGTCTGGGCGCTCGAGGCGTACGGCGCGGCATACGCCCTCCAGGAGCTGCTGACGATCAAGTCCGACGACGTCAACGGCCGCGTCAAGGTCTACGAGGCGATCGTCAAGGGCGACAACATCCCCGAGCCGGGTATCCCCGAGTCGTTCAAGGTGCTCATCAAGGAGATGCAGTCCCTCTGCCTCAACGTCGAGGTCCTGTCCAGCGACGGGCAGGCCATCGAGATGCGCGAGGCCGAGGAGGACGTCTTCCGGGCCGCCGAGGAGCTCGGCATCGACCTGTCGCGGCGCGAGCCCAGCAGCGTCGAAGAGGTGTAGCGGGTGAGCGGGGTATGCCGCGGCCTACCCCGCCACCGCCGCCGACCGAGACATCTCAACCACTGATGTAGAACGAAAACCGAGAGAAGGAATCGCGTGCTCGACGTCAACTTCTTCGACGAGCTCCGGATCGGCCTCGCGACCGCTGAGGACATCCGCGCCTGGAGCCACGGTGAGGTCAAGAAGCCCGAGACGATCAACTACCGCACCCTCAAGCCCGAGAAGGACGGCCTCTTCTGCGAGAAGATCTTCGGTCCGACCCGCGACTGGGAGTGCGCCTGCGGGAAGTACAAGCGGGTCCGCTTCAAGGGCATCATCTGCGAGCGCTGCGGCGTGGAGGTGACGCGGGCGGCCGTCCGTCGTGAGCGGATGGGCCACATCGAGCTCGCCGCCCCCGTCACGCACATCTGGTACTTCAAGGGTGTCCCGAGCCGGCTCGGGTACCTGCTCGACCTGGCCCCGAAGGACCTCGAGAAGGTCATCTACTTCGCCGCCTACATGATCACCCACGTCGACGAGGACCAGCGGCACGCCGACCTGCCCTCGCTCGAGGCGCAGATCGGGGTCGAGAAGAAGGAGATCGAGAACCGCCGCGACGCCGACATCGACGCCCGCGCCAAGAAGCTCGAGGAGGACCTCGCGGCGCTCGAGGCCGAGGGCGCCAAGTCCGACGCCAAGCGCAAGGTCCGGGACTCGGCCGAGCGGGAGATGAACCAGCTCCGCCGTCGGGCCGACGGCGAGGTCGAGCGGCTCTCCCAGGTCTGGGACCGCTTCAAGAACCTCAAGGTCCAGGACCTCGAGGGCGACGAAGTCCTCTACCGCGAGATGCGCGACCGGTTCGGCCTCTACTTCGAGGGCGGCATGGGTGCCGCCGCGATCCAGAAGCGACTGCTCAGCTTCGACCTCGACGCCGAGGCCGCGACGCTGCGCGAGATCATCGCCACCGGCAAGGGGCAGCGCAAGACGCGGGCGCTCAAGCGGCTCAAGGTCGTCAGCGCCTTCCAGACGACGGCGAACCAGCCGTCCGGCATGGTCCTCGACGCGATCCCGGTCATCCCGCCGGACCTGCGTCCGATGGTCCAGCTCGACGGCGGGCGGTTCGCGACGTCCGACCTCAACGACCTCTACCGCCGGGTCATCAACCGGAACAACCGCCTCAAGCGGCTCCTCGACCTCGGTGCGCCCGAGATCATCGTCAACAACGAGAAGCGGATGCTCCAGGAGGCCGTCGACAGCCTGTTCGACAACGGCCGTCGTGGCCGCCCGGTCACCGGCCCGGGCAACCGGCCGCTGAAGTCGCTGTCCGACATGCTCAAGGGCAAGCAGGGCCGGTTCCGCCAGAACCTGCTCGGCAAGCGCGTCGACTACTCGGGCCGCTCGGTCATCGTCGTCGGCCCGCAGCTCAAGCTCCACCAGTGCGGCCTGCCCAAGCAGATGGCACTCGAGCTGTTCAAGCCGTTCGTCATGAAGCGGCTCGTCGACCTCGACCACGCCCAGAACATCAAGTCGGCCAAGCGCATGGTCGAGCGCCAGCGCTCCGTCGTGTGGGACGTGCTCGAGGAGGTCATCACCGAGCACCCGGTGCTGCTCAACCGGGCACCGACGCTGCACCGGCTCGGCATCCAGGCCTTCGAGCCCCAGCTCGTCGAGGGCAAGGCGATCCAGATCCACCCGCTCGTCTGCACGGCCTTCAACGCCGACTTCGACGGTGACCAGATGGCGGTGCACGTGCCGCTGTCGGCCGAGGCCCAGGCCGAGGCGCGGATCCTCATGCTGTCGAGCAACAACATCCTCAAGCCGGCGGACGGCCGCCCGGTGACCATGCCCACCCAGGACATGATCATCGGCCTGTACCACCTGACCTCCGAGGTCGAGGACGGCCCCGGCATGGGGCGGGTCTTCGGCTCGCAGTCCGAGGCTCGGATGGCCTTCGACGGCGGCGAGATCGCCCTCGGCAGCATGGTGAGGATCCGGCTGCGCAACGTCGTGCCGACCCCGCTCACGCAGCTCCCCGAGGGCGTCGAGGCCGACGAGCGCGGCTTCGTCGACACGTGGCTCGTGGAGACCACCCTCGGCCGGGCGCTCTTCAACGAGGCGCTCCCCGAGGACTACCCCTACGTCAACGAGCGGGTCGACAAGAAGCGGCTCTCGACGATCGTCAACGACCTGGCCGAGCGCTACACCAAGGTCGAGGTCGCCGCGTCGCTCGACGCCCTCAAGGAGTACGGCTTCCACTGGGCCACCCGGTCCGGGACGACGGTCGCCATCTCCGACGTCGTGACCCCGCCCCGCAAGATCGAGATCCTCGAGGGCTACGAGGTCAAGGCCGACAAGGTCCAGACGCAGTACGAGCGCGGTCTGATCACCGACGACGAGCGCCGCCAGGAGCTCATCGAGATCTGGACCCAGGCGACCAACGAGATCGCCAAGGAGATGGAGGCGAACATCCCGACGACGAACACCATCTTCCGGATGGTGTCCTCGGGTGCTCGAGGCAACTGGATGCAGCTGCGCCAGATCGCCGGCATGCGTGGGCTGGTGTCGAACCCGAAGGGCGACATCATCCCGCGGCCGATCCGGGCGAACTTCCGCGAGGGTCTGTCGGTGCTCGAGTTCTTCATCTCCACGCACGGGTCCCGCAAGGGCCTGGCGGACACCGCGCTGCGGACCGCCGACTCCGGCTACCTGACCCGGCGCCTCGTCGACGTCTCCCAGGACGTCATCATCCGCGAGGACGACTGCGGGACCGAGCGTGGGTTCGCCATGCCGATCGCGCAGACCGACGAGCGCACCGGCACCCGCCGGGTGCACGACGAGGTCGAGACCTCGGTCTATGCCCGCACGCTGGCCGAGGACGTCGTCGACGCCTCGGGCGAGGTGCTGGCCGAGGCCGGCATCGACCTCGGTGACGTCGTCATCGGCGCCCTCTTCGCAGCGGGCGTCGACTCGGTGAAGGTCCGGTCGGTGCTCACCTGCGACTCCAAGGTCGGGACCTGCGCCAAGTGCTACGGCCGCTCGCTCGCGACCGGCAAGCTCGTCGACATCGGCGAGGCGGTCGGCATCATCGCTGCCCAGTCGATCGGTGAGCCCGGCACCCAGCTGACGATGCGGACCTTCCACACCGGTGGTGTGGCCGGTGACGACATCACCCAGGGTCTGCCGCGTGTCGTCGAGCTCTTCGAGGCGCGCACCCCCAAGGGTGTCGCGCCGATCGCCGAGGCCACCGGCCGGGTCACCGTCGAGGAGACCGACAAGGCCCGCCGGATCCTGCTCACGCCGGACGACGGCACGAGCGAGCACGCCTACCCGGTGAGCAAGCGGGCCCGGCTGCTCGTGTCCGACGGCCAGCACGTCGAGGCCGGCACCCGGCTGATCCAGGGGTCGATCGACCCCAAGCAGGTGCTGCGGATCCTCGGTCCGCGTGCGGTGCAGACGCACCTCGTCGACGAGGTCCAGGCGGTCTACCGCCAGCAGGGTGTCTCGATCCACGACAAGCACATCGAGGTCATCGTCCGGCAGATGCTGCGCCGGGTGACGATCATCGAGGCCGGCGACGCCGACCTGCTCCCCGGGATGCTCGCCGAGCGCGGTCGTTTCGAGGAGGAGAACCGGCGGGTGGTGTCCGAGGGCGGTCGCCCGGCGTCGGGTCGTCCCGAGCTCATGGGCATCACCAAGGCCTCGCTCGCGACCGACTCGTGGCTGTCGGCAGCGTCCTTCCAGGAGACGACCCGGGTGCTCACGGAGGCGGCCATGGAGGCCAAGTCCGACCCGCTGCTCGGCCTCAAGGAGAACGTCATCCTCGGCAAGCTCATCCCCGCCGGCACCGGCCTGCTGCGTTACCGCAACATCAAGGTGGAGCCGACCGAGGAGGCCAAGGCCGCGATGTACTCGATGCCGAACTACGAGGACTTCGCCTACCCGGTCTTCGGCCCGGGCTCCGGTGAGGCCGTCCGGCTCGACGACGCCGAGCTCGGCCTGGACCGCCTCACCTGACGGTCGGGTCCGTCCACGACACGGGCGGGTATGCCGCGCACTCACCGGTGCGGCATCCCCGCCCGCCGTCGTCGGTGGCCCACGGCGGGCCGGGGTAGCGTCGACCCGTGGCTCCCCACCTGCTCGACGACGCACCCGATCCGGTCGTCGTCGCGCGCGAGGACGACGGGTCGGGCGAGGTCGCTCTGCGTCGTCGCGGCGCCGTCCTCGAGCTCGTCGTCGACGGGGTCTTCGCGATGGACACCGTCGACACCTCCACCGAGCGGGTCCTGGCCCGCGAGGCCCTGGCCGCACATGGCGCGCCCGCGCGCGTCCTCGTCGGTGGCCTGGGGCTGGGGTTCACGGTGCGCGAGGTCCTGGCCGACCCCAGGGTGGACCACGTCGACGTCGTCGAGCTGGCCGAGCCGCTCGTCCGGTGGGCGGGGGAGGGGCTGGTTCCCGAGCTGGCCGGCCTGGTCGGCGACCCGCGCTGCACCCTCCACGTCGGCGACGTCGCCGACGTCCTCGCCGGCGCGACGGGGCCGGGTGGGCCGTGGGACCTCGTCCTGCTCGACGTCGACAACGGCCCCGGCTTCCTCGTCCACGCGCGCAATGCGGGCCTGTACGCCCCTGCCGGCCTCGCCGCCGCGCGTGCCCGGCTCGCCCCCGGAGGAGCCCTGCTCATCTGGTCCTCCCACCGGGCTCCCGGCCTCCTCGCGGACCTGGGCACGGTGGCCGGGCGCGGCGACGTCGTGACGGAGCTGCCCCTTCGGGTGGTGCGCGAGGGCCGGTCCCTCGACTACGCGCTCTACTCGCTCGCCCGGGCCGGAGTGGCCCCGTGACGGTGACGGTCCGGCGGGAGAGTCCCGGGGACCTCGAGGCCGTCAGGGCCGTCGTCGACGCGGCGTTCCCCTGGCCGGAGGGGGCGGACCGCGCTGCGGAGACCGGCCTCGTGGACGGGCTGCGCACCGACGGCGACGTCCTGCCCGACCTCACCCTCGTCGCCGAGGACGACGGTGAGGTGGTCGGCCAGCTCCTGTGCAGCCGGGCCCACCTGGGCTCCGGGACGGCCGTGGCGGTCGGCCCGGTCGCCGTCCGACCCGACCGCCAGGGGCGCGGCATCGGTTCGGCCCTCGTGCGGGCCCTCATCACGGCTGCTGAGCGCACCGACGCCCCGTGCCTCGTCCTGCTCGGGGACCCGGACCTCTACGGCCGGTTCGGCTTCGAGCCCGCAGCCCGACACGGGATCGGCTCGCCGGGCCCGTGGCCCGACCGGTTCTTCCAGGTCCGGACGCTGCCGGCCTGGGACCCCGCGCTCGCCGGGCCGTTCCGGTATGCCGTGGCGTTCGACCGGCTGTAGCCGGCGTCCCGTGCGCGGAACGGGTGGCCGGGCCCGGCCGGGCCACCGGGGGCCTGGTCCATGATTTGGACGCCCGCAAGCCGCCCGGTAACATTGACCAGCGTGTCTGGCTAGGTCCGGGCACCTCATGCCGGGCGCGACGCGCACGGCACGCCCACCTCTCGCCGGGCGCCCCACCACGACCTCGACCTGCGGGGTTCAGCCATGGGGAGTGCAGGGGAGAGCACCCGTTGCGACACTCCCGACATCGGGGGCCGGAGCGGGCCACTGCCAAGGAGCTCCCGGGACCACGGTCCACCGGGAGCATCGACCAGAGTACGGAGATCAGGTTGCCTACCATCAACCAGCTGGTGCGCAAGGGCCGGCAGGACAAGACCGCCAAGGTCAAGACTCCTGCCCTCAAGGGCTCGCCACAGCGTCGCGGGGTCTGCACCCGCGTCTACACGACCACCCCCAAGAAGCCGAACTCGGCGCTGCGCAAGGTCGCCCGCGTGCGCCTGACGAGTGGCATCGAGGTCACCGCCTACATCCCGGGCGTCGGCCACAACCTCCAGGAGCACTCGATCGTGCTCGTGCGCGGCGGCCGGGTGAAGGACCTCCCCGGTGTCCGCTACAAGATCATCCGCGGGTCGCTCGACACGCAGGGCGTGAAGGGCCGCCAGCAGGCCCGCTCCCGGTACGGCGCGAAGAAGGAGAAGAAGTAATGCCTCGCAAGGGCCCCGCTCCCAAGCGCCCGCTCGTCGTCGACCCCGTCTACGGCAGCCCGATGGTGACCGCCCTGGTCAACAAGGTGCTCCTCGACGGCAAGAAGTCCATCGCCGAGAACATCGTCTACGGCGCCCTCGAGGGCTGCCGTGACAAGACGGGCACCGACCCGGTCGTCACCCTCAAGCGCGCCCTCGACAACATCCGGCCGACCCTCGAGGTCAAGTCCCGCCGCGTCGGCGGTGCGACCTACCAGGTCCCGGTCGAGGTCAAGCCCGGCCGCGCGACGACCCTGTCGCTGCGCTGGCTCGTCGGCTACTCCCGGCAGCGCCGCGAGAAGACGATGACCGAGCGCCTCATGAACGAGATCCTCGACGCCTCCAACGGCCTCGGCGCCGCGGTGAAGCGCCGCGAGGACACCCACAAGATGGCCGAGTCGAACAAGGCCTTCGCGCACTACCGCTGGTGAGCACCGCGCCGGTATGCCGCCCAGCAGGCGGAGCGCGCGGCATACCGGCGGGTCGCAGCGGACCCGACAGCGCCGTCGGCCCCGGCACCCACCCCACAGCACGAACCACAGCACGAGCGAGATGAGAAGCTAAGTGGCACTGGACGTCCTGACGGACCTGACCAAGGTCCGCAACATCGGCATCATGGCGCACATCGACGCCGGCAAGACCACGACGACGGAGCGCGTCCTCTTCTACACCGGTATCAACTACAAGATCGGTGAGGTCCACGACGGCGCGGCCACGATGGACTGGATGGAGCAGGAGCAGGAGCGCGGCATCACCATCACCTCGGCCGCGACGACGACCTTCTGGAAGAACAACCAGATCAACATCATCGACACCCCCGGGCACGTCGACTTCACCGTCGAGGTGGAGCGGTCCCTGCGGGTGCTCGACGGTGCCGTCGCCGTCTTCGACGGCAAGGAGGGCGTCGAGCCGCAGTCCGAGACCGTGTGGCGCCAGGCGGACAAGTACGAGGTCCCGCGCATCTGCTTCGTCAACAAGATGGACAAGCTGGGCGCCGACTTCTACTTCACCGTGCAGACCATCAAGGACCGGCTGGGCGCCACGCCGCTCGTCGTCCAGCTGCCCATCGGCGCCGAGTCCTCCTTCGAGGGGATGGTCGACCTCATCGAGATGAAGGCCATGTACTGGCGCGGCGAGGTCCAGAAGGGTGAGGACTACAGCGTCGAGGACATCCCGGCCGACCTGCAGGACAAGGCCGAGGAGTACCGCCACCAGCTCGTCGAGTCGGTCGCCGAGGCCAACGAGGAGCTGCTCGAGAAGTACCTCGACGAGGGCGACCTGTCCGTCGCCGACCTCAAGACCGGCATCCGCGCCCTGACCGTGGCCAACGCCGCCTACCCGGTGCTGTGCGGCTCGGCGTTCAAGAACAAGGGCGTCCAGCCCATGCTCGACGCCGTCATCGACTTCCTGCCCTCCCCGCTCGACGTCCCCGACATGGTCGGGCACCGTCCGGGCGCCGAGGAGGAGAAGGTCGTCCGCAGGCCCGACTCGGAGGAGCCGTTCTCGGCGCTCGCCTTCAAGGTCGCGGCGCACCCGTTCTTCGGCAAGCTGACGTTCGTCCGGGTCTACTCCGGCCGGGTCGACGCGGGCAGCCAGGTCATGAACTCGACCAAGCTGAAGAAGGAGCGTGTCGGCAAGCTCTTCCAGATGCACGCCAACAAGGAGAACCCCGTCGAGCGCGCCCAGGCCGGCCACATCTACGCGATGATCGGCCTCAAGGACACGACGACCGGCGACACCCTGTGCGACCAGCAGGACCCGGTCGTCCTGGAGTCGATGACGTTCCCGGAGCCGGTCATCCAGGTCGCCATCGAGCCCAAGACCAAGGGTGACCAGGAGAAGCTGAGCACGGCGATCCAGAAGCTCGCCGAGGAGGACCCGACCTTCCAGGTCTCCCTCGACGAGGACACCGGCCAGACGATCATCGCCGGCATGGGCGAGCTCCACCTCGACATCCTCGTGGACCGGATGCGCCGCGAGTTCAAGGTCGAGGCGAACGTCGGCAAGCCGCAGGTGGCCTACCGCGAGACGATCCGCCGGACCGTCGAGAAGCTCGACTACACCCACAAGAAGCAGACGGGTGGCTCGGGCCAGTACGCGAAGGTCCAGATCACCATCGAGCCGCTCGACACCTCCGGCGGCGAGCTCTACGAGTTCGAGAACAAGGTCACCGGTGGTCGCGTCCCGCGCGAGTACATCCCCTCGGTCGACCACGGCATCCAGGACGCCATGCAGTACGGCGTCCTGGCCGGGTACCCGCTCGTCGGGATCAAGGCGACGCTGCTCGACGGTGCCGCCCATGACGTCGACTCCTCGGAGATGGCGTTCAAGATCGCCGGGTCGATGGCCTTGAAGGAGGCCGTCCGCAAGGCCGACCCGGTCCTCCTCGAGCCGATGATGTCGGTCGAGGTCCGCACGCCCGAGGAGTACATGGGCGACGTCATCGGCGACATCAACAGCCGCCGCGGCCACATCCAGGCGATGGAGGACATCTCCGGCGCCAAGGTGGTCCGGGGCCTGGTGCCGCTCTCCGAGATGTTCGGCTACGTCGGGGACCTGCGGTCCAAGACCCAGGGCCGGGCGAACTACTCGATGGAGTTCGACTCCTACGCCGAGGTCCCCAAGTCGGTGGCCGAGGAGATCATCAAGAAGACCAGGGGCGAGTGACCGCTAGACTGGTCGCCGTTTCCGAGAACCACCACCCACCAAGACGACGCCACGTCCTGTTCGGTCGTTCGGCGTAACCCTAAGAACAGTCCTGAGGAGGACAAGCAAGTGGCGAAGGCAAAGTTCGAGCGGACCAAGCCGCACGTCAACATCGGCACCATCGGTCACATCGACCACGGGAAGACGACGCTGACGGCTGCCATCTCCAAGGTCCTGCACGACAAGTTCCCGGACCTGAACCCGGTGTTCGCATTCGACGACATCGACAAGGCTCCGGAGGAGAAGCAGCGCGGGATCACGATCTCGATCGCGCACATCGAGTACCAGACCGACAAGCGCCACTACGCGCACGTCGACTGCCCCGGTCACGCCGACTACATCAAGAACATGATCACCGGCGCGGCCCAGATGGACGGTGCGATCCTCGTCGTCGCCGCCACGGACGGCCCCATGCCGCAGACGAAGGAGCACGTCCTCCTGGCCCGCCAGGTCGGCGTCCCCTACATCGTCGTGGCGCTCAACAAGGCCGACATGGTCGACGACGAGGAGATCCTCGAGCTCGTCGAGATGGAGGTCCGCGAGCTGCTGTCCGAGTACGAGTTCCCCGGTGACGACATCCCCGTCGTCCGCGTCTCGGCGCTCAAGGCCCTCGAGGGCGACGCCGAGTGGGGCCAGACCGTGCTCGATCTCATGGATGCGGTCGACGAGTACATCCCCGAGCCCGAGCGGGACACCGAGAAGCCGTTCCTCATGCCCGTCGAGGACGTCTTCACGATCACCGGTCGTGGCACGGTCGTCACCGGCCGTATCGAGCGTGGCGTCCTCAAGGTCAACGAGGAGGTCGAGATCGTGGGTATCCACCCGCAGTCGGCCAAGACCACCGTCACCGGCATCGAGATGTTCCGCAAGCTCCTCGACGAGGGTCGCGCGGGCGAGAACGTCGGTCTGCTCCTTCGTGGCACCAAGCGCGAGGACGTCGAGCGTGGCCAGGTCGTCGTCAAGCCGGGTTCGATCACCCCGCACACCGACTTCGAGGCCAACGTCTACATCCTGTCCAAGGACGAGGGCGGCCGGCACACGCCGTTCTACGACAACTACCGTCCGCAGTTCTACTTCCGGACCACGGACGTGACCGGCGTCGTGCACCTGCCCGAGGGCACCGAGATGGTCATGCCCGGTGACAACACCGAGATGTCCGTCGAGCTCATCCAGCCGATCGCCATGGAGGAGGGCCTTCGCTTCGCCATCCGCGAGGGTTCCCGCACCGTCGGCGCCGGCCGGGTCACCAAGATCAACAAGTGACCTGACGCCGGGTCGCCCGGCACCGAGGGGCCCCCGAACCGCTGCGGTTCGGGGGCCCTTCGTCGTGCTCGCCGCAGCGGGGTATGCCGCGGGCTCAGCCCGTGGCCGTCGTCGCCGGTGCCCGCCCCAGGTCGCGCACCGAGCGCGACGCGAGGACCGACAGCGCGACGGCCACGTAGACGAGGCCGCTCACGGCCACGACCTGGCCGTTGCCGAAGTGCTCACCGAGCGGACCGAAGGTGAGCTGGCCGAGGGGCATCGCGGCATACGAGCCGAGGGCGTCGTAGGAGTAGGCCCGGGAGAGCTGGGACTCCTCGATGTGCTCCTGGACCGCGAGGTTCCAGCCGATCCCGAAGATCTCGACACCGACCCCGCCGAGGAAGGAGCTGGCGAGGAGGATGCCGGTGCGCGGATGAAGGCCGAGCAGCGCGATCGGCACCCCGAGCGCCGACACGGCGAGCATGCCCACGCGCAGCGGCCGGGTCAGCGGGAGCCGCAGGAGCAGCACGGTCGCGAGGAGCACCCCGACCGACTCGGCGGAGAGCACCCAGCCCCACGCCTGTCGACCGATGGTCCGGCTCGCCACGGAGGGGCCCAGGGTGAGCCAGGCCCCGGACCCGATGCCGTTGAGCACCCCGAAGGCGCCGACGACGACCCACAGCCAGGTCGTCCCCCGGAAGAGCGCCCAGCCCTGGCGGAGCTCGGTCACGACGGAGGCGCCGCCCGGTGCCGGCTCACGGAGGGTGGCGGCCCGGCGCACGGGGAGCAGGAGCAGGGCCGCGCCGACCCACGTGGCCGCGTCGATGAGCACGGCCCACCCCGACCCGACCGTGACGACGGCGAGAGCTCCGAGGCTCGGGCCGAGGACGGCGCTCAGCCCTCGGGACATGCTCACCAGGGCGTTGGCCCGCTGCAGGTGCCCTCGCGGGACCAGCGTCGGCACCATGCCGGCCATCGCGGGGAACTCCAGCCCGGAGGCGAGCCCCCCGAGCCCCTGGAGGACGACGAGGGACCACAGCCGGGCATGGCCGGTGAGCAGGAGGACAGCGGTGGCCCCCTGGGTGGCCGCGCTGGCGAGGTTGGCCCCCTGCAGGACGAGCGAGCGCGGGAGCCGGTCGGCGACGACACCGCCGAACAGCAGGACGAGGATCAGCGGGACGGTCCGGGCGGCCAGAACCTGGCCCAAGGCGGTGGTCGAGCCGGTGAGGTCGAGCACCGCGAAGGCCAGGGCGACCGAGGCCATCGTCGTGCCGAGCAGGGTGACCGAGCGGGAGGCGAGGTACCAGGCGAAGTCCCGGTGGCGCAGCGGGGCGAACGACTCGGTCCAGGCCCGCAGCGACTGGGGGGACGACGACATGACCACCTCCGGCTGGGTTCAGTGCAGTCTGTCCCACCAGGCCGGAGGTCTCACGCCACATCTCGGGTGACGGGCCCCCGCACGGCCGTGGGGCCGGCCGCGCGCGGCGGTCGGCCCCACGACGTGGGCGCCTCGGTTCAGCAGGTGAGGCTCAGCGAGAAGAAGGTGTCCTCGAGCGTGTCCGAGCTGTTGGTCACCCTCACGGTGACGATGGACGAGTCACCCCCGCCGTTGGCCGAGTAGGTGACGTCGGCCGAGACGTCGCGGGTACCGGCGAAGATGAGGTCGGTGCCGGTCGCGCTGCAGGTCACGACGGGACGGTTGAACTGCACCGTGTACTGGCCGGTCGCCGGATGCGTGATCGCGACGACCCCGGACGCGATGGGGACCCCGGACCCCGAGGGCGTATAGATCGTGCCCTCGGGCCGCACGGCGACGTAGAGCGGTGAGGTGTAGTAGCCGGCGACGTCGGCGAAGACGTGCGCGGAGCCGGAGGACCTCACGCTGAACTGCCCCGTCGCGTTGACCGGGATGGCCACCATGTTGGCGATGGGGCCGGTCTTCGGGTAGTTCACGAGCGAGGCGAGCGGGGCCGGTGTCCCGGTCGCCCACCCGGTGAGGTAGCCGGTCGCGCCGTTGGCGGTGATCCCGCCGAGGTTGACGAGCACGGCGACGACGGTGGCGGGTATGCCGCAGCCGGCGGCGTTGCCGCCCTGGGCGGCATACGGTCCGACCGAGGTGAAGGTGCGGGCGGTCGTGCCGACGGCGCCTCCGGCGACCCGGGTGTCGATGATCCGGCAGGGGGCCACGGGGGTGAACTGCTTCTGGGTCCCGGCCACGAGGGTGCTGACGATCCCCGGGAGCCGGGTACCTACCGTGCCGTTGGCGTTGTCGCCCCCTCCGGCCGTGCCGATGCCGCCGATGCCGAGGACGAGGGCGGCTGCGCCGACCGTGGCCAACACCGACCTCCTGGCCCGTCGTGGTGCGCGCATGACTTCTCCTTCCGCTCGAACGGTGGGAGGGCGCCACCTTCACGGTAGGTCGGTCCGGGACGGCCGGCGCCGGGGTTCCGTGGCGTCTGTATGACACCGTCGCGGAGCGACACAGCCGCCGTGGTCTGCCGCGCCGAAACGCCGTCGGGGCCGGCCGCGTGCGCGACCGGCCCCGACGGGGGCGTGCAGGTGTCAGCAGCTGAGCTGGACGTTGAGGTAGGTGTCGACGAGGGCCCCGGTGGTGTCCGTCACATGGATCTCGACGGTGTTGTCGTCGCCGTTGACGTGGACGTCGGACGAGGCGTCGCGGGTCCCGCTGAAGATGAGGTCGTTGGAGACCGAGGAGCAGTGCTCGACGTTGCGGTCGAAGGTCACCGTGTAGATCCCCGTGCTCGGGTGGGCCGTCGACACGACGCCGGAGGAGATGCCGTTGTAGATGCCGCCGCTGGGGTCCAGCGTCGCGTAGAGCGGCTTGACGTAGTAGCCGGCGACGTCGCCGAAGAGCTGGGCGCTGTGGTGGGTGCGGACGGTGAACTGACCGGACCCGTTGACCGGGACGGTCACCATGTTGGCGATCGGCTCGGTCGTCGGGAAGTTGACGAGCGAGGCGAGCGGCTCGGTCGTCCCCGTCGGCCAGGCCTTGACCCACCCGTCCTGTCCCGCGGCCGCGATGGCGCCGAGGTTGAGCTCGACGGCGACCGCGCTCGACGGGATGCCGCAGCCGGAGACGTTGCCGCCCTGGCCGGCATACGGTCCGACGGCCGTGAAGGTGCGCGTGGTGTTGTTGACCGGGCCGCCGACGTTGCGGGTGTCGAGGATGCGGCAGGGCGTGACGGCGATGAACTGGATCTCGGAGCCGGCATCCGTCTGGGGTGCCGCGGCCATGACGACCTTGGGTGCCGCGGAGACGCCGTTGGGCGAGGCGCCCCCTGCGGCGACGACGGAGCCGGCCGTGGCGAGGCCGAGCGCGACGGCGGCAGCGCCGGCGAGAGCGAGACGGGTGGTGCGCGATGCGTGGATGGACATGTGGGTTTCCTCCCCCTGAGGTCGCGGGGCGCGTCCCCTGTGGGCCCCGCTGCAGCCAAGGAGGGGCGCTTCGCGGCCGGTGATACGGGCGGGGCGGGGGAGGCGTGGCCCGGCCGCGGCCGCCGTGGCGGCGCACCGGGAGGAGCCGGGCCGGCCGTCGACGCCCCGATTTGGACGCTCCGGAGCGGCTCTGGCACACTAGACCGGTTGCTTGGCGCGCGCCGAGCGGCTCGTCGACGGGCTCCGGCCCGCGGCGCGTCCGAAGCGCGCACACCCGATGACAACGAATCGAACCGCTTCGGCGGGGCGACACATCGGGTCGGCCAGGCCCCGGGTCCCCCGGGAACCGACCAACCGCCACGGGTAGCGCAGGAATGCGCAGCGCGCGGCTGCGACAGCAGCGCGACACACCCGACCGCGGGGGTCGGAGACCAGGCTCGGCCACGAACCACAGCAGGACGGCGAGAGAGAGACGGGAACGCAGATGGCGGGACAGAAGATCCGCATCCGCCTGAAGTCGTATGACCACGAGGTCATCGACAGCTCGGCGCGGAAGATCGTCGACACGGTGACCCGTGCCGGCGCCACGGTGGTGGGCCCGGTGCCGCTGCCCACGGAGAAGAACGTCTTCGTGGTCATCCGCTCGCCCCACAAGTACAAGGACAGCCGCGAGCACTTCGAGATGCGCACCCACAAGCGCCTCATCGACATCATCGACCCGACGCCCAAGGCCGTCGACTCGCTGATGCGCCTCGATCTGCCTGCCGACGTCAACATCGAGATCAAGCTCTGAGGTCGACGATCATGACTCACACAGCCACCAGGACCGTCACGGGCCTGCTGGGCGAGAAGCTCGGCATGACCCAGGTGTGGGACGCCGACAACAAGCTCGTCCCGGTCACCGTCATCAAGGCCGGCCCGTGCGTCGTCACCCAGGTCCGCACCGACGAGGCCGACGGGTATGCCGCCGTGCAGATCGGCTTCGGTGCCATCGACCCGCGCAAGGTGACCAAGCCGCTCACCGGCCACTTCGAGAAGGCCGGGGTCACGCCGCGCCGCCACCTCGTCGAGCTGCGCACCGCCAACGCCGGTGAGTTCACGCTCGGCCAGGAGCTCACCGTCGAGCTGTTCGAGAGCGGTCAGGCCGTCGACGTGACCGGCACGACCAAGGGCAAGGGCTTCGCGGGCGTCATGAAGCGTCACGGCTTCGCCGGCGTCAGCTCCTCCCACGGCGCCCACCGCAACCACCGCAAGCCCGGCTCGATCGGCGCCTGCGCCACCCCGTCCCGGGTCTTCAAGGGGATGCGGATGGCCGGCCGGATGGGCGGCGAGCGCCAGACCACCCAGAACCTCACGATCCAAGCGGTCGACGCCGACAAGGGCCTGCTGCTCGTCAAGGGGGCCGTTCCCGGCCCGCGCGGCGCGGTCGTCCTCGTCCGTTCCGCGGCGAAGGGGGCCTGACCTCATGGCTACGACCACGAAGGCCACGACCGTGGCCGTCGACCTGCCCGCCGAGATCTTCGACGTGCAGACCAACGTCCCGCTCATCCACCAGGTCGTCGTCGCCCAGCTCGCGGCCGCCCGCCAGGGCACGCACGCGACGAAGACCCGGGGCATGGTCAGCGGTGGCGGCAAGAAGCCCTACCGCCAGAAGGGCACCGGCCGCGCGCGGCAGGGGTCGACCCGCGCGCCGCAGTTCGCCGGCGGTGGCACCGTCCACGGCCCGCAGCCGCGCGACTACGCCCAGCGCACCCCCAAGAAGATGAAGGCCGCTGCGCTGCGCGGGGCCCTGTCCGACCGGGCCCGCCACGACCGGATCCACGTCGTCGAGGCCCTCGTCACCGGTGACACGCCGTCGACGAAGGCCGCGGCGGCCCTGCTCGCCGGGCTGACCGAGCGTCCCAACCTGCTCATCGTCCTCGACCGCTCCGACATCGTCTCGCTGAAGTCGGTCCGCAACCTCGAGGGCATCCACGTCCTGGCCGTCGACCAGCTCAACACCTACGACGTGCTCTGCGCCGACGACGTCGTCTTCACGAAGGCGGCATACGACACCTTCGTCGGAGGCCCCGCCACCGTCGTCGAGGTGCCTGCCGAGAAGCCGGCGAAGGCGGAGAAGCCCGCCAAGGCCGAGAAGCCCGCCAAGGCCGAGAGCGAGCCGGTGGCACCCGCCGAGCCGGTCGCCGCGGGCGAGCTGCCCGAGGGCGCCGCGGCGCCCCTCGAGGACGGGTCGGCCCCCGAGGGCTACACCGTCAAGGGCAACGCCGACTCCGGCCTCTACCACGCTCCCGGTGGGCGTTGGTACGACGCCACGGTGGCCGAGTTCTGGTTCACGGACGAGGCCGCCGCCGAGGCAGCCGGGTTCAAGAAGGCCGGCAGCCGGGCGAAGAAGGCCGACGACGCCGCGAAGGAGAAGTGAGTCAGATGACCGCCAAGAACCCCCGCGACATCCTCATCGCGCCCGTCGTCTCCGAGAAGTCCTACGGGCTCCTCGACGAGGGCAAGTACACCTTCATCGTCGACCCGCGGTCGAACAAGACCGAGATCAAGATCGCCGTCGAGGAGATCTTCAACGTCAAGGTCGACTCGGTCCACACGATGAACCGTGCCGGCAAGGTGCGCCGGACCCGCTTCGGGGTCGGCAGGCGCAAGGACACCAAGCGGGCCATCGTGACCCTCCGTGAGGGCACCATCGACATCTTCGGCAGCGCAGGCGTCTGAGCCGCACGGGACTGTAAGGACACACACCATGGGTATCCGTAAGTACAAGCCGACGACGCCGGGGCGTCGTGGCTCGAGCGTGGCCGACTTCGCGGAGGTCACCCGCTCGACGCCTGAGAAGTCCCTCGTCCGCCCGCTGTCCAAGACCGGTGGCCGCAACAACGCCGGCCGGATCACGACCCGCCACATCGGTGGTGGGCACAAGCGGGCGTACCGGGTCATCGACTTCCGCCGCCACGACAAGGACGGCGTGCCGGCCAAGGTCGCGCACATCGAGTACGACCCCAACCGCACCGCGCGGATCGCGCTCCTGCACTACGCCGACGGCGAGAAGCGCTACATCCTCGCGCCGAACAAGCTCCGTCAGGGCGACACGATCGAGAACGGCCCGGGTGCCGACATCAAGCCCGGCAACTCCCTGCCGCTGCGCAACATCCCGACCGGTACGGTCATCCACGCCGTCGAGCTCCGGCCCGGTGGCGGCGCGAAGATCGCCCGCTCGGCCGGTGTCCGCGTCCAGCTGGTCGCCAAGGACGGTCCCAACGCCCAGCTGCGTATGCCGTCCGGCGAGATCCGCAACGTCGACGTCCGCTGCCGCGCGACGATCGGCGAGGTCGGTAACGCCGAGCAGTCGAACATCAACTGGGGCAAGGCCGGCCGGATGCGCTGGAAGGGCAAGCGCCCGACCGTCCGTGGTGTCGTCATGAACCCGGTCGACCACCCGCACGGTGGTGGTGAGGGCCGGACCTCCGGTGGTCGTCACCCGGTGAGCCCGTGGGGCAAGCCCGAGGGCCGCACCCGGCGTCCTGGCAAGGCCAGCGACAAGATGATCGTCCGCCGCCGCCGCACGGGCAAGAAGCGCTGATTAGGAGCCGTTGACACATGCCTCGTAGCCTGAAGAAGGGCCCCTTCATCGACGACCACCTGCAGAAGAAGGTGGACGTGCAGAACGAAGCGGGCACGAAGAACGTCATCAAGACCTGGTCGCGCCGGTCGGTCATCAGCCCGGACATGCTCGGGCACACCTTCGCCGTCCACGACGGGCGCAAGCACGTCCCGGTGTTCGTCACCGAGTCGATGGTCGGCCACAAGCTCGGCGAGTTCGCACCGACCCGCACCTTCAAGGGTCACGTGAAGGACGACAAGAAGGGGCGGCGCCGCTGATGGCCACCACCGACACCACCGCGACCGTGGAGCAGTCCCGGGCCGTCGCCCGGCACGTCCGGGTCACCCCGCAGAAGGCCCGCCGGGTCGTCGCGCTCATCCGGGGCAAGCGTGCCCCGGAGGCCGTCGCGACGCTCCGCTTCGCCCCCCAGGGCGCGAGCGAGCCGATCCGCAAGGTGCTCGAGAGCGCCATCGCCAACGCCCGGGTCAAGGCCGATGCGCACGCCCAGCGGTTCGACGAGCGTGAGCTCGTCGTCGCCCACGCGTTCGTCGACGAAGGTCCGACGATGAAGCGGTTCCGCCCGCGGGCCCAGGGCCGCGCCGGCCGGATCATGAAGCGGACCAGCCACATCACCGTCGTCGTCGAGCAGGTCCCGACCGCCGACACGGCAACCTCGAAGTCCAGCAAGGGAGGCAAGCGCTAATGGGTCAGAAGGTCAACCCGCACGGCTTCCGGCTGGGCATCACGACCGAGCACCGCAGCCGCTGGTTCGCCGACTCCACCAAGGAGGGCCAGCGCTACCGCGACTACGTCAAGGAGGACGTCGCGATCCGCAAGCTCATGTCCGAGGGCATGGAGCGGGCCGGCATCGCGCGCGTCGACATCGAGCGCACCCGTGACCGGGTCCGCGTCGACATCCACACCGCCCGTCCGGGCATCGTCATCGGTCGCCGCGGCGCCGAGGCCGACCGGATCCGTGGCGAGCTCGAGAAGCTCACCGGCAAGCAGGTCCAGCTCAACATCCTCGAGGTCAAGAACCCCGAGATCGACGCCCAGCTCGTCGCGCAGGGCATCGCCGAGCAGCTCAGCGCCCGGGTGTCGTTCCGACGGGCCATGCGCAAGGGCATGCAGTCGGCGACCCGCGCCGGGGCCAAGGGCATCCGGGTCCAGGTCTCCGGCCGCCTCGGCGGCGCCGAGATGAGCCGCACCGAGTTCTACCGTGAGGGCCGGGTGCCGCTGCACACGCTCCGCGCGCAGATCGACTACGGCTTCTACGAGGCTCGCACGACGTTCGGCCGGATCGGCGTCAAGGTGTGGATCTACAAGGGCGACCTCACGGCGCGTGAGCTCGCCGCCCAGCAGGCGGCCGCGCCGCGCCAGAGCCGGGGCCCGCGCCGGGACGGCGCCGACCGCCCGGCCCGGGCGCGTCGCAACGACCGCGTCGACGCCCCTGCGGCCGAGGCGCCGGCCGAGGCCCCCGTCGAGTCCGCCCCGTCCACCCCTGAGGGAGAGGCCAGCTGATGCTCATTCCTCGTCGAGTCAAGCACCGCAAGCAGCACCACCCGGGTCGCTCGGGCGCTGCCAAGGGTGGCACCGCCATCGCCTTCGGCGACTACGGGATCCAGGCTCTCGAGCCGGCATACCTGACGAACCGCCAGATCGAGGCGGCCCGTATCGCGATGACCCGCTACATCAAGCGTGGCGGCAAGGTGTGGATCAACATCTACCCCGACCGCCCGCTGACCAAGAAGCCCGCCGAGACCCGGATGGGTTCCGGCAAGGGCTCGCCCGAGTGGTGGATCGCCAACATCAAGCCGGGCCGCGTCCTGTTCGAGCTCTCCGGCGTGTCCGAGGAGGTCGCCCGCGAGGCGATGCGACTGGCCATGCACAAGCTGCCGATGAAGTGCCGCTTCGTCGCGCGTGAAGGTGGTGACATCTGATGTCGGTCGGTTCCAAGGACCTGACTCCGGGCGACCTGCGGGGCTTCGACGACGACCGTCTCGTCGACGAGCTGCGCAAGGCCAAGGAGGAGCTGTTCAACCTGCGGTTCCAGTCCGCCACGGGCCAGCTGGACAACCACGGTCGGCTGCGGGCCGTCCGCAAGGACATCGCCCGCATCTACACCGAGATGCGCGAGCGCGAGCTGGGCATCGGTGCCGCCCCCGAGCAGAACGGGGCGAGCGCATGAGCGAGAACACCACGGAGGCCACTGTGACCGAGTCGGCGAGCACGCCGGAGGCCGGGAACGCCCGCAACTACCGCAAGACCCGTCAGGGCTACGTCGTCAGCGACAAGATGGACAAGACCGTCGTCGTCGAGGTCGAGGACCGCGTGAAGCACGCCCTCTACGGCAAGGTCCTGCGGCGCAGCAGCAAGGTCAAGGCGCACGACGAGGCGAACTCGGCGGGCGTCGGCGACCGCGTCCTCATCATGGAGACCCGCCCGCTGTCGGCGACGAAGCGCTGGCGCGTCGTGGAGATTTTGGAGAAGGCGAAGTGATCCAGCAGGAGAGTCGACTTCGCGTCGCCGACAACACCGGTGCCAAGGAGATCCTGGTCATCCGCGTGCTCGGCGGCTCGGGCCGGCGCTACGCCGGCATCGGCGACACGATCGTCGCCACCGTCAAGGACGCCATCCCCGGCGGCAACGTCAAGAAGGGCGATGTCGTCAAGGCCGTCGTCGTGCGGACGACGAAGGAGCGCCGTCGCGCCGACGGGTCCTACATCCGCTTCGACGAGAACGCCGCCGTCATCCTGAAGAACGACGGGGACCCGCGTGGGACCCGCATCTTCGGCCCGGTCGGCCGCGAGCTGCGAGAGAAGAAGTTCATGAAGATCATCTCCCTCGCCCCGGAGGTGCTGTAACCCCATGGCGAAGATGAAGATCAAGAAGGGCGACACCGTCCAGGTGCTCGCCGGCAAGGACGCCGGGTCGACCGGCAAGGTCATCGCCGTGGACCGCGACAGGCAGCGCGTCACCGTCGAGGGCGTCAACCGGGTCACCCGTCACACCAAGGCCGGTGAGACGACCCGCGGCTCCCGCACCGGTGGACTCATGGTCCAGGAGGCGCCGATCCACGTGAGCAACGTGGCGATCGTCGACCCCGCCGACAAGAAGCCGACCCGGGTCAAGACCCGCGTCGAGACCGTCGAGCGGAACGGCCGCCAGAAGACGAGCCGGGTCCGCGTGGCCGCACGCTCGGGTAAGGACCTGTGATGACGACGACCCAGACCGAGCGGGCGACGCCCCGCCTCAAGCAGCGCTACGCCGCCGAGATCCGCGCCGGCCTGCAGGACCAGTTCGGCTACGGCAACGTCATGCAGGTGCCGGGCGTCGTCAAGGTCGTCGTCAACATGGGTGTCGGCGACGCGGCCAAGGACAGCAAGCTCATCGAGGGTGCCGTCCGCGACCTCACGGCCATCACCGGCCAGAAGCCCGTCGTCACCAAGGCCCGCAAGTCCATCGCGCAGTTCAAGCTGCGCGAGGGCATGCCGATCGGCGCGCACGTCACGCTGCGCGGCGACCGGATGTGGGAGTTCCTCGACCGGCTCGTGTCCGTCGCCCTTCCCCGGATCCGCGACTTCCGTGGCCTGTCCGCGAACCAGTTCGACGGCCGGGGCAACTACACCTTCGGTCTCACCGAGCAGTCGATGTTCCACGAGATCGACCAGGACCGCATCGACCGGGTCCGCGGCATGGACATCACCGTCGTGACGAGCGCGACGAACGACGACGAGGGACGGGCCCTGCTCAAGGCGCTCGGCTTCCCGTTCAAGGAGAACTGAGCATGGCCAAGACCGCCCTGATCAACAAGGCGAACCGGACGCCGAAGTTCAAGGTGCGCGCCTACACGCGCTGCCAGCGCTGCGGCCGTCCCCACTCGGTCTACCGCAAGTTCGGCCTCTGCCGGATCTGCCTGCGGGAGATGGCGCACCGGGGCGAGCTCCCCGGCGTGACCAAGTCCAGCTGGTGACGCACTGACCCACTCGGGTATGCCGCCCCGCCGCGAGGCGGACGGACGCCCACCCGCCGCGGCGCGCGGCATACGCACGACCAACGCACCACGAACCGAACCAGACCATCCACATCGCAGGTCGCCCCGGACCAGGGGTGAAACCGCGGTGAGAAGGGCCGAAGCCCGATGACCATGACCGACCCGATCGCGGACATGCTGACCCGCGTCCGGAACGCCAACTCGGCGCACAAGGACACCGTCGCCATGCCGTTCAGCAAGCTCAAGTCGAACATCGCCGAGATCCTCCAGGCCGAGGGGTACATCGCCTCCTTCGCCGTCGAGGACGCGGAGGTCGGCAAGACGCTGACGATCAACCTCAAGTACGGCCCGAACCGCGAGCGCTCGATCGCCGGCCTGCGCCGGGTGTCGAAGCCGGGGCTGCGCGTCTACGCCAAGTCCACCAACCTGCCCAAGGTGCTCGGTGGCCTCGGCGTGGCGATCATCTCCACCTCGTCCGGGTTGCTGACCGACAAGCAGTGCGCGAACAAGGGAGTGGGCGGGGAAGTCCTCGCCTACGTCTGGTAAGGGGTAGCCGACATGTCGCGAATCGGACGTATGCCGGTCGCCGTGCCGAACGGCGTCGAGATCACCATCGACGGCCAGACCGTCACGGTCAAGGGCCCCAAGGGCGAGCTGAGCCACGTCGTCGCCGCCCCCATCACGGTCGAGCGGGCCGAGACGGGCCTGGAGGTCAAGCGGCCCGACGACGAGCGCCAGTCGCGCTCGCTGCACGGCCTCACCCGGACCCTCATCAACAACATGGTGCTCGGCGTGACCGAGGGCTATGAGAAGAAGCTCGAGATCGTCGGCACCGGGTACCGGGTCGTCGCCAAGGGCACGAACCTCGAGTTCGCCCTCGGCTACAGCCACCCGATCACGGTCGAGCCGCCGGAGGGCATCGCCTTCACGGTCGAGGCCCCGACCCGGTTCTCGGTCCAGGGCATCGACAAGCAGCTCGTCGGCGAGGTCGCTGCGAACATCCGCAAGCTGCGCAAGCCCGACCCCTACAAGGGCAAGGGCGTGCGGTACGCGGGCGAGCACATCCGCCGCAAGGTCGGAAAGGCTGGGAAGTAAGCCATGGCACTCACTGTCAAGCGCGCGAGCAGCAAGGCGGCCATGCGTGGCCGTCGGCACAACCGCGTCCGCAAGCACGTCTCCGGCACCGCGGTGCGGCCCCGCCTCGTCGTGACCCGCTCCAGCCGGCACGTGTTCGTCCAGATCGTCGACGACACGCTCGGTGCCACCGTCGCGTCCGCCTCGACGATGGAGGCCGAGCTGCGCTCCTTCGACGGCGACAAGTCGGCCAAGGCCAAGCGCGTCGGCCAGCTCGTCGCCGAGCGGGCCAAGGCCGCCGGTGTCGAGGCCGTCGTCTTCGACCGGGGCGGCAACAAGTACCACGGTCGCGTCGCCGCCATCGCCGACGGCGCCCGGGAGGGTGGGCTGTCCCTGTGACCACCACGAACCGAGTCGTCGACTTCGTCAGCGAAATGAGGAACATCTGATGCCAGGACCCCAGCGTCGAGGCACCGGGCCCGCCGACCGCCCCGAGCGCGGCGAGCGCCGTGGCGACCGCCGGGACGACCGCCGCGGTGGACGCGACGGGCGGGACGCCGAGAAGAGCGCCTACCTCGAGCGCGTCGTGACCATCAACCGGGTCGCCAAGGTCGTCAAGGGCGGGCGGCGGTTCAGCTTCACCGCGCTCGTCGTCGTCGGCGACGGCGACGGCACCGTGGGTGTCGGCTACGGCAAGGCCAAGGAGGTGCCCGCGGCGATCGCCAAGGGCGTCGAGGAGGCCAAGAAGCAGTTCTTCAAGGTTCCCCGCATCCAGGGCACCATCCCGCACCCCGTCCAGGGTGAGGCCGCGGCCGGCGTCGTCATGCTCCGCCCCGCCTCTCCCGGTACCGGCGTCATCGCCGGTGGCCCGGTCCGTGCGGTGCTCGAGTGCGCGGGCATCCACGACGTGCTGTCCAAGAGCCTCGGCTCCGACAACGCCATCAACATCGTCCACGCGACGGTCGAGGCCCTCAAGGGTCTGGAGCGTCCCGAGGCCGTGGCCGCGCGCCGTGGCCTGCCGGTGGACGAGGTCGCTCCCGCCGCCATGCTGCGGGCCCAGGCCGCCGGGACCGGTGCGTGATGGCCCGGCTCAAGGTGACCCAGACCCGGTCCGGGATCGGGGGGATCCAGGCGCACCGCGAGACGCTGCGCTCCCTCGGTCTGAAGCGGATCGGCGACATCGTCGTCAAGGAGGACCGTCCCGAGATCCGCGGGATGGTCAAGGCGGTGGCCCACCTGGTCGCCGTCGAGGAGGTTGAGTGATCATGGCCGACAGCAAGGCCGCCACGACGGCTGCGAAGGCCCCGTCCACCGCTGCTCTCAAGGTCCACCACCTGCGTCCGGCGCCCGGGGCCAAGACCCCGAAGACGCGCGTCGGTCGTGGTCAGGGCTCGAAGGGCAAGACGGCCGGGCGCGGGACCAAGGGAACGAAGGCCCGGTACCAGGTGCCGGAGCACTTCCAGGGCGGCACCACGCCGCTCCACATGCGCTTCCCCAAGCTGCGTGGCTTCAAGAACCCGTTCCGGACCGAGTACCAGGTGATCAACCTGGACCGCCTCGGCTCGCTCTACCCCGAGGGCGGCGACGTGACCGTCGACGACCTCGTGGCCAAGGGCGCCGTGCGCGGCGGACACCTGGTCAAGATCCTCGGCACCGGTGAGATCACCGTCGCGGTGGCCGTCACCGCCGACGCCTTCTCGGCCAGCGCCAAGGAGAAGATCGAGGCGGCGGGCGGCTCGGCGACGACCGCCTGACCCACCGACATGTCCGTATGCCGCAGGGCCGGCAACGGGGCCCCCGCCCGGGGGCCCCGGAAGCTCGCCCTGCGGCATACTGCGTTCCCACCGCACGTCACCGGCTTCGTCACACCGGATGACGCCCCGGCGCCCGCGCCGGGTATCTTGTGACCGACCGATGACGAGCGGCTCCCGGCCGCACACCTGGAGGACTCCCGTTGCTCACCGCATTCGGCCGCGCGTTCAAGACGCCTGACCTGCGCAGCAAGCTGCTCTTCACGCTCGGGATCATCGTGCTCTTCCGGCTGGGCAGCCACGTGCCGACCCCCGGGATCGACTACGCGAAGGTGCAGCAGTGCCTCGCCGGCGCGAACAACACCAACGGCTTCCTGGGCCTGGTCAACCTCTTCAGCGGTGGGGCGCTGCTCCAGCTCTCGATCTTCGCGCTGGGGATCATGCCCTACATCACGGCGAGCATCATCATCCAGCTCCTCACCGTGGTCATCCCCCGCTTCGAGACGCTGAAGAAGGAGGGGCAGGCGGGTCAGACCAAGATGACCCAGTACACCCGCTACCTCACCATCGGCCTGGCGATCCTGCAGTCCTCGACGCTCATCACCTTCGCCCAGAACCCGGTCCAGCTGTTCGGCAACCCCCAGTGCACGAACATCCTCGTCGACAACTCGATGGTGACCATCCTCCTCATGGTCCTCACCATGACGGCGGGCACCGGCCTGATCATGTGGCTCGGCGAGCTCATCACCGACCGGGGCATCGGCAACGGGATGTCGCTGCTCATCTTCACCTCGATCGCCGCCCGGTTCCCCAGCTCGCTGTGGCAGATCCAGACCCAGTCCGGCTGGTCGATCTTCCTCGGCGTCATCCTCATGGGCTTCTTCATCATCGCCCTGGTGGTCTTCGTCGAGCAGAGCCAGCGCCGCATCCCGGTCCAGTACGCCAAGCGGATGGTGGGGCGGAAGGTCTACGGCGGCACCTCGACCTACATCCCGCTCAAGGTCAACATGGCCGGTGTCATCCCGGTCATCTTCGCGAGCTCGCTGCTCGCGCTGCCCGGCCTCGTCGCACAGTTCAACATGCGCTCGGACGGCACCGCGCCGTCGTGGGTCAACTGGATCCAGGTCAACCTCGTCAAGGGCGACCACCCCATCTACATGGTGGCCTACACCGCGCTCATCATCTTCTTCACCTTCTTCTACGTCTCGATCACCTTCAACCCGACCGAGGTGGCCGACGACATGAAGAAGTACGGCGGCTTCATCCCCGGGATCCGCGCCGGACGACCGACGGCCGAGTACCTCAGCTACGTGCTCAACCGGATCACCGTGCCCGGCGCGATCTACCTGGCGGTCATCTCGCTCATCCCGCTCATCGCCCTGGTCCTCGTCAACGCGAACCAGAACTTCCCGTTCGGCGGCACCTCGATCCTCATCGTCGTCGGTGTCGGCCTCGAGACGGTCAAGCAGATCGAGGCACAGCTCCAGCAGCGCCACTACGAAGGGTTCCTTCGCTAAAGGAAGGGTGAGCACACCGTGATGCGCCTGATCATCCTCGGACCCCCCGGGGCCGGTAAGGGAACGCAGTCCGGGCGCATCGCTGCCCACTACGGCATCCCGGCGATCTCGACCGGGGACATCTTCCGCGCTCACATCGCCGGCCGCACCGATCTCGGCCGGGCCGTCGAGGAGGTCATCGCGGCCGGGGGCTACGTCACCGACGACATCACCAACGCCATCGTCGACGAGCGGCTCCGCGAGGCCGACTGCCGGCCCGGCTTCCTCCTCGACGGCTACCCGCGCACCCTGGCCCAGGTCGAGGCGCTCGACGCGATGCTCGCCGCCCACGGCGACGCCCTCGACCGGGTACTCGAGCTCACCGTCGACGACGAGGTCGTCGTCCAGCGGCTCCTCGGCCGGGCCCAGGTCGAGGGCCGCTCCGACGACACCGAGGAGGTCATCCGCGACCGGATGGCCATCTATCACCGCGAGACGGCGCCGCTGGCCAAGCGCTACGCCGACCGCGGCCTGCTCGTCCAGGTCGACGGTCTCGGTGAGGTCGACGAGGTCACCGGCCGGATCGTCGCCTCGCTGGGCTGACTCCCGACGCCCCGCCCGGGCGCGTCGGTGGTGCCGCCGGTCTTCGGTCCCACCGGTGCCCGGACCGCTGAGAGGAAGCAGGTAGGGTCCGCGTCATGGGGTTGTTCGGACGGGAGCGTATCGAGGCCAAGACGCCGGAGCAGGTCATGGCGATGCGGGCCGCGGGTCTCGTGGTCGGGCGCACGCTGGAGCTGCTCCGCGCGCAGGTCCGCGCCGGGGTGACGACCGGCGAGCTGGACGCCCTCGCCGAGAGCGCGATCCGGGAGGCCGGCGCTGTGCCGAGCTTCCCCCTCGTCCCCGGCTACCACCACACCCTCTGCACGAGCGTCAACGACGAGATCGTCCACGGCATCCCGGGAGGGCGGGTCCTCCACGACGGCGACCTGCTCTCGATCGACTGTGGCGCCATCCTCGACGGCTGGCACGGCGACGCGGCGATCTCGGTCATCGTCGGCGGTCCCCAGGCCGCCCGGCCCGAGGACGTCGCGCTCGTCGAGGACACCGAGGACTCGCTGTGGGCCGGGATCGCGGCCCTGCGCGCCGGGGAGTCGCTGTATGCCGTCGGCGCGGCGGTCGAGGACAGCATCGTCGCGGCGGGGGAGCGGCGCGGTCGGGGCTACGGCATCGTCGAGGACTACGTGGGCCATGGCATCGGCCGCGAGATGCACATGGACCCCCAGGTCCCGAACTACCGGGTCACCGGCAAGGGCCCTCGCGTCGTCGAGGGGACGACGGTGGCGATCGAGCCGATGGTGACCCTCGGCGACCAGGACAACCGCACCCTCGAGGACGAGTGGACGGTCGTCACCCTCGACGGGCAGCGAGCGGCCCACTGGGAGCACACGGTCGCGGTGACGCCCAGCGGTCTGTGGGTCCTCACCGCCGTCGACGGCGGTGCCGCACGGCTGTCGGCCGCGGGCGCGGCATACGGCCCGCTCGGCTGAACCGCCCCGCGGCGGCCCCGGCAGTGGCCCGGGTGTGGGTCATGTCTCGCCGGCCGGACGGCTTCGTGGTCGGGGGTCGTCGCCGGTTCCACTAGGGTGGAATGGGTCGCCCCGGCGGGCGTCGGCGGCAGGCCCGCAGACCGCCGCAAGGAGCAGGGATGACCGAGTCACCGCACCGCCCACTGGCGCTCGCCGACGGGTTCGCGCCCAAGAGCCACGCCGACTGGCTCTCGTTGGCCCGTGCCGTCGTCAACAAGTCGCGGCCCGAGGGCGCGCAGCTGACCGGCGAGCAGGCCGAGGAGTCGCTGCGCAGCCACCTCCTCGGCGACCTCGTCGTCGACCCCCTCTACCTGCGTCCGGAGCAGCCACGCGCGCTCGGTTTCCCGGGTTCGATGCCGTTCACCCGGGGCCGCGGGCCGCGTGACCCGGGTCGGCCGTGGGACGTCCGCGCCCTCCACGAGCACCCCGACGTGACGACGACGCGTGCGGCCATCGCGGACGACCTCGAGCACGGGGTCACCTCGCTGTGGCTTCGGGTCGGCGCCGACGGCCTCGCCGCGGCCGACCTCGCCGCGGTGCTCGCCGAGGTACCGCTGGGGACCGTGCCGGTGTCCGTCTCGTCCGGGGACGACCCGGGGGCCGCGGCCGAGGCCCTGCTCGCGGTGCTCACCGCGGCAGGGGCGGGCGCGAGCGGCAACCTCGGGCACGACCCGATCGGGTATGCCGCCCGCCGGGGCGGGGCTCCCGACCTCGCCCCGCTCGTGGCGGCCGTGCGCACCTGCCTCGACACCGCACCGGGCGTGCGCGCCGCGGTGGTCGACGCCACCGTCTACGACGACGCCGGTGCGAGCGTCGTCGACGAGCTCGCCCTCGCCGTGGCGACCGGCATCGCCTACCTCCGGGCCCTCGACGAGGCCGGCATCGAGCCCGCGCGGGCCGCCGGCCAGCTCGAGTTCCGCCTGGCCGCGAGCGCCGACCAGTTCCTGACGATCGCTGCCGTGCGGGCCCTGCGCCGCCTGTGGGCGCGGGTGGCCGAGGTGAGCGGGGTGCCCGAGGCCGACCGGGGCGCCGTCGTCCACGCCGTCACCTCGTGGCGGATGCTCACCCGCGACGACCCCTGGACCAACGTCCTGCGCGAGACCCTGGCGACGTTCGCCGCCGCGGCCGGCGGTGCCGACGCCGTGACCGTGCTGCCCTACGACACCGTCCTCGGCCTGCCGGAGCGCTTCTCGCGCCGGCTGGCGCGCAACACCTCGCTCGTCCTCGCGCAGGAGGCCCACGTCGGCGCGGTCGCCGACCCCGCCGGGGGCGCGTGGTACGTCGAGTCCCTCACCGACGACCTGGCCCAGCGGGCCTGGACCGCCGTCCAGGAGCTGGAGCGGGCCGGCGGGGTGGCCGCCGCCCTGGCAGCCGGAACCATCGCCGACCTCATCGCCGAGACCGTGGCCGACCGCGGGGAGGCCCTCGCGGAGCGGACCCAGCCGATCACCGGGGTGAGCATGTTCCCGCTCGCCGACGAGACGACGCCGAGCCGGACGCCGCGGGCGGCCCTGCCGCCCGCCCCGGGCGGCCTGGCTCCGCACCGGGACGCCGAAGTCTACGAAGCGCTGCGGGACCGCAGCGCGGCCTACGCCGCGGAGCACGCCCACCCGCCGACGGTCGTCCTGGCCGCCCTCGGCACCCGGCGCGACTTCGGCGCCCGCGAGACCTTCGCGGCCAACCTCCTGCTGGCTGGTGGGCTGGCGAGCGTCACCGTGGAGTCCGACGACCCCGCCGAGGTCGCTGCTGCCGCGACGGCCGCCGAGACCCCCTATGTCGTCCTCTGCTCCTCACCCAAGGGGAATGCCGCCCGCGGCGCGGCCATGGCCGCCGGCCTGCGCGCGGCCGGGGTCGGCCGGGTCCTCGTCGCGGGCCGGGCCCGTGAGCTCGGCGACGACGCTCCGCCGCTCGACGGCGAGATCCGGATCGGCATCGACGTCGTCGCCACCCTCGATGCCCTCCTCGACCAGCTCGGCGCACCGAAGGGAGCCGACCGATGACCACCATCCCCGACTTCTCGAACATCGACCTCGGCCCCGCCGAGCCCTCGCCCGACGCCGCCGCGCGCTGGGCCGAGGCGCTCGCCGCCGCCCCGGGCGCGGGTGCGCCGTGGTCCACCCCCGAGCTCATCGACGTCCCGCCGCTGTTCACCGAGGCCGACCTGAGCGGGCTGGACTTCCTCGACACCGTCCCCGGCGCGGCGCCCTACCTGCGCGGGCCGTACGCGACGATGTATGTCAACCAGCCGTGGACGATCCGGCAGTATGCCGGGTTCTCGACGGCCGAGGAGTCCAACGCCTTCTACCGGCGCAACCTCGCGGCCGGGCAGAAGGGCCTCTCGGTGGCCTTCGACCTGGCGACCCACCGCGGCTACGACTCCGACCACCCCCGGGTCGAGGGCGACGTCGGGATGGCCGGGGTGGCCATCGACTCGATCTATGACATGCGGACCCTCTTCGACGGGATCCCGCTGGACCAGATGTCGGTCTCGATGACGATGAACGGCGCCGTCATCCCGGTCATGGCCCTGTACGTCCTCGCCGCCGAGGAGCAGGGCGTGCCGCCGGAGAAGCTGTCCGGGACCATCCAGAACGACATCCTCAAGGAGTTCATGGTCCGCAACACCTACATCTACCCGCCCGAGCCGTCGATGCGGATCATCTCCGACATCTTCGCGTACGCCAGCGCGAAGATGCCGCGGTTCAACTCGATCTCGATCTCGGGCTACCACATGCAGGAGGCCGGGGCGACCCAGGACCTCGAGCTCGCCTACACCCTGGCCGACGGCGTCGAGTACCTCCGGGCCGGCCGGGCGGTCGGACTCGACGTCGACGCGTTCGCCCCGCGGCTGTCCTTCTTCTGGGCCATCGGGATGAACTTCTTCATGGAGGTCGCCAAGCTGCGTGCCGCGCGGCTGCTGTGGGCCCGCCTGATCAGCCAGTTCGAGCCGGCCAACCCCAAGTCGCTGTCGCTGCGCACCCACAGCCAGACCTCGGGCTGGTCGCTCACGGCGCAGGACGTCTTCAACAACGTCGTCCGGACCTGCGTCGAGGCGATGGCCGCGACCCAGGGGCACACGCAGAGCCTGCACACCAACGCCCTCGACGAGGCGATCGCCCTCCCGACCGACTTCAGCGCCCGGATCGCCCGTAACACCCAGCTGCTCATCCAGCAGGAGTCGGGGACCTGCCGGACGATCGACCCGTGGGCCGGGTCGGCCTACGTCGAGCGGCTCACCCACGACCTCGCCCAGCGCGCCTGGGAGCACATCGAGGAGGTCGAGGCCGCCGGTGGGATGGCGAAGGCGATCGAGGCCGGCATACCGAAGATGCGGATCGAGGAGGCGGCTGCCCGCACCCAGGCCCGCATCGACGCCGGTCTGCAGCCGGTCATCGGGGTCAACAGGTATGCCGTCGACGACGACGAGGCGATCGAGGTCCTCAAGGTCGACAACGCCTCGGTCCGGGCCCAGCAGATCGCCAAGCTGGAGCGGCTGCGCGCCGAGCGCGACCAGAGTGCGTGCGACGCCGCCCTGGCCCGGATGACCGAGGCCGCGCGCAGCTCCGACGGCACCCTCGGGACCAACCTGCTGGCGCTCGCCGTCGATGCGGCCCGCGCCGGGGCGACGGTCGGGGAGATGTCGATGGCGATGGAGCAGGTCTTCGGCCGCTACACCGCCCAGATCCGTACCATCGGTGGGGTGTACAGCGCCGAGGCCAAGGACGACGAGAACGTCGCGCGCGCCCAGGCGCTCGTCGAGGAGTTCGAGGAGGAGCAGGGCCGCCGCCCGCGCATCCTCGTGGCCAAGATGGGCCAGGACGGGCACGACCGCGGCCAGAAGGTCATCTCCACCGCGTTCGCCGACCTCGGCTTCGACGTCGACGTGGGCCCGCTCTTCCAGACCCCCGCCGAGGTGGCGCGCCAGGCCGTCGAGGCCGACGTCCACGTCGTCGGGGTCAGCTCGCTCGCGGCCGGCCACCTCACCCTGGTCCCGGCCCTGCGGGCGGAGCTGGACAAGCTGGGCCGCGAGGACCTCATGATCGTCGTCGGAGGGGTCATCCCGCCGCAGGACTTCGACGAGCTGCGGGCCGCCGGCGCCGACGCGATCTACCCGCCCGGCACCGTCATCGCGACGGCCGCGATCGACCTCATCAAGGACCTGCGCGCCCGGCTGGCCGGGTCCTAGGAGCCGGATGGGCCCCGCGCTCGACGTCGCCGCCCTGGCTGCCGCGGTCCGTGAGGGGTCGCGGCAGCACATTGCCCGCGCCATCACGCTGCTGGAGTCCCGGCGCGAGGACCACCGGGTGCAGGCCCGGGCCCTCCTGACCGAGCTCGCCGCGGACACCGGCCGGTCGGTGCGGGTGGGGATCTCGGGGGTCCCGGGCGCGGGCAAGTCGACCTTCATCAACGCGATGGGGGTGCGCCTGATCGAGCGAGGCCATCGGGTGGCGGTCGTCGCGGTCGACCCCAGCTCGCGACGGACCGGTGGCTCGATCCTCGGCGACCGCACCAGGATGGCCGACCTGGCCGCGAGCGAGGGGGCCTTCGTCCGGCCCTCGCCGTCGGGTCGCCAGCTCGGCGGGGTCGCCCGGGCCACCCGGGAGTCGATGCTCGTCCTCGAGGCGGCCGGCTACGACGTCGTCATCGTCGAGACGGTCGGGGTCGGCCAGAACGAGGTCGCGGTCGCCGAGATGGTCGACACCTTCCTCCTGCTCACCCTCGCCCGGGCGGGCGACCAGCTCCAGGGCATCAAGCGCGGCATTCTCGAGCTGGCCGACGTCATCGCCGTCAACAAGGCCGACGGTGACGGCGACCTCCCCGCCCGGTCGGCGGCCAGGGACCTCTCCGCGGCGCTGCGCCTCGTCATCCCCAAGGGAACGCGCCGGCCCCCCGTCCTGACCTGCAGCGCATGGCCGGCACCGGCCTCGACGAGGTCTGGGAGGCCGTCCTCGACCATCACGCGCACCTCACCTCGGGTGCCGACGGGCTGACCCTCGCCGAGCGGCGGGCCCTGCAGCAGGAGGACTGGATGTGGGCCATGGTCGACGCCGAGCTCTCCGACGGGGTGCGGCACTCGCCCTCGGTGCGGTCCCACCGTGACGAGATCACCCGCGCCGTCCACGACGGGACCCTGAGCGCGGTGGACGGGACCGCGCGGCTCCTCGCCCTGTATGCCGCTGACCTGCGCGAGCGGCCCGCGCCCTGACCGTCGGACCGGCCGGTCCCGGCGGGTCACCCGATTTCGCAGGTCATGGACCGATCCCGTAGGATGGAGCGTCGGTCACGTGTGCGCCCTCGCATGATGTGAACACCCTTCACGAGCGCCAGCACGGGACCGATTCTCATGGGGTCTCCCGAACCACCGACGGGTGACCCACCGACGGATTGAGAGGGTATGGCCAAGAAGGACGGCGTCATCGAGATCGAGGGCACGATCGTCGAGGCACTCCCGAACGCAATGTTCCGGGTCGAGCTCACCAACGGTCACAAGGTCCTCGCTCACATCTCGGGCAAGATGCGTCAGCACTACATCCGGATCCTCCCCGAGGACCGGGTCGTCGTGGAGCTGAGCCCGTACGACCTGACCCGCGGCCGCATCGTCTTCCGGTACCGCTGAGCCCCGCTCGACGGCATCCGGATGCAGGACCAGCACCACAGCACCACAGCAGGACCCGGCGCGGTCATCCACCGCCGGGACGGATCGACAAGACAGCAGAGGCGATGAAGGTTCAGCCGAGCGTCAAGAAGATCTGTGACAAGTGCAAGGTGATCCGCCGTAACGGGCGGGTCATGGTGATCTGCGAGAACGCTCGCCACAAGCAGCGTCAGGGCTGACCACCACCGCACGAGGTCACGGGACTTCGAGCACACGCACCACACAGATGAACGCAGCACCCGTCCCCCGCACCAGCAGGTTCGATCAGCGGGACGTCACCCCCGGCCCGGAGGCCGGGGACCGGCAGCGGCCGGAACGGTGTTGCACCAGACCTCCGGACGAACAGTAAGGACACGAACCACACATGGCTCGTCTAGTTGGAGTGGACCTGCCGCGCGAGAAGCGCGTCGAGGTCGCACTGACCTACATCTACGGAGTGGGCCGCACCAGCGCGCAGAAGGCCCTCGAGGCGACCGGGGTCAACCCGGACACCCGGGTGAAGGACCTCGTCGACGACGACCTGGTCAAGCTGCGTGACTGGATCGAGGACAACCTCAAGATCGAGGGTGACCTGCGCCGCGAGGTCCAGGCGGACATCCGCCGCAAGGTCGAGATCGGGTCCTACCAGGGCCTGCGTCACCGTCGCGGTCTGCCCGTTCGCGGACAGCGCACGAAGACCAACGCCCGCACCCGCAAGGGCCCCAAGCGCACCGTCGCCGGCAAGAAGAAGGCCGGCAAGTAGCCGTCCGCCCCGCGGCCGCGCCATCGGCGGGCCGCGAGCGAGGGCTGTGCCACCGCTTTTCGTAGAGACGTAGGAGAGACATGCCTCCCAAGGGCCGTATGGCTGCGGGCGCCAAGAAGGTGCGCCGCAAGGAGAAGAAGAACATCGCTGTGGGCCAGGCCCACATCAAGAGCACGTTCAACAACACGATCATCTCGATCACCGACCCCACCGGTGCCGTGATCTCCTGGGCCTCCGCCGGCCAGGTCGGCTTCAAGGGGTCCCGCAAGTCCACCCCGTATGCCGCGCAGATGGCCGCCGAGGCCGCCGCGCGCCGTGCCATGGAGCACGGGATGCGCAAGGTCGACGTCTTCGTCAAGGGCCCCGGCTCCGGCCGGGAGACCGCGATCCGCAGCCTGACCGCCGCGGGCCTCGAGGTCGGAGCCATCCAGGACGTCACCCCCAGCCCGCACAACGGTGTCCGCCCGCCCAAGCGCCGTCGCGTCTGAGCGCCGCTGAAGACCTGTAGGAGATCGAGAGACCCATGGCTCGTTACACCGGCCCCATCACGAAGAAGTCGCGCCGCTTCAAGACCGACCTCGTCGGCGGTGACAAGAACTTCGACCTTCGCCCCTTCCCGCCCGGCCAGCACGGCCGTCGCCGGATCCAGGAGAAGGAGTACCTCACCCAGCTGCAGGAGAAGCAGAAGGCCCGCTTCACCTACGGCGTCATGGAGAAGCAGTTCCGCCGCTACTACGAGGAGGCGGCCAACCGCCCCGGCAAGACCGGCGAGAACATCCTGACCATCCTCGAGTCCCGACTCGACAACGTCGTCTACCGCGCCGGCCTGGCCCGCACCCGCCGCCAGTCCCGGCAGCTCGTGAGCCACGGCCACTTCGAGGTCAACGGCAAGCGCGTCGACGTCCCGTCCTACCGGGTCGAGGCGTACGACATCATCACGGTCCGCAAGCAGTCGGTCGAGACCTTCCCCTTCCAGCTGGCCCGCGAGACCTTCGGCGAGCGGCCCACGCCGGCCTGGATGCAGGTCGTGCCGGGCTCGCTGCAGATCCTCATCCACCAGCTCCCGGTGCGTGCCCAGATCGACACGGTCCTCACCGAGCAGCTCATCGTCGAGTACTACTCGAAGAACTGACGAGTGCCGGTATGCCGCGGCGACGCCGCGGCATACCGGCCGACGGTCCTGCCCCACGGACAGAGGTGGGTCGGGACGGCCGGGTCGGCCGGCCACCCTCACGCGGCGTCATATAGCGGTCGCCCGTGGAAAGGACGAAGTCACCGTGCTCATCGCACAGCGCCCCATCCTCACCGAGGAGCCCGTCTCCGAGTACCGCAGCCGGTTCGTCATCGAGCCGCTCGAGCCCGGCTTCGGCTACACCCTCGGCAACTCCCTGCGCCGGACGCTCCTGTCGAGCATCCCCGGCGCGGCCGTGACGAGCATCCGCATCGACGGTGTGCTCCACGAGTTCTCCACGATCCCCGGGGCCAAGGAGGACGTCACCGAGATCATCATCAACATCAAGGACCTCGTCGTCTCCTCCGAGCACGACGAGCCGGTCGTCATGTACCTGCGCAAGCAGGGCTCAGGCGCCGTCACCGCCGCGGACATCGCGCCGCCGGCCGGGGTCGAGATCCACAACCCCGACCTGCACGTCGCGACGCTCAACGACAAGGGCACCATCGAGATGGAGCTCACCGTCGAGCGCGGCCGGGGCTACGTCTCGGCGCAGCAGAACAAGTCCGGCGACGCCGAGATCGGCCGCATCCCCGTCGACTCCATCTACTCCCCGGTTCTCGCGGTGACCTACAAGGTCGAGGCGACCCGTGTCGAGCAGCGCACCGACTTCGACAAGCTCATCGTCGACGTCGAGACCAAGACCTCGATGGCCCCGCGCGACGCCCTGGCCTCGGCCGGCAAGACCCTCGTCGAGCTCTTCGGGCTGGCCCGCGAGCTCAACGTCGAGGCCGAGGGCATCGACATGGGACCGTCCCCCTCGGACGCCGCCCTGGCCCAGGACCTCGCCCTGCCGATCGAGGACCTCGACCTCACGGTCCGGTCCTACAACTGCCTCAAGCGCGAGGGCATCCACACCGTGGGCGAGCTCGTCAGCCGCAGCGAGGCGGACCTGCTCGACATCCGCAACTTCGGCGCGAAGTCGATCGACGAGGTCAAGGCCAAGCTCGCCGGCATGAGCCTGGCGCTCAAGGACAGCCCGCCCGGGTTCGACCCGAGCGCCCTGTCCGACACGAGCTACGACGACTTCCACTACGGCGCGGACGACGATGTGTCCTTCGCCGAGGACGAGCAGCTCTGAGCCACCGTTTCCACTGAAGGAGTAGTTCCATGCCCACCCCCACCAAGGGTCCGCGTCTCGGCGGCGGCCCGGCTCACGAGCGGCTGATCCTCGCGAACCTCGCCACGGCGCTGTTCGAGCACGACGCGATCACGACGACCGAGGCCAAGGCCAAGCGGCTGCGTCCGCTCGCCGAGCGCCTCGTCACCTTCGCCAAGCGTGGTGACCTGCACGCCCGTCGCCGGGTCATGACCGTCGTCCGTGACAAGGGCGTCGTCCACCGCCTCTTCGTCGAGATCGCGCCCGACATGGCCGAGCGTGAGGGCGGCTACACCCGGATCACGAAGATCGGGCCGCGCAAGGGCGACAACGCCCCGATGGCGGTCATCGAGCTCGTCCGCGAGCCGGTCGCGAAGAAGGCGCCCGTCAAGGAGGCCGAGGGCGCGACCAAGCGCGCCGCCAAGGAGTCCGCCGCGGTGTCCGAGCCGGCGCCGACGTGGACCGAGGCCGCGCCGGCGGCCGACGAGACCGAGCAGAGCCCGGTCGAGTCCGCCGACGACGTCGTCACCGACGAGGCCGTCGAGGCGAGCGCCGACGAGGCCGTCGAGGCGAGCGCCGACGAGGCCGTCGAGGCGAGCGCCGACGAGGCCGGTACCGACGAGGCTTCCGAGGCCGACCAGGCCTGAGCCCCGGTCACGACCCGACGGGCCCGGACCTCCCTGCAGGGGGAGATCCGGGCCCGTCGGTCTGTGCCGGGTCGGCGGTCAGGAGCGCGGCGGGGTGCGCGGGTGTCCCGCGAACTGCCGGGCGAGCGGGAGGATGCCGAGGATGAGGACCATCGGCACGGCATACCCGAGGCGGAGGGAGTCGGCCCCGACCAGGCCGGTGAGGACCGCCCCGAGCAGCGCACCGACGTAGTTGAACTGGTTGAACCGGGCGATGACTGCGTCGACCCGCTCCCGCTCACGAGTCGGGTCCGCGACCTCGCCGGCGACCCGCGCGGCGGCGGAGAAGGACAGCGGTGCGATGACCGCGACCCCGCAGCCGACAAGGGTGAAGCCGACGATGGCGACGAGCCAGCCGGGCGAGGCGACGATGACGAGGAGCCCGACGGCGGCGACCACCCCGCCGACCCGTACGAGCCGGGTCGGCCCGAAGCGCGCGGTCGCGCTGTCACCGACGAACCGCACCGCGAGGGTCGCCACGAGGTAGGGAAGGGTGGCGAGCGGGACGAGGCGATGGGGGGTGGCGAAGGTGTGGCTGAGGAACACCGGACCCCAGGTCGTCGCGGCCGTGTCGACCATGTAGAAGAGGACGAGGGCCAGCCCGATGAGGACGATCCGGCGCCAGGGCACCCCGAGGTCCGCGGGGTCCGCCCCGGCCAGGCCGCGGTCCCGGCGCTGCAGCGGGGCGGCGAGCATCGCCAGCGGGAACACGACGAGGACGCCGGTGGCGACCTCGAAACGGACCGAGGCCAGCCCGATGGTCAGGAGGGTGGCCACGATGCCGCCGGCGGTCCAGGCCCCGTGGAACGAGGGCAGCACCGGCCGGCCGACCCGGTGCTCGAGGGCGACCGCCTGCATGTTGCTCGACGCGTCGACCGCCCCCACCCCGAGGCCGTAGACCGCCAGGCTCACGGCGAACGGCGCCAGGCCCGGGGAGACGGCGACGCCGAGCAGCCCGACCGCGACCAGGCCCATCCCGGTGCGCAGGGCCGCTGCGCTGTCCCGCGCCTTGGCCACGGTCTCCGCGGCCACCGAGCCCGCCCCTGCCATGAGCACGACGAGGAGCAGCAGGAGGGAGATGCCCACCGACCCCAGGGCGAAGCGCTCCTGGACCTGCGGCAGCCGGGTCGTCAGCGAGATGAAGACGAGCCCTTGGACGAAGAACGCCCCGGCGATGGCTCCCCGGTTGACCCGGACGGCCTGCATGTCCGCGTGCAGCACCTCTGACATGAGGTGCACTCTCGCACGCCGTCTACGCTGAGCGGGTGGTTTCGCCCGTGTCGGTTGTGCTCGGTCCGCAGCCGGAGCGGCTGCGGCTGCGCCTCGACCTCGGCTACGACGGGACGGACTTCCACGGGTGGGCCGCCCAGCCCGGGCAGCGCAGCGTCGAGGGCGAGCTCGCGAGCGCTCTGACGACGCTGCTGCGGGCCGACCCGCCCCTGCGCCTGACCGTTGCCGGCCGCACCGACGCCGGCGTCCACGCGCGCGGCCAGGTCGCGCACGTCGACGTCGACCCGGCGGCCTGGGCGGGCCTTCCGGGGCGCTCGGCCCGCACGAGCGAGCGGGCCGCCGTCGTGCGGCTGCGCGGCATCCTGCCCCCTGACATCGCCGTCCGTGCGGTGAGCGTCGCGCCACCGGGCTTCGACGCCCGCTTCTCGGCGTTGTCCCGCCGCTACCGCTACCGGCTCTGCGACGACCCCTCGCGGGTCGACCCGCTCCGGCGCCGCGACACGGTGCTCGTGCCACGAACGCTCGACGTCGCCGCGATGACGCAGGTCGGTACCGTCCTCGTCGGCCTGCACGACTTCGCGGCCTTCTGCCGGCGACGCGAAGGCGCCACGACAGTGCGCACCCTCGAGGAGTTCTCGTGGGCCCGGGCCGACGACGGTGCGCTCGAGGCGCGGGTGGTCGCCGACGCCTTCTGCCACAGCATGGTCCGTGCGCTGGTCGGGGCGGCCGTGGCGGTCGGGGAGGGCCGGTATGCCGTGCCTGTCGTCGCCGAGATCCTCGCCGCGCGGGTCCGGGACCCCCGGGTGCGGGTCATGCCGGCCCACGGTCTCTCGTTGGACGAGGTGCGCTACCCCGACGACGAGCAGCTCGCGGCCCGCGCCGCGACGGCCCGGGCGGTCCGCGAGCCGCTGGAGAACTCGGGTGCGCCGGCGCCGGCCGGTGGGCGAGACTGACCGGTCGTGGGCCACCTCGACATCGCCGGCATCGGCTACGTGCTGCCCGACGGCAGGCCGCTCCTGCGGGACGTGTCGCTGCGGGTCGGCGACGGGGCCAAGGTCGCCCTCGTCGGCCCGAACGGCGCCGGCAAGACGACGCTGACCCGGATCGTTGCCGGCGACCTGGCGCCGCACGAGGGGGTCGTGACCCGCAGCGGTGGCCTCGGCGTCATGCGGCAGCTCATCGGCGCGCCCTCGGCCCCCGGTGCCGAGACCGTCGACGGCGGACCTGCCGTGACGGATGACTCGACGGTGCGCGACCTCCTCGTCTCAGTGGCCCCGACGGCGGTGCGCCGCGCCGCGGCCGAGGTCGACCGGACCGAGCTCGCGATGATGGAGCGCGAGTCCGAGCAGGACCAGCTCGACTACGCCCAGGCGCTCGTCGACTGGGGCGATGCCGGGGGCTACGACTACGAGACGCTCTGGGACGTCTGCACCGTGGCCGCCCTCGGTATGCCGTTCGCGCAGGCCCAGTGGCGCAGCCTCGGAACCCTGTCGGGCGGGGAGCAGAAGAGGCTCGTCCTCGAGGCGCTGCTCCGTGGCCCCGAGGAGGTGCTGCTCCTCGACGAGCCGGACAACTTCCTCGACGTGCCGACCAAGCGGTGGCTCGAGGAGGCACTCGTCGCCTCGCCCAAGACCGTCCTGTTCATCAGCCATGACCGCGAGCTCCTCGACACGGTGGCGACCCGGATCGCCACGCTCGAGGCGGTCGGCGGGGGCAACACCGTCTGGGTCCACCCCGGCCCGTTCGCGACCTACGACCAGGCCCGCGCGGAGCGGGGCGAGCGGCTCGAGGAGCGCCGGCGCCGCTGGGACGAGGAGCACGCCAAGCTCAAGGCGCTCGTCGTGATGTACCGGCAGAAGGCGGCATACAACTCCGACATGGCCAGTCGGCTGCAGGCCGCGGTGACCCGGCTGCGCCGCTTCGAGGAGGAGGGCCCTCCCGAGTCGCTCCCCCTGCGGCAGAACGTGCGGATGCGGCTCGTCGGCGGCCGCACGGCCAAGCGCGCCGTCGTCGTCGAGGCGCTCGCCCTGCGGGCCGGCGGCGGTGCGGCGCGCGCAGGGGAGGCCGGTCCCACCGAGGCGGAGGGCCGCGACCTGACGGCGCCGTTCGACGCCGAGGTCTGGTTCGGCGAGCGGGTGGGTGTCCTCGGCGCGAACGGCTCCGGCAAGTCGCACTTCCTGCGCCTCCTCGCGGCCGGCGGCTCGGACCCCGAGCCCGAGCACCGACCCGTCGGTGACGTCCGGCCCGAGCCGGTCCGGCACGCGGGGCGGGTGCGCCTCGGGTCGCGGGTGCGCCCGGGGTGGTTCGCCCAGACCCACCGGCATCCGGAGTGGACCGGCCGCACGCTGGTCGAGATCCTCCACCGCGGCGACGAGCACCGGGCGGGTCGCACCCGTGACGAGGCGGCCCGCGTCCTCGACCGCTACGGGCTGGCCAAGGCCGCCGAGCAGGTCTTCGAGGCGCTCAGCGGCGGCCAGCAGGCGCGCTTCCAGATCCTCCTCCTCGAGCTGTCCGGAGCAACCCTGCTGCTCCTCGACGAGCCGACCGACAACCTCGACCTGCACTCCGTCGAGGCGCTCGAGGACGCTCTGGCGGCCTTCGAGGGAACCGTCGTCGCGGTGACCCACGACCGGTGGTTCGCTCGCACCCTCGACCGGTTCCTCGTCTTCGCCGCCGACGGGAGCGTCGTCGCGACCGACGAGCCGGTGTGGGGGACGACGCGGACCGGCTCCTAGGGCGGACGCGCCCGCAGCGGGCCCGGGGCCCGGCAGGACCACGCGGCGGCGGGGAGCCTCAGGCGGGGTCGGCGGTCGGCAGCGGCATACCGACCCCGTCCTCACGCTCCCGCCTGAGGGCCGGCACATAGAACGCCGCACCGAGGATGCTCACCGCGCCCGCGCTCACCATCGCCGCCTGGGTCGACACCGCGCCGGCGAGCACCCCGAGGGCCGGCGCGGCGACGCTGAACGCCGCGAAGGCCACCATCGAGTTGATCGACAGGACGGTGGCGCGGTTGCGGGCCTGCGCCTCACGGTGGAGCAGGGTCGAGTGCATCGGGCCGGCGGTGCCGTGCAGCCCGTACGTCACGAGGTATGCCGCGATGAGGGCGAGCGGCCCGGCGACCAGGCCCATGACGACGGCCCCCGTCCCGTTGAGCACCCGGGAGACCATCGCGGTGCGGGTGACCCCGATGCGCGGAGCGAGCAGCCCGGCCAGGGCCGAGCCCGCGGCGAACACGCCCCAGCCGGCGGCGGCGACCGGTCCCATGATCGCGCCGGCCTCCGACTCCCCGCCGACGAGCTCGGACAGGCGGATCGGCTGGAAGGTCTCGAAGACGACCATGGCGATCGACCAGAAGACCTCCACGAGAACGATGCAGCGCAGGACCGTGTTGTCGCGCAACAGGTGCAGCCCGTCGCGGACGACGACGGGGGCGTCCTTGGTCGATGCCCAGGCGCGCGCGACGCCGGTCGCCTCGGCCGACGGCCGCGGCTCGCGGAGCAACAGCAGCACCGCCGCCACGTGCACGACGTTGAGGACGACGTAGACGACGTAGGGCAGGACGAGGGCCGGTCGGCCGGGCAGCGGGTGCCACCAGATGAGGGCGCCGGAGACGAGGGCGCCGCCGGCGATGCCGGCGCCGAGCAGCATCCCCTGCAGGGACAGGGCACGGTCCACGTCGGCCCCCGGATCGTGGGCGTGGACCGTGTCGACGTACCACGCCTCCAGCGGTCCGGAGTCCAGCGCCCGGAAGACCCCCATGAGCGCCGCGCCGAGGACGAAGGCCCAGAACGAGTGCGCCGTCAGATAGACGGCGGCGGCGGCGACGTTGACCAGGGCGGCCACGACATAGACCGGCTTGCGCCCGAACACGTCGGCGAAGCCGCTCGTCGGGAGCTCGAGGGCGAACACGACGAAGCCGGTGACCGAGCTCGTCGTCAGGGCCTGCGCGACGGTGAGCCCGCGCTGGAGCGCCAGCAGGGTGATGAGGCCGACGACGAGGCCGACCGGGAACCACCGGGTCACCGTGAGGGTGAGGAAGACCCGTCGCGCGGCGCGGGGGGAGAGCGCGCCCCGCGCCGGCGTAGCCGTCATCGGGTCTCCTGGGGCGGACGGGGCGGGCGGGCGAGGTCGATCGGGTAGCTCAGCGTGTAGACCGCCACCCGGCGGGCGCTCGGGTTGCCCTGGCCGGCCCGCCGGTAGCGCTGGACGACCTCGCGGAGCTCCGCCGTCATCGCCGTGACCTGGTCGGCGGTGAGCACGACGACGTCGTCGTTCATCCCGAGCGCGTCGCGCCACGCCGTCGGCCACTGGGACTCGACGTCGAGCCACCGCTCGAAGCGGTCGCCGAGGTGGCGAAGGTAGTCCCGGCTCAGCCAGGTCAGTGCCGTCTCGGCGTCCTCGTCGTCGGCGAACTGGGAGGCGTCCCAGGAGGTGTAGGCGCTCGCGGCCGCCCACAGGCGTCGCTTCCCCTCGCCCTCGCCGGTGTCCTGCACGAGGCCGACCGAGGCCAGCCGGCGCAGATGGTAGGACGTGGCCCCCGAGTTCGTCCCGAGCTGGGCGGCGAGGGCGGTGGCCGTCGAGGGGCCGCCGAGGCGGAGCGCCACGAGGAGGCGGGAGCGCAGCGGGTGGGCCAGCACCTTGACCGAGACGGCGTCGAGGTGGACGACGCTGTCGTCGCCGGGGGCGGGGGGCGGGGCGGACGTCGAGGTCATGCGTGCAGAATACCTTTGCACACTCTGTTTGCACAACAACTGTGCACAATCCACGACGCGCGGTGTTCTCGCAGGTCAGGTGCCCTGTCGGGGCCCTGTTGCGCTGATTTGGGTGCCTCGACCGATCTCCCTACACTGGTGAGTCGATGCGCAGCGTGCCCTCGGGCCCGCGGCATACGGCACACACCTCCCGTGTCCTCGCGACCGGGATCCGACCATCTCGACGCAAGGACCCACCGTGCGCACCTACACCCCGAAGCCGGGCGACATCACCCGCGCGTGGCATGTCATCGACGCCACCGACGTCGTGCTCGGCCGCCTCGCGAGCCAGGCCGCCATCCTCCTGCGCGGCAAGCACAAGCCGACCTTCGCCCCGCACGTCGACACCGGTGACTTCGTCATCATCGTCAACGCCGACAAGGTCGTCCTGACCGGCGCCAAGGCCGAGCAGAAGAAGGCCTACCACCACTCGGGCTACCCGGGCGGCCTGAGGGCCACGAGCTACACCGAGCTGCTCGAGAAGCACCCGGAGAAGGCCGTCGAGAAGGCCGTCCGCGGGATGCTCCCGAAGAACTCCCTCGGCCGCCAGCAGCTGTCCAAGCTCAAGGTGTATGCCGGTGCCGAGCACCCGCACGCCGCCCAGCAGCCCCAGCCCTACACGATCTCGCAGGTGGCGCAGTAGCCCGCCCGGCGACCTGCGCAGATCAAGGACGAATGATGACTGAGAACATCGAGACCCTCGACGACACCGTCGGCACGACCCCCGACGACGTCGTCGTCTCCGAGTACACGACCGAGTCCGAGGCGCCCGCCTCGGCCGAGGCCGCGCGGCGCCCCTCGGCGTCGGCGCCCGGCGCGGCCACCGGCCGGCGCAAGCAGGCCGTCGCCCGGGTCCGCATCGTGCCCGGCACGGGCGAGTGGACGATCAACGGCCGCAGCCTCGAGCAGTACTTCCCCAACAAGGTCCACCAGCAGCTGGTCAACGAGCCGCTCAAGGTGCTCGAGCTCGACGGCGCCTACGACGTCCTCGTGCGTGTCCACGGCGGTGGCCCCTCCGGCCAGGCCGGCGCGGTCCGTCTCGGCGTGGCCCGCTCGCTCAACGGCGTCGACCCCGAGCTCAACCGCCCGGCGCTGAAGAAGGCCGGCTTCCTCACCCGGGACGCCCGGGTGCCCGAGCGCAAGAAGGCCGGTCTGAAGAAGGCGCGCAAGGCGCCTCAGTACAGCAAGCGCTGACCCGGCCGCGGCCGGTCGGACCCGTGGACCGGGCCGGCCACCGCGCCGATCGAGTGGCCACGCCTCGCCGCCGGTACCCACCGGCGCCGCGCGAGTCGTGGCCACTCGGCGTGGTGGCCGCCCCGTCAGGACCGGGGTAGGTTGACCTGTTGGGCCGCGGCCCCGCCCCTGACCCGCCCCTGGTGGTGTCCACCGGCCCACGACCCGAAAGGCGCACTTCGCCATGGCACGACTCTTCGGCACCGACGGGGTGCGCGGGCTGGCCAACGGGCCGGTCATCACGGCCGAGCTGGCTCTGTCGGTCTCCGTCGCCGCGGCCCGCGTCCTCGGGCGCGCCGGGGCGCAGAGCCACCGGCCCAAGGCCGTCGTCGGGCGCGACCCGCGGGCCTCGGGGGAGTTCCTCTCGGCCGCCGTCATCGCCGGGCTCGCCTCGGCCGGGGTCGACGTCTACGACGCCGGGGTGCTGCCGACCCCCGCGGTGGCCTACCTCACCGCCGACAGCGGCGCCGACTTCGGCGTCATGCTCTCCGCCTCGCACAACCCGATGCCGGACAACGGGATCAAGTTCTTCGCCCAGGGCGGCCACAAGCTGCCCGACGAGGTCGAGGACCGGATCGAGGCGGCCATGGGCGAGGACTGGGTCCGGCCGACCGGGCCCGACGTGGGCCGGGTCGTCCCCATGGTCGACGGTCACACCCGCTACCTCGCCCACCTGCTGCGCGTCCTGCCGAACCGCCTCGACGGGCTGACCGTCGTCGTCGACGGGGCCCACGGGGCGGCCAGCGCCGTCTCGCCCGAGGCCTTCCGGCTCGCCGGGGCCGAGGTCGTCGAGATCGGGGCCTCCCCTGACGGGCTCAACATCAACGACGGCTACGGCTCGACGCACCTCGGGCCGCTGCGCCGCGCCGTCGTCGAGGCCGGGGCGGACCTCGGCATCGCCCACGACGGCGACGCCGACCGGTGCCTCGCGGTCGACGCGACGGGTGCCGACGTCGACGGCGACCAGATCATGGCCATCCTCGCCCTGGCCCTCAAGGAGCGGGGTGGGCTCGCCGCCGACACCCTCGTCACGACGGTGATGAGCAACCTCGGGCTGCTCCAGGCGATGGGGCGTGAGGGCGTCGCGGTGGTCCAGACGGCCGTGGGTGACCGCTACGTGCTCGAGACGATGCGCGAGCGGGGGCACAGCCTCGGCGGGGAGCAGTCCGGGCACGTCATCTTCCTCGACCACGGGACCACCGGCGACGGGGTGCTCACCGGGCTGATGCTCGCCGCGAGGATGGCCGAGACCGGCCGCTCCCTCGCCGACCTCGCCGCGGTGATGACCCGCCTGCCCCAGGTCCTCGTCAACGTGCCCGGGGTCGACACGGCCCGCGCCGACACCGACCCCGAGCTGCTCGCGGCCGTGAGCGCCGAGCAGGAGTCGCTGGCGGAGTCGGGCCGGGTGCTCCTGCGCCGCTCCGGCACCGAGCCCCTGGTTCGGGTCATGGTCGAGGCGCAGACGGCCGAGCGGGCCCAGGGCGTGGCCGAGCGGCTGGCCGAGGTCGTGCGGGACCGGCTCGGCCGCTGACCCGGCGGCCCGGACGCGGGCCGCGCGCGGCATACCCGGGTATGCCGCCCGGCGGCACCACCGGGCCGGTGGTGCCCGGCTCAGCCGGGGGGGGCGTCCTCGTCGTCGTCGGGGTCGATCACCGACCCTGTCGTGAGGTCGACGACCCGGGCCCCGGGGGGGAGGTTCGACAGGTCCGGAGCGATGAGCAGCTCGGGCAGCCCGGAGTCGGGGAGGGTGACGAAGTCGCCGTGCGGCTCGTGCGGACCGGCGAGCACGAGGTCGTGAGCGCCCTTGCGCGCCAACGTCTTCCCCTGGAAGTAGTCGGGCCGGATCGCCCAGTAGACGCCCATGAGGACGACGCCGAGGACGAGCGCGATGATACCGACGACCCCCACCGCGCCGCGGCCGAAGAGGGTGATGTTGCCGCCGTTGTTGTCGGTCAGCCAGTCGGGGGCCAGGAACTGGATCAGCCCGTAGATGAAGGTCACGAGCATGACGACCCCGCCCACCACGGGGATGACGCCGCGCATCAACAGGTCACGCGCGGACCGGGTCAGGGTGCGCCGGTAGAACCAGGTGCAGGCGAAGCCGGTGAGCCCGTAGTAGAAGGCGATCATCAGGCCGAGCGAGCCGATGAGCGCGAGCAGCAGGTTCGGGCTGACCAGGGTGAACAGGAGGTAGAACGCCGCCGAGACGATGCCCATGAGCACCGTCGAGACGCTCGGGGTGAGGAAGCGCGGGTGGATCCGGGCGAGGCTGTCGGGCAGCGCCTTGAAGACGGCCATCGACAGCGAGGTCCGCGCGGTCGGCAGGATCGTCGTCTGGGTCGACGCCGAGGCGGACGTGAGGATCGACGCCGCCAGGAGGATCAGCCCGAGGTGACCGATGGCGCTCGTCCCGAAGAGCGTCGGCCCGATCGCGTTGAAGACGTCCTCGGCGTTGGCGGGGTTGCCCAGCCCGATCCCCTGCGTGCCGACGCCCGCGAAGGCGATCGCGGAGATCGAGACGAGGGCGTAGGTGAGGAGCAGCAGGACGGTGGAGATGACGGCCGCGCGACCCGGGATGCGACCCGGGTCCTCGCTCTCCTCGTTGATGGCGACGGCCGTGTCCCAGCCCCAGTAGATGAAGAAGCCGGTGAGCAGGGCGGGCGCGATGACCGAACCGAAGTCGAGCCCGCCGGGCCACAGCCACGAGAGCGAGGGGTGCAGCGAGTAGGCCTCGGCGTGACCGCTGTAGACCTTGATGAGGGCGGTCGCCGAGAAGAGGAACAGGACGACGACCTCGATGAGCAGGAGCGCGTACTGGACCTTGGCGCTGACCTCGATGCCGCGGTAGCAGATCCACGTCATCAGGGCGATCCAGATCAGCCCGGCGACGGTGGACCAGAAGGTGCTGCCGGACAGGCCGGAGAAGCCCGACCAGTCCTGCCCCAGGAGCTTGCCGACCTCACCTACGAAGGTGAAGGAGTAGGAGCCGGCGACGGCCGCGAGGTTGGCCATGACGATGACGTCGGCCGCGATGATGCCCCAGCCGCCGAGCCACCCGGTGATCGACCCGAACGCCCGGGTCGCCCAGGTGAACGTCGTCCCGCAGTCGGGCTCGGCCTTGTTGAGCTCCTGGTAGGCGACCGCGATGAAGTACATCGGGATGAAGGCGAGGATGAGGATCGCCGGGGCCTTCACGCCGGCGAGGAGCGCCCCTCCGCTGGCCACGACGAAGCCGAGGCTCGCCGCGAGGCTGTAGGCCGGGGCGGTCGAGGCCATCCCGACGACGACACTCGAGAGCAGGCCGAGGGCACCGCTCTTCAGGCCCTTCTCGGCGGCCTCGGGGTAGCCCAGTGGGGCGTTGTTGATCGTGGTCATGGATGTCCTCCACGTGTGCCGGTTACGCGGAGCGTACGGCTCGCGGAGGCCGTTGTGGGGCCGGCGCTCGGTCCGGGTTCGCTGCGGGTTCGCTGCGGGTTCGCTGGGGAGGGCCCGAGCGCGCTCAGTAGTGCTGGGTGAGCAGCCCGGAGTCGACGTCGTAGACGAACCCGCCGACCGCGGCGCGCTCGCCGATGAGGGGGTGCGTCCGAACCCGCGCGACATCCTCGGCCAGGGCCGCGAGCTGGTCGTCGACGACGTGGAAGCGCATCCAGGAGGCGTCGGCGGCCATCGACGCCCCCACCCGCTCGCGCAGGGCGGCCTCGGAGCTGGACGCCATGGCGCAGCGCGTGTGCGGGACCACGAGGATCCGGGTCACGTGGAGGACGTGCACCCCGAGGACGAGCGCCTCGAGCGCCTGGTCGGTCACCCGGCCCCCGGGGTTGCGGAAGATCTTGGCGTCGCCGGGGCGCAGCCCGACCATCCGCAGCGGGTCGATCCGGCTGTCCATGCAGGTGACGATCGCGACGCCCGCCTGGGCGATGCCGTCGAACCCCGCGAGGTCGAACGTCGAGGCGAACTCCCGGTTCGCGTCGAGGATGTCGTCGAAACGCTCCTCCATCAGCACCTCACTCCAGTCCCGGCCGCTTGCCGATCGTGAACGCCACCGGCGTGGTCACCGAGGCGAAGAAGTCGTTGCCCTTGTCGTCGACGACGATGAACGCCGGGAAGTCCTCGACCTCGATCTTCCACACCGCCTCCATACCCAGCTCGGGGTACTCCAGCACCTCGACGCTGCGGATGCAGTCCTGGGCGAGCCGGGCGGCGGGGCCGCCGATCGAGCCGAGGTAGAAGCCGCCGTGCGCCCGGCAGGCGTCGGTGACCTGCTGGCTGCGGTTGCCCTTGGCCAGCATGACGAGGGAGCCTCCGGCGGACTGGAACTGCTCGACGTAGGAGTCCATGCGTCCCGCCGTGGTCGGACCGAACGAGCCGGACGGCATACCCTCCGGAGTCTTGGCCGGACCGGCGTAGTAGACCGGGTGGTTCCTCAGGTATGCCGGCAGCTCCTCGCCCGCGTCGAGCCGCTCCTTGATCTTGGCGTGGGCGATGTCGCGGGCCACGACGAGCGTCCCGGTGAGCGAGAGGCGGGTCTTGACGGGGTACTTCGTCAGCTCGGCGAGGATCTCGGGCATCGGTCGGCGCAGGTCGACCTCGACGACGTCGTCGTGCGGCATCTCGTGCTCGTGGCCGGCCCCCGCGAGCTCCTCGTGGGTCATCTCGGGCATGAACCGCGCGGGGTCGGTCTCGAGCTGCTCGATGAAGACCCCCTCGGGGGTGATCTTGCCCAGACACTGCCGGTCGGCCGAGCACGAGACGGCCACCGCGACCGGGAGCGAGGCACCGTGCCGCGGGAGCCGGACGACCCGGACGTCGTGGCAGAAGTACTTGCCGCCGAACTGGGCGCCGATGCCGAACCGGCGGGTCAGCTCGAGGACCTTCGCCTCGAGCTCGACGTCGCGGAAGCCGTGCGGCACGGCGTCGCCCGACGTCGGTAGCGAGTCGAGGTACTTGGCGCTGGCGTACTTCGCCGTCTTGAGGGCGAACTCGGCGCTGGTGCCCCCGATGACGATGGCCAGGTGGTACGGCGGGCAGGCCGCGGTCCCGAGGCTGCGCAGCTTCTCGTCGAGGAAGCGCATCATCGCCTCCTCGTTGAGGATCGCCTTGGTCTCCTGGTAGAGGTAGCTCTTGTTCGCGCTGCCCCCGCCCTTGGCCATGAAGAGGAACTTGTAGGTCGTCTCGTGGCCGGGAGCGGTGTCGGCGTAGAGCTCGACCTGGGCGGGGAGGTTGGACCCGGTGTTCTGCTCGTCCCAGGTCGTCAGCGGGGCCATCTGCGAGTAGCGCAGGTTGAGCCGGGTGTAGGCGTCGTAGACCCCGCGCGAGATCGGCTCCTCGTCGGTACCGTCGGTGAGGACGCGCTGGCCGCGCTTGCCCATGACGATCGCGGTCCCGGTGTCCTGGCACATCGGCAGGACGCCACCGGCCGAGATGTTGGCGTTCTTGAGCAGGTCGTGCGCGACGAACTTGTCGTTGTTGCTGGCCTCGGGGTCCTCGAGGATGCTGCGGAGCTGGGCGAGGTGGGCGGGTCGCAGGTAGTGGGCGATGTCGTGCATCGCGGTCTCGGTGAGCAGGCGCAACGCCTCGGCGGAGACCTGGAGGAAGCTCCGGCCACCAGGACCCTCGACCACCTCCACGCCCTCGGTCGTGAGGAGCCGGTAGGGGGTGGTGTCCTCCCCGATCGGCAGCAGGTCCTCGTAGGCGAACTCGGCCATCGTCGCGTCATCTCCCGTCGGGCGGCCGGGTGGGCCGCAAGGTGCGTGGGGTGTCGGTCCCAGTGTGGCCTGTCCCCGGTGGGCGTGCGGTCGCGGGTATGCCGCCCGGTGCGGTTGGGGCGGCGGGCGGCATACCCGTCGGGGTCAGAGGCCGATCTCGGCGCGGGTCGGTGCGTAGGCACCGGCCCGGCCCACGGTGAGGCCGCTCGTCGCGAGGGCCCGGGCGACGGCGGGGGCGACATCGGAGGTCCCGGCGGCGGCGAGCCGGGCCCGGGCGTCGGGGCCGCCGAGCAGGCCGAGGTCGACGAGCCCCGAGACGAGCCCGGCCATGAAGGAGTCGCCGGCACCCACGGTGTCGACGACCCGGTCGGCCGCGGTCGGCTCGTGGGTGGTTTCGCCCGTGGAGCTGACCCGGTAGGTCACCCCGTCGCGGCCGAGGGTGACGACGACGAGTCCCGGACCCAGAGCGGCCCAGCGCCCCATGACCTCCTCGACGGGGGTGTCGCCATAGAGGAAGGCGACGTCCTCGTCGCTCGCCTTGACGACGTCGCTCAGCGCGACGAGCTCCTCGACCCGGGGGCGGACGGTGGCCGGGACGCCCATGATCGTCGGACGGACGTTGGGGTCGTACGACGTCGTCGCCCTCGCCCGGGCGTCGGTGAGGGCGGCGGTCACCTCGGCCTCACCCGGGGTGAGCGTCGTCGCGATGGAGCCGGTGTGGACGTGGATCGTGCCGGCCGTCGGTGTCACCGCGGGCAGGTCCCAGTGCAGGTCGAAGAGGTAGGTCGCGGAGCCGTTGGCGTCGATCGTCGCGTCGGCGGTCGACGTCGCCTCGTCGCGCACGCTTCCCGGCAGCAGCGCGACCCCGACCTCGTCGAGGAGCGTCGTGCAGCGCAGCCCCCGGTCATCGCGGCCGAGTACGGTCGCGAAGTCGACGTCATGGCCGAGCCGGGCCAGGCCCATCGCCACGTTGGCCGGGGACCCCCCGACGTGTTCGGCGACGAGGCCGTCGGGGGTTCGCGCGATGTCGATGAGCATCTCCCCGATGACGAGAAGCCGGTCGGCCATGGCGACCTCCATGAGGCGGGGCTGGGACGGCACCGACTCTAGCGGGGGTGATGCGTCGTGGCGGCCGCCCCCGGCGAGGGGTTCGTCACGAGCCGGTCAGCGCCCCGGCGAGGGGTTCGGCACGACCCGGGTTGGCCCTCGGGCGCCCCCGTCATGGACCATGGGCCGGTGAGCTCGCAGCCCTCGGCACGCCGCTACGCGCTGGGGTCGGTCCCGAACATGGTCCGGTCCCTCGTCGTCGTCCTCGGCATCGTCCTCGCCCTCATCGTCATGGTGCCGCGGACGACGAGCGTGCCGACGCCGACCATCGACGTCGTCGCCGTCGCCGCGTCCGCCGCAGCGAGTGCAGGGTGGGCCGTCTCGGCCCCGACCGCACTGCCCGCCGGCTGGGTCGCAACGTCCGCGCGCTACGACACGACGAACCTCCCGGCGCCGACGTGGTTCGTCGGCTACCAGACCCCGGAGGGGACGTATGCCGCGTTGTCACAGGCGAGGACGAGCGATCCCGAGTGGCTCGCCGCGGTGACCGGGCGCGGCGCCCGGACCGGCGAGCGCAGCATCGGTGGACGGACCTGGGCCGAGTACGCCCTCCTCGACGGCACCCAGAACAGCCTCGTCGCCGGGTGGCCCGGGGCCGGCTCGGGCGAGGGGGTGGTCACCGTCGTCAGCGGGACCGCCGCCTTCTCGGACCTGGTCACCCTCGCCGAGCACCTGCGCCCCGTGACCACCCCCACCTCGTCGGGGTCCTAGCGCAGGGCGGTCGTCGACCCGCCAGAGCATCTCTTCGGCAGACCGAGGTCAGCAGGGGGCCGGGCTCGTCAGGAGCGCCAGCGCTGCTCGGCGACGAGCTGCTCGAGCGGCTTCTCGGCGTCCTGGCGCGCCTCGGCCCGCCGCACCGCCACGAGGGTCCGGTGGAGCTCGGTCCCCATCGCGTCCCGCAGGCCGCTCGACGCCTCCAGCGCCGTCGTCGCCTCGTCGAGGGTGCGGGGAAGTCGGTCGACGCCGAGCCGCGCCAGCCCGTCCTCGCCGACCACCGCCGGGTCGACCTGCAGGGGCGCCGGCAGCCGACGCCCCTGGGCGATGCCCTCGAGGCCGGCGGCCAGCAGGGCTCCGAGGACGAGGTAGGGGTTGCCGCCGGCGTCGCCGACCCGCAGCTCCAGGTTGGCCGCCCGCTCCCGGACCCCGGTCATGCCCTGGACGAACCGCAGCGCCGTCTCCCGGTTCTCGTGGCCCCACGCCCGGTAGCAGCCGACCCAGTGGCCCGGGCGCAGCCTCTCGTAGCTGAGCACGGTGGGGCAGGCGACGGCGGTGATCGCCGGCAGCTCGGCCAGGACCCCCGCGGCGAAGGCCTCGCCGGTGGCGGACATCCCGGCCGGCCCTCCGTCGCCATGGAAGACGTTGCGGCCCTCGCGGTCCCGCAGGCTGATGTGGACGTGCGACCCGTTGCCCAGGCCCGCGGCCCAGGCGATCGGCGAGAACGAGGCGCGCAGGCCGAGCTCGGCGCAGACCGTGCGGACCGTATGCCGGAAGAGCACCGTCCGGTCCGCCGCCTGCAGGGGCGGCGCGGGGCTGAGGGAGATCTCGAACTGCCCGGGGGAGCACTCCGGGTGGAACCGCTCGACCGGCATACCCTGCGCCTCCAGGGCCGACAGGACCTTCTCGAGCAGCGGGCGCCCGAGCGACAGGGCGTTGGCGCTGAACGAGGGCCCGTCGTGGAGGGGCACGACGGGGTCCTGGCCGGACGCGGTGAACCACTCGAACTCCGACCCCACGGCGGCCACGAAACCGGCCTCCTCGGCGAGCGTCACCATCCGGCGCAGGAAGGTGCGCTGGCAGGCGGGGTGGGGCGTGCCGTCCTGGCGGTACTGGTCGGTGGGCGCCCAGGCCCACGCGGGGGCGGCCGCGCACGCGGTGAGGGCGTCGAGGTCCGGGATGAGGCGCAGGTCCCCGACCGACCCGCCCACCGAGTCGGGTAGGGCGAACTCCCCGTTGCCCTGGGCTGCGACCCAGCTCTCGGGCGCCCCGGTCCCCTCGGCGGCGGCGGCGGCCAGCCGGCCGACCGGGAGGCACTTGACCCGGGTCACCCCGCCCATGTCGACCATGGACGACACGACCCACCGCACGCCCGCCTCCTCGAGGCGCGCCGCCAGCGCGGCGCCGGCCCCGACGACGGCATCCGGTCCTGGCGCACCGGCGGGGGGAGGGCCCGCCGGTGCGGCCGCGCGCCCCTCCGTGCCCCCGTGCTCGGTGCCCCCGTGCTCGGTGCCCCCATGCTCGGGGCGGCCCGTCATCGGGCCGGCCCGTCGGGGTCGCCGGTCGGCGTCTCGGGGCCGACACCCCGGGCCGCCCCGTCGATGAGCGCCATGAACATCGTGTCGTGCAGGACCTCGATGTGGCGGCGCACGAGGGCGACGGCGGTGACGGCGTCGTGGCGACGCAGGGCGTCGAGCAGCTCGCGGTGCTCGTCGTTCGAGCCGCGCAGGTACTCCATGGGGTAGGGCAGGTAGTAGCGGTACAGCCGGCGGGTGACGCTCTCCATCTCGGCCGCCGCCGCGGGGTAGCCGCTCGCCGCGACCAGGCGGCGGTGGAACCGGGCGTCGGCGCTGTGGTAGTCGGCCCAGGTCTGCACGGTGGCCATCTCGTCGATGAGGGACTCGAGGTCGTCGAGGTCCGTCTCGGCGGCGTTGACCGCCGCGAGGTGGGCGATCCCGCACTCGAGGACGAGACGCTGGTCGATGAGCTGGTGGACGTCGGCCGAGGCGGCGCCGTAGAACGCGATCTCGCGGACGACCCCGCGCCGCGGCTCGGACGCCACCATCGTGCCCCCGTCGCGACCGCGCTTGCGTTCGAGCACCCCGTCCTCGCACAGCGAGACCAGGGCCCGGCGCAGCGTCATCTCCCCGACGTCGAGCGCCTCGGCGATGAGCGCGGCGCTGGGCAGCCGCTCACCCGGCTGGAGGAGGCCGAGGTCGACGGCCATCGCGATGCGGGCCCGCACCGAGTCGACCGCCGTGAGCCGGCGTATGCCGCCGAGCGGCCCGGCCGTGAGGTCGAGCGCGAGACCGGTGTCGTCCACGGGAGGCATGGTACCTACCAGAAAAAGATCAGGATGAACACTATTGACGTTTCTGCTCTACCTGAACAATTATTGGCCGACCTCATGCAGGCCCCCACGACCGGCAGCGTCGCCGAAGGAGAGCAGGTGATCTCACGATGAGCAGACCGCTTCCCCTGCTCCTCCTCCAGGCGCCGTCACGCGCACCGGAGACGGCGGTGGGCGAGCTGCGCGAGGAGCTGACCGGGCTGCTGGCCGACTTCCCGGCCACCCGGCTCGTCGTCTGTCCCGAGTATCACACGTGCGCCGTGACCGGCGACCCCGAGCAGCGGCGGACGGCCTACGAGGCGCTGGCCGAGCCCCTCGACGGCCCGCGTGTCACCGGGCTGCGAGCCGTCGCCCGCGACCTCGGCGTGTGGCTGCTGCCCGGGACGCTGCCCGAGCGCGGTGACGACGGCGGTCTCTACAACACCGCCGTCCTCATCGACCCGGAGGGCGAGGTGCGCGCCTCCTACCGCAAGATCTTCCCGTGGCGGCCCTTCGAGCCGTTCACCCCCGGTGACCGGTTCGTGGTCGTCGACCTCCCGGGCACCGGACGGGTGGGGCTGGGCATCTGCTACGACCTCTGGTACCCCGAGGTCGCCCGACAGCTGGCCTGGCTCGGTGCGGAGGTGCTGATCTTCCCGGCCCAGACCTCGACGAGCGACCGGGCCCAGGAGCTCGTCCTGGCGCGGGCCGCGGCCATCGCCAACCAGACCTTCGTCGTCAGCCTCAACGCCTCGGGCCCGGTCGGCACCGGCCAGAGCATCGTCGTCGACCCCGAGGGCCTGGTCCGGACGCAGACGCCGAGCGAGGCGCCGGCCGTCGTCACCGACGTCATCGACCTTGACGAGGTGACCCGGGTGCGGACCTACGGCACCTGCGGCCTCAACCGGCTGTGGTCGCAGTTCCGCCCCGACGACGCCGTTCTCGAGCTGCCCGCCTACGGCGGGTCGATCACCCCGCAGACCTGGGAGCCCGGGTCGCACCTCACCAAGGAGTAGCGCGATGTCCGACAACGCCCATCGACTCGACAGGAGCCTGACGCTGTGGCCGATCGTCCTGTTCGGGCTGGCGTACATCACCCCCTTCATCGTGCTCACGACGTTCGGGGTGTTCTCCGAGGCCAGTAACGGCACCCTGCCGACGGCCTACGCCATCGCGGGCGTCGCGATGATCTTCACCGCCCTCAGCTACGGGAAGATGGCCCGCGAGTTCCCGATCGCCGGGTCGGCCTACAGCTACAGCCGCAAGGCGATCGACCCGCGGGTCGGCTTCATGGTCGGCTGGGCGGTCCTGCTCGACTACTTCTTCCTGCCCATGGTCGTGTGGCTCATCGGCACGGCCTACCTGACCGCCCAGTTCCCGGGCGTCCCGGGGTCGGTGTTCCTCATCGCCTTCATCGTCCTCACGACCGCCCTCAACGTCATCGGCATCAAGGTCGCGACGCGGATCAACATCGCCCTCGTGGCGTTCCAGATCCTCGTGCTCGGCTTCTTCATCGTGTTCGCCCTCAAGGACGTCTTCGGCACCGGTGGCCCCGGGTTCAGCTTCGAGCCGTTCTGGAACACGACGTCGACCCTGGCCGCCGTCTCGGCCGGGGCCGCGTTGTGTGCCTACAGCTTCATCGGCTTCGACGCCGTGAGCACCTTCGCCGAGGAGGCCGTCAACCCGCGCAAGACCATCCCGCACGCGATCCTGCTCACCGCCGCCCTGGCGGCCGTGATCTTCGTCGTCGTCGCGTTCGTGGCCCAGCTCGTGCACCCGGGCGGGGTGTTCACGGACTCCGCCAGCGCTCCCCTCGACATCGCCAAGAAGATCGGCGGGAGCTTCTTCGGGTCGGTGTTCCTCGCGACGGTCATCGTCGCCCAGTTCACCGCCGGGATCCCGATCCAGGCGGCGGGCGCCCGCCTCATGTTCGCCATGGGGCGCGACAACGTCCTGCCCAAGAAGGCGTTCGCCTACGTCTCACCGCGGTTCCGCACGCCGGTCGTCAACCTCCTGCTCACCGGCGTCGCCGGCCTCATCGCCCTGGGCCTCAGCGTCAGCACCTCGACGAGCTTCATCAACTTCGGCGCCTTCACGGCCTTCGCGTTCGTCAACATCTCGGTGATCGCGTTCTATGCGCGCACCCGCAAGGAGGGCGGCAAGAGCTGGGTCTCCTGGGTGCTCCAGCCCCTCATCGGGCTCGGGGTCATCATCTGGATGTTCACCCACCTGGACTGGAAGGCCCTCACCCTGGGCGCGGTCTGGGTCGTCGTCGGTTTCGGATGGCTGCTCTACCTCACCAACGGGCTGCGCAGGCTGCCGCCCGAGATGGACTTCAGCGAGGAGGAGGAGCTCGAGACCGTCGGCTGAGGCCCACCGGGCCACCTCGGGCGTCGACGGGCGCGCGGTCGTTCGGGGACCGCGCGCCCGGTCGAGGCCCGAGGTGGGCCATGGCGTCCGGGCGCGGCCGCGGGCCGAGGTGCGGCGGGGCAGCGGCATACCCGGGCCCCGCCCGCAGCCCACCTAGACTGCCGAGGTGGAGGACGCTGCGACCGACCCCTATGCCGCGGCCCTCGCCGCCCGCTGGGCCGGGGCCGACCTCCTCGGCCGGCGGCGGCTCGACGAACCCGGCGTCCGCGGACTGGTGTCGGACGGCGGCGAGGCGGCCACGCAGCTCCTCGTCGTCGACGACCGGGCCCTCGAGGTCCTGGCGGCGCTGCTGCCCCGGACCCGCGGCGGGACGGTCCGGGTCTACGACGCGGCGCCGCGGTGCGCCGAGCTCCTCGAACGCCGGGCCGGGTGGGTTCCGGCGCCGGTGACCGGGATGGTGCGCGGTGACCTGGGGTCTGTGCCCGAGCCCTCCCTGCCGAGCGGGCTGACCCTGCATCGGGTCCGGCGCCGCGACGACACGGGACGGGGGGCACCGGTGGGCGGTTCCGGTGGCTCCCGCGGGGGCGCCGGCTCCGGCGAGGCGGCGAGCGACGTGGCGCTCGTGGATGCTGTCGAGGTGGCGATCCGGGCGGCCGGGCCCTCGTCCAGGCCCGGGGACGGGCTGGTGCGCCACCTCGCGTCGTTGCCCGCGGACGCCCGGCTCTGGGCGGCCGTGGACGGTGCCGGTGCGGTGCGGGGGACGAGCGGGTCCCGGACGTTCGGTGCGCAGGCGTGGGTCTTCTTCGTCAACACCGACCCCGCCTGGCGCGGTCGTGGGGTCGGACGGGCCATGACCGCGGTGGCGCTGCGGCATACGGCCGGGAACGGCGCCGAACGGGCGGCACTGGACGCGAGCCGTGCGGGCCGGTCGCTCTACCTGCGGCTGGGGTTCGTGGCGGTCCGCGAGCTGTGGCAGTTCAACCGGTCCGCCTGACGCTCACGCCGCCGGCATCTCGTCGGGAGCCCAGCGCAACGGCCTCGGGCGCCACCAGGTCAGCCGTCGGCGACGGGCCGGCCGACGAGCACCGACGCCAGCAGGTCCGGGTCGAAGGTCCCCGCCGTCTCGACGTCGAGCTGCGCGCCCAGGGCGTCGAGGACCTTGGTGAAGAAGGCGCGCGCCGCCACCGCGAAGACGACGTCGGCGACCTCCGCGTCGGACAGGCCGACCGCGCGGAGCCGGTCGACGTCGGCGGAGGTGATCGCGGACGCGTCCCGAGCGACCTGGGTGGCGAACCCGAAGACCGCCCGGTCGACCTCGGCCAGGGTGGCCCCGCTGGGGTCCTCGGCGATGGCGACGAGAGAGGCCTCGTCATCGCAGACGTCACGCAGGAACGTCGAGTGGGCGGCCGTGCAGTAGGTCGAGCGCAGCTCCCGGGCGGCGGCGATCGTGGCCAGCTCGAACCGGCGCCGGTCCATGCCGCCACGGATCGTCGAGTTGAGCACGTTCCATGCCTGGGCGACGTCCGGACGGGACGAGAAGCAGCCGGCATAGTTCGGCAGGAACCCCCACGCGGACCGCTGGGCCGCGTAGTAGTCGGCGACCTCGGCGGTCGCCTCCGCCTCGGGTATCGGGTCGATGAACATCGGTTGCCTCCCGTGGTTGCTCCGTCGATGGTGAGGCATACCTGACCGACCGGCAAGGGGCTATGCCGGTGGCCCCCCTACGCCCCTCCCTCCGGGAGGGCGTGCTGCACGGGACGCCGGCTCAGGCCTCCTGGCGGGCCGCGAGCTTGGCGGCACGCTCCTCGCGGCGCGCGACGAACCGGGCGGCCTCCTCGTCGAGGGCCGCCACAGCGGCGGCGAGCTCGTCGCGGGCCTGCTCGCCCTCGGCGTCGAGGCCCTCGAGCTCCCAGATGCCCCACTGCCGCAGCAGCGGGGTGACGATGTCGTCGTGGTGGATGCGCAGGTCGTAGATGCCGGCCATGGCCATCTGCACGGCCTTGCGCCCGAACCCCGGGATGATCGCCCCGGGCATCTGGAACGACACGACCTCGTCGGTGATCGCCCGGAGGGTCTGGCTGGGGGTCAGCTCGAGCGCCGCCTGGACGATGTTCCGGTAGAAGATCATGTGGAGGTTCTCGTCCTTGGCCACCCGGGTGAGCAGCTTCTCGGCGATCGGCTCCTCGGTGAACCGTCCGGTGTTCCGGTGCGACACCCGGGTCGCGAGCTCCTGGAACGACACGTAGGCGCAGACGTTGAGCAGCGGCTTGTCGCCGGAGTCGTAGCCGGTCTCCATCGTCTCCATCCGGGCCCGCTCGAGCTCGACGGGGTCGACCCCGCGGGTCACGAGCAGGTAGTCGCGGATGCAGTAGGCGTGGCGCCCCTCCTCCGCGGTCCAGCGGTTGACCCACGCACCCCAGGCGCTCTCGCGCCCGAACGCCCGCTCGATCTCCCGGTGGTAGCTCGGCAGGTTGTCCTCGGTGAGGAGGTTGACCTCGAGGGCGGTCCGGGCGATGGGGGAGAGCTGGGACTGGTCCGGTGACCAGGCGTCGCCGCCGAGGTCGCCGAAGTCCCGCCCCAGCGACCAGGGGACGTACTCGTGGGGCATCCACTCCAGCGCGGCCTCGAGATGACGGTTGAGGTTCTCCTCGACCGTCGCCTCGAGGGCGGCGAGCAGCTGGGTGCTGTCGAGTGCGGCCATGGGGTCCTCCTCGGTGGTGTGCGCGGGGGCGCGCCGTGCTCGTGTCCCTACCCTGCGGTCGGGACCCATCGCGGCGGCGCGGTGCTCCCCGAACCCGGGGTATGCCGCCCGCTCACGCTGGGTCACTAAGGACACCCTTACAGACGAACCACCATCTTCCCCATGTTCTCCCCCCTGAGAACACCCAGGAAGGCGTCGACCGCGTGGTCGATGCCCTCGACCGAGGTCTCCCGCAGCGACAGGGTGCCGTCCGCGAGCCACCCGGCCGCCCGGGCGGCATACTCGGCGGCGAGGTCCGCGTGGTCACCGACGAGGAAGCCCTCGATCCGGCCGCGGGTCTGGATGAGCCGCGAGAGGTTGCGCGGACCGGGGGCGGGCTCGGTGTCGTTGTAGACCGAGATCATCCCGCAGACCGCGATGCGGCCCCGCAGCCGCAGCGACCCGATCGCCGCCTCGAGATGCTCCCCGCCGACGTTGTCGACGTAGACGTCGATGCCGTCGGGCGCGGCCTCCCGGAGCGCGGCCGAGACCGGCCCGTCCCGATAGCTGAAGGCCGCGTCGAAGCCGAGGTCCTCGACGAGATGGCGCACCTTCTCGGCGGACCCGGCGCTCCCGATGACCCGGGAGGCACCGAGGGCCTTGGCGATCTGCCCGACGGCACCGCCGACCGCGCCGGCCGCGCCCGAGACGAAGACGATGTCGCCCTCGGTCAGTGCCGCGACCCGGGTCAACCCGGCGTAGGCCGTCAGCCCGGTCATGCCCAGCACCCCCAGGTAGGCGGACGCGGGCGCGATGCTCGTGTCGACCACCCTGGCGGTCGAGGCGTCGAGCACGGCGACCTCGCGCCAGCCGAGCCCGTGCAGGACGTGGTCGCCCGGAGCGAAGCCGTCGGCACGGGACTGCTCGACGACCCCGACCGCGGCGCCCTGCATCGCCTCGCCGAGGGCGTAGGGCGCGGCATACGACCGGGCGGCGCTCATCCGTCCACGCATGTAGGGGTCGACGGACAGGACGACGTTGCGCACCCGGAGCTGGCCCTCGCAGACCGCGGGGACCTCGCTCTCGACGAGGGCGAAGTCCCCGCGGGTCGGCCAGCCGACGGGGCGGGAGAGCAAGCGCACCTCGCGCGGGACCGTCGGGTCGGGGGTCGTGCTGCCGGGTGCGGCCGGGTCCGCGGTGGGGCTGGTCATCGGGTCAGGACCTCTCGTGGTCGGGTGTCCGGGTGTCCGGGTGTCCCCGGTGCCAACCACCCGACCGCGGGTCGTCATTCCGCCGGCCTCTCGTCGCCGTGGACGGGCCCGGGGGCGGGAGCCACGGGAGCCGAGGCAGCGGCATACCCCAGCGGAGGTAGCCCGCGGTGCGCCCTCGGTCCGACGCGCCGAGCGACCCCGCTGCCTACGCTGGTCCTCATGCCCGGTCCCCCGACAGGCCCTGCGCTCCCGCCGTGGGGCCCTGGCGCCTGGGACCAGGACCGGTGGCGCGGCGGGCGCCTGCCGCGGGCCACGGGGGCGGTCGTCCTCGCGCTGCTCCAGGTCCTCGGCACCCTCGGGGCCGCGCACGGCCAACCCGACCGCCGGGCGCTCGACGCGCTGGGCCTGGCCCTGCTCCTGGCCGGTCCTGCCGGCTTCCTCCTGCTGACGACCCGGCGCCGGGTGCCCGCGGTGACGGTGCTCGCCGGGGTGGCGACCGCGGCGTACCTGCTCCTCGGCTACCCCTACGGACCGGTCTTCGCCTCGCTCGTCCTGGCCCTCGTCGTGGCCGTCGTCGCCGGGTACCGGTCCGTCGCATGGGCGGTCGCCGGTGCCCTGCTGCTTGCCCACGGTGTCGCGACCCTCGCCACGGCCGACCCGGGGTGGTCCTGGGTGACCGAGCTCGCCATGCTCGCCTGGGCCCTCCTCGTCCTGGCCTTCGCCGAGGTCATCCGGGTCCGACGGGAACGCGCACTGTCCTACCGCCAGACCCTCGTCGAGCGGCGGCGCCGGGAGGCCGGGGAGGAGCGGCTGCGCATCGCCCAGGAGCTGCACGACGTCGTGGCCCACCACATGTCGCTCATCAACGTCCAGGCGTCCGTGGCGTTGCACCTGGGCGACCACGGCGAGGCGGAACGCAGCCAGGCGCAGGACGCCCTGCGCGTCATCAAGGACGCGAGCAAGGAGGCGCTGACCGAGCTGCGCTCCCTCATCACCGTCCTGCGCCAGGACGACGGGCCCGCGCCTCGCCGTCCGGTGCCGTCGCTCGCCTCGCTGGAGGACCTCGTGGAGCGGAGCCGGTATGCCGGCCTCGACGTCGCCGTCCGGCTCACCGGAGCGCAGCGGAGCCTGCCCGTCGCGGTGGAGCTCGCGGCATACCGGATCATCCAGGAGGCGATCACGAACGTCGTCAGGCACGCCCATGCCGGCCACGCCGTCGTCACCGTCGACTACGGTGCCGAGATGGTCACCGTGGTGGTCGACGACGACGGGTCGGGAGGCGCCGCGCTCGGTCGGATGACCGAGGGGACGGGGATCCGGGGGATGCGCGAGCGGGTCGCGGCCCTCCGGGGCACCCTCGAGGTCGAGGCCTCGCCGCTCGGTGGCGTCCGGGTGGCCGCGGAGCTTCCGACGGGCGCGCACCCGTGATCGGCGTGGTTCTGGCCGACGACCAGGGGCTGCTCCGGGCCGGGCTGCGCGCCCTGCTGCGCGCCGAGTCGGACCTCGAGGTCGTCGGTGAGGCGGCCGACGGCCGTGAGGCGGTGGAGCTGGTCCGGGCCCACCATCCCGACGTCGTCCTCATGGACATCCGGATGCCGGTCATGGACGGGCTGGCGGCGACCAGGGTCATCGCGGCGGACCGGGACCTGGCCACGACGAGGGTCATCGTGCTGACGACGTTCGACCTCGACGAGTACGTCTTCGAGGCGATCCGAGTGGGCGCCAGCGGCTTCCTCGTCAAGGACACCGAGCCCACCGAGCTGTTGCGGGCCATCCGGGCGGTGGCCGCCGGAGACGCCCTGCTCTCACCGGGGGTCACCCGCCGGCTCATCGAGGAGTTCGCGAACCGCAGCCGGCCGACCACCGCCCCGGCCGTCGACCGGCTCCACCTGCTCACCGACCGCGAGCGGGAGATCGTCGCCCTCGTCGGCGAGGGCCTGTCCAACGACGAGATCGCGGCACGGCTCGTCCTGTCGCCCGCCACGGCCAAGACCCACGTCTCCCGGGCCATGGTCAAGCTCGCGGCCAGGGACCGCGCCCAGCTCGTCGTCCTCGCCTACGAGTCAGGCCTCGTGCGCCCCGGGTGGTCCGGGCCGGAGTGAGCCGGCCGTACCCCCGAGAGAGCAGCCCGAATGCCTCCCACGGACGGATTCGTCGGCGGCCGTCGCGGCGAACCATGGATGGGTCACGTACCACCGACAGCACGAGGAGTGCCCGATGACCGCCATCGCCGCCGTTTCCCCCACCCTGTTCCACGGCCCCGGTCCGTGGGGCTACGGCTACCACCCCGGGTGGTTCCCGTTCTTCCCGCTCGCGGGGTTCTTCGTCGTCGCCCTCGTGCTGTTCGTCGTCCTCGGCGCGTTCGGGCGGCGCCGGATGTGGCGGGTCCATGAGCACCAGGGCCTGCGTTCGGCCGAGGCGGACCTGGCCCGTCGCTTCGCGGCCGGCGAGATCGACGAGCAGGAGTACGAGCACCGGGTCGCCACCTTGCGTCGCCTGCGCGACGGGTGACGCGAGTACCTGCGGGGACGGCTGCCGCCCGCCCAGCCCCGGGTGGGCGGCATACCGTCCTGCGTGCGGCGTCGCCGAACCCGCGCCGGGCCCGCCCCGGTGGGTCCTGCAGGGCCCCCGCCGGGTCAGGCAAGGCCCCCGAACGGCCGGACCTCGACCCTGCCGCGGCAGGCCCGGGAGCCCTCGGCCGCCAGCCGCAGGGCGACGTCGAGGTCGGGCGCGTCGATGACCCAGAACACGCCGAGGACCTCCTTGCTCTCCAGGTACGGCCCGTCGGTGAGGACGGGCGACTCGCCCCGGCCGTCGACGACCGTGGCCGTCGACGCCGGCTCGAGACCGCCGGCGAAGACCCAGTAGCCGTCGGCGCGCAGGGTGTCGTTGAACGCCCCCGTCGCGGCGAAGGCCTCCTCCATCTCCTCACGGGAGCCGTAGTTGCCGAACTCGCCCGGGTCGGCCGGCCCGTGGACGGCCAGCAGGTAGTGCGTCATCGCGTTCCTCCTCAGGTCGGGGCGGTCCCGACGACCGCCTCCACCGCTACCACGAACGGTGCGCCGCGGATACGACAACCTGTCACAGGGAGGTCGGGAAGGTCGGGGTCCGCACGCCGGGCCGGGGCCGCGCGGATGACGGACGAGGCGGCATCCGCCCCGGGTGGAGCGGCGCTGGGCGGCGGTCAGCCCGACGGGCAGGCGCCCGGCTGCAGGGTGAGACCCCACACGCTGTCGAAGCCGGGGATATCGGCGGCGACGTCGCTCGTGGAGCCGCCGCGGCGCAGCGAGACGGTCACCGTCGGGGGTGGTCTGACGGCCACGGCGCAGCGCGAGACGATCCCGAACCGGATGGTCGTCTCGTGACCGGGGTCGACCGGCTGGGGGAGGTCGAGCGAGGGCCCGCCGGGCGGGTCGTCGACCAGGGCGGCTCCGGGCCCGGACACGTCGACGCCGAGGACGGTCACGGGCGACGTGCCGTCGTTGGAGACGATCACGGTGAGGGCCACGACCGGGTTGCCGTCGATCGGCCGGTCGAGGGAGCCGGACTGGGGGGCCAGCGAGAAGCGCACCGCCACCGGGGGCGGGCCGGCGGGGTTCGCGGCGCGGGGGGTCCTGCCGTCCCAGGCGTGGACGGCCAGGCCCACGACGAGGCCGGTCACGAGCACGGCCTGGACCAGGCGCATCCGCTCGCGTTCGGAGATCGACCTCGCCACCCGAGCCACCCCCGTTCATCGAGGCCCGGCGACCCCGACGGCGCAACCCCTCGATCCTAGAACCCGGGGGGAGCGAGCGGGTCAGAGGAAGTACAGGCGCTGCAGGGGCGTCGTGCTCACCGGGTCGAGGTGGAGGCGTTCGCCGTCCATCGTCACCGTCGCACTCCGCGGGTCGACCGCGACCTGGGCCACCCGGGCGTTGCGCACCATCGAGGACAGCCGCACCGTCCTGGTCCCGCGCACCGGCACCCGGCGCCGCGCCGTGGGGAACGGCGCCACGGACTCGTCCGCCGAGCCGTTGGTGAACAGGGCCGACAGCTGCGCCGGCGCCGCGCCGCAGCCCCCGAACAACGGCCCGTAGCGCAGCGGCTCCACGGTGTGGATCGTCGCGTTCGGGTCCCCCTGGGGCCCCCACGCCGGGAGCCCGCCCTTGATGACCATGGACGGCTTGGCGGCGAAGTATGCCGGCCGCCACAGCACGATGTCGGCGAGCCGGCCGAGCTGCAGGGTGCCGACCTCGTGGGCCAGCCCGTGGGTCAGCGCCGGGTTGACGGTCAGCTTGGCGAGGTAGCGCAGCACCCTGTCGTTGTCGTGGTCGACCTCGAGGTCGTGACCGTCGACGTGCCCGCCCGGGGCCCCCTTGGTGACCGCGGCGACGGCGAAGGTGCGCCGCCAGGTCTCCCCGGCCCGGCCCATGCCGAGCGCGTCGGAGGAGGTCATCGGGATGACGCCGTGGTCGTGCAGGAGGTTCTCGGCACCCATCGTCTCGCCCCGGACCCGGGCGGCGGCGAGGGCGACGTCGCCGGGGAGGTCGGGGTGCAGCCCGTGGGAGACCATGATCATCGACAGGTGCTCGGCAAGGGCGTTGACGCCGTAGGGGAGGGTCGGGTTCGTCGACGAGGCGAGGACGTTGTCGACCCCGGCCAGGCGCAGGACGTCGGGGGTGTGGCCGCCGCCGCAGCCCTCGACGTGGAAGGCGTGGATCGCCCGGCCGTCGAGGACGGCGAGGGTGTCGGCGACGGCCAGCCCCTCGTTGAGGCCGTCGGTGTGCAGGCACACCTGGACGTCGTGCTCCTCGGCCGTCGTCAGCGCGGTGTCGAGGGTGCGCAGGTGCGCCCCGGTGTCCTCGTGCACCTTGAACCCGCAGACACCGGCCTCGAGCGCCTCGAGGAGCGGGTCGGTGGTCGAGGCGGCGCCCCGGCCCAGGACGCCGACGTTGACCGGCCAGGCGTCGAAGGCGGCATACGCCTGGCGCAGCGCCCACCCGGAGCCCACCCCGACCCCCCAGAACGGACCGAACTCCTGGGTCACGAGCGAGGTGACGCCCGAGGACAGGGCCGCCTCCATCACCCGCGGGGACAGGCCGTGGACGTGGGTGTCGATCGCGCCGGGGGTGGCGATGAGGCCCTCGCCGGGGATGACGACCGTCCCGCTGCCGACGACGACGTCGACCCCGTCGGTCGTGTCGGGGTTGCCGGCACGGCCGAGCGCGCAGATGCGCCCGTCCCGGACGCCGATCGAGGTGACCCGGACGCCGAGGACAGGGTCGAGGAGCAGGACGTTGGTCACCACGACGTCGCAGGACTCGGTCGTCCGGACCGAGCGCAGCCCCATGCCGTCGCGACCGGTCTTGCCGAACCCGAGGAGCAGCTCGTCGCCGGCCAGCCGGTCATCGGCCATCACCTCGAGCGTGAGACCGGTGTCCCCCAACCGGACCCGGTCGCCGACGCGAGGGCCGTGGACGGCCAGGTCGGTCCAGGGCCCCCGGCTCACGGCCGCACCTCGTCGGCGCCGTGCAGCCACCGGACGACGGCGGCGACCGCGTCGTCGGCGGCGGTTCCGGGGGTTCCGGCGGTTCCGGACGGGTCCGGCTCGGCGCCGACATCGGCGAAGCCGAAGGCCCGCACCCGGCTCAGCGCCTCGTCACGGGCGCCGGGGGCGTCGAGCGGACCGTCGACGAGGCCGGAGAAGCCGATGACGACCCGGTCGCCGCCGATGGGGACGAGCCGCACGCGCACCTCCTCGCCCGGTGGGAACGGCACGGTCGAGCCCGCGGGGACGTCGAGGCGTCGTCCGTATGCCGCGGCCCGGTCGAAACGCAGCCGCGGGTTGGTCTCGAAGAAGTGGAAGTGGCTCGACACCGACACGGGGACCTCGGCCTCGTTGACGACGGCCACCTCGACGGTGTCCGCCGTTCGGGTGGCCTCGCCGACGTGGATGCCGTCGTCGTCGCGGTAGCGGCCGGGCAGGAGCGCGCCGGGCGCGGCGTCCCCGAGATGCCCGCCGCCCACCGGGTCGGCGATGGTGACCAGGCGCGAGCCGTCGTCGAAGACCGCCTCGACGTGCACCTCGCCGAGGACGTCGGCGACCCCGGGGAGCACGTCCTGCGGACCGAGAACGGCGCGCCCGACGGCGACGGCCTCGGCGTGGGTCCGGCCGTCGCGGGCGGCCTCGGCGACGGCGTCCGCGACGAGCGCGGTGGCCTCTGGGACGTTGAGCAGCAGCCCGCGTGCCCGCCGTGACCGCGCCAGGGACGCCGCGAGGTGGAGCAGTAGGCGGTCCACCTCGGTGGGGGTGAGGTTCACCCCGCAGAGCCTACGAGATCCGGTGAACGGGGAGTCGGGGCGGATGCCGCGGGCGCGGCCACTACCGTCGAACCATGGCTCAGGTGCACAAGAGCGCGGAGCGGCGCCGACGCGACCTCGTCGACGCCGCGATCGCGGTGATGCGGCGCAAGGGGATGGGCGAGGCGACGAGCCGCGACGTGACCCAGGCCGCGGGGGTCAGCGCGGGCCTGCTCCACCACTACTTCGACACCTTCGACGACCTGCTCGCGACCGCCTTCGAAGAGGTCGCGGACGCCGACCTGGACAGGGTGCGGGCGGCGCTCGAGGGCATCGCCGACCCGGTGGAGCGCCTCGACGTGCTCATCGAGGTCTTCGCGCCGACCGACGACGACTGGCAGTACCAGGTGTGGCTCGACGTGTGGAGCGTCTCGGCCCGGCATCCGACCCTCCTGCGCGCCGCGCAGCGGTGCAACGCCGAGTGGCAGCAGCTCATGGCGGACCTGTTCCGTGACGGGGTGGCGACGGGGGCGTTCCGGTGCGCGGACCCGGAGGCGGCGGCGTGGCGCAGCCTCGCCCTGCTCGACGGCATGGCGATCCAGAGCGTGGCACAGCAGACGACGATGCCCCGCCGGCAGCTGCACGCCTGGGCACGCGACGCCACCCGAGCCGAGGCCGGACTGCCGCCCCGACCCGGTGTGCGGAGCGTCACCTCGCAAACTTGAGCAACTGCTCAAGTTTGGTGACACACTGGGGACGTCAACCCAGAACGACGGGTCGTGGCAGGGAGCGCTCCGATCGAGGAGCCCCTCGCCCGCCGGCCAGACCGCGGAAGGTGCGTCCATGAGCCAGCCACTGCAGCACTTCATCGACACCCAGGAGCTCTCGCCCGAGATCCTGCGCCGGCAGCTGGACCTCATCGCGGCGCTCAAGGCCGCCGACGAGCAGCGCGCCTGCCCGCGGATCCTCGAGGGAGCCTCGCTCGGGATGATCTTCGAGGAGGCCTCGACGCGGACCCGGGTGTCCTTCGAGGTCGCCATGACCAAGCTCGGGGGGCACGCCCTCTACCTCAAGCCGGGGGAGATCCACCTGGGTGAGAAGGAGAACATCAAGGACACCGCCAAGGTCCTGTCCCGGATGGTCGACGCGGTGGAGATCCGTGCGTTCAAGCACCACACGGTGGCCGAGTTCGCCCGGCATGCGGAGGTGCCGGTCATCAACGGGCTCACCGACTACAACCACCCGACCCAGGCCGTCTGCGACGTCTTCACCATGACCGAGCACATGCTCCCGGGCAAGGACCTCTCGGACGTCACCGTCGTCTTCGTCGGCGACGCGACCAACGTCTGCACCTCGACCGCCATGATCGTCACGATGCTCGGCGGGACCTTCATCCACGCCCGTCCCGAGCAGTACGGCATCAAGGCCCAGTGGCCGAGCGTCCTCGACGAAATCGCCCGCAACGAGGAGCGGTTCGGCGGGCGCTACCTCGACACCGAGGACGTGGAGGATGCCGTCGCCCGGGCCGACTTCGTGTACACCGACCTGTGGTGGTGGTTCGGCCAGGAGGACGAGATCCCCGACCGGGTCAAGGCCTTCAAGCCGCGCTACCAGGTCAACGCCCAGCTCATGGCCAAGGCCCCACGGCACGCGAAGTTCATGCACTGCCTGCCCGCCTCACGCGGCGTCGAGGCGACCGACGAGGTGATGGACTCGGCGCAGTCGATCATCTACGACCAGAGCGAGAACCGTCTGCACACCGAGAAGGGCCTGCTCGCGTGGTACGTCTACCCGCGGGTCACCCAGGCGACCGAACCGCTGCGCCACTACCACGAGGGCCGCATCGAGGCCCTCCTCGAGCCACTGCGTTGACCACCCGTCCCGACTCACGACAGAAGACCGTGATGACCACCCCGACCACACCGGCACCGACCGGCAGCGCGCCCGCGCGCGGCGCCGGCGCCCTGCGCATGTTCGACATGATCCTCTTCAGCGTCTGCGCGATCCTGCTGCTCAGCCAGGTCACGCTGACCGCCCAGACCGGGCCCTCGGCGATCCTCTGGACGGTCGCCGTCATCGTCCTGTTCTTCGTGCCCTACGGCCTCATCACCGCCGAGCTCGGGTCGACCTACCCGGATGCCGGAGGCATCTACTCGTGGGTCGTGCGGGCCTTCGGCAACAGGTGGGGAACCCGCACCTCGTGGTGGTACTGGGTGAACGTCGCCCTGTGGGTCCCGTCGGTCTACCTCATGTTCGCGGCGGTCCTCAAGGAGATGTTCTTCCCGGGCATGGGCTTCTGGCCCCAGGTCCTCATCGCGGTCGCCCTCATCGTCGTCAACTGGGCCGTCAACCTCGTGGCACTCGACGCCGGCAAGTGGGTGTCCAACGTGGGCGCCCTCCTCACCGTCGGCGTCATCGTCCTGCTCGGGATCGGCGGCGTGAAGATGCTCCTCGGCGGGGCCGGCTCGGCAACGGCATTCAGCTGGTCCACCGACTCGATGATCCCGACGACGTCGACCATGGCCCTGGCGGTCTCGATCGTCATCTACAACTTCCTCGGCTTCGAGCTCATGTCGAGCGCGAGCCAGGAGATGCACAACCCGCGGCGCGACGTGCCCCGGACGGTCCTCGTGGCGGGCCTGCTCATCGGCGTCTTCTACCTCGTGGCCACCTTCGGGATGCTGACGATCCTGCCCGTCGACTCGATCTCGACGACCTCGGGCCTCATGGACGCCCTCCAGAAGGCCTTCGGCACCAACGCCTTCACCGCCCTCGTCGGCGTCGGCATCCTCTATGCGTTCTTCGCGGCGCTCATCCCGTGGACCATCGGAGCCAACCGGGCGGCCGCCGAGGCGGCCCAGCGAGGGGACCTGCCTCCGGTGTTCGCCCACATGAGCCCCACCCGGGGGACCCCCACGGGGGCGGCCCACCTCACGGCGGCCGTCAGCGCCACGCTCACCCTCGTCTACGGCGTCCTGTTCTGGGCGACCGACGGGAGCATCGACGACCTCTTCTGGAGCATCTTCGCCTTCAGCTCCATCGTCTTCCTCCTGCCCTACGTGCTCATGTCGCTGTCCTTCGCGAAGCTGCGGGTGACCGATGCCGCAGCCGTGCGGCCCTACCAGGTGCCCTTCGGGCGCCGTGGGGCGTGGGTCGCCACGGGGCTGTGCCTGGCCCTGCTCGTCCTCGCGGTGCTCTTCTTCATCGTCGACCCGTTCGACCTGTCGAGCTTCGACGCCCAGACCTTCGCCCTCATCGTCGGTGGGCTCGTGGTGACCGTCGCCGTCCAGGAGGTCTTCGTCGCCCGCTCGCCCCGCTGGCGGCGCGCCGTGGCCGCCACCGAGGCGGCGGGCCCGCAGCTCCCCGAGCACCCCGAGCTCGGCGCCGACGTCGAGCTGAGCGGCATCGCCCCCGACGACGCCTCGAGCCTTGCCGCCCTGCCCGCCCCCGAGGACCCCGGCCACGCCACCGCCCACGACGAGACCGCGCCCGCCACCCCCGCCGACACCGCAAGGAGCTAGATCGCCATGTCCGACAGGATGTCCCAGGCCCTCGACAGCACCCCCCTCCGGGACGGGTTCCGTATGCCGGCCGAGTGGGAGCGGCACTCGGGCTGCTACCTCATCTGGCCGGAGCGACCCGACAACTGGCGCTGGGGTGGGAAGCCGGCCCAGGCGGCATTCGCCACGGTCGCCGAGGCCATCGCCCGGACCGAGCCGGTGACGGTCCTCGTCTCCGCGGCGCAGTACACCAACGCGCGGGAACGGCTGCCGCGGCACGTCCGCGTCGTCGAGATGAGCACGGACGACGCCTGGATGCGGGACAGCGGCCCGACGTTCGTCGTCGACGCGGCGGGCGAGCTGCGCGGGGTCTCGTGGGAGTTCAACGCCTGGGGCGGGCTCGACGGCGGCCTCTACTTCCCCTGGCACTCCGACAACCTCGTCGGGCCCAAGGTTCTCGACCTGGAGCGCTGCGAGCGGTACCTGCCGGACTACGTCCTCGAGGGTGGCTCGATCGACGTCGACGGCGAGGGCACCCTGCTCACGACGCAGGAGTGCCTCCTCAACCCCAACCGCAACCCCGACCTGTCGCGGGAGGACATCGAGGAGATCCTGCGCCAGCACCTCGGGGTGAGCACGATCATCTGGCTGCCCCGCGGGGTCTACCTCGACGAGACCGACGGCCACGTCGACAACTTCTGCCGGTTCGTCGCCCCGGGCCACGTCATGCTGACCTGGACCGAGGACCGCTCGGACCCCCAGTGGGAGATCTCGAACGAGGCGCTGCGGGTGCTCACCGAGGCGGTCGACGCGCGGGGCCGCCGGCTCACGGTCACGACGATCCACCAGCCGGGCCCGATCACGATCACGGCCGAGGAGGCCGCCGGCGTGGACCGCATCCCCGGGGTGCAGCCGCGCGTGGAAGGCGAACGGCTGGCCGGCTCCTACGTCAACTCCTACCTCGGCAACGACATCGTCGTCCTGCCCGTCTTCGACGACGTGCACGACGAGGATGCCGTGATGACCTACAAGCAGCTCTTCCCCGACCGCGAGGTCATCACCGTCCCCGGCCGGGAGATCCTCCTCGGTGGCGGCAACGTCCACTGCATCACCCAGCAGGTGCCGATGGCCACCCCCGGTCTCGCGGGCCCGACGTGGGCCGCCGCGGCACCGGTCCGGATGGGGTGACCGGTGCGCGTCGTCGTCGCCCTCGGGGGCAACGCGCTCCAGCGCCGCGGTGAGCCGATGACCGTGGAGAACCAGCGCGCCAACGTCAGGGTCGCCTGCGAGGCGCTCGCCCCCGTGGCCATGGAGCACCAGCTGGTCATCTCGCACGGCAACGGGCCGCAGGTGGGCCTGCTCTCGCTCCAGGCCACGGCCTACGACGCGGCCTCGGCCTACCCCTTCGACGTCCTCGGCGCGCAGACCGAGGGGATGATCGGCTACCTCATCGAGCAGGAGCTCGGCAACCTGCTGCCGTTCGAGAAGGAGCTGGCGACGATCCTCACGATGACCGAGGTCGACGCCGACGACCCGGCCATGGCCGACCCCACGAAGTTCGTGGGGCCCGTCTACACCGAGGAGGAGGCCCACCGGGTGGCCGCCGAGCGCGGCTGGACGGTCAAGCCGGACGGTGAGCACTGGCGGCGGGTCGTGCCCTCGCCGCTGCCGAGGCGGATCTTCGAGATCCGACCGATCCGGCACCTCCTCGACCAGGGGACCGTCGTCATCTGCACGGGCGGGGGCGGCATCCCGACGATGTACCTGCCCGGCCGGCGGCCGACGGGACCGGGCCACTTCAACCCGCGGGCCCTCGTCGGCGTCGAGGCGGTCATCGACAAGGACCGTTCGTCCGCGGTGCTGGCCGAGGGGCTCGAGGCCGACCTGCTCGTCATCGCCACCGACGCCGAGGCGGTCATGCTCGGCTGGGGCACGCCGCAGGCCAGGTCGATCGCGACCGCCTCGCCGGAGGCCCTCGAGGCGCTGGACTTCCCGGCCGGCTCGATGGGCCCCAAGGTCGAGGCGGCCTGCCACTTCGTCAGGTCCGGCGCCGGACGGGTGGCCGCCATCGGCGCGCTCCCCGACCTCACCGCGATCCTCGACGGGACGAAGGGGACGCGGATCAGCGGCGATGCGGTGGGGTTGGTGCTCCGGGACTGACCGGGGAACCGCGGCCCGAGGCCTGGCCCCGGCCTGCCGAGGTATGCCGTCCGCGCAGGGTCGGGGGCAGGTGCGCCGCGGTCCGCGGCATACGTAGTCACTACTGATGTGCCACGGGCGCCCCGCGCCGCACGATGGGGCGAGCCGCCTCCGGCGGCCGCCTTGGGGGGTTGCGCCATCATGCGGCGACGCGTCCCGCCGACGCCACCGACCAGGAGGGGCCATGCGCACGTCAGTCCGGTTGACCGTCCTCGCCGCCGTCGCCGTCGTGGGCCTGTCGGCCTGCTCGTCGGCGTCGAGCGGAGGCTCTGCGACCGCGGCCGGTGGCGGGTCGAGCGCGTCGACGTCCGTGGTGTCCTCGCCGCCGGCCCCGACCTCACCCGCCGCGACGACGACGACCGCGGGCGCCTCGGTCCAGGTGACCACGAACCCGTGTGACGTCCTCACCCGGGCCGAGGCGAGCGCACTGTCCGGGGTGTCGATGCCCGCCGGGGTCAAGCAGCCATGGGGGAGCGGCGGCGCGGTCAAGTGCGGCTACCACTCCGGCAGCACGGAGGCGTTCGCCATCATGGCCCGGGCCGCGACGCCCGCGCAGGCCCAGGCCGCGTGGAACGCCGAGAAGGCAAGCCTGTCGCAGCAGGCCGCTCCCTCCGGGGTGAAGATCTCGGCCAGCGCGCTGTCCGGGATCGGCGACAAGGCCGAGATCTTCGTCGGCAGCGTCACCGTCAACGGGATCAAGAACACGATGATGGCCGTCTTCGTCCTCAAGGGCTCGACCTTCCTCGACCTCGGGGACTTCGCCCTCATGAACGCCAAGCCGGCCACGACGTCGGCCCTCACCGCGCAGGCCGCCACGAGCGCCGGGCGTCTCTGAGCCGCGGCGCAGGAGGACGCGGCTCAGAGACGGTGCTCGCCGGCGTCGACGACCCCGGCCAGGGCCTCACGGCCGGGCACGCCGAGCTTGGCGTAGCAGCGCGACAAGTGGGTGGAGACGGTCCGCGGCGAGATGCCGAGCTGCTGGGCGATCGACCTGTCCGACTGCCCCCGGGCAGCGAGCAGTGCGATCTGGCGCTCGCGCCCGGTGAGCGGCTGGCCGACCTCCCCCAGGTCAAGGAGCCATCGGGGCAGCGGGGTCTGCACGCGCTCGCCGAGTCGGGCGGCCCGGTGCGCGCTGGCCCTCGCGGCCCGGGGGTCCCCCGCGCGGGCGTGCGCCCGTGCCGCTTCGGCGCCGGTGTCCCGGGCCCACGCCAGCGCCCCCAGGTCCTCGAGAACGAGAGCGACGGCGTCGAGGGCGTGCGCGTCGTCGGCGGCCAGCGCTTCGACGTGGGCCACGAGGCACCCCGCGAGGGGGCCGTCGACCGTCGGCAGCCGCTGCAGCGCCGGCAGCACCGCTCGGGCCGCGCCGTAGCGGGCGGCGTCGTGGTAGGCGAGGAGCGCTCCACCCCACTGCTGCTGGTCGGACGCGATGCTCGCCGCCCAGGTGGCGACGTCGGCCGCGTCGCCCAGCGCAAGCCGCGACGCCAGGACCGCCGCCCGAGCCGTCAGCCAGTCGGGTTCGTAGGTCTTCAAGGTGGTGGTCGCCGACCCCTCGGCCAGGGCCTCCTCGGCCAGGTCCGGGTGGCCGGCCTCCGCCTCGGCCCGGGCCAGCACCCCCCAGACGTGGCGTCGGGCGAACTCGTCGAAGCGGCTCATCGAGGTGACGCAGCGCCGTAGCCGGTGAGCGGCGGACTCCGCTTGGCCGCGGTAGAGGTCGACCCGGCCGAGCAGGTAGTCGCTGCGCGACAGGGCCATCCGGTCATCGGCGGCCACCGCCCGTCGCCGCAGCTCCTCGGCTCGGCGTTCGGCCCCGCCGTGGTCGCCCCGGTCGAGGAGGGCGCACACGGCGATGAGGACGACCGAGGCCTCGGCATACGGCACCGCGGGTGCGGCGGCCCGCAGGACCTGCGCCAGCTCGTCGGCGTATGCCGCGGCCCGGTCCAGGTGGCCCAGCCAGTACTCGGCGCCGACCACGCCGATCGCGGCGAGCGCGCGGGTGGGCGCCGCGAGGCCGGTGTCGGCGACGATGTCGCGTCCCGCCGCGAGCGCCTCCTCGTGGCGCGCGTCGAACGCGAGGAGCGAGGACTGCAGGGCCCGCAGGTCCGCCGAGGCACTCGGGTCGCCGGCCAGGACCCGCTCGACGAGCTCCACCCCGTGGGCGGTGTCGCCGACGGCGAGCCCCTCAACCATGGCGGCGCAGTAGGCGAGGGCCTCACGGTCGCTGCTGCTGAGCGACGCCGGTGGCAGCCGCTCGGCCAGGGCCGCGGCCTCCTCGCCGCGACCGGAGTGCACGAGGACCTGGGCGAGCAGCACCGTCGCCTCGACCCCGCCCCCGGCGTCGACGGCGTGCCGGGCCAGCCGCTCGGCGACGTCGAGGCTCGTCCCCCGGGCGATCCGCGCGGCGGTGAGGAGGCGCTGCGGGTCCTGGGGCTGGCCGTCCTCGAGGCGCCAGAGCGCGGCGCGGACGAGGTCGCCGGGCCGTGGGTCCGGGGACGCCTCGAACCGCAGGGCCAGGTCGAGCCGGTAGCGGCGCAGCCGGACGAACGGCATCGTGGCGCGCAGGATCTCGCCGTAGAGCGGGTGCGCCGTCGCGACCTCCGCCCCGGAGGGTCCCGGCCGGGTGAGCACGAGCTGGTCCGACTCGAGGGCGTCCAGGACGTCCGCCGCGACGAGCTCGAGGACGGGGGCCAGCAGGACCGGCTCGGTCGCGGCCACGAGCTCCAGGGCCGTCCGTTTCGACCCGGCCACGCCGTCGAGCCGACGTCCGACGAGCTCGCGGGCGCCGGTACCGACGGGCGGCGGTTCGACGAGGCGCCAGCCGCGGCGCTGCACGAGCGCCCCGGACCCCAGTGCGGCGACGGCGAGCTCGCGAAGCACGAGCGGGTTGCCCTGCGACCGGCGGGCGAAGGTGAGCACGGCCCGGCTGTCGACCGGCCCGCCGAGGCCCGCCTCGAGGAACGCGTCCACCTCGTCGAGGTCGAGCCCGGGGAGGTCGATCCGGTCGACGTGGCCGGCGCGCCACAGCCGGTCGCCGCCGTCCGGCAGCGGAAGGCTCTGGGCGCCGGCGAGGACGACCGCGCGGTGACGGGCAGCAAGCTCGAGGACCACGGCCGCGGAGTGCTCGTCGACGAGATGGAGGTCGTCGACGACGAGGAGCGGGCGGCCCTCCGGCGTGAGCCCCATCGCGGCCGCCATCCGTCCGGCGACCTCGGACGGGGCGAGGGGCCGCTCGGAACGCCCGTCGCCGCGCAGGGCCGACGGCAGCGCGGCATACGGCGTGGTGGTGGACAGGGCGTGACCGGTGACCTCGAGGGGGTCGGGCGGCCCCTGGGCGAGGCGGTCGGCGACCGCGCGGAGGAAGGCCGTCTTGCCGATCCCGCTCTCGCCGACGACGAGGACCCCGCGGCCCTGGGCGGCCCCCGCCAGGGCGCGGTCGAGCTCGGCGTGTCGGCCGACGAAGGGCCAGCTGCTCCCCACGGGCGGCACAGTAGTCGGCACGCCTGGGGCCGGCCTCGCCCTCCCACCCCGCTCGCCCCACCTGCCCCAGCTTTCCCGCCGGATCAGGGAACGTGGCGGTTCGCCCTGGACATGGTCCCGGGCGAAGGCACACCGTCGGCGGTGGGGCCGGGCCGTCTCAGTCGGGGAGGTCGGCCTCGTCCATCGAGGCGACGAGCGCCTGGGCCTGGTCGAGCCAGGTCGCGCAGTGAGCGGCCAGCACCTCACCGCGCCGCCAGAGCGTCATGCTCTCCTCGAGCCCCACCTGCCCGCTCTCGAGGCGGTCGACGATGCTCGTCAGCTCGTCGCGGGCCTGCTCGTACGGCAGCGCTGCGACGTCGGCGTTGGGGTCCGGTGTGGCCCCCTCGGCCCCCTCGACCCGCGAGGCGGTGGGCTCGGTGCGCTTGGCCATGCGCGACAGCCTAGGGGCCGAGACGCTCCCCGGCCGTCAGGCGGGGTCGGCGCAGCCCGCTCACGGCTCCCGCCGCACGCCGAAGCCGCCGCCGGCGACCCGCACGTCGAGCCGCTCGGCGGGGGCCACCTCGGCCGGATCGCGGACCGCCCGGCCGTCGGCCCGCGTGACGATCGCGTACCCCCGGTCCAGCGTCGCCTGGGGGGAGAGGGAGCGCACCCGTGCCCCCAGGTGACCGACCTCGGCGACGTCATGGTCGAGCCGCGCCCGGAGGCGACGGCGGCCGCGGTCCCGCAGCGCGTCGACGGTGCCGCGCTGCAGCCGGACGAAGCCACCCGGGTCGGCCATGACCGGCCGGGACGTGAGGGCCGTCAGCCGCCGTCGCTCGCCGTCGACGCGGCGGGTGAGGGCGCGGCATACCCGGCCCCAGGCGGCCTGGACGAGGCGGCGCTCCACGGCGGCGTCGGGCACCACGGCCTTGGCTGCATCGGTCGGGGTCGACGCGCGATGGTCGGCGACGAAGTCGAGCAGCGGAGTGTCGACGTCGTGCCCGATCGCGCTGACGACCGGGGTCCGGGCCGCGGCCACCGCCCGCACGAGCGTCTCGTTGGAGAAGGGCAGGAGGTCCTCGACGCTCCCACCGCCGCGGGCGATGACGATGACGTCGACGTCGTCGAGGCCGTCGAGCTCGCCGAGGGCGGCCGTGACCTCGAGGACCGCGTTCGCGCCCTGGACCGCCACCTCCCGGACCTCGAAGCGGACCGCCGGCCACCTCCGCCGGGCGTTCTCGACGACATCGCGCTCGGCGGCGCTCGCGCGCCCGCAGATCAGCCCGACCCGGCGGGGCAGGAACGGCAGGGGCCGCTTGCGCTCCGCGTCGAAGAGGCCCTGCGCCGCCAGGTTCGCCTTGAGGTACTCGAGCCGGGCCAGCAGCTCGCCGACCCCGACGGGGCGGATCTGCCGGGCGTCGAGCAGGAGGGTGCCGCGCTGGGTCCAGAAGGCCGGCTTGGCCTGCACGACGACCCGTGCGCCCTCGGTGAGCGGTGTCGGCATCGCGTCGAGGGCGTTGACCCCGATCGCCACCGACAGCGAGAGGTCGACGTCGGCGTCGCGCAGGGTCAGGTATGCCGTGCGCACGCCAGGTCGCCGCCGGAGCTCGACGACCTGCCCCTCGACCCAGAGCACCGACATCTTCTCGACGTAGTCGGCGATCTTCATGCTGAGCAGCCGCACCGGCCACGGACGCTCGGCCGTCGTGTCCGCGGCTCGTTCGGGCAGCGCGTCGGGCTGGCTGGGCGACGTGCTCACGCCCGCACTCTACGAGGCTGCGGCGTCACTCCGCCGAGGGCAGCGGGTCGGTGAGGTAGTGCTGGAAGACCGGCGCCAGCGCCGCGACGAGGGTCTCGCGGTCGGCCGCGGCGAGCTCGGGGATGCCGACGACGTGCCGGGCGAAGGTCAGCCCGGCGATCTGGCTGCCCATGAGGCTGGCCCGCAGCTGGGGCCGGTCCCCGCCGAGCCGCTGGGTCAGGGGCTCGAGGATCCGGGTGATCAGCAGGTCGCGGATCATCTCGGCGGCGGAGTCCTCGGAGGCCGCGGCCCGCAGCATCCCGGTCAGCGTCGCGACGGCCACCGGCTCGGCCAGGGTCGCGACGACGAATGCCGCGACCCGCCGCCCGACCCCGTCGACGTCGCCGGCGAGGAAGAGGTCCGCCGTCGCCCCCGGGTCGAAGGGGAGCTCGAGGACGGCCGCGAAGAGCTGCTGCTTGGAGCCGAAGTAGTGCGAGACGAGGCGGGTGTCCACGCCGGCCTCGGCCGCGACGGAGCGCAGGGTGGTCCCGGGGTAGCCGAGCTCGGCGAACTGGCGGCGGGCGGCGGCCGCGATCGCCTCGCGGGTGCCGCTGCCGGCCGGGCGGCGGCCACGGTGTGCGGACATGACTCTCCTCGGTTGACATTTCGTCGATCGTAGAATAACAATTTCGCCATGCGTGGAATAAGCAGCCCCGAACGACCGGTCGGCAACGTCGGCGGGCTCAGCCACCGGCGCACCCGGGCCGTGCTCGTCGTCGTCGCCGTGGCGCTCATGACCGTCGTGTCGGCGGTGAGTGGCCTCAACGTCGCCCTGCCCGACCTGGCCCGGTCCACCGGTGCCACCCAGACCCAGCTCACCTGGGTCGTCGACGCCTACACCGTCGTGTTCGCCGGGCTGCTCTTCGTCGCCGGGGCCCTCGGCGACCGGTTCGGCCGCAAGCGGCTGCTCGCGGCGGGCCTCGTCGTCTTCGGCCTGGCCGCCGCGTGGGGGCTGGTCACCGACGACCCCGGCCAGCTCATCGCCCTCCGCGCCCTGATGGGCGTCGGGGCCGCCGCGATCATGCCGACGACCCTCTCGGTCATCACGACCTCCTTCCCCGAGGCCGAGCGCCCCCGGGCCGTCGGCATCTGGGTGGGCGTCGTCGGGGGCGGCGCCGTCCTCGGCCTCGTCGTCACGGCGACGCTCCTGCAGTGGTTCCCGTGGAACAGCTTCTTCGGCCTCAACGTCGCCCTGGCCGCGCTCGGCCTCGTCGGGACCCTCGCCGTCGTGCCGGACTCCACCGACGAGCACCCGCCCGCCCTCGACGTCATCGGCGCGGTCCTCTCGCTCATCGGGGTCTCCGGCCTCGTGGCGGGGGTGATCGAGGGGCCGGAGCGGGGCTGGACCGATGCCGTCACGGTCGGCGCCCTCGCCGCCGGCGCGGTCGGGCTCGCGGCATTCGTCCGGTGGGAGCTGCGGGTCGAGCAGCCGCTGCTCGACGTCCGGCTGTTCCGGGTCCGGGGGTTCAGCTCGGGCACGCTCGCCGTGGCCGCCCAGTTCTTCGCCTCGTTCGGTCTCTTCTTCACCCTCCTGCAGTACCTCCAGTTCGTCATCGGCTACTCCCCGCTCCGGGCCACGCTGTGCCTGCTGCCCCTGCCGTTCTTCGTCCTGCCGCTGGCGAGGACCGCTCCTCGGATCGCCCAGCGGGTCGGCTTCCGCCGGGTCACCCCGCTCGGCCTGGCCATGTCGACGGCCGGTCTCCTCGTCATCGCCACCGTCGGGACCGACCTGGTCTACTGGCGGCTGGCGGTCGGCCTGGCCCTCTTCGGGGCCGGGATGGGGCTGGCGGGGACCCCTGCCACGACGCAGATCACCGCCTCCCTGCCGCCGTCGAAGCAGGGCGTCGCCTCGGCAGTGAACGACGTCTCGCGGGAGATCGGCAGCGCGCTCGGCATCGCCATCCTCGGCAGTGCGCTCAACCAGACCTACCGCGACGGCGTCGCCTCCGCCGTCGCCGGGCTCCCCGCCCAGGTCCGCGAGCTCGTGACGAGCTCGATAGCGGTCACGACGAGCCCGCAGGTCGCCCGGTTCGGGGAGACCGGACGCCGCGTCGTCGAGGCGGCGCAGCGGGCCTTCGTCGACGGGATCGGCAGCGCGCTGCTCATCGCCGCCGCGGTCGTCGCCGTGGCCACGGTCGTGACGTGGCTGCTGGCGCCCTCGCCGGTGCCGGTCGAGGGCACGGGCGAGGCGGCCTCGAGTCCCGCCGCCGACACCGAGGCGAATGCCGCGGCGGGCGCCGGCCCGGCACTCGGCTGAGCGGGGGACCCCGACCGTCGACCTACGATGGGGGCATGCCCGAACCGACCAAACGTGTGCTCCTCGCTGCCCCGCGCGGCTACTGCGCCGGCGTCGACCGCGCCGTCGTCACGGTCGAGAAGGCCCTCGAGCTCTATGGACCGCCCGTCTACGTCCGCAAGCAGATCGTCCACAACCGGCACGTCGTCTCGACGCTCGAGCGCCGTGGCGCCGTCTTCGTCGATGAGACCGATGCGGTGCCCGAGGGTGCCACGGTCATCTTCTCCGCCCACGGCGTCGCCCCCGTCGTCCACGAGGAGGCGCGTGCCCTGTCGCTGCGAACCATCGACGCGACCTGTCCCCTGGTGACGAAGGTGCACCGGGAGGCGGTCCGGTTCGCCGACGAGGACTACGACATCCTGCTCATCGGTCACGAGGGACACGAGGAGGTCGTCGGCACCGCCGGCGAGGCGCCCGAGCGGATCACCCTCGTCGACGGGCCCGACGACGTCGCGCGCATCACCGTCCGCGACCCGGACAAGGTCGTCTGGCTCTCGCAGACGACGCTCTCGGTCGACGAGACGATGGCGACCGTCCGGGCCCTGCGCGAGCGGTTCCCCCGCCTCGCCGACCCACCCAGCGACGACATCTGCTACGCCACCCAGAACCGTCAGCAGGCGGTCAAGGAGATGGCCCCCGAGACCGACCTGATGATCGTCGTGGGCTCGCGCAACTCCTCGAACTCGGTCCGCCTCGTCGAGGTCGCCCTCGAGCACGGGGCCCGCGCGGGCCACCTCATCGACTACGCCGACGAGATCGACGAGACCTGGCTCGAGGGCGTGACGACCGTCGGGGTCACCTCGGGTGCCTCGGTGCCCGAGATCCTCGTCCGCGAGGTCCTCGACGCCCTGGCCGCCAAGGGGTATGCCGACGTGTCGCCGGTCGTCGCCGCCGAGGAGTCGCTCATGTTCGCCCTGCCGATCGAGATCCGACGCGACCTCAAGGCGGCCGGGTTGTCGGACCAGATGCGCCACGACGGCGGGTTCGAGGAGCCCGGCTCCCTGCACTGACCCCGGCCGGTCGCCGGTCGCCCGGCCCGGCTCGCCCGGGCCGGCTCAGACCGCGTCGGCAGCCCCGGCCGCAGGCGCGCTCCGGGACGTCGGCTCCCAGGTGGTGTCGAGGTCCAGCTCGGGTCGGGCCTCCTCGGCCGCCACGGTCTCGATGAGCTCGAGCGCGGTGAGGATCCGCGGCCCCTCCTCCAGGAGGGGTGGACCGGTCAGCTCGTCGGTCACCAGCCCCAGGTCGCTCATCCGGCGGGCGGTGACGAGCACCCGGCTCTCGAGGGCGCCGACGAGCTGGTTGTAGCTCTCCAGCGTTGCGGCGAGCGACCGGCCCATCCGGGCCGCATGGCCGCCGAGGGTGCCGAGCCGGTGGTAGAGCTCGCGGCCGAGGGCCATCAGCTCGCGGGCGCTCTCGGTCAGCGCATCCTGCTGCCACGTGAAGGCCACGGTGCGCACCAGGGCCATCAGGGCGGCAGGTCCCACGAGGGCCACCCGTCGGCGCAGGGCCTCCTCGTGCAGGCCGGGATCGGCGGCCAGGGCTGCCGCGAGCATCGCGTCGGTCGGGACGAAGCAGACGACCATCTCGGGGGTCGTGACGAACGCCGTCCAGTACTCCTTGGCCGCCAGCGCCCGCACGTGCCCGCGCAGCAGGGCGGCATGCTCGGCGTGCAGCCGGCTGCGCTCGGCCTCGTCGAGGTCCTCGGCCTGAGCGGCGAGGAATGCCGTCATCGGGGCCTTGGCGTCGATGACGAGCACCTTGGCCCCCGGCAGCCGGACGACGACGTCGGGGCGCACCCCCCGGCCGTGGTGGCTCACCGCGGCGACCTGCTCCTCGAAGTCACAGCGGGCCAGCATTCCCGCGCTCTCGAGCACCCTGCGCAGCTGGACCTCGCCCCACGCCCCGCGCACGCTGGAGGAGCGCAGCGACCCGGCGAGCGAGCGGGTCTGGGAGCCGAGCTCGCGGGTCTCGGTCTCGACCCGGGCGAGCACGGTGCGCAGCGACCCGAACTGCTCGACCCGGTCGCGCTCCAGCGTGCCCACCTGGCGCTCGACGCGGGTCAGCGCGTCGGTCAGCGGGGCGAGCAGCGACGCCGTCTCGAGGTCCTCGGCGAGGGAGGCCTCGAGGTCGACGACCCGCTCGTGCAGCAGGTCGCGCTCGGTCGTCACGGCGGCGGCGCGTGCGGCATACACGAGGCGGGCGAGAAGGGCGGCGGAGGTGGCGCCGACGACGAGGCCGAGCAGGGCGGCGACCCAGGGGTTCATGGCGACCACCGTCCCAGGCGGCACCGACAGCGCCCGGCGGCACCGACAGCGCCCGGCGGCACCGACAGCGCCCGGCGGTACCGACAGCGCCCGGCGAGTAGCCTCGCCCCCATGTCGGAGCCGAGCCAGGAGAAGGCCGCGGACGCCCCGCCGGCGGCGTTGCGCCGACCCGACCTGTCGACCGAGGACGGGCGGATCGAGGCGACCCGCTGGCTCAACGGCCGCCTGCCCAAGACCCGGGTCATCGCGCAGGGGCTGTTGCGCAACGAGGCGGGCGAGCTGCTGCTCTGCCGGCTGACGTACAAGACCGAGTGGGACCTGCCCGGTGGGGTCGTCGACCCTCACGAGTCGCCCGCCGCCTGCGTCGTCCGCGAGGTCGAGGAGGAGCTCGGCGTGCCCGTCACGGTGCGGCGGCTGCTCGCCGTCAACTGGCTGCCCCCATGGCGGGGCTGGGACGACGCGATGCTCGTGCTCTTCGACCTCGGTGTCGCCCCGGCCGAGCTCCTCGACCGGGTCACCCTGCTCGAGCGCGAGATCAGGTCCGCGCACTGGGCGTCCCTGTCCGAGGCCGTCGAGCGGGTGGCGCCCTACACCGCGCGGATGCTGCGCTCGGTCGAGGGCCTGGAGCACCCGGCATACCTCGAGGACGGCCGGCTCCCACCCCACGGCTGACCCACTCCGACCCTCGGCCACTTTCCCGCCGGCACGGGGAACCTGCCACATCACCCCGGAACATCTCCGGGGTGAACCGCCACCTTCCGGGGTGATCCTCACGCCTCACCGATTTCCTCCCCCCACGGGCGATGCGGCACGATGAGACGTTGCGTCGAGCGGCAGGCGGTCTGCGGCCCCGCGGCACCTCGGCAAGGAGAAGGAACCCCCATGGCGCTCACGATCGGCATCGCAGGCCTGCCCAACGTCGGCAAGTCGACGATGTTCAACGCGCTGACCAAGAACAACGTCCTGGCGGCGAACTACCCCTTCGCGACGATCGAGCCCAACGTCGGGGTCGTCCCGCTGCCGGACCCGCGCCTCGACGTGCTCGCCGAGCTGTTCGCGTCGGCACGGACCGTCCCGGCGACGGTGTCCTTCGTCGACATCGCCGGCATCGTCCGAGGGGCCTCCGAGGGTGAGGGCCTGGGCAACAAGTTCCTCGCCAACATCCGCGAGGCCGACGCGATCTGCCAGGTCGTGCGCGCCTTCCACGACGACGACGTCGCCCACGTCGACGGCGTCGTCGACCCGCGCTCGGACATCGAGACGATCGAGACCGAGCTCATCCTCGCCGACCTGCAGACGCTCGAGAAGGCCGTGCCCCGCCTCGACAAGGAGGTCAAGGGCAAGAAGACCGACAAGGCCGTCCTCGACTCCGCACTGGCGGCCCAGCGCCTGCTCGAGGAGGGCCGGACGGTGTATGCCGCGGGCGCGGCCGCCGGGGTCGACCCCGAGATCGCGCGGGGCCTGGGGCTGCTGACGACCAAGCCGTTCATCTATGTCTTCAACGTCGACGAGGAGCAGCTCACCGACGCCACGCTCCAGGAGCAGCTGCGGGCGCTCGTCGCCCCGGCCGACGCGATCTTCCTCAACGCCAAGCTCGAGGCCGACCTCGCCGAGCTCGACGAGGCCGAGGCCCGTGAGCTCCTCGAGTCCGTCGGGGTCACCGAGCCGGGCCTGGACCAGCTCGCCCGGGTCGGCTTCCACACCCTCGGTCTGCAGACCTACCTCACCGCCGGCCCGAAGGAGTCGCGGGCCTGGACGATCCACCAGGGCTGGACCGCTCCGCAGGCCGCCGGCGTCATCCACACCGACTTCCAGCGCGGCTTCATCAAGGCCGAGATCGTGTCGTATGCCGATCTCGTCGACGCCGGCTCGATGGCCGCGGCCCGGGCCGCCGGGAAGGTCCGCATGGAGGGCAAGGACTACGTCATGGCCGACGGGGACGTCGTCGAGTTCCGCTTCAACGTCTGAACGGGCGCCCCTGGAGCGAGGCCCCGGGTGGCGAGGCCTCCGAGGCGGCGACCCACCTCCCTGGCCCGGCCGCCGTCCCGGCCCCGCGAAGCGTGAACTTCCCCGCCAGCCCCATTCGCCTCAGTCGTTGACTGTCGTCCCAACCCGGGTCTGTTCTTCCCCTCGCGATGGTCATGCGTGGGTAAACTCGCCACGCGCGGAGCCCATCGGAGCCCGCGGCTGGATCCAACTGGGGGGTTTCGGGCATGCCAGTGCCGTCGTTCTCACGTCGTCCTCGTCCGGGCGCCCGACGGCGCCTGGCCGTCGGTGCCACGGCATTCGTCGTCGGCCTGGGCACCTCGCTCGCCGCGGCGGGGGCCGCGTCCGGTGACGTCCCCGGCCTCACGGCCGTTCCGGCGATCCACACCCCGGTCAACCCGCTTGTCACGCCGTCCCCGGTCCCGACCCGCGCCCACCTCAAGGGCGGCGTCACGGGCATGGCCGACACACCGGACACCTCGTGGTGGGGGACCAACGGCCGGGTCATGGACATCGCCGTCGTCGGCGACCGTGCCTACCTCGGTGGCTCCTTCGACTACGTCGGCCCCACCACGGGCTACGGCGCCATCACCGACCCGTCCTCGGGAGCCCTCATCCCGGGTATGCCGGTCATCAACGGCGTCGTCCGGGCCGCGGTCCCCGACGGCACCGGAGGCTGGTACGTCGGCGGGGACTTCCAGAAGGTCGGCACGACCTTCCAGCCCGGGCTGGTCCACCTCCTCGCCAACGGGACGATCGCGAGCTGGAAGCCGATCCCCAAGGGCCAGGTCTACTCGCTCGCCCTCGACGGGACGACGCTCTATGTCGGCGGGCTGTTCACCCAGATCGCCGGGACCACCGTGACCAACCTCGCGGCGATCGACACGACCACGGGGCTGGTCGTCCCCGGCTGGACGTCGCCGGCCGTCAACGCCGTGGTGAGGGCGATCGCCGTCTCCGGCGGCCGCGTCTTCGTCGGTGGCTCCTTCACGACGGTGGGCACGGCGGCCCGCCGCGGTCTCGTGGCGCTGAGCGCGAGCACCGGGGCGGTCGACGCGACCTTCACCGGCTCCGTCGTGGGCAGCGTCAACACCCTCGGCGTCGACCCCGGTGCGACGCAGCTCTTCGCCGGCGGCAGCTTCAGCGGCGTGACGATGGGTACGACGACGACGGCCCGGGGGAGCCTGGCGGCGTTCGCCGTCTCCGGCAACACCCTGGAGCCGTTCGCACCGGCGGCCAACGGCGCGGTCAACGCCCTGGCGTTCGACGGGGCCGGCTCGCTCTACGTCGGCGGCGCCTTCACCACGGTCGGTGGCCAGGCCCGGCCCTACCTCGCCCAGCTCACCACCGCGGGGGTCGTCTCCGCCTTCGCCGGGGGAGTCGCCGGCTGCCACGGCACCCACGGCACGAACTACCAGTACACCTTCTACCCCTGCACCCCGACGGTCGACGCCCTGGGCGTCGCCAACGGCACCTTGTATGCGACGGGTCTGTTCAGCTCGGCCGGTGGGCAGGTCCGCCACAACGCGGCCGCCTACACGCTGAGCACGGGGGCGCTCACGACGTGGGACCCGCGTCCCAGCAACGAGGGCCGCGCCGTCAGCGGCACCGGCAGCGCCGTCTTCCTCGGCGGGGACCTCACCAGCGTCGGCGGCCTGCTGCGCACCGGCCTGGCGGCGATCGACACGACGACGGGAGCGGCCGACCCCGCCTTCACGGCCAACACCAACGGCGCGGTCGACGTCCTCAAGCCGGCACTGACCAACACCACCCTCATGGTCGGGGGCGACTTCACGACGGTCCAGGGACAGACCAGGCAGCGGGTCGCAGCGATCTCCCTGCCCGCCGGCACCCTCGTGAGCACCTTCCACCCCACCGTCAACGACACGGTCATCGACATGGCCGTCTACGGCTCGGCCGTCTACCTCGGCGGCAAGTTCACGACGGTCAACGGCGTGAGCCGCAGCCACACCGCCAAGATCACCCCGGTGATGGGGTCGCTCTACTCCTGGGCGGCGCAGACCTCGGGGCCGCAGGGCACCCTGCGCGCCGGCGGGATGGTCCAGGGCATCGCCGTCTCGCCGGACGGCACGAAGGTCTATGTCGCCGGACCGTTCACCACCCTCAACGGGCACAAGATCGCGGGCGGCATCGCCGTCGTCGCGGGGAGCAACGCTGCCCTGACCACGCACCAGCTCGGCGGCGTGACCGGCTGCTCGGGCGCGGGACCGTGGATCAACCGCCTCTACCTCAGCCCCGACGGCAAGCGCCTCTACGGCGGCGGGGTGTGCCCGGACAAGATCTATGAGTGGGATGCCGTCAACCTCAACGCCCTGCGCACCAACGGCCTGTTCTGGGTCAACCAGTGCAATGCCGGCATGCAGGGGCGCATCGAGGTCAACGGCCACTTCTACTACGGCAGCCACGGTGGCGACACCGGCGCGGGTGGCTGGTGCTACCAGTACCCGGGCGGCGGCAAGGTCTCGCAGCAGCGGTTCTTCGTGTTCCGAGCCTCCGACGGCGTCCTCGACTACTACGCCCCGGAGTTCACGACGGCGATGGGGATCTGGTCCTTCGCGGTGGTGCCCGGTAAGGGTCTCCTCGTCGGCGGCGACTTCGACGCGGCCGGCACGACGCAGATCGTCGCCCGCGGGCTCGCGTTCTTCCCCGGGACCCCGTAGCCCCGGCGCTGTTAGCCTGCGCCAATGGCCAAGCAACCGGTCTCGCTGCGCCCGATCCGGGCGGTCGATCTGCCCTTCGACGTCGCCGACCCGGGGTACGAGGACTTCGGCCCCCGGCCGCCCCTCACGGCACCGCTGTCCTGTCGGCTCGACGACGACGGCGGGATGGGCGTGTTCGTCGACGACCGGATCGTCGGCACGGTGAGCTGGCACTGGACCCAGTGGGGCCCGAATGCCGCCTCACGCACGCCGATGATCGGCATCTCGCTCGTCCCCGCGGAGCGCCATCACGGCCACGGGACGGTCGCCCAGCGGCTCCTCGTGGACCTGCTGTTCCGGCATACCCCCGTCAACCGCGTCGAGGCGCACACCGACGTCGACAACGTCGCCGAGCAGCGGGCCCTCGAGAAGGTCGGCTTCACGCGCGAGGGCACGGTACGTGGTGCCCAGTGGCGGGACGGGGCCTTCCACGACGGCTTCCTCTACGGCGTCCTCCGGTCCGAGTGGTCCCGCCTGGCCCCCCTCTGACCGGGGGGTGCTCACAGGGCCGGGGGTTGTCCGTGCACCTCGGTGTAGTGCGCGATGGCGTCGTCGAGGAAGCTCACGCCGCAGGTGAGCACGACGCTGGAGTATGCCGCGCAGTCGCCGGTCTTGACGTAGGCATAGGCCGAGGTGGCCAGGTCGGCCATGAGCTCGGCGTGCGGCCGGTCGCCGACCGGCTCGGACCCGAGCAGCCCCACCACCGCGGCATACGTCTGCGGCGACCACACCGCGAACTCCGCCGCGACCTCCGCGGCCTCGACCACGAGGTCCTCGCGGACGGCGGCGAGAACCTGGGTCATGGTGGGGACCCCGCAGGTCAGGCCGAGGTCGACCCGGCGGGCGCCGGCCGGGATGCGCAGGCCCGCGTCGGCGAGCACGATCCGGTCGCCGTGCCCGGCTCGGGCGAGGAGCTCGACGAGCTCGGGGTGGATGGTGCCTGAGGGTCGCATGGGTCCTCCCGACCGGGCCGAAGGGCTTCTGAGAATTTGTGTCGGCCTTGAACGTTTGTCCACCGTGGACGATACTGGGCCGCAGTGGCCGATCACAATCCTCGCCGTGAGCAGATCCTCCGCGCTGCCTGGCTCTACTACGAACGCGGGTTCAACCAGCATTCCGTCGCGGAGCGGCTGGGGGTCTCCCGCTCGACCGTGAGCCGGCTCCTGGCCGACGCCGAGCGGACCGGGATCGTGCGCGTCACGGTCACCGAGCCGCTCCCGGAGACGGCCCGCCTCTCCGAGCGCCTCATCGACCGGTTCGGGCTCGTCGACGCCACCGTCGAGCTCACCCTCGACGGCGACTCGCCGAGGGCCGCGGCCGCCACCGCGATGGCACGGCGCATCGAGCGGATGGTCACCGGCGGGCCGGTGACCCTCGCCACCGGGTGGGGCCGGACGCTGGGGGACGCGGCCCAGCGCACCCGCAGGGTGCGCACCTCCGGCGTGACGATCGTCGACGCCTTCGGACACACGACGACCAACGCCATCGCCAACTCCGTCGAGGTGTCCAACACCCTCGGGGGCAAGTTCGGCGCCAGGGTCATGCACATCCCGTCGCCGGGGTTCGCCGCGACCGCCGAGATCGCGGCGAACTTCTACGACTCCGAGCCGGTCAGCACGACGCTGGCGGTGGCCCGGGGCGCCGACGCCCTCATCGTGGCCCTCGGCATCGTCGGACCGGGGTCCCTCCTCGCGACGGCGGGCTACGTCGACAACCGGGCGATGAAGCGGCTCATCGCCGACGGCGCGATCGGGGAGGTGTTCGGCCGCTACTTCGACCTGTCGGGGGAGCCGGTGGACACCGACGCCCTGCACCCGGTCTCGCTGACCCTGGAGGACCTGCGGGCGAGCAAGCGGGTCATCGCCGCAGCGGGTGGCGCCGACAAGGTCGGGGCGGTCCGTGGCGCCCTCGCCGCCGGGCTGATCGACGAGCTCGCCACCGACGACACCCTCGCCCGGGCCCTGCTGGCCTGACCGTCGGTCCGCCACCGACGCGGACCCGGGTCAGGCCCCGATCGCGCTGCGGAACGCCGCCGCCGTGGCCCGCAGGCTCTCGCCCCGGTGGAGGTCGCCGCCGATGAGCAGGGCGACGTCGGGGCCGTAGAAGTCGAGGATCTCGGGGACGCGGTCGAGCGTCATCCCGCCGCCGGGAGTGGGGAACGCGGGCGCCGTGGCCGGGAGGGGTGCGGTGAGTGCCGTGGCGATCTCGCGGCATTCGTCCCGGCTGAAGCTGAACCGTCCACCGTAGGAGGGGAAGATCGACAGGTCCGCGCCGGCCACCCTCATGAGGGTGCCGTAGACGACGCCGTGGGCGATCCCGCTCGTCGGGGAGGCGGTGAACGACCCCAGGAGGGCCGGATGGCCCATGAGGGGCAGGTCGACGCTCCGGGCGAGGTGGCGCAGGTGGTCCAGGCCGGTCAGGCCCGGTAGGACGAGCAGTCCGCCCACCCCGGCCGAGACGGCCACGTCGAGCCGGCGCTCGAGCTCGTCGAAGGGGGCGTTGAGGCTGGGCAGGTAGAGCACCCGCCGGCCGGTGTCCTCGCTCGCCCGTCGGACCGCCTCGCTGCAGGCGAGGACCCGCTCCCGGTATGCCGCGAACTCCTGGTTGGCGAGGCTGTGGTCGTCCTTGACGAGGTCGAGGCCACCCACGGCGAGCTCGTAGGCCTGTGCCGCAAGGCGTTCGGGCGACAGGCCCATGGGCTTCAAAGCGGTTGCGAGGAGCGGCCGGTCGGTGGCGTCGAGCAGGCGGCGCAGCCCGGACACGCCGAACCGGGGCCCCGGGAGGTGGTCGAGGAGGGCCTCGGGCAGGGCGACGTCGACGAGCCGGACACCGGGCTGGATCGAGCTGTTGCCCCACAGGACGTTGAGCAGCTGGGGCAGCTCCCAGCCCGTCGTCTCGACGGCATAGCTGACGACGGCCCGCACCACGTCGGGGCCGATCTCGTCCAGCGACTCGACCCGCCCGACGACCTCGCGCTGGATGTCGTCGTCCGGGACCAGGTCGGCGGGGAACTCGATGGTCTGCTCGACACGGAGGGCGTCGGCGCGCCGCCGCGCCTCCGCGGGGTCGCCGTGGAAGTCGTAGGTCGCCCTGATCCGCAGTCCGGACAGGGTGAGCGTCGTGGGGTCGATCATCGGCCGCTACAACGCCTCGGCCTTGGCCAGGCTGTGGACGGCCTCGACCCGCGCGGTCTCGAGGGCGGTGTCGCTGATGCCCGTGGGACGACCGAGCAGGTCCTCGATACCGCGGACGAGCGCCGCGGCGTCGAGACCGTAGTGGGCCATGAGGTAGCCACGGCTGGCCCCGTGCGCATAGGTGTCACGCAGCCCGAGCCGGACCAGCCGGGTGCCGACACCGTGCTCGGCCATCACCTCCGCGACGGCGGAGCCCAGCCCACCGACGACCGAGTGGTTCTCGAGCGTGACGACCCCGTGTCTGGCGCGGCGGATCGAGGACAGGATGAGCGGGTCGGTGAAGGGCTTGTGGGTCGAGACGTGGACGTGGGTGATCTCCACCCCGGCCCGGGCGAGCGGCGCGGTGGCTCGCATCGCCTCCTCGGTCGTGATGCCGGAGGTGAAGACGGTGACGTCGTCACCCTCGCTGAGGATCCGGACCCGGTCCAGGGCCATCGGTTCGTCGGCCGGGAAGAGCCGCGGCACCTCGCCGCGCAGCATCCGGATGTAGACCGGCCCGTCGACCCGGTGCGCCACGTCGAGGACCGACTCGACCTCGGTGGCGTCGCCGGTCTCGAGCACCGTCATGTTGGGGGTGGCCCGCATGAGGGCCAGGTCCTCGATGGCCTGGTGGGTGACCCCGCCGGGGGTGGTGATCCCGGGCAGGAAGCCCACGAGGCGCACCGGCAGGTTCGGGTAGGCGATCGACATCGCCAGCTGGTCGTAGGGCCGGCGGTAGATGAAGACGGCGAAGGTGTGGATCCACGGTTCGAGGCCCTCGCGGGCCATCCCCGCCGCGAACCCCATCATGTTCTGCTCCGCCATCTTCATCGAGAAGAAACGGTCGGGGTAGGTCTGCGACCACTGCCCGACCTCGCAGCTGTTCGTCAGGTCGGCGGTGAGGACGACGACCTCCGGCTTGTCCGCGCTCCAGCGGATGAAGTTGGCCACGTGCGGCCGCAGGACGACCTCCATCAGCGCACCATCCCTTCGTCGGCATGCCGGGGTCGTTGCGCGGCCACGAGCTCCGCGTAGGCCGCGTCGTAGCGGGCCCGCTCCTCGGCCGAGGTGAAGCGCAGGTAGTGCAGGTTCGGCGCGCGGTCGGCGAAGAGGGGCAGCCCCTGGACGGGGTTGGTCCGGGCGACGACGACGTGCGGGCGCCCGGTCTGCCGGCCCATCGCCTCGTCGAGGGCCTCGAGGTCGTGGCCGTCGACCTCGACGGCACTGGCGCCGAAGGCCTCGAGCCGGGCGACGAGCGAGGACTGGGTGGCGACCGGCTCGAGCAGCCCGTCGCACTGCTGGCCGTTGGCATCGACGACGACCCGGACGGTGTCGAGGCCGAAGCGGGCCAGTGCCTCGACCGCCTCCCAGGTCTGGCCCTCCTGGAACTCGCCGTCGGACATCATCACCCACACCCGGCCGGTGTCGCCGCGTCGCTTGCGGGCGAGGGCGATGCCGCCCGCCTGGCTCAGCGCCTGGGCGAGCGAGCCGGTCGTCGTCTCGACACCCGGGGAGTGCTCCGCGCCGATCATCTCCACGGTGCTGCCGTCCTCGTTGAAGTGCCCCAGCCCGGTCTCGGCGAGCCGGCCGACCTCGATGAGGGCGGCATACAGGACGAGGGCGTAGTGCGCCGGCGAGAAGATGAACCGGTCGAGCTCGGGGCGGTGCGGGCCGTTGTAGGCGCCACCGCTGACGTAGTCGACCCCGGGCCCGGGCACGCCGGTGAACCGGCGCGGCTCGAGCGGGGCCTCGCTGGGCCCGAGTCGCAGGACGCGGCCATAGAGCATCGCGAAGATCTCGGCGGAGGAGCAGGCCTGCGAGAGGTAGCCGCCGTTGTGGCGCAGGACGTGCTCGAGGACCCGGCGGCGGATGCCGTCGGCGGTGGCCTGGGTGCTGTCGTGCCAGTCGGTCATGCGGGGCCTCTCGTGTCGACGGCGGCGCGGATGGACTGCGCATAGGGCGGCCGGATCACTCCGACCTCGGTGATGAAGGCGGTGACCAGCTCGCCGGGTGTGACGTCGAAGGCGGGGTTCCACACCGGTACCTGCGGTGGGGCGGTGGGCTGGCCCCGCCACTGCCGCAGCTCGTCCGCCGGCCGCTCCTCGATGACGATCTCGTCGCCGCACGTCAGGGACGGGTCGAAGGTCGCCAGGGGAGCGGCGACATAGAAGGGTATGCCGGCCCGCTGGGCGTTGACCGCGTGGGTGAACGTGCCGATCTTGTTGGCCGTGTCTCCGTTGGCGACGATCCGGTCGGCTCCGACGACGACCGCGTCGACCCGGTGCTGGGACAGGGCCATCGCGCTCGCCCCGTCGGGCATGAGAGTGACGTCGATGCCCGCGTCGAGCAGCTCCCAGGTGGTCAGCCGGGCGCCTTGGAGGAGGGGGCGGGACTCCGAGGCCAGGACGCTGACCGGCTCGCCCGCGGCCTTCTTGGCGTAGACCACGCCGAGGGCGGTGCCCCACCCCGAGGTGGCCAGCCGTCCGGTGTTGCAGTGGGTGAGCAGGCGGGTGCGCCCGGCGAGCTCGTCGAGGCCGAACAGGCCGATCCTCGTGCAGGAGTCGCGGTCCTCCTCGATGATCCGCTGCGCCTCGGCGAGGGCGAGGTCGCGGACCTCGGCCGCCGTTCCACCGCCGGTCGCGGCGGTGACGACCCGGCGGACGGCCCAGCTGAGGTTGACCGCCGTGGGCCGGGCGCTGCCGATGACATCGGCCAGGTCGCGCAGGGCGGCGACGGCATCCGGACCCGAGCGGGGGGCCCGCTCGTCGAGCCCGACGACCAGGCCCAGGGCTCCGCACGCCCCGATGGCCGGGGCGCCGCGCACGGCGAGCCGCTGGATGACGTCGAGGACCGCGTCGACGGTCCGCACCTGCAGGACCGTGTGCTCGGTGGGCAGGGTCGTCTGGTCCAGGATCTCGAGGTGGTCCCCGGCCCACGCCACCGAAGGCCGCAGGGTGGCCAGGAAGCCGTCGGCCAGGGACAGGTCGTGCATCAGCCCAGCACCTCGTCGCGCACCTCGTCGAAGACCTCGTTGGCGGCCGTGACGGTGCGTAGCGCGGCCCGGTCGCGGATCCACCTGCTCGCCGTGCGCAGGACGATCGTGGCCGCAGCCACGTGCTCGGTGGGCGGGAGCTGCTCGATGTCGGTCACCTTGGCGAGCCCGATGATCCGGCGGTTCGCCTTGGCCCCGGCGAAGCCGACCGTGTCGACGGCGACCTTGGCGAGCCAGGCGTCGAGCAGCCCGTCGGTCCACGTGGGGTCCAGCCGGGACGGCCACAGACGCCGCATCTCGGCCTCGAAGGCGTCCCAGATGGCGGGCCCGGCCTGGGCGAGCCACTCCTGGAAGGGTGCCGGGCGGTCGAGGACGGCGGCCCGGGCGCGGGCCGCCAGGATGTTGCCGACAAGGGCCCCCAGGTCGAAGCCGACCGGGCCGTAGTAGCAGAACTCGGGGTCGATGACGCGGCACTCCGGACCGTTGTCGGCGTCGCGCACCATGACCGAGCCGGTGTGCAGGTCGCCGTGGACCAGCACCTCGGCCTGGGTCATGAACGCCCACTTGAGCATCCCGACCTCGGCGCGCAGCCGGGCATCGGCGCGCAGGGCCGCGACCTCCGGGGAGAGCTCGTCGACGAAGCTGTTGTTCGGCACGTCGACGTAGGGCTCGGTGAACACGAGGTCCTCGGTGATCCGGCACAGCTCGGGGTTGACCGCCTCGGCCACCATCGCCTTGAGGTCGTTCTGCTCGACCGCGAAGTACGAGGTGTTGAAGGCGACCTTGGCGACGTACTCCCCGAGCTGGGTGTCCACGCCCGGGTAGGCGTGGCCCTCGTTGAGCTCGCCGCGCAGCATCCCCCACCCGCGCAGGTTCTCCATGGCCAGGACGTGGGTCCGGTCGTCGACGCCGTAGTACTCCGGCACGAGCCCCGGGGCGTACCGGGCACCGGCGGACAGGCCGCGCGCCTCGGCGAGGATGCGCTTCGGGGTGAGCGGCCAGCTCTCCCCGACGAGCCTGACGTAGGGGAGCGACTGCTTCAGGCAGACCCCCTTCCCGTCGGCGTCCGAGCAGACGAAGACGAGGTTGAGGTTGCCGTCGCCGACCTCGTGGACGTCGAGGGTCGCGGTGTCGACGATCCCCGCCAGGCTCGGGGTGCGGTCGATGTAGGACCGTACGGTCTCCGGGGTGAGGATCTCGTAGTCGGCCATCGTCAGTGTCCTCCTTCCGGGCGACCGCCCGGTTGTCACGAAGTGTCAGATCCGCTGGGGGTCGAGCCCGTGGGCGCTCAGCGGGGTGATCGTCACGTCCAACCACGGGAAGAGCGGCAGCGAGCTGATGACCTCGTGCAGCTCGTCGGCGCCGCCGACCTCGTAGAGCACCATGACGGCGCGGCGGCCGGGCAGCCGCCAGATGCGCCGCATGATGCCTGCCTCGACGAGCTCCTGGCCGCGCACCTTCTCGGCGGCCTTCACGGCCGCGAGCCGGGCGGCATCCATGTCGGGCGGGATGTTCTGCTCGATGCGGGCCAGGAACTCCATCGCTGCTCCTCGCTCAGCCGACCGGAGCGGGAGCCGGGGCCACCATCGCCATGGCCTCGTCGACGCCGGCGCCGTCGTGGATGATGGCGCGCAGCCCCGAGGCGACCCCCACCGGGTCGTAGTGCTGCCAGATGTTGCGACCGAGGTTGACGCCGATGGCGCCGCGGTCGATCCCGTCGCGGACGAAGGCGAACACCTCGCGTGCGTCGTCGGTCTTGGGACCGCCGGCGATGACGACCGGAGCCGGGCAGGTCTCGGTGACCTTCTCGAAGTCCTCGCACCAGTAGGTCTTGACGACCCGGGCACCGAGCTCGGCCGCGATCCGGCAGGCGAGGGACAGGTAGCGGGCGTCCCGCTTCTCCAGCTCCTTGCCCACCGCGGTGACCGCCATGACCGGGATGCCGTAGCGCTCGTACTGGTTGACGGCCGTCGCGAGGTTGGTCAGCGTGGCCTTCTCGTACTCGGACCCGACGAAGATCGAGACACCGACCGCCTGGACGCCGAGGCGGATGGCCTCCTCGGGGTCGACGACGAGCGTCTCGTTCTCGAGAGTGGGGCCGACGATGCTGTTGCCTCCGCTGATCCGCAGGATGACGTTCGGGGCGCTCGCTGCCGGGATGGCGTGGCGCAGGACTCCGCGGGTGACGAAGAGCGCGTCCGCGATCGGGACCAGGTCCTTCACCGTCTCGGCGGGCCGCTCGAGCATCCGGGTCGGCCCGAGGAAGTAGCCGTGGTCGACGGCCAGGAAGAAGGCCTTGCCCGTCGTCGGTGGAATGATCTGCGCCAGGCGGCGTTCCATCCCCCAGTCCATGTTGGTCCTCCTGTCCCCGTGAGGGGTCGTGGTGTTCTCGTGTCGCCGATGTGCCGGGTGACCCATCGGCCGGGTGGTCAGATGGTGCGTTCGTTGCCGCCGTCGATCGTCACGTGGGCGCCGGTCGTGGCGGCGAAGGGGTGGCCGAGGAGGGCGGCGACGAGGGCGCCGACCGACGCGCTCGTGATCTCGACGCCCATGAGGTTGCGGCGCTTGTAGTCCTCGACGCTCATCCCGTAGCGCTTCGCCCGCTCGGCGAGCAGCTCGGGGGTCCACAAGGCGGTGTCGAAGACCGCGTCCGGGTGCACCGAGTTGACGCGGATGCCGTCCTTGGCCCACTCGAGCGCCGCGACGCGGGCGACCTGGTTCGCGGCCGTCTTCGACGCCGAGTAGGCGCTGGCACCGGGCCCCGGGGCGAGGACGTTCTTGGACCCGATGACGGCGACCCGACCCTTGCGCGGGGCCAGCTTCAGGAGGGGGTGGACGAGGGAGAAGAGGGTGACGAGGCCGTCGACGTTGACCGACATGGCGCGGCGCCAGGCGGCGGGGTCGTGCTCGGCGATCGGCCGGCTCTCGGGGAACACCCCGGCCGCTGCGACGACCATGTCGACCCCGCCGAAGCGCTCGACCCCCGCGTCCAGGCCGGCGGCGACGCTCTCGGGGGAGGACACGTCGCAGCGGATGCCGAGATAGCCGGGGTGCTCGGTCATGGCGCCGACGCCGGCGTCGATGTCGAGGCCGACGACCGCCGCGCCGCGCTCGAGCAGCGCCAGGGCACAGCCCCTGCCGATCCCCGACGCGGATCCGGTCACCACCGCGACCTCGCCGGTGAACTCGCCTGCCGTCGCGGCCCGGTCGAGCTTGAGCTGTTCGAGCTCCCAGTACTCCAGGTCGAAGGTGTCGCTGGGCGGGAGCGCGACGTAGCCGCCCAGCGCCTCGGCCTTCTCGATCGTGTCGATGGTCTGGAGGTAGATGTCCGCGGCGGCGCCCTCGGCGTGCAGCGTCGGGCCGGCGGTGAGCAGCCCGAGCTCCGGGTCGAGGATGACGCGGGGTGCGGGGTCTCTGCGGCGCACCGGGCGCCCCTGGGCGTGCTCGTCGACGTAGGCGGCGTACTCGGCCGCGAACGCGTCGACGTCCCGGCCGAGCAGGGGGACCGGCTTGGTCCAGATCGCATGGTCGGGGGTGGCGACCCCGCGCCGGGCGACCGAGTCCAGGTCGGGACGCCGGGCGAAGGCCCAGCTCACCGGGTCACGGTGGCGGCGCAGCAGGCAGGGGGCGCCGGCCGCCGAGGAGACGGCATACCGGAGCCGGGCGAGCTCGACCCGGTCGACCGGCGGGGGCGGGACGGAGGGCGTCGTCGGGGCGGCGGCGGCGCGGGCGTGCGCGACATGCTCGTCGGCCGCGGAGACGAGCCGGACCATCCGCTCGTAGGCCTGCTGACAGGTGTCACCGACGGTGACGATGCCGTGGTGGAGCAGGACGAGTCCGTCGCGTCCCTCGATCGGCTCGCGCCGAAGGACCTCGGCGGCGAGCGTGGCGGCCTGGAACCCGGGCATCGCGTAGGGCACCACGACGACGCGGTCCCCGTAGAGCTCGCGGATGCGCGCCTCGCCGTCGGCGGTGTCGGCGATGGCGAGGAGCGAGTTCGGATGGGCGTGGAGGACGGCGGTGGAGGGCAGGATCGCGTGGAGGATCGTCTCGACCGACGGGCTCGGCGCCGCCGGGTCGAGGCGGGCCCTCAGGAGCTCGCTCAGCATCGCCGGGTCGGAGAGGGCGTCGAGCTCGGCGAGCCGTCGGACCCGCTCGAGCTCCAGAGCGGTGAAGTCCGTCTCCTCGACGGAGTCGAGGTCTCGTCCGCTGCCCTTGACATAGAGCACGTCGACCGGCCGGCCGAAGAGGTCGGTCTCGCGCACCTTCACCGAGGTGTTGCCGCCCCCGTGAGAGACCACCGTCCGGTCGGCGCCCAGCAGTCGCGACGCGTAGGCGCACTGCCCGAGTGGGCCGTCATGGCGTCGGGCCTCCTCGGCGTCCCAGCGGTTGCGCATCGGTCGCGGCCTCCTCGTTCTGTGTCGTCAGGCGGGTTCAGGGCTGGTGCTCTGGCCGACGCGTCCGGCCAGCTCAGGGTAGAGGGCGAGCAACGCCTCCTCCGACGCGGCCGACACCCCCCGCTCGGTGATGATCCCGGTGACGTAGCGTGCCGGGGTCACGTCGAACCCGAAGTTCGCGGCGCTCACCCCCGGGGCGGCCGTGGCGACCTCGACCTGCTCGCCGTTCCAGAAGCCCGTCGCGGCCGTCACCTCGTGCGAGCCGCGCTCCTCGATCGGTATGCCGTCGACGCCGTCACGCAGCGTCGGGTCCAGTGTGCTCGAGGGGAGGGCGGCATAGAACGGGACGCCGTTCTCCTTGGCCAGGACGGCCTTCATGTAGGTGCCGATCTTGTTCGCGACGTCGCCGGCGATGGTCGTACGGTCGCTGCCGACGATGACGAGGTCGACCAGACCGTGCTGGAGCAGATGCCCCGCGGCGTTGTCGGCGATGAGGGTGAGGGGTACCCCGGCCTGGTGCAGCTCCCAGGCGGTGAGCCGCGCGCCCTGGTTGCGCGGCCGGGTCTCGGACACGTAGACGTGGATGGGGATACCGGCGGTGTGCGCGGCATACATCGGCGCGGTGGCGGTGCCGTGCTTGACGAACGCGAGCCAGCCGGCGTTGCAGTGGGTCATGATCCGGACCGGCCGCCCCGTGCGGGCGTGGATCTCCTCGATGAGGGACAGCCCGTGCTGACCGATGGCGGCGCACATGGCGATGTCCTCGTCGGCGATGGTCTCGGCCAGCAGGCGTGCGGCCTCGACCCGGGCGCCGCCGTCCTCGATCCCGCGCAGGGCGGACAGCTGGCGCTGCACGGCCCAGCTGAGGTTGACGGCCGTCGGCCGGCTGGCCTCCAGCTCGGCTCCTGCGGCGGCGAGCGCCGCGTCGGCCTCTGCGGCACCGAGTCCCGAGGTCGCGAGGGCGGCGAGGTACATGCCGTAGCCCGCCGAGACGCCGATGCAGCCGGCGCCCCGGATGACCATGTCGGCGATGACGTCGCGCATCTGGGTCGAGGTCGTGACGGCGACCTCGTCGTACTCGAAGGGGAGCAGGCGCTGGTCGATGCACCGGACCGTGCCCCGGTCCGTCGGGTCGATCCAGACGGTGCGGTCAGCGGGCGCGGAGCCCGTGAGGCTGACGGTCTCGGCGAGCGCCGATGGGTCGGTCATAGGGGCACCGCCGCCGTGAACCGGCGCTTGCGCGCCGACAGGGTGAAGGAGAAGACGAGGGCGACGAAGAGCACGAGGCCCTTGACGACGTCCTGCCAGTAGTACTGGAAGTTCATCATCGTCGTCCCGGTGAGGAGGATTCCGATGAGGATGGCGCCGATCGTCGTGCCGAAGGCGTTGGGCTTGTTGACCCCGAGGACGGAGGTGCCCACGAGCGCGACGGCGACGGCGTCGAGCAGCGTCGAGTTTCCGGCGGAGATGTCGCCCTGGCCGATGCGCGAGGCGAGGATGAGGCCGGCCACCGAGGCGAACACGCCGGAGAGGATGTAGGCGAACGCCTTGTACCGGCCGACGCGGGCGCCGGCCAGGCGGGCCGCCTCGGGGTTGGAGCCGATGGCGTACATGATCCGGCCCCACTTCGTCCGGGACAGGAGGAACCACGTGGCGACACCGAGGACCGCCCAGATGATGACGGGGTAGGGGACCGGGCCGATGGACCCGCGGTTGATCTCGAGGAACCCGGACGTGAACTTGCCGGGCGCGACGGTGCCGTCGCGGAGGATGAGGCCGGAGCTGACGGACTGGCCGTCGACGGGGACGAGCTTGAGTCCCTGGACGAGGAACATCGTCGCGAGGGTCGCGAGGAGGTCCGGGATCTTGAGCGCGACGATGAGGAGGGCGTTGATCGCGCCGATGACCGCACCGGCGATGAGCACCGCGACGATGGCGACCGAGCCCTGCTGGGCATAGATGACCATCGTCATCGCGGCCACCGTGACGGACAGACCGACCGTCGACCCGACGGACAGGTCGAGGCCGCCCACGACCATCGTCGTCGTCACCCCGAGGCCGGCGATGGCGACGACCGAGGTGAACTTCAGCATCGAGAACATCGTCGACGACATCCGGAACGCGTCGATCGTCGCGAGGAAGTAGATGAAGAAGATCACCGTGACGGCGATGAAGCCGTACTTGACGACCAACTCCCGCATGTCCCGCCGGGGCCGCTGCGGCGTGGTCGCGCCGGGCGCCGCCGTGTCGTGCGCCTGGTCGGCTGTCTTCTGGGTGGCCACTACTCAACCTCCGAGAGTCGGGTCAGGATCTCGTCCCTGCTGGTGTCGGACAGGTATGCGTCGAACCGGAGGTTGCCGTCGGCCAGCACGATCACCCGGTCGGAGACCTCCATGATCTCCTCCAGGTCGGTCGACATGACGACGACGGCCGATCCGGCCGCTGCCACCTCGCGCGCCTTCTCCGCGAGGTCGTGACGGGCGCCGACGTCGACGCCCTGGAAGGGCTCGTTCAGGATCATGACCGTGGGCCGCTTGCGCAGCCACCGGCCGACGACGACCTTCTGCTGGTTGCCGCCGGACAGGGACAGGACCGGGTCGTCCTCGGACTGCGCCACGACGCCGAACTCGTCGATGACCGAGCGGCCCACCTTGGCCTCCGCCGGGTGGTTGAGCACCGCCAGCCGCGAGACGTCCGCGAGGAAGGGGAAGGTCGAGATCATGGCAACCGACCAGTCCTTGATGAGGGTCCCGGCCGCGCGGTCCTCCGGGACCATGTAGACCTCGCGCTCGATGGCGTCGGCCGGGGACTTCGGGTGGAACGGTGCCGCGTTGAGCGTCATGGAGCCGCCGACGAACGGCTGCGAGCCGAACATGCCGTGGGCGAGCTCGTTGCCGCCGGACCCCAGGAGGCCGAAGACGCCGGTGACCTCGCCGGCCCGGATCCCCAGGTCGAAGGGGCGGGACTTGGGAAGGAGGCGGACCTGGTCGAGGTGGAGAACCTCGTCGGCCCCCCGCAGCTCCTGGCTCCGGTCACGCGCCTCGGTCTCGCCCGAGTCGAGCATGTCGTGGAGCGCGGCGCCCCAGTCGAAGGGGCGGGACTGGTCGCTGCGGATCACTCCGTCCCGGAGGACGAGGAGGCGGTCGGCGATGTCGTCGATCTCCGCGAGCCGGTGGGAGACGTAGAAGACGGCGACGCCCTTGTCGCGCAGGCTGCGGATGACGTCGAAGAGGCGCTCGGCCTCGGCCTCGGACAGCGCCGACGTGGGCTCGTCGAGGATGAGTAGCTGAGGGGTGACCACGAGCGCGCGGCACAGCAGAAGCAGCTGCTGCTCGGCGATCGGTAGCTCGTAGATGTCCTTGCGCAGGAGGTCGTCGGGCCAGTCGAGCTCGAGGACCGCGGCCATCTCCCGTGCCCGCGGCATGAGTCCGCGCAGCGACGAGGCGCGCGCGACCTGGTTGTTGACGATCCCCTCGAAGAGGAGGTTCTCGGCGACCGTGAGCCCCGGGACGACCCCGTCGGCGATCTTCTGGTGGACCGCCTGGATGCCGTGGTGGCGTGCGGTGGTGGGGTGGTCGATCCGGACGGGCTCGCCGCCGATCAGGATGTCGCCGCCGTAGTCGCTGTTCACGCCGGAGAGGACCTTGATGAGGGTCGACTTGCCGGCGCCGTTCGCGCCGAGCATCGCCGTGACCTCACCGGGCGCCAGGACGAGGTCGATCCCCTTGAGCACCTCGTTGGCGCCGAAGGACATGGTGATCCCGCGCATCTCGACGGAGGCAGTCATCTCTCAGATCCCCTTGGTCAGGGCCGGCTGGGCCGCCCGGTCCCCGGTGACCAACGGGCCCAGAGGGTCCGCCGGCCACCGGGGGGCGAGCTGCGTCATGCCGGCAACGAGCTGGTCAGAACTTGACGACCGGCATCCAGTCCGCGGACTGGACGGTGGACAGGTTCAGCTCGGGGAGGGCCTTGCGCAGGTCCACCATGTTGGTGATCTTGTTGTCGAGGAGGAACTGCTGGGTCACCAGGACGCCGGGGAAGTCAACGGAGCGGGCGCTCTGCTGACCGGCCAGCTCGAGAGCCATGGTCCGCATGACGGCGGCGCCGATGGCGTTCGGGTCGGTCGTGGCGGTGGCCTTCCACGGGCTGTCCTTGGCGGTCATGACCTCGATGTCGGCGTTGGAGATGTCGATGCCGTAGGCCGAGATCTTGCTGCCGAGGTTGTTGTCGTTGATCGCCGAGACGGTGCCCTTGGTGAGCTCGTCGTAGGGGGCGAAGATGGCCTTCACACCCGGGTGGGCCTTGAGGGCCGCGTCGACGAGCTGGGCGTTGTCGGTCGCCACAGCGTTGGTGAACTCGCCGACGAAGAAGCTCTGCTTCCAGTTGTTGTCGGCGACGTACTTCTTCCACACGACGTTGCGGCGGTCGAGCGGGGCGATGCCGAGGACGTTGACGTATCCGACCGTCTGGTCGGAGCCGATGTCCTTGAGCATCTGGCCCAGCGAGAGGTCGGCCAGGCTGGCGTCGGACTGCTGGGTCTGGACCGCCTTAGGTGCGCACGAGGCGATGGCGACGTCGTAGATGACGACGGGGATGCCCTTGTCGAGCGCCTGGTTGATGAGCGGGCACATCGTGTCCGTCTGGCCGTGGTCGACGACGATGCCGGCCACGCCGGAACCGATGGCCGTCTCCATGTCGCTGGCCTGCTTGGCGTTGTCGGCCTGGGCGTCGTACCACGTGTACTGGATGCCGATGGCGTCGGCCTGCTGCTTGGCGCCGTTGGTCCACTGCTGGAAGTAGTCGCCCGCGCCGCTGTTCTGGACGACGGCGATCTTCACCGGGCCCTTGTCGAACGGGGCCGGCTTGGCCGCCTGGGGTGAGGCGGTGTCGACCTGACCTTGGTCAGCCGTCTTCGTCGCACCCGACGTGTTCTGGCTGCACGCCGCCATCGCGGGGACGAGCGCGATGAGGACGGCCCCAACAACCGCGCTCCTCGTGCTCCACGTACCGGTTTTCATGCTGCTCCCTTCCGCTCCGGGTATCGGCCCTCTCGCCCGGGGCTGCCTCCATAGCACGCCCGAACCGAGAAGTGCACAAATGTGCAAGGTGTGCACACGGGTGCACAGTAGCGACGGGCCGAGCCGGGACGCAAGCACTTCAAGGTCACAACCCGTTAACGCCTTCGTCACACCCGCGGACGTCCCGCGCCCTGCTCGCCCTGGCGCGAGCTGCGGGCACATCGGCGCGGCCGCATCGCTCGCTCACCAGGAGAGCGCGAGCCAACGGTGAGGTCCGGCGGGCGGTCCGCGGTGCGGGGGAGCGGTGGCACCCGGCAGGATTGGCCCATGTCAGGGACGCCACCCACCCCCTCGCTCGCCGCGCTCGCCCAGGCCCACGGGGTGGCGACGGACTTCTGGGACTGGCAGGGCCGGCATACGGTGGTCAGCGCCGACACCATCCGCACCGTGCTGGGCGCGCTGGGCGTGGCCGCCGGGAGCGACGAGGCTGTCGCGGCGGCGCTCGCCGACGTCGACGTGGCGCCCTGGCGGCGCACCCTGCCGGCGAGCGTCGTCTGCCGCGAGGGCTGGACGCCGTGGGTCCACGCCCACGTGCCGGACGGGACGGCGGTCCGGCTCACTGTCGAGCTCGAGGGCGGGACCTCGCGGGCGCTCGACCAGGTCGACGCCTACGTGCCGCCCCGGCTCGTCGACGGCGTCATGGTCGGGCGGGCCACCTTCGCGCTGCCCGGGGACCTGCCGCTCGGCTGGCACCGGATCCTCGCCCACCTCGAGGTGCCGGCGCTCGACCCCTCGACGACGACGGCGACCCTCGTTGTGACCCCCGCCCGGCTCGGGCTGCCACCGGTGCTGGCCGAGGGACGGGCGACCGGGCTGATGGCCCAGCTCTACCAGGTGCGCTCGGCGCGGTCCTGGGGTATCGGCGACCTCGGTGACCTCGCCGACCTCGCGACCTGGGCGGCCGCCGAGCACGGCGCCGAGTTCGTGCTCGTCAACCCCCTCCACGCCGCCGAGCCGGTCGCGCCGATGGAGGCATCCCCGTACCTGCCGACGACCCGTCGGTTCGTCAACCCCGTGTACCTGCGGATCGACGACATCCCCGAGCTCGCCCGTCTGGACCCGGTCGCCTACGCCCGGGTCACCGACCTGGCCGCAGCGGGACGCCAGCTCAACGACGGCGACGTCATCGACCGCGACGCGTCCTGGGCCCTCAAGCGGGAGGCGCTCGGCCTGATCCGGGAGGTCGCCCTCGACGGCCGACGGCAGCGGGAGTTCGCCGCCTTCTGCGAGCGCGAGGGCGAGGGGCTCGAGACGTTCGCGACGTGGTGTGCGCTCGCCGAGGTCCACGGGCTGCCGTGGACGGGCTGGCCGGCGGAGCTGTGCGACCCTCAGGGGGCGGCCGTCGCGGGCTTCCGTGACCGGCACCGCGAGGCCGTCGACCTGCATCGGTGGCTCCAGTGGCTGCTCGCCGGCCAGCTCGCCGAGGTGCGCCGGGCGGCGAGTGCCGCGGGCATGTCGGTCGGTGTCGTCAACGACCTCGCCGTCGGGGTGCACCCGGAGGGGGCGGACGCCTGGGGGCTCGGCGACGCCCTCGCCCTCGGGGTGGCGGTCGGGGCGCCGCCCGACCAGTTCAACCAGCTCGGCCAGGACTGGAGCCAGCCGCCGTGGCGTCCGGACCGGCTGGCGGCGCTCGGCTACGGCCCGTTCCGCGACATGGTCCGCACCGTGCTGCGCGACGCCGGCGGGATCAGGGTCGACCACGTCATCGGCCTGTTCCGGCTGTGGTGGATCCCCACCGGGATGAGCCCCGCCGAGGGGACGTACGTCCGCTACGACCACGAGGCGCTCATCGGCATCCTCGCCCTCGAGGCGCACCGCGCCGGCGCCGTGGTCATCGGCGAGGACCTCGGGGTCGTCGAGCCCGCGGCGCGGGAGTACCTCCTCGAGCGTGGGGTGCTGGGCACGTCGATCCTGTGGTTCGAGTGGGACGGCGACCGGCCGTTGCCGCCGGAGCAGTACCGCGACCTGTGCCTGTCGTCGGTGACGACCCACGACCTGCCCCCGACGGCCGGGTACCTCACTCTCGAGCACGTCGCGATCCGGGAGCGGCTCGGCCTGCTGACCCGTCCGGTCGAGGAGGAGCGTGCCCACGAGGAGCACGCCATCGCCGCCGTCCGCACCGCGCTGGTCGGCCGCGGGCTGCTGACCCCCGGCGCCGGGACCGACGCCACGACCGAGGCCCTGCACCGGTGGCTCGCGCAGACGCCCAGCCGGATGCTCGGCTACGCCCTGGCCGACCTGGTCGGTGACCGGCGAGCCGTCAACCAGCCGGGGACCGACAAGGAGTACCCCAACTGGCTCGTCCCGCTCGCGGGACCCGACGGGCGTCCGGTCAGCCTCGAGCAGGCGATGGCCTCGCCGGAGGCCATCGCGATCACCGAGGCCGCCCGCGGCATCCACCGGCCCGCCTGAGTCTTGCCCGGGCCCGGTGCACGAAGTTCTGCTAGCAGAGGTTCGTGCCGGGCGGGGGTGTTGCAACCCGGACGGGCGGCAGCACCCTGTCCATCGGTGGGCGGGGGTCACCCCGTGCCAGAGCCCCCGCGGTGGCGTCGCCCCCGGTGCACGAAGTTCTGCTAGCAGAGGTTCGTGCCGGGCGGGGGTGTTGCAACCCGGACGGGCGGCAGCACCCTGTCCATCGGTGGACCAAAGCCACCCCGACCCGGCCGTGGACCAAAGCCACCCCCGACCCGGCCCGGGACCGAACCGACGAGGCACGGCCCGGGCCGGCGGAGGGGTCAGTCGAGCGCGGCCCGCACGGCGGCCTCGAGACGGCCAGGCTCCCGCTCGCGCAGCTCGTACCTCGCCCGCACGATCGGCTTGCCCACCGAGATCGCGCGGGTCAGGTCGATCGGGGTACCCGACACGACCGCGTCGACCGGCATCGCGTCGATCGTCGCCGCGAGGTCGCGGGACTGCGCCGCCCCGTACCCCATCGCGGGGAGTATGCCGCGGGCGTTGGGGTACCGCTCGTACGTCGCCGCGAGCGAGCCCACGGCATACGGGACGGGGTCGACGATCTCGGCGACCCCGGCGGCCCGCGCCCCGACGACCCCGGCACCATAGGTCATCGACCCGTGCGTGAGGGTCGGGCCGTCCTCGACGACGACGACGCGCCGTCCCGCGACGGCCGCGGGGTCCTCGAGGGTGACCGGGCTGTCGCACCGCAGCACCAGGGCTCCCGGGTTGACCCGGGCGACGGAGGCCTCGACGGCCTCGATGTCCTCGGCCCGCGCCGAGTCGCACTTGGCGACGAGGACGATGTCGGCCATCCGCAGGTTCGCCTCGCCGGGGTGGTACCCGACCTCGTCGCCGGGTCGCAGCGGGTCGACGAGGACGAGATGCAGGGCGCTCTCGTAGAACGGCAGGTCGTTGTTGCCGCCGTCCCACAGGATGATGTCGGCCTCTGCCTCCGCCTCGCGGATGATCTGCTCGTAGTCGACGCCGGCATAGACGACGAACCCGTTGTCGATGTGTGGCTCGTACTCCTCCCGCTCCTCGATCGTGCACTCGTGCCGGTCGAGGTCGGCATACGTGGCGAAGCGCTGGCAGGCCTGCTTGGCGAGGTCGCCGTAGGGCATCGGGTGCCGGATCGCGACGACCCGCTTGCCCAGGCCGGCGAGGATCCGCGAGAGGTACCTCGTGGTCTGGCTCTTGCCCACCCCGGTCCGCACGGCCGTCACCGAGATGACCGGCCGGCTCGACCGGATCATCGTCGGCGCCCCGCCGAGGAGCGTGAAGTCCGCCCCGGCCGCGACGACCTGCGAGGCGAGGTGCATGACGTCGGTGTGCCTGATGTCGGAGTAGGCCAGGACCACCTCGTCGATGTGCTCGCGGGTGACCAGCTCGCTCAGCCCGGCCTGGTCGAGGATGGGTATGCCGTCGGGGTACCTCGGTCCGGACAGCGACGGCGGGTAGGTGCGTCCGTCGATGTCGGGGATCTGGGTCGCGGTGAAGGCGACGACCACGACGTCGGGGTTGTCCCGGTAGACGACGTTGAAGTCGTGGAAGTCCCGTCCGGCTGCACCGAGGATGACGAGGCGGCGAGGCGTACTCATGGGGCGTCCTCACAGGCTGAGGTCGACCGCGGGAACCGACTTGGCCGGTCTGGCCAGTCCTGGCTGCGGGACCCGCCCAGGGCCATCCTAGGAGGCCGCGCCGGTCAGGCTACCGCGTGGTGGCGATGCTCTCGTTCGAGCCGGCTCAGGCGCCGGGGGCCGGCCGGGTGACGGCCCGGTCCAGCGCCGGGGGCCGCCCTGGGTGACGGCCCGCTCAGACGGCGGGCGCCGGCCGGGGTGACCGGACGACGGTGGCGAAGCGGTCGGCGAACGGCTGCCAGGCCCACCGCAGCTCGGCCTCGGAGCCGGCGACCTCGAGGGCGATGGTGCCGTCGGGGTCGCGGGTCGCCGAGGTGTCGTTGGCCAGCCAGGAGGCGAACAGCGCGGGGGAGACCTCGGGGTGGAACTGCACCCCCCAGGCCCGCTCGGCGAACCTCGCGGCCTGGATGGTCCCGTCCGGAGCCGTGGCGAGGACGACGGTGCCGTCGGGTGCGGTGAGGACGACGTCCTGGTTGTAGTGGATGGCCCGGCACTGCTCGGCACCGGCGAGCAGCGGGTCGAGACGGCCCGCGTCGGTGAGCGTGACCGAGCGCAGCCCCACGGCCGGACCGGACGGGTTGCGACCCACCGTGCCACCGAGCGCGACGGCGAGGAGCTGGTGTCCGAGGCAGACCCCCAGCGTCGGGATGTTCTCGGCCACGGTGCGTGCGAGGAGCGCGCGGGTGGGGGCGAGCCAGCCGTGCTCGCTGTCGTCGGTGGCGCCCATGTAGCCGCCGAAGACGACCAGCCCGGCGTGGGCGACCCGCTCCGGGACCGGCTCGCCGAGATCGGCCCGGACGACGTCGACCTCGAGGCCACGCTCGGCCCACCAGTCGCCGAGCCAGGCCGGCGGGGCCTCCTGCTCGTGCTGGATGGCCAGCAGCCGGGTGGACCCGCTCATCCGAGCTGGGTGCCGACGAGGGAGCCGATCGCGTAGGTGACCGCCATGGCGGCGACACCGCCCACGACGACCCGGGTCACGGCGCGGCTGGTCGACGCCTTGCCCAGCCGGGCGCTGACGGCGCCGGTGACGGCGAGCCCCACGACGACGGCGATGACGGTGAGCGGGATGCGCCACGAGACCGAGGGGTTGAGGACCGCGATGACCGGCAGCAGCGAGCCGAGGGTGAAGGCGACGAAGGAGGCGAATGCCGCGTGCCACGGGTTCGTCAGCGCCTCGGGGTCCAGGCCGAGCTCCACCTCGGCGTGGGCGGTCAGCGCGTCGTGGGCCGTCAGCTCGACGGCGACCCGGTGGGCGAGGTCGGGGGTCAGGCCCTTCGCGGCATACAGGCCGGTGAGCTCGGCGAGCTCGAGCTCGGGGTCCTCCTCGAGCTCGCGCCGCTCCTTGGCGAGCAGCGCCTCCTCGGTGTCCCGCTGCGTGCTCACCGAGACGTACTCGCCCACGGCCATGCTCATCGCCCCGGCGACGAGGCCGGCCAGGCCGGCCGTGAGGATCGTCGTGCGGGTCGTCGTCGCGGCCGCGACGCCGATGACGAGACCGGCCGTCGAGACGATGCCGTCGTTGGCGCCGAGCACGCCCGCGCGCAGCCAGTTGAGCTTCCCGCCGACGGCGACGTCGTGCGGCTCGGCGGCGAGCGGGTGCTCGCCGCGGGTCAGGTCGGTCATCCGGTCACTCCGTGTCGTCGGGCGGCGTCGGCGATCCGGTGGGCCAGCTCGATGTCGAGCTGGGTCACCCCGCCGGCGTCGTGGGTCGTGAGGAGCCAGTGGGTGCGCCGCCACCTGATGTCGATGTCGGGGTGGTGGTTCATCTGCTCGGCTGCGTCGGCGGCGTCGACGACGATGGCGATGGCGGAGGGGAAGTCCGGCGCCTCGATGGTCGCCACGATGGCATCACCCTCGCGCTGCCAGCCGGGCAGGTCCACCAGCTGGGCGGTCACCTCGTCGTCGGTCAGCAGTCGGCTCATGACAAGGAATTATCCGGCACGGACGTGGGTGTGCCGAACCCGGTCAGGGTGCCGGGGTCGTCTCGGGGCCGGCCGGGTCCTCGGGGTGGTGGCACGCGACGCGGTGGCGGGGGGCGAGCTCGACGAGCGGGGGGACCGTCGTCGAGCACACCTCGGTGGCCTTCCAGCACCGCGTGTGGAACCGGCATCCCGAGGGCGGGTCGATCGGGCTGGGCACATCGCCCTGGAGCCGGATCCGCTCCCGGTGCTGACGGCGCTTGGTATCGGGGATCGGAACCGCCGAGAGGAGTGCCTTGGTGTAGGGGTGCCGCGGCGAGGCGTAGAGGTCGAGCCGGTCGGCCATCTCGACCATCGTCCCGAGGTACATGACGGCGACCCGGTCGGACATGTGCCGGACGACCGAGAGGTCGTGGGCGATGACGACGTAGGTGAGGCCGAGCTCGGTCTGCAGGTCCTCGAGGAGGTTGATGACCTGGGCCTGGATGGAGACGTCGAGGGCGGAGACCGGCTCGTCCGCGACGATGAGCTTGGGCTTGAGGGCGAGCGACCGGGCGATGCCGATCCGCTGGCGCTGGCCGCCGGAGAACTCGTGCGGGTAGCGGTTGTAGTGCTCGGGGTTGAGCCCGACGAGCTCGAGGAGCTCCTGGACTGCCCGCTTGGTCCCCTGCTCGGTCTTGGTCCGCTGGAGGTGGAACGGCGCGCCGACGATGGCCCCGACGGTATGCCGCGGGTTCAGCGACGAGTACGGGTCCTGGAAGATCATCTGGACGTCGCGGCGGAGCGGACGCATCGCCCGGGCACCGATGTGGGTGATGTCGCGGCCCTCGAACACGACCGACCCGGCGGTGGGCTCGATGAGCCGGGTGATCATCCGCCCGGTGGTCGTCTTGCCACAGCCGGACTCGCCGACGAGGGCGAGCGTCTCGCCCTTGGTCACCTCGAAGCCCACCCCGTCGACGGCCTGCACCGCACCCACCTGGCGCTGCAGGACGCCCTTGCGGATGGGGAAGTGCTTGGTGAGGCCGTCGACGACGAGCAACGGCTCGCCGCCGCGCACCGCGCGACTCTCGCGGGACGGCAGGTCCGTCGTCATGGCTGGCTCTCCGTCATCTCGGTCCACCTGCGGGCTCGGCTCGGCGCGTCGAGGTGGCAGGCGATGTGGTGCGCCGGAGCGACCGACCGGAAGGCGGGCCGCTCGGTGTGGCACGGGGCTCCGACGAGCTCGCGTGACGTGCACCGTGGGTGGAACGGACAGCCGGGCGGCACCTGGATCAGGCTGGGCGGGGAGCCGGCGATCGGCGCGAGGCGGTCGGTGGGCTCCCGGTCCAGCCGGGGCATCGACTCGAGCAGCCCCCACGTGTAGGGGTGCTGCGGGTGGTCGAAGACCTCCTCGGCGGAGGCGTACTCGACGCTGCGACCGGCATACATGACGAGGATGTCGTCGGCGAGCTCGGCGACGACGCCGAGGTCGTGGGTGATGATGATGACCGCCGAGTTGAACTCCTGCTGGAGGTCCCGGATGAGGTCGAGGATCTGGGCCTGGACGGTCACGTCGAGAGCGGTGGTGGGCTCGTCGGCGATGAGCAGGTCGGGGTCGCACGACAGGGACATCGCGATCATCGCCCGCTGGCGCATCCCGCCCGAGAACTGGTGAGGGTAGTCGTCGACGCGGCGGTCGGGCTGGGGGATGCCGACCCGGCCGAGCATGTCGATGGCGTGCGCCCGGGCGACCTTGGTGCTCACCGAGTTGTGGACCTTGTAGGCCTCGATGATCTGGTGGCCCACCGTGTAGAACGGGTGCATCGAGGACAGCGGGTCCTGGAAGATCATCGCCATCTTCTTGCCGCGCAGCCGGCGCACCTCCTCGGGCAGCGCGCCGACGAGCTCGGTGCCGTCGAGGATGATGCTGCCGCGCATCCGCACGGTCCCGGGCTTGTGCAGGCCCATGACCGACAGGCTGGTCACCGACTTGCCGGAGCCGGACTCGCCGACGATGCCGAGCGTGCGGCCACGGGCGAGGTCGAAGGAGAGCCCGTCGACGGACCTGACCAGCCCGTCGTCGGTCGGGAAGTGGACCTGCAGGTCGCGGACCGACAGGTAGCTGTCCTCGGGCGCTCGGCCGAGCCCGCCGATGCCGGTCGCGTCGGGCTCGACGCCGGACCGGTCGGCCTGGTCGACGGTGGCGTCCGGGCGGGGCACGGCTGTCATCGGGTCCGCACTCTCGGGTCGATCACGGCATACAGGACGTCGACGACGAGGTTGGCCACGATGATGAAGGCCGCCGCCACGAGGGTCACCCCGAGGATCTTCGGCAGGTCGTTCTTGTCGATGGCGTCGATGGCGTACTTGCCGAGCCCGGGCAGCGAGAAGGTCTTCTCGGTGAGGATCGCCCCGCCGAGGAGGAGACCGAGGTCGAGGCCGAAGATCGTGAGGATCGGGGTGAGGGCGGATCGGACACCGTGCTTGATGACGACCGTGCGCTCCTTCAGGCCCTTGGCCCGAGCCGTGCGGATGTAGTCCTCGTTCATCGTCTCGAGCATGCCGGCGCGCGTCATCCGCGCGTAGATCGCGGCATACAGGAAGGCGAGCGCGGTCCATGGCAGGAACATCCGGTAGGCCCAGTCCCACGGGCTCGTGGCCTGCGTGGGATCGGCCCCGCCGCCGGGGAACCAGTGGAGCTTGTAGGCGAAGAAGAGCAGGAGCAGCTGGCCGGTGAAGAAGATGGGGAGGGAGACTCCGGCCAGGGCCGTCGTCATCGCCGCTCTGTCCCACAGGCTGCCGCGTCGCAGGGCGGACAGGACGCCGATGGAGACCCCGCCGACGAGCCACATGACCGCCGCGCCGGCGGCGAGGGAGGCGGTGACCGGGATCCGGTCGATGATCTCGGGCAGGACCGGCTGCTGCTCGAGGTAGGAGTAGCCCAGGCACGGGGCGGGGCAGTGCTCGACGCCGGGGCCGTAGTCGAAGTTGGCCCCCACGACCAGGCCCTTGGCGAACCTGCCGTACTGGACCCAGATGGGGTCGGTGAAGCCGAGCTTGACGGCGGTCTGGTGGATCTGGGCCGCGCCGGCGGACTTGCCGACGTAGCGCGAGGCGAGATCGTCGGCGGTGGCGCCACCGAGCCGGGGGACGAGGAAGAAGATCGCGAAGGTCACCGCGGAGACCACGAAGATGAGAAAGATCGAGCTGAGGATGCGGCGGACCAGGTAGGTGAGCATCGGGTTCCTCGTCGGCGGATGGGGAGGTGGTGCGGCGGGCTGCCCGCAGGCCGCCCGAGCGGGCCGCGGTGTGGCCGGCCGCGCGAGGCGGCCGGCCACACCTGTGGCGCTTACTTCTTGGTCGTGCCGATCGTCGTGTAGTCGTACTGCCCGAACGCCGGGTTGACGAAGACGTTCGTCAGGTACGGCGGACGGTAGTCCAGACCCTTGGACCAGATGCCCGGCAGGACCGAGGCGTTGTCCATGACGGCCTTGTCGACATCGCCCCAGAGCGCGTTGCGGGCGTCGGTGTTGGTCGTGACCAGCGCCTTGTCGATGAGCTGGTCGACGGCCGGGATCGAGATGCCGAGGTTGGTGTTGCCGGCGGGCCGGATCGTGCGGCTGTCGACGATCTGGTCGAGGAAGCCGTAGCCGTCGGGCCAGTCGGCGCCCCAGCCGTAGGCGAGGATGCCGAGGTTGTTCTTCTTCACGAAGTCCGGCTTGCCCGCGTACAGCTTGAAGTAGTCACCCGAGGGGTAGCCCTTGAGGTTGACCGTGATGCCGACCTTGGCGAGCGACTGCTGGACCGACTCGGCCATCGCCTGCTCCTTGGGCCGGTCGGACCGGTAGGCCATGTTCGTCGTGAAGCCGTTCGGCTTGCCGCACTTGGCGAGCTCCTGCTTGGCCATGTCGACCTGGCCGTCGGTGTTCTTGAGCAGGTTGTACGGGTCGTAGGCGACGTGGCCCGGGATCATCGGCGGGAGCAGCGAGGTGGCGATGTCGCCACCGGTGGCGCCGCCGTAGGCACGCTGGTAGCCCGACGGGCTGTAGGCGTAGACGACGGCCTTGCGGCAGTCGATGTTGTCCATCGGCGGCACGTAGTCCGGCAGGACCGTGAACCAGGTCCGGGCAGCCGGGGCGTCGTCGGTGTTGGCGAGCGCGCTCGGGTCGGCGAGGAGCTTGGCCTGGGTCTGGGCCTGGACGCCGGTGCCGGCGAGGTCGACGTCGATCGTGCCGGCCTGCAGGCGCTGGTCGAGGTCGGCGGCGTCGACACCGAGGTCGATCGTCATCTCGTCAGGAAGGGCGAGCCGGCCCGAGTCCGGGTCGGTCTTGGGGTCGTACTGGTCGTTGCGCACGAGGACGTAGCGCTTGCCGGCCTCGTAGCTCTGGAACTTGTACGGGCCCGAGGAGATCACCTGGGTCTTGTAGTTCGCACCCGTGTCCTTGGCCTGCGGGACCGGTGCGGTCGCCGGGAGCTGGGCGAGGTAGTCGAACCCGGCGAACGGCGCCTTGAGGTGGAAGACGATCGTCTTCGCGTCAGGGGTGTCGATCGAGGTGAGGTCGGCGAGGTTCTTGTCCTTGTAGACCGAGTAGCCCTGGGGGACGTTCGCCAGCCAGTCGTTGAAGTACGTCGGACCGTTGGGGAAGGTGTCCTTGTCGAGCTGGCGCGCGACGGCGTACTTGATGTCCGTGCTCGTGATCGGCGTGCCGTCCTGGTACTTCAGTCCGTCGCGCAGCGTGTAGGTCCACGTCTTGGCGTCGTCGCTGGGCTTGCCCAGGCTCGTGGCCAGGTCGGGGACGACGACGGCGCCCTCGGGCGTGGACTTGAAGACCGTCAGCGTGCGCGCGTAGTTGCGCAGCAGGTTCCAGGACAGCCCGTAGTAGGTGTCGCCGGGGTCGACGGAGTCCCAGTCCTCCGTGATGCCGAAGCGAAGGGTCCCGCCCTTCTGGGTCGAGGGGTTGTACACCTTGCCGATGCCGGCGTCCTTGACCGGCTTGGCCCCGGCGGACGTCCCGCCGCCGGAGCTGCTGCCGCCACCGCAGGCGGCGAGGCCGAGGGCGGCCACCGCCGTCGCGGCGACCATGGCCGCTCGTCTGCTCCTCATGATGATGGGTTCTCCTTGTCGTTCTGGCTGCCCGGTCTCCGGCACGTCACCGGGATCGGGGGTCGATGGCGTCCCGCAGCCCGTCACCGAAGAGGTTGAAGGCGAGGACGGTGATGAAGATGGCCAACCCGGGCGGGAAGAGGAACTCCGGGTCGACCTGGAACCAGTTCGTGGCCTGGTCGAGCATGCCGCCCCACGAGGCGGTCGGGGCCTGCACCCCGACGCCGAGGAACGACAGCGCGGCCTCGAAGAGGATGTTCGAGGGGATGAGCAGCGTCGAGTAGACGAGGATCGGCGCGACGAGGTTGGGGAGCAGCTCGCGGAACAGGATGCTCCGGTGGGTCGCGCCCAGGCTGATCGCGGCGTCGACGAACTCGCGCTCGCGGATCGACAGGGTCTGCCCACGGATGATGCGGCCGATGTAGGGCCAGTTGAAGAAGCCGATGATGAAGATGAGGACGGCGATCCGCAGGCCGTTGCCGGTCAGGCCGAACATGTGGTCCGGGATGGCGCCGACGAGGGCGATCGCGAAGACGATGAGCGGGAAGGCCAGGAAGATGTCCATGAGCCGGCTGATCACCGCGTCGACCCAGCCGCCGAAGTAGCCCGCGACGATCCCCATGACCACGCCGATCGCGACCGACAACAGGGTCGCGAGGAACGCGATCAGCAGCGAGATCCGGGCGCCGTAGACGATCCGCGAGAACAGGTCGCGTCCGTTCACCGGCTCCACGCCGAAGAGGTAGTCCTTGCTGATGCCGCCCCACTTGGCCAGCGGCATCTGGGTGTCGGCACTGACGAGGTTGTAGTGGAACTCGTTCGGGGGATGGCCGAACCAGCTCACGAGGAGCGGCGCGATGAGGGCCATGACGATGAGCACGATGACGGTCACGCCGCCGGCCATCGCCACCTTGTCGCGGCGCAGCCGGCGCCAGGCGATCTGGCCCAGCGAGCGGCCCTCGATGCGCTCCTCGCCCGTGACGACCGCCTCCGGCTCGGCGTCGTACGCGCCGGGTTCGACGTCAACGGGCACGGTCATGGGCCGGCATTCCTCCTCCATCGGGTCCCCGCAGGGCTCGCCGCACTCACGCTCGGGGAGCAGGTCCCGTGACGGAGGCGCTGTACCGGGGAAGTCTTCCTCCGTCGGCGCACCCCGGGCTAGATCGAACCCCCGATGATGCGAAATCGTGACCGCACGGCGCAGCAGGGTCTGCGCCCGCGGGGCTCGGCCACCGGCACGTTTTCGTCCGGACCGGCCCGCGATGAGAGAATCCCCCTCATGCCCACCCTGACCCGCGACGACCTCCGCAACGTCGCCATCGTCGCGCACGTCGACCACGGCAAGACCACCCTCGTCGACAAGATGCTCTGGCAGGCGGGTGCCTTCGGCGAGCACGAGCACATCGCCGAGCGCGCGATGGACAGCGGGGACCTCGAGCGCGAGAAGGGAATCACCATCCTCGCCAAGAACACCGCCATCCGGTATGCCGGCAAGGCGGCGGCGGACGCCGGTCTCCCCGACGGGGTGACCATCAACATCATCGACACCCCGGGGCACGCCGACTTCGGCGGCGAGGTGGAGCGCGGCCTGTCGATGGTCGACGGCGTCGTCCTCCTCGTCGACGCGAGCGAGGGCCCCCTCCCGCAGACCCGCTTCGTGCTGCGCAAGGCGCTCGCGGCCCATCTGCCCGTCGTCCTGTGCATCAACAAGGTCGACCGTCCCGACGCCCGGATCGCCGAGGTCGTCGACGAGGTCTATGAGCTCTTCATGGACCTGCTCGAGGACTCCGACCGCCACGACGAGCACCCGGCCGCCCTGGACTTCCCGATCGTCTACGCCAGTGCCAAGGCGGGCCGTGCCTCGCTCAACCGGCCGGCCAACGGCGAGCTCCCGGACAGCCCCGACCTGGAACCGCTGTTCAGGACCATCCTCGGGACCATCGCCGCGCCGTCCTACGACCCGGCCTCCCCGCTCCAGGCCCACGTCACGAACCTCGACGCGTCCAACTTCCTGGGCCGCCTGGCGCTCCTGCGCGTCCACAACGGCGTCATCCGCAAGGGCCAGCAGGTCGCCTGGTGCCGCCACGACGGCTCGGTCGAGAAGGTCAAGGTCACCGAGCTGCTCATGACCGAGGCGCTCGAGCGGCGCCCGGCCGAGGAGGCCGGTCCCGGCGACATCATCGCCGTCGCCGGCATCCCCGAGATCACCATCGGCGAGACGCTCACCGACCCCGAGGACCCCCGGCCCCTGCCCCTCATCACGGTCGACGAGCCGGCCATCTCGATGACCATCGGCACCAACACCTCGCCCCTCGCGGGCCGGGTCAAGGGCGCGAAGGTCACGGCCCGGCTCGTCAAGGACCGCCTCGACCGCGAGCTGGTCGGCAACGTGTCGATGCGGGTGCTGCCCACGGAGCGACCCGAGGCCTGGGAGGTCCAGGGCCGCGGCGAGCTCGCGCTGGCCATCCTCGTCGAGCAGATGCGGCGCGAGGGCTACGAGCTGACGGTCGGCAAGCCGCAGGTCGTCACCCGGATGGTCGACGGCAAGGTGCACGAGCCCGTGGAGCGCCTCACGATCGACACCCCCGAGGCGTTCCTCGGCGCGATCACCCAGATCCTCGCCCAGCGCAAGGGGCGGATGGAGCAGATGACGAACCACGGCACGGGCTGGGTGCGGATGGAGTTCCTCGTCCCGGCCCGCGGGCTCATCGGGTTCCGCACCGAGTTCCTCACCGAGACCCGGGGGTCGGGCATCGCCCACCACGTCTTCGAGGGCTACGAGCCGTGGCACGGGACGATCACGACCCGGCTGTCCGGCTCGCTCGTCTCCGACCGAGCCGGCGCCGTCACGGCATACGCCATGGTCAACCTCCAGGAGCGGGGCACCCTGTTCGTCGACCCGACGACGGAGGTGTACGAGGGGATGGTCGTCGGCGAGAACTCGCGGGCCGACGACATGGACGTCAACATCACGAAGGAGAAGAAGCTCACCAACGTGCGGGCGTCCTCGGCCGACAACTTCGAGAAGATCGTGCCCGCCCGCCGGCTCAGCCTCGAGCAGTCCCTCGAGTTCTGCCGGGAGGACGAGTGCTGCGAGGTCACCCCTGAGGCCGTGCGCATCCGCAAGGTCGAGCTCGACCAGACCCTCCGGGCCCGGGCGGCCGCCCGGGCACGCAAGGGCTGACCCGACCGTTGGTCCACGCGGACCGGCAGCGACCGGTGCCCACCGCGACCGAGACGGCCCCCGACCCCAGGACCTGCCAGTGAGCCTCCCGCCCCGCCGCCCCGCCCCCGCCTCCCGAGCCCGCCGGCTCGGGCCCAGGGTGCTGGCAGGGCTGGCGACCGGTCTCGTCGCGACGGTGCTCGCCGCGGGCTGCAGCGGCGGCTCGACGGCCGGCGACACGACGGCGAGCCTGGGGGCGAGCGACCAGCCGGGCGGCTCGGTCACCGCGCTCAGCCTGGGCCCCGTTCCCTCCTGGGACCCGCAGCGGATCGGCTCGAGGTCCGACGCGGCGTTCGCGGAGCGCACCTTCCTGCGCACGCTCACGGCATACCAGCCGAGCACGAGCAGCGGCGGCCAGGCGAGCCTCGTCGGTGACCTCGCGACGAGCACGGGGACGCCCAGCTCGGACCTCATGACGTGGACGTTCACCCTCCGGCAGGGCGTGACGTGGCAGGACGGGTCGCCGGTCACGTGCGGCGACGTCGCCTACGGCATCTCGCGGACCTTCGCGACCTCGGAGATCACCGGCGGCGACACCGACGCGCTGGCCGTGCTGGACATCCCGAAGCAGCTCGACGGCTCCAGCACGTATGCCGGCCCCTATGCGACGGGCAAGGACGCGGCCGCCGGGCAGGCCGCCTTCGACAAGGCGATCACGTGCGACGGGTCGAACATCACCTTCCATCTCGCCAAGCCCACCAGCGACTTCAACGAGATGCTCACGATGCCCGCGTTCGCCCCCTACAAGCAGTCGGCCGACAGAGGCGCCGACGGTACCTACACCGTCTTCTCCGACGGGCCCTACGAGCTCAAGGGCGACTGGGTCTCGGGGACGGGCGGCACCTTCGTGCGCAACGGGGCGTGGAAGTCCTCCTCCGACCCGATCCGCAAGGCCTACCCCGACCAGATCCACTACGAGGAGGGGATGGAGCCGCAGACGGTGGCCCAGGACGTCATGGCCGACACGGGGTCCGGGCGCAGCAGCGTCGAGCTCGACTCGGCGCCGCCGGCGATCCAGCAGCACATCTCCACCCTCGCCGACCTGCGCAACCGCTCGGTCAACCCGGCCACCGGTCTCATCGAGTACCTCGTGCCCAACTACAAGAGCGCCGTGTTCGCCAACCCCGACGTGCGCAAGGCGCTGGCTCTGGCCACGAACCGGGACGCCTACGTGACCGCCCTCGGGGGGGACTCCGCGGCGCGCCCCGCGACATCGCTCATCCCGGCGTCGCTCCCCGCCGCCACGGGCGAGGACCCCATCGGCGGCGGGGTGCGCGGCGACCCGGCCAAGGCCAAGGCCCTCCTCGAACAGGCCGGGGTCACGCTCCCGGTGACCATCAGGGTCGCCTACCGCTCGAGCGACAGCGTCGACAAGGCCATGGCCTCCCTCGTCCAGGGCTGGACCGAGGCCGGCTTCAAGCCGGTCCTCCAGCCCATCCTCGACAACTACTTCACCGTCATCGCCGGTCCGGAGCGGGCGACGCAGACGGATCTCTTCTGGTCGAACTGGGCACCGCAGTGGGCGTCCGCCTCGACGATCCTGCCGCCGCTGTTCGACTCGACGATCAACCTGACCAGTGCCGGGCCCGGCCGTGACTACGGCTACTTCGCCGACACGTCGGTGACGACGCAGATGGGGCAGATCTCGCGGATCGCCGACCGCGCCGAGCGCGAGAAGGCCTGGGGGAGCCTCGACGCCTCGCTGCGCGGACAGGGGGCCTACATCGCCCTCGCCGAGCGCCGCGCGATGTACGTCGCCGGCGCCGACATCCGCAACTTCACCGCCGACGAGATCCTCGGCGGCTCGATCGACTTCGGCGTCATCGCCGTGCACCAGTGAGCCCGGGCGCCGACGGCGGCCGCGACGAGGCCCTCGCCGGGGGCGCTGACGGGTCCGGCCCGCGCCGCCCGCGGCTGCTGTTCGTCCATGCCCATCCCGACGACGAGACCCTCTCGACCGGTGTCTCGCTGGCCCACCACGCGCTGCTCGGCCACGACGTCCACGTGCTCACCTGCACCCTCGGTGAGGAGGGCGAGGTCATCCCGCCCGAGCTCGCCCACCTCGAGGGCGCGCCGGGCGACCCGCTCGCCCGCCACCGCCGCGCCGAGCTGGCCTCGGCGTTGGCCACCCTCGGGGTCACCGGCCATCTCCTCGGCGAGAACGCGCCCGGGCACCGTCTCCGCACCGAGGCCGGCACGGCATACCGGGACTCGGGCATGGCCGGCTCGGCAGCCGCCCGGCACCCGTTGGCCTTCGCCGCTGCCGATGTCGAGGAGGCGGGGTCGCTCGTCCGTGACCTCGTCGAGCGGCTCCGTCCCGACGTCGTCGTCACCTACGACGCGCACGGCGGCTACCTCCACCCCGACCACGTGCAGACCCATCGGGTGACCGTCGCGGCGCTGCGGGCGATGCCCTCGCCCCCGCCGCTGTATGCCGTCGTCACGCCCCGTTCGTGGGTCGCGGACGACCGGGCCTGGCTCGCCGCGAACGTCGACGCTGCGACCGGGGTCGTCGTCCCAGGGCCGTCGGATCCGTTGCGGCCCAACGAGATCCACGACGACCTCGTGACCCGGTCGACGGTCGACCACGATGCCGTCGCCCTCCAGGAGGCGGCCCTGCGTCATCACGCGACCCAGGTGGTCCTCGGCCGGGGGTGGTACACCCTGTCCAACAGGGTCGCCGCACGGCTGGCCGGGCGAGAGGGCTTCGCCCTGGTCGACCTCGCGACCGGTGGGCTCGCCAGCGACGACCCGGGCGCCTCGGGGGACCCCGCGGATGGCACAGTGGGTCGGACCGGAACGGCCGGTCGTCCCGGACTGCTCGAAGGAGTGAGTGCGTGAGCGAGACGATCGACCTCGGCCCGGGCCGGCTGCGCCAGGTGCTCGGCCGGTTCGCGACGGGCGTCAGTGTCGTGACGACGCTGACCGGCGGGCACGACCACGCGATGACCGCCGACACCCTCACCTCGGTGTCCCTCGACCCACTCCTCGTCCTCGTGTGCGTCCAGCGCGACAGCCGGTTCCACGACGCGGTCGTCGAGGCGGGGGTCTTCGGAGCGAGCATCCTCGCGGCCGACCAGCGCGCCGTCTCGGACTGGCTCGCCACGCCCGGCAGGCCGCTGCACGGCCAGCTCGACCGCGTCCCGCACCGGCACGGTGCAGCGACCGGGGTGGCCCTCATCGAGGGTGGGCTCGGGGCGCTCGAGTGCAGGGTGCGCGACGTCCACCCCGCCGGGGACCACAGCATCGTCGTCGGCGAGGTCGTCGCCCTGACCCTCCCGGACGACCCCGGGTCGGCCCTCGTGCACTACCGGGGCGGCTACGCCTCGCTGACGTAGCCGAGGCGACCCGTCCGTCACGGGGTGGGTGTGGCCTGGGGCGTAGGGGTGTCCGTGGGGGTCGGGGTCGGCGTCGGCGTCGGGGTATCGGTCGGCGTCGGTGTGGGCGTGTCCGTCGGCGTCGGCGTCGGGCTCGCTGTCGGGGTCGTCGTCGGCGTCGGCTCGGGCTTCTGACCGGCCGGTGCGGTCGGCTCCACCCGGGAGCGGGGCGTCCCAGGGTCGGTGGCGACCCGGGTGATCGTCGTGCCCTTCTCGGCGGCGTTGCCGAGGGGGTGCCCGATGACCAGCTCGATGGCGGTGATGAGACCGAGGGCCAGCAGGAGGCCGGCGAGGACCGTGGCGAGGACGCGCCACCGGCGGGCGGCCACCTCGGCGGGAGTGGACCCGAGGTCGGCCCCGTCGACCGCCTCCTCGGGGCCGACGGAGGGCGCGACCGGGCGCGTCGTGCGCAGCGGGACGACCGCCTCGATGTGCCGGTGAGCGGAGCGGAAGGTGTGCGCGTAGATCGCGCCTCCGACCGTGGCGACGACCGATCCCACGGCGGCGCCGATGAGCGTGCCGGCGACGCCGAGGCGGGAAGCCGCGAAGGCCGAGGTCATCGCCGCGAGGGCGCTGCCGAAGACCTGGGCGGTGGACAGGCCGTACCTGTTCCGGGGCTCGCGCGCCCGGGAGGGGGCGGTGAGGGTGGTGGGCTGGTCCGCGTCGTTGCGTCTCTGGTCGGGTGCGATCGGCGTGGACATGCCGCAGGACAACCTTCGTGGGGGGGTGGGGACCGACCGCCTAGTCTACGAGCCGTTCCTGGGTACCTGCTGTGCCGCGCGAGGGAGCGGCAGGGCCCGGCGGCCCCTCCGCGGTTGTGTCGAGAGGCGGTCAGTGCCCGCCCGAGGGGTTCGTCAGCGGCGTCTGCCGGTCCGCGAGGTTGACATAGGCGTGGTGTCGTTCGAAGCCCAGCGCCTCGTACAGCCCGAGCGCGGCACCGTTGTCGGTGTCGGTCTGCAGGTGCAGCGACCGGGCACCCCTGGCGTCGGCCGCGAGGGCCAGGGCCCCGACGACGGCTCGCCCGAGCCCTCGGCGGCGGGCCGTGGGCGAGACCCACATGGCCGCGATGCCGCCCCACGCGTGGGCAAGGCCGAGCCGGCCGATGGCGACCACCTCCTCGCCGTCCCGGACCGTCGCGAAGACCTGCTCCGGTGACCCGGTGAGGATCGCCCGGGCGGCCATCTCGTCGACGGGCCGATAGCGCTGGTATGCCGTGAACCACGCGTCGGTGAGCACGCCGCTCGTCTCGACGGGGGCGGCTCCTGGCGACGTCGGGGTGGCCGCGAGGACCGCCCGCGTCGCCGCCGTGAGGGTGAGCGTCGCGACGCGGCCGGCATACCCGCGACGGGCCAGCTCCGCACCCACGGGTGTCGACCACGGGTCGAAGCCCACCTCGCCCACGACGACGAGGTTCGAGGGCAGGTCGCGGGCGGCATACCACCGCTCGACCGCGTCGACGGCCGCCGGCACCCCGAGACCCGGGTCCCCGGTGGTGAGCGCGGAGTTCGCCCGGCCGGTGAAGCCCCTCGCCGCGCGGAGCAGCCAGCCGCCGAGCTGCTCCCGCTCCATCGGCGGCCAGGCGTCGACCATGAGCGCCTGGACGGCCTGCGCCGAGAGGGCCCGGTGGGGCGCCCCCCGGCGGCTCGGCGCCGGCGGGACGACGCGCAGGGCGCCGACGTCCGCGCGGCGGACGGTCACGGACTCGCCCGTCCGGGTGAGGACCGTGAATGTGGCGTCGCTCACGTTCGTCAGCGTGCCGACGGTCTCGGTGAACGGTGCCGCGGGCTCTCGCGTGCTCCGTTCGTCGCCGGATCGCAGCCGATGGCGGACGGACACGCGCGTTCCCGGTGGGACACCTGCCAAGGGGTCGGACACGCGCGCATACTATGTGCCCATGACGTACGTGATCGCGCAGCCCTGTGTCGACGTCAAGGACAAGGCCTGCATCGAGGAATGTCCTGTCGACTGCATCTACGAGGGCATCCGCACCCTCTACATCCACCCCGACGAGTGCGTCGACTGCGGCGCCTGCGAGCCGGTGTGCCCCACCGAGGCCATCTTCTACGAGGACGACCTTCCCGAGCAGTGGGCCGACTACTACAAGGCCAACGTCGAGTTCTTCGACGACCTGGGTAGCCCCGGTGGCGCGGCGAAGATGGGTGTCATCGAGAAGGACCACGCGGTCATCGAGGCGCTGCCCCCGCAGGCGTGAGCCACCCGCTCCCCGTCGGCCGGACCCTGACGGTCTCGTGCTGACCCTCCCCGACTTTCCCTGGGACTCGCTCGCTCCGTACAAGGAGCGGGCGAGTGCCTTTTCCGCCCCCGACCTGGGAGGCGCCGGAGCGGGGATCGTCGACCTCTCCGTCGGCACCCCCGTCGACCCGACCCCCGAGCCGGTGCGGGCGGCCCTGCGCGATGCCGCCGACGCCCCGGGCTACCCGCAGACCTGGGGTACGGCGGACCTGCGGGAGACCGTCGCGGCGTGGTTCGCGGCGCGCCGAGGGGTCCCCGACATCGACCCGGCCGGTGTGCTGCCCACGATCGGCTCCAAGGAGCTCGTGGCCTGGCTGCCCTCGCTGCTCGGCCTCGGGCCGGGGGACGTCGTGGCCTTCCCGACCGTGGCCTACCCGACCTACGACGTCGGGGCCCGGCTCGCGGGCGCCACGCCGCTGCCGATGGACTCGCTGACGTCACTCGGCCCGCCAACGGCCGCGACGACGCCGAAGTTGTTGTGGCTCAACACCCCCAGCAACCCGACCGGTCAGGTCCTCGGCATCGAGCACCTGGCCAAGGTCGTCGCCTGGGCGAGGGAGAACGGCGTCGTCGTGGCGAGTGACGAGTGCTATGCCGAGCTCGACTGGCGGCCGCGCGAGGAGCACTCGACCGAGCCGCCGACGACCCCCAGCCTGCTCGACCCGCGGGTCACCGGGGGCTCCCACGAGGGGCTGCTGTGCGTCTACTCGCTGTCCAAGCAGTCCAACCTGGCCGGCTACCGTGCCGCGTTCGTCGCGGGCGACCCGGTGCTCGTCGGTGCCCTCCTCGAGGTGCGCAAGCACGCCGGCATGATCGTGCCCTGGCCGGTCCAGCGCGCGATGCTCGCCGCCCTCGGCGACGAGACCCACGTGATCCAGCAGCGGGCCCGGTATGCCGCGCGGCGCGACCGCTTGAGCGCGGCCGTGACGGGGTACGGGCTGAGGATCGAGCATTCCGAGGCCGGGCTGTACCTCTGGGCCGGTGCGGAGGAGGACGCGTGGACAACGGTCTCCGGGCTGGCGGACCGCGGCATCCTCGTCGCTCCGGGTTCCTTCTACGGGGCGGCCGGGGCGAGGCACGTGCGCATCGCCCTGACCGCCACCGACGAGCGCATCGAGGCCGCCGCTCGGCGACTGGTGTGACCGTTGCAACATCGGCTGGGTCACACAGCGTGGGACCGCGGATACCCCATGGAGTACCGTCGAACCGCCATGGGGACGGACCCCGGTCCCCTCCGGCCCAGGCCACCGTCAGCGGGCCAACGACGACACGAAGGACGTGACCAATGAGCATCGACACCGGCGTAGGTGCCACCTTCACCGCGGCGGGGAAGGACCTCGACTTCCCCTTGGTCCAGGCCACCGAGGGCAACAGTGGGTACACCATCTCGTCGTTGCTCAAGGAGACCGGGAACGTCACGCTCGACATCGGCTTCGGCAACACCGCGGCCTGCACGAGTGCCATCACGTACATCGACGGGGACGCGGGCATCCTGCGCTACCGCGGCTACCCGATCGAACAGCTGGCCAAGAAGTCGACGTACCTCGAGACCGCGTACCTGCTCATCTACGGCGAGCTCCCCAACAAGGGCGAGCTCGAGGACTTCCAGGAGCGGGTGTGCGAGCACACCATGCTCCACGAAGAGCTCAAGATGTTCTTCGACGGCTTCCCCCGTGACGCGCACCCGATGCCGGTGCTGTCCTCCGCCGTCTCGGCCCTGTCGACCTTCTACCAGGACAGCCTCGACCCGTTCGACCCGCAGCACGTCGAGATCTCGACGATCCGCCTGCTGGCGAAGCTGCCGACGATCGCCGCCTATGCCTACAAGAAGAGCATCGGGCAGCCCCTGCTCTACCCCGACAACTCCCTCACCCTCACCGAGAACTTCCTCAGGATGACGTTCGGCGTGCCGGCGGCGACCTACGACATCGACCCGGTCATGGTCAAGGCCCTCGAACAGCTGCTCGTCCTGCACGCCGACCACGAGCAGAACTGCTCGACCTCGACGGTGCGCCTCGTCGGCTCCTCGCACGCCAACCTCTTCGCCTCGGTCTCGGCCGGCATCAACGCGCTGTTCGGGCCGCTCCACGGTGGCGCGAACCAGGCCGTCCTCGAGATGCTCACGAACATCTACAACGACGGCGGCGACATCGACACCTTCGTCAACCGGGTCAAGAACAAGGAGCCGGGCGTCAAGCTGATGGGCTTCGGGCACCGGGTCTACAAGAACTACGACCCGCGCGCCGCGATCATCAAGGAGACCGCTGACACGATCCTGCGTCGCACCGGCACGGTGGACCCGCTCCTCGACATCGCGCTCCAGCTCGAGCAGCGCGCCCTGCACGACGACTACTTCGCCGAGCGCAAGCTCTACCCGAACGTCGACTTCTACACCGGGCTCATCTACAAGGCGATGGGCTTCCCGACCCGGATGTTCACGGTCCTGTTCGCGCTCGGCCGGCTGCCGGGCTGGATCGCCCAGTGGCGCGAGATGATGCTCGACCCGACGACGAAGATCGGCCGGCCGCGGCAGGTCTACATCGGCGAGGTCGAGCGCGACTACGTCTCGATCAAGCGCCGCAGCGGCGTCGGAGGCAAGCTGGCCAAGGAGGAGAAGGCGCGGATCAAGGCCGAGAAGGAGGCGGCGCGGGCCGCCAAGGCCGAGAAGGATGCCGCGCGCGCCGCCAAGGTCGCCCAGGAGGCCAAGACGGCCGCCGCCGAGGCCGAGGAGAAGGCCCGGCTCGCCGAGGCCGAGGCCGCGCTGGCCCAGAACACCGCCGATCCGGCGGGCGACGCCCCGATGGCCGACGCGGAGGCACCGAGCCCCGAGGCCTGAGCGGGCGGCCGGCTCGGCGGGGTTGAGCCGCGGGGCCCGTGCCGGCCCGGGCTCAGCTGAGGTGGATGACGACCGTCGTCGCCGGCTGCGGGTCGTCGGCGGCGGTCCAGGACCACCCCTGGCGTCCCGCGGCCCGGGTCCAGACCCGGGCGCCGACCGTCACCGCGTGGATGTCGGTGTCGCCGGCCTTCGCGACGGCCCACTCGCCGACCGCCCACGCCTGTCGGGTGCTGTCCGCCCGCACGACGAGCGTCGTGCCGACGTGCGAGGACCCGACGCCCAGCTCGGCCGTGAGCAGGTCCGACAGGGTCCTCGGGTCGGCGCCATGGGTGCTGGCGTCGAGGCGGCAGCCGAGCCCGCCCGGGGAGTAGCCGGCGAGGGTCGAGGCGAGGACCCGGCCCTCGACCTCGTGCTTGGCGTAGGCCTCGGGGTAGGCGCTGCGCTGGACCGCCTGAGCCACGGCGGTGATGTCCTTGGTCTGGTAGTCCTTGATCTTGACCAGGGCGTCGTAGAAGGCGTTGGCCGCGTGGTCGGGGTCGAGGATCTGGGCCGCCGTCCCCCAGCCCTGCGAGGGACGCTGCTGGAACAGGCCGAGGCTGTCGCGGTCGCCGTAGCGCAGGTTGCGCAGCTTGGACTCGGTGAGGGCCGTGGCGAGGGCGATCGTCGCCGCACGGGCCGGCAGCCCGCGGCGCTCCGCCACGGCGACGATCGTCGCGGCGTTGCTCATCTGCTCGGGGTCGAAGGTCACGCTCTGCTGCAGCGCGGTGGCCTGGCAACGCTGCGAGCCGACGTTGTCGACGAGGGTCCGGCCCCCGGCATACGCGGCCACCGCGACGACGACCACGAGGCTGGCGACGAGCACCCGCAGGGACCACCGCTGCCGGCGCGTGCGCGGCTGCTCCTCGGCCAGCGTGATGACGCTGCGGGAGGTGCGGGGCATGGCGGGCAGTCCTTGGGGCGAGCGACCGGGGGGTCGGTGAGGGTCGGGAGAGGGTCGGGTGAGGTCGGGTCGGTGCTCGGTCAGTCGTTGGCGTGCAGGGCGGAGTTGAGCACGATGCCGTGGCCGTCGCGGGGCCGGGCCTCGACGGCCCCGGTCCGGGAGTTCCGGAGGAAGAGCAGGCTGCTCTGGCCGGAGAGCTCACGGGCCTTGGCGACGCTGCCGTCCGGGAGGGAGACCTTGGTCCCCGCGGTGAGGTAGAGGCCGGCCTCGACGACGCAGTCGTCGCCGAGGGCGATGCCGAGCCCGGACTCGGCTCCGAGCAGGCAACGCTCACCGATGCTGACGCGTTCCGTGCCACCGCCGGAGAGGGTGCCCATCGTCGAGGCCCCGCCGCCGATGTCGGAGCCGTCGCCGACGACGACGCCCTGGCTGATCCGGCCCTCGACCATCGAGGTCCCGAGCGTGCCCGCGTTGAAGTTGACGAACCCCTCGTGCATGACGGTCGTCCCGCTCGCGAGGTGGGCGCCGAGGCGGACCCGGTCGGCGTCGCCGATCCGGACCCCGCTCGGGACGACGTAGTCGACCATCCGGGGGAACTTGTCGACACCGAGGACATGGACCGTCCCGCGGGTCTGGAGCCGGGCCCTGGTCAGCTCGAAGCCCTCGACGGCACAGGGGCCCTGCGAGGTCCAGACGACGTTGGGCAGGACGGCGAAGAGGCCGTCGAGGTTGACCGTGTTGGGCCGGACGAGCCGATGGCTGAGCAGGTGCAGCCGCAGGTAGGCGTCGGCGGTGTCGGCGGGCGGCGCGTCGAGGTCGGCGACGACGAGCCGGAGCTCGCGGCGGACGCGCCGGGCCTCGTCGGCGCCCGCGAGGGCGACCAGGTCGGCGGGGGCGGGGGCGTCCCTGGGCTCGCCGAGGTCGGGTGCGGGGTACCAGGCGTCGAGCACCTGCCCGTCGTCGGTGATCGTGAGCAGTCCGAATCCCCAGGCAGGGCGGGCGACGGTCATGCGCCCCAGCGTAGATGGCCGTCATAGGGTTGCCGGTATGCCGTCCCCCTCCCTGGACCTGGGCCTCGACGTCATCGACCTCACCGCGGCCGTCTGCGACATCGAGTCGGTGAGCAGGCACGAGGAGCCGCTCGCCGACGCCGTCGAGGCCGCGCTGGCGGCCCTTCCGAACCTCACCCTCACCCGGATCGGCAACACGATCGTCGCTCGCACCGATCTCGGCCGTGCCGAGCGGGTCGTCCTCGCCGGGCACCTCGACACCGTCCCGGTGACCGAGGACCCCCGCAACCTGCCGACCCGGCGCCTCGTCGTCGACGGGGAGGACGTGCTCTGGGGGCGCGGGACGGTCGACATGAAGGGCGGCGTCGCCGTCCAGCTCCGGCTCGCCGCAGCGCTGGCCGAGCCGAACCGGGACCTCACCTTCGTCTTCTACGAGGCCGAGGAGATCGACGCCGTCCACAACGGTCTGCGCCACGTCCAGGAGCAGCGGCCCGACCTCATCGACGACGCCGTCTTCGCGGTGCTCCTCGAGCCGACCACGGCCATCGTCGAGGGCGGCTGCAAGGGGACCCTTCGGGTCGACGTCACGGCCCGCGGGGTCGCCGCCCACTCGGCCCGCCCCTGGCGTGGTCGCAACGCCATCCACGAGGCCGGTGAGATCCTCGCCCGGCTCGCGGCATACCAGCCCCGGTCCGCGACCGTCGACGGGCTGGAGTTCCGCGAGGCGCTGTCGGCCGTCGGGATCACCGGTGGGATCGCGACGAACGTCATCCCCGACGTCTGCACCGTCACCGTCAACTACCGGTTCGCCCCCGACCGCTCGCAGGAGGAGGCCCTCTCGCACGTCGAGGACCTCTTCGAGGGGTTCGAGGTCGTCGTCACCGACACGGCGCCGGGCGCCCGACCCGGGCTCGACCGTCCCGCCGCGCGGGCCTTCGTCGAGGCGCTCGGCCTCGAGGTGACGGCCAAGCAGGGGTGGACCGACGTTGCGCGGTTCTCGGCGATGGGGGTGCCTGCCGTCAACTTCGGTCCGGGGGACCCCAACCTCGCCCACCACGACGAGGAGCGCGTCCCCGTCCGCCAGCTCGTCGACTGCGAGGCCGCGCTGCTGCGCTGGCTCGCGTAGGTTGGGCGACGTGAGCGACAACCACCCGTCCTGGGACCGGCACCGCGACTACTACAAGGGCCCGGTCGTCATGCGGCGCTCGCAGGTGCCGCAGTCGACCACCGACCAGCGGCTGCTCGACAGCCGGGGCCCGACCGACTGGCTCCATGCGGACCCGTGGCGGGTGCTGCGCATCCAGTCCGAGTTCGTCGAGGGCTTCGGGGCGCTGGCCGAGCTCGGACCGGCCGTGAGCGTCTTCGGCTCGGCGCGCACGACCCCCGACAGCCCTCTCTACGAGGTGGGTGAGGCGGTCGGCCGCTCGCTCGTCGAGGCCGGGTACGCGGTCATCACCGGCGGCGGCCCCGGCACGATGGAGGCGGCGAACAAGGGGGCTCTCGAGGCGGGCGGCACCTCGGTCGGCCTCGGCATCGAGCTGCCGTTCGAGCAGGGCCTCAACGACTACGTCGACATCGGCGTCAACTTCCGCTACTTCTTCGCCCGCAAGACGATGTTCGTCAAGTACGCCCGGGGCTTCGTCGTCCTGCCCGGCGGCTTCGGCACGCTCGACGAGCTGTTCGAGGCGATCACCCTCGTCCAGACCAACAAGGTGACCTCCTTCCCGATCGTCCTGTTCGGCCGCGGCTACTGGCAGGGCCTGCTCGACTGGCTCTCCTCGGCCGCGCTGACGGCCGGGACGATCAGCGAGCGGGACCTGCGCCTGCTCACCCTGACCGACGACGTCGACGAAGCCGTCCGCACGATCGTCGAGTCCGACCTGGCGCTGACGGCGCCCGAGCCGTCGATGCTGCCTCCCGACTGACTCCGCGGTCAGGTCCGCCGAACCCTGTCGCGACGGCCGTGGGACGGGCATCATGGCGAGGTGACCGTCTCACCGCTCCCGCGGTTCGGCGACGTCTTCGTCGGACGTGACGCCGAGGGACGCAGCCTGCGCGTCTCGGCACACCCCGAGCGGGGCCGCGTCGTCCTGTCCATCTGGCAGGAGCGGGTATGCCGTGCCACGGTCCGGGTCGCTGCCGAGGACGTGCCCGACCTCGTGGCCACCCTGACGGCGGCCGCCGAGCGGGCCACCGGCACCGGCGCTCCGGTGGGCGCCGTCGACCGCACCGCCGGCTGACCGGCATAGGATCGCGGCGTGGTCTGGGTCGTCCTCATCGTCGTCGCCGTCGCGCTCGTCGCCGTCGTCGCGGCGCTCGTCGTCGGGCGGCTGCCCTATGACCCGATGGCCGAGCCGGTCCACAGCACCCCGGCGACGGGGCTGCCCGAGGAGCCGACCGCCGCCGACCTCGATGACGTGCGCTTCGACACCGCCGCCCGCGGCTACCGGATGTCCGAGGTCGACGACGCCCTCGACGCGCTGCAGACCCGGCTCGCCGACCAGGAGAGCGAGCTCGCCGAGCTGCGGGCCCGCGGGCCGCTCCCGGACATCGCGGAGGACGCCAGGTGGCGGGCCCCCGAGCTTCCCGGGACCCCGAAGGCCCCCGGGGCGCTCGGTGACGGTCCCGAGACCGAGCAGCGGGACTGACATGGCGTTCACCGTGGTGCGCCGCTCCCCGCTCGCGCCCGAGGACGCCTGGGCGGCCCTGACCGACTTCGCGGCCCACACGGCCCATGTGCCGCTGACGAGCGTGCGGACCGACCCCGGTGAGCCGCACGTCGGGTGGCACGTCGTCGCCGTGACCGCCGCGGGGCCGGCCCGTTTCAGCGACCCGATGTACCTCACGGTCTGGGACCCCCCACGCCGGTTCCGGATGGTCAAGACGGGGTGGCTGCTCGCCGGATGGGCGGAGGTCGAGGTGGAGCCCGACGGTGCCGGGTCCGTCATCAGCTGGCGCGAGGAGATCAGCCTGCACGGAGCGGTCCTCGGCCGGCTCACCCGCCCGGCCGGTGACGCCATCGCCCCCCGGCTCTTCGGACCGGTTGTCGAGGGGCTGCTCCGCGCCGCGGAGGCTGCGACGACGTGAGCGAGGGCGAGGGCTTCCACCCGGCCTTTCGCGGCTACCGGATGGACCAGGTCGACGACGTCCTCGACCGCCTCCACGCCGAGGTCGAGCGGCGCGACCAGGAGATCGCCGGGCTGCGTGGCGCCCCGACCGGCCCCGGGACCCCCGACGCGAGGGGGCCCGGCAGCTCGGCCGGCGTGGTCGCCGCCGGCGGCACCTCGGCCGTCCCGGACCCTGCGGCACCCGGGTCCGACGCCGGTCCCGACGCCGGCGCCGACCCGGACGCCGATCCCGGACCCGGACTACCGGGCTGGTTCCTCGACACGTGGCGGGGGACCGCAGCACCCGTGCGACGACCCGACGAGGACGACCGCCCACCCTCGGTCCGCCGACCCGTCGACCTCCTGGTGCTCGCCGCGTTCCTCCTGCTGGGCTTCTACGTCACCTCCCACCTGTACCGGTCGCACGGCAGCGGCTACCTCTCCCAGGGCGTCCAGGACCAGCAGGCGTTCGAGTGGTACTTCGCGGCGACGGCGCACAACCTCACCCACGGCCTGAACCCCCTCTTCAGCACCCTCCAGAACTACCCGGCCGGGGTCAACCTCATGGCCAACGCCGCCGTCCTGGGGCTGGGGGTGCCGCTGAGCCCGGTCACCCTGATCTGGGGAGCGAGCACGACCTTCTACCTCGTCGAGTGGCTCGGGCTCTCGCTCACCGCCGTCGCCTGGTACTGGCTGCTGGTCCGCCGGCTGCGGGTCGGACGGGTCGCCGCCCTCGTCGGCGGGGCGCTCGGTGGGTTCGCGCCGGGGATGATCTCGCACGCGAACGGACATCCGAACTTCGTCGCGGCCTTCCTCGTACCCGTCATCGTCGACCGGCTGGCCGCCCTGCGCGACGGAGCCCATCCGGTCCGCGACGGGGTCGTCCTGGGGCTGCTCCTCACCTGGCAGATCCTCATCGGCGAGGAGGTGCTCCTGCTGGCCACCGTCGGCCTCCTCGTGTTCGGGACCGTCATCGCGCTCCACCGACGGCTGCGGCTGCGCCGGATGCTCCCCGGGCTGGTGCTCGCGGCGGTCGTCGTCGCGGTCCTGGCGGCATACCCGCTGTGGTGGCAGTTCTTCGGCCCGCAGAGCTACACCTCGCTGTGGCACCCACCGGCCGGCAACGACCTCGCGGCCTTGTGGGGGACGGCGACCCGCAGCCGCGGCGCCGACCCCTGGGCCTCGGCCGCCCTGTCGATGAACCGGACCGAGGAGAACGCCTTCTTCGGTGTGCCCATCTGGCCGGTCGTCGCGGCGGTCGTCGCCCTGCGGTTCCGGCTGCCTGCCGTCCGCGCCCTCGCCCTCGTCGTCGTCGTCGCCTCCTGGCTCTCGCTCGGGGACACCGTCACCGTGCATGGCGCGGCCACCGGCATCCCGGCGCTGTGGCCGCACCTGCACTCGCTGCCTGTCATCGAGAACGTCCTGCCGACCCGCTTCACCCTCGTCGTCGGACCGGCCCTCGGTGCCCTGCTCGCGCTCGGGGTCGACGGCGCAGGACGGGCCGGCGCGCGGTATGCCGTCGGCGGACTGCCGCCGCGCGTCGCCGTCGCGCTCGGCACCGGGGTGGGCCTGCTCGTGGCCGCCGTCGCCCTGCGCCCGATGGTGCCCACCCCGCTCGTCGTCGACCCGCGGCCGGCGATGCCAGCCTTCTTCAGCCAGGGACTGTGGACGCAGTACCTCCACGGTGGCTCCCTTCTCGCCGCCCCGCCGCCGGACATCGCCGACGCCCGCGCTCTGGAGTGGCAGATGGAGGCCGGGATGGGCTTCCCGGTGGCCGAGGGCTACTTCGTCGGCCCCAGCGGGTCCGGCGACCGCACCGGTCAGTACGGCGCCACCCGGACCGCCCTGTCGGTCTGGCTCTACGACATCAACGCCGCGAACGCGCCGGCGACGGCGAGTCCTCAGCAGCGCGCCCAGTTCGACCGGGACCTCGCGACCGAGGACGTCGACGCCGTCGTGCTCCCCGACCGCGAGCAGACCCCGGCCCTGCTTCCCTCGCTCATCGGGCTCTTCGGGACGCCGGACCGGGTCGGGGGGGTCTACGTCTGGGACGTCCGGGCCTTCCGGGTCTCCTCCTGAGGCGCACGTGGGTCGCCCAGGGGGTCAGCCGGCGGGGCAGCCGACGAGATGGTCGTTGACGAGGCCGCAGGCCTGCATCGCGGCATACATGGTGGTCGGCCCGACGAACCGGAACCCGGCGGCACGCAACGCCGCCGCGAGGGCCACCGACTCGGGGGTCTGCGCGGGGACCTCGGCCGGTGTCGCCGGCCGAGGATGCCGGGGCGGAGCGAAGGACCACACGAGCTCGTCGAGGCCCCCGGTGTCGCGCAGCCGCACGACGGCACCGGCGTTGGCGATGGCCGCCTCGACCTTGGCGCGGTTGCGGATGATCCCCGGGTCGGCCAGCAGCCGGGCGCGGTCGGCCTCGTCGTAGGCCGCGACCCGCTCGGGGTCGAAGCCGTCGAAGGCGCTGCGGAAGCCCTCGCGGCGCCGCAGGATGGTCAGCCACGACAGGCCGGACTGGAACGCCTCGAGGGTGATCCGTTCGAACAGCGCCCGCTCGCCGTGGACCGGGCGCCCCCACTCCTCGTCGTGGTAGCGGACGTAGTCGGGCGTGCTGAGCGCCCAGGGGCAGCGGCCGTCGGCCGGAGGGGTCATGTCCCCATTGTCACCATCGGCCCCGACGGCCCCGCCCGCCCGGCGTCGGTGACGCGCCGGTCGGTGGGCCGGCCGGGGGCGATTTCGTTCCGCCCGCCCGGATTGGGATAATGGCCGGTAACATCCGGTGGCCGACACCGCCGGGTACGACAGCGGGCGCCTGCCGCGCTCGCGGTGACGAAGGGAATCAGCCATGGCGGCAATGAAGCCGAGGACGGGCGACGGCCCGCTCGAGGTGACCAAGGAGGGCCGCGGCATCGTCCTGCGCATGCCTCTCGAGGGCGGGGGGAGGCTCGTCGTCGAGATGTCCGCCGACGAGGTGCGGGCGCTCGGTGAGGCGATCGCTGCATGCGAGGCCTGCAACTGACCGACCCGGATCGACTTCGAGGCCCCTGCCGGTGACGGCGGGGGCCTCGTCGCATCGGTAGGGTCGGTCCTCGTGACCGTTGCTCCGGAGGACCTGCTCGCACCGACCGTCTCGACCTGGACCGTCGCGCCCGGACCGCTCCCCGGCGCCCTGTCGACGCTCGACGCGACGACGTCCGTCCTCGTCCTCGCGGTGCCGGGGCCGGGGCCCGACGAGGCCCTCCGCGCCGCCCTCGCCGCCACCGGTGTCGACCCCGACGACGTGCTGGCCGCCCATGAGCCCGCGGGCGGCACGGCGACCGTGACGAGCATCCCTCTCGTGCCCGGCCGGTATGCCGTGCGGCGCCTCGTGCTCGTCGGCCGCGGCGCGGGCACCCTCGAGGACCTCCGGCTCTGCGGGGCCGCCGCGGGTCGTGCCACCCGAGGAGCCTCGGCCGTCGTGGCCGTGCCCGGTGACCTCGACGACGCCGGCCTCGCGGCATACGTCGAGGGCTGGGTGCTGGGCGCCTGGGGGTCCCCGCGCTGGGGGAGCGACGGCGTCCGCTCGGGGGCTGCGCCGGCCGGGAGCGTGGACCTCGTCGGGCCGCACGACCCGGAGGTCGTCCGGCGCGCCGTCGTCCGGGCCCGGGCCACCCTCGTCGCCCGGGGTCTGGCCGACACGCCCGCCAACCTCAAGAACCCGGCCTGGATGGTGCGACAGGCCCGGACCGCCGCCCGGCGCGGGGGCCTCGACCTCACCGTCTGGACCGAGCGGGAGCTGCGCGCCGACGGCTTCGGCGGGCTGCTCGCGGTCGGCGGCGGCTCGGTCTCCCCGCCCCGGCTCGTCCGGCTGGACTACGCCCCCGCCGGAGCCCGCACCCGCGGAACCCGACGGACGCCGCACGTCGTCCTCGTGGGCAAGGGGATCACCTTCGACAGCGGCGGCCTGCAGGTCAAGCCGCCGGCCGGGATGCTGGGGATGAAGACCGACATGTCGGGTGCCGGCATCGTCCTCGCCGTCCTCGCCGCGTGCCGCGACCTCGCGGTGCCGGTCCGCGTCACGGGCCTGCTGGCTCTCGCCGAGAACGCCGTCGGGGGAGCGTCCTACCGTCCCGGCGACGTCATCACGCACTTCGGCGGGACGACGGTCGAGGTCGGGAACACCGACGCCGAGGGCCGGCTCGTCCTCGCCGACGCCCTCGCCTACGCCGACGCGCGCCTCGACCCCGACGACGTCGTCGACATCGCGACCCTCACCGGCGCCGCCCGGGTGGCCCTGGCGCGAGAGCTGGCGCCCGTCTACGCGACCGACGACGTGCTTCGCGACCGGCTCGTCGAGGCGGGCGGGACGACTGGTGAGACGCTGTGGCCGATGCCGCTCGCCGACGGTTACCGTCGGGACCTGGACTCGGCGGTGGCGGACCTCAACCACATCGCCTCCGGGTCGCCCGGCTCGATCATCGCGGCCCTGTTCCTCAGGGAGTTCGTCGGACGCAGGGCGTGGGCCCACCTCGACATCGCCGGCCCCGGCCGGTCCGACGTCGACGCGGGCCTGCTCGCCAAGGGCGGGACCGGGTTCGGGACCAGACTCCTGCTTAGCTACCTGGAAGGACGCCGATGAACGCTGGCTACGGACTCGCCGTGCGCTGGTCGCTCGCCGAGGCCCCTGCCGGGGTCGAGGAGGCCTTGCGCGAGTACGTCGTCGGGACCTCGATCGCCCGGTTCATGTTCCTCGACGGGCTCGCCTTCAAGGTGTGGCGGATGCGTCCGGGTGAGTGGTTCGAGGGCACCTACGTCTTCGACTCCGAGCACGAGCGGGCCGTCTTCCGGGCCGAGTTCGAGGCGAGCGTCGCCGACGCGAAGGGGACCGAGATCATCGGGTCGCTGCCGGTCCTCGTCGAGGACTACGAGGTGGTCGCGATCGCCGAGGGGCCGGCGGGGTTCCGCCGTGGCGCCGGGCCGAGGCTCGGCGAGGGCTGAGTCGGCAGCGCCGAGCCGTCGGGGGCGAACCGCGGCGAGGACCGTCAGCGGCGGACCGCGACGAGGAGGCCGTCGCTCACCGGCAGCAGCGCGGTGACGAGCCCGTCGTCGTCCCGAAGGGCCTTGCCGAGGTCCCGCAGAGCGGTCGTCGTGTCGTCGCGGACCGCCGGGTCGGCGATCCGGTCGTGCCAGAGCATGTTGTCGAGGACGAGCAGGCCCCCCGGCCGGAGCAGCCGCACCGCGTGCGGCACGTACTGCGGGTAGGACTCCTTGTCGGCGTCGACGAGCACGAGGTCGTACGCGCCGTCGCTCATCCGGGGCAGGACGTCGAGCGCCGCCCCCGAGATGAGCCGGGTCCGCTGGTGGGCGAAGCCGGCCGCGGCATACGCCTCCCGCGCCGCCCGCTGGTGCTCGGGCGCCACGTCGATCGTCGTCAGTACCCCGTCGTCCGGCATACCCGCGAGGAGCCACAGCCCGGACACCCCCGCGCCGGTGCCGATCTCCATGACGTGGCGCGCCGAGATCGCGGCAGCGAGCATCCGGAGCACGGCACCCGCGCCGGTGCCGACCGGTGTCGCGGCACCGAGCTCGACACCGCGCCGCCGAGCCTGCTCGACGACCTCGGGCTCGGGGAGGAACTCCTCGGCGTAGGCCCAGCTGGCCGGCTTCAGGGTGCTCATGGCTGCCCACCCTACTGCCGGGCCGGGTGCCGGGGCCTCACAGCGGGGGTTCAGGCCCGACGGGAACAATTCCAGTCCCTGCGACGTATCGATAGGTGCCATGACAACCGAGGTGAGCACGATGGACCCACGCACGACTCAGGCGGCTGCCGTCGAGGACGGTAGCCCCGGGGCCTGGGTCCCACCGACCTGGGAGGAGATCGTCGAGCAGCACTCGGCGCGGGTCTACCGCCTCGCCTACCGGCTCACCGGCAACGTCCACGACGCCGAGGACCTCACCCACGACGTCTTCGTCAGGGTCTTCCGCTCCCTCAGCTCCTACCAGCCCGGCACCTTCGAGGGCTGGCTGCACCGGATCACGACGAACGTCTTCCTCGACAAGATGCGGCGCAAGCAGCGGATCCGCTTCGACGCGCTCTCCGACGAGTCCGCCGCCCGCCTGCCCAGCCGGGGCGCCGGGCCGGAGCAGGCCTACGACGACACGCACTTCGACGACGACGTGCAGCGCGCTCTCGACGCGCTGCCGCCCGACTTCCGCGCTGCGGTCGTCCTCTGCGACATCGAGGGTCTGTCCTACGAGGAGATCGCCGCGACGCTCGGCGTCAAGCTCGGGACGGTCCGCTCACGCATCCACCGCGGCCGCGCCCAGCTGCGGGAGGCCCTGGCCCACCGGGCCCCGGAGCGCACACCGGCCGTCGCCGCCTCCCGCGGCACCTTCTCGCACCGACCGGCGACGGGGACGGTGTGAGGCCTCTGCCTCGCTCCGGTCGGCTCGCCTGCCTCGGTGGTGGCGAGCTGCCCGAGTATGCCGCCGGCCGCCTGGCGCCGCAGCGCCGCGCGGCCTGGGACCGGCACCTGGTGAGCTGCGCCGCCTGCCGTGCGGCGGTCCAGGAGGAGCGCCGCCTCCAGGCCGCCCTCGCCGAGGGCCCGCGCCTTCCGGGCGAGCTGCGCGGGGCGCTGCTCGCGCTGGCCGCACGGCCCGAGCCCCAGCCCGAGGTGTTCGCGTTCCCGGGCCCGACGGTGCCCCTCGCGACCCTCGCGCCGAGCGCGCCCCCGGTCCATCGCAGCGTCCTGCGGTCCGCCGTGGTCGCCGCTGCGGTCGCCGGCGCCTCCGCCGCCGCCGCGTGGAGCCTCGGTCTGGCCGGAGGCTCGACCGGGGTCGGGCCGAGGCCGGCCACCCTCGTGGCGCCGACCACCAGCCCGGGCGGGGGCGCCCGGGGCATCGGCCCCGGGACCTCCCTCATCGGCTTCACCGACCCAACGGTCGAGAACCGCCGCTCGGGCAGGGCAGAATCGACCCCATGACCGACGACCAGCGCGCCGCCGACCCGGCTCCGGGCGACGGCGCCTCGGCGCCAGGTTCCGGCTCCGACCAGTGGGACCCGTGGGGCTCCTGGAGTGCGGACCGGACCGGGACGAGCGACCAGACCGCCCCCGTCGACCTCGACCGGACCCAGGAGGTGCCGGTCGCGGCGACCGCCACGGACGCCGGTGCCCCGTCGTGGGCCTCGGCCGCCGACCAGGGCGCGACGCAGGTGGCCACCGGGCCCGACCCCGTCGAGCCGACCCGGCCGGTGCCGGCGACGCCCGTGACGGTCGGGTCACCGAGCTATGGCGCACCGGCCGCGCCGCCCGGCTCGTTCGGCCTCCCGGCCCCCGGCCAGGGGAGCCCTGTCGCACCCTCGGCTTCCCCGACCCGCACCCGGCCGCCGCGCCGCGGCCCGGGCTGGTCGGCGCTCGTCGTCGCCGCTGCGCTCGCGGCCGTCCTCGGCGGGGTCGGGGGCGGCTACGTCGGGGGGTACCTCGCGACCCACGACGCCGTCAGCGCGACCGGCAACGACAGCTCCACCGTCCCGACCCCGGGACCCGCCGCGACCGAGCGGCCGGCCGGCTCCGTCGCGAGCATCGCGGCCAAGGCGCTCCCGAGCGTCGTCACGATCCGGGTCGTGTCGTCCTCCGGCGGCGGCTCGACGGGCTCGGGCTGGGTCTATGACACCAAGGGGCACGTCGTCACGAACAACCACGTCATCGCCGACGCGGGTGACGGTGGCAAGGTCACCGTCGTCCTCAGCAACGGCAAGCAGGTGTCGGGCACCGTCGTCGGGCGCGACGAGTCCTACGACCTCGCCGTCGTCAAGCTCGACCGGACCGACCTGACGCCGCTGCCGGTCGGAGTCTCCGCGGACGTCGTCGTGGGCGACCCGGTCATCGCCGTCGGGGCCCCCCTCGGCCTGGACTCGACCGTGACGACCGGCATCGTCAGCGCCCTCAACCGGCCGGTGGCCCCGGGTGGCTCGGGCGGCGGCCAGTCCTACATCAATGCCATCCAGACCGATGCGGCCATCAACCCCGGCAACTCCGGTGGGCCGCTGCTCGACATGAGCGGGCGCGTCATCGGGGTCAACTCGGCCATCGCCCAGATCCCCGGCGCCGACGGGTCGGCGCAGAGCGGCAGCATCGGCGTGGGGTTCGCCATCCCGAGCGACCAGGTCCGCAAGACCGTCGACCAGCTCATCGCGACCGGCAAGGCCCAGCACCCGATCATCGGGGTGCTCATGGACCTCAACTACACGGGCGAGGGCGTCCGGATCGCCGAGAGCGGCTCGGGCGGCGCACCGGCGGTCACCCCGGGTGGGCCGGCCGCCAAGGCCGGGCTGAAGCCCGGCGACGTCATCCTCGAGCTCGACGGCCGGCCGATCACCAGCCCCGACGAGCTCGTCGTCGCCATCCGGGCGCACAGCGTCGGCGACACCGTGACGCTGACCGTCCGCCGCAACGGCACCGACCGCAGCGTCGAGCTCACCCTCCAGGCATCCCAGTGACACCCTCGCCGGCGGCACGGAGCAGGAGGCGTCGGTGAGGTTCGACGAGCTCATCATCGTCGCGGTCATCGCCGTGGTCGTGCTCGGTCCGCAGCGGCTGCCGGAGTATGCCGCCAAGCTCGCGGCCTTCGTCAAGCAGCTGCGCCAGATGGCCGAGGGGGCCAAGGGTCAGCTGAAGGAGCAGCTCGGCCCCGAGTACGAGGACATCGACTGGCGGCAGTACGACCCGAGGCAGTACGACCCGCGGCGGATCGTCCGCGAGGCGCTCCTCGAGCCCATCGAGGACGCCGTCCAGCCGCTGCGCAGCCTCCTCGACGAGCCGACCACGGGAACGGCGCCGACCTCGGCGTCACCCGCCGGCTCGGGTGTCGGCGAGCCGGCCCAGCCCACGCGCAGTGCGCGCTCCTGGGACCCGGACCGGCCCACGGCATACGACGTCGAGGCGACCTAGCGGCCGGTCGGGGTGACCCCGAGGCGGCGGCCGGCGAGGCCCCGGCTCCGCGACGCCAGCGTGCGGGCCACCGCGCGCACCGCGACCGCCGCCGGGCTGTCGGGCGAGGAGAGGACGACCGGGGTTCCCCGGTCGGCGCCCTCGCGCAGCTCGGTGTCGAGGGGCACCTGCCCGAGCAGCGGCACCTCGGTTCCGATCGTCCGGCTCAGCGAGTCGGCCACGGTCCTGCCGCCGCCGCTGCCGAAGATCTCCTGCCGCGTGCCGTCGGGCAGCTCGAGCCACGACATGTTCTCGATGACCCCCGCGATCCGCTGGTGGGTCTGCACCGCGATGGCGCCCGCCCGCTCGGCGACCTCGGCCGCGGCGGCCTGAGGCGTGGTGATGACGAGGATCTCGGAGTTCGGGATGAGCTGGCCGACCGAGATGGCGATGTCGCCGGTGCCGGGCGGCAGGTCGAGCAGGAGGACGTCGAGGTCGCCCCAGAAGACGTCGGCGAGGAACTGCTCGAGGGCCCGGTGGAGCATCGGGCCGCGCCACACGACCGGCTGGTTGCCAGGGACGAACATCCCGATCGAGATGACCTTCACGTCGTTGGCCACCGGCGGCAGGATCATCTCGTCGACCTGGGTGGGCGGGTGCTCGACCCCGAGCATCCGGGGGATCGAGAACCCGTAGATGTCGGCGTCGACGACGCCGACGGCCAGACCCTCGGCGGCGAGGGCCGCGGCCAGGTTGGCCGTCATCGACGACTTGCCGACCCCGCCCTTGCCCGAGGCCACGGCATACACCCTGGTGAGGTTCGAGGGCTGGGAGAACGGGACGACCCGGGCCGGGCCCTGGAGCTTGGCTCGCATCGCCTGGCGTTGCTCGTCGGACATGACCCCGAGCGTCACGGCGACCGAGGTGACCCCGTCGACTCGCATCAGGGCGTTGGTCGTGTCGGTGCGGAGGGTGTCCTTGAGCGGACAGCCGGGCACGGTGAGCAGGATGGTCACCGCCACCTCGCCCTCGGGGGAGCAGCTCACCGAGTCGACCATGTCGAGCTCGGTGATGGGGCGGCGGATCTCGGGGTCGTTGACGGTGGCCAGCGCGGCGCGCAGAGCCTCGTCGCTCACAGGGGTCGGCATGTCCCCAATGTTAGGTGGCGTCCGTGGCGGTCACCGAACCAGCCTCGTCCCCCCCGGCGGGCGCCTCGAGCCGGACGACGGTGAGGCCGCGCTCCTCGAGCTCGTCGAGCAGGTCGCGCAGCTCGCCGCGGACGAAGTCGCGGGTCGCCGTGTCGCGCATCGCCAGACGCAGCGCCGCCACCTCGCGGGTGAGGAACTCCGTGTCGGCGAGGTTGCGCTCGTCGCGGGTGCGGTCCTGCTCGAGGGCGACGCGGTCGCGGTCGGCCTGGCGGTTCTGCGCGAGGAGGATGAGGGGCGCGGCATACGAGGCCTGGAGGCTGAGGATGAGCGTGAGGAGGGTGAAGTTCGAGGCCCGGGGGTCGAACTGGATGCTCGGCGGCAGCAGGGTGTTCCAGGCCAGCCACGCCACCACGAAGATCGTCATCCCGATGAGGAAGCCCGGGGTCCCCATGAAGCGGGCGAACTTCTCCGACAGGACGCCGAAGGCCTCCTCGGTGAGCAGCTCGGGACGGGTGAACCGCCGGGTCTCGCGCGGGGTGTCCAGGCGCACCGGACGGGGGGTGGTGCGCTCAGCCACGGCTCACCTCGTGCCGCTCGTCGCGCCAGTCCTCGGGGAGGAGATGGTCGAGGACGTCGTCGACGGTGACGGCTCCGAGCAGCCGGCCGGCATCGTCGACGATGGGCAGCCCGACGAGGTCGTAGGTCGCGAGCATCCGGGTCACCTCCCCGATCGTGGCCTCCGGGCGCAGGGGCTCGACGTCCTTGTCGAGGATGCCGCCGATCGCCGCGTGCGGGGGTTCGCGCAGCAGTCGCTGGATGTGGACCATGCCGAGGTAGGTGCCCGTCGGGGTCTCCAGGGGCGGGCGGCAGACGAGGACCGTCGTGGCGAGGGCGGTCGGCAGCTCGGCGCGGCGGACGACCGCCAGCGCCTCGGCGATCGAGGCCTCGGGGGGGAGGATGACCGGCTCGGTCGTCATGAGACCACCGGCGGTGTTCTCGTCGTAGGTGAGCAGCCGCCGCAGCGGGGCGGCCTCGCCGGGCTCCATGAGCTGGAGGAGCTCCTCGGCCTTCTCGGGGTTCATCTCGCTGAGCAGGTCGGCCGCGTCGTCGGGCTCCATCGCTTCGAGGACGTCGGCAGCCCGGTCGACGGTGAGGCCGGTGATGATCTCGACCTGCTCGTCCTCGGGCAGCTCCTCGAGGATGTCGGCGAGCCGCTCGTCGCCGAGGGCGGCGGCGACCTCGGCCCGGCGCTTGGGCGGCAGGGCGGCGACGACCTCGGCAAGGTCCGCCGGCTTGAGGTCGGCGTAGGTCTCCAGGAGGCGGGCCGCGCTCTGCTCCTCGGGGTTGTCGCGCAGGCCGTCGACGTCCTCGATCGGCACGATGACAGTCTCGCCCTTGCGGCGGCCGAGCCGGCTGAAGGACGTCCTGCCGCTGCCGAGCCGGACGAACGCGCGGGTGAGGGACCAGTCGCGGGCGTAGGTCTGCTCCATGCCGAGGTCCTCGACGATGCCGTCGACGACCTCGCCGTCGTCGGTGCGGGCGCGGACCCGGCGCTCGATGAGCTCGGCGAGCACGAGGACCTCGGTGGCCCGCTGCTCGAACCGGCGCATGTTGACCAGCCCGGTCGTGATGACCTGGCCGCCGTCGAGCGAGGTCACCCGGGTCATGGGTACGAACACCCGCCGCCGGCCGGGAACCTCGACGACGAGGCCGACGACCCGCGGGCGGGAGCGTCGCGCGCTGAAGGTCACGACGACGTCGCGGACCCGGCCGACCTCGTCGCCGAGCGGGTCGAACACCCGCAGGGCGGCCAGGCGGCCGACGAAGACCTTCGCGCCGCTGCTCACGGTGGCAAGGCTAACGTCCGTCGGTGCTGCGGCGCGCCACCCGTGACGGCGCGGTCGGGGTGAATGCCGGGGCGGCGGTGAGCGGGTTCACCCCGGAACGTGGTGGTTCACCCCGGAAATGTTCCGGGGTGAACAGGCAGGTTCCCCGATCCGGCGGGAAAGTGAGGTCAGCGGGAGCGGAGGCGGCGGCGTACCTGGGGCCGGCCGCCGAGGTGCCAGGGCCGCCAGCCGACGGTCGTCCCCGGCGCGGACTCGATCCGGTCGGAGACCACCGCGTCGGGGAAGTCGCCCGGCGACTCGGTCGGGCGCCCGTGCGGGGTGATGACGTGGATCGCGCAGCCCTGGGCCCACGCCGTTGCGGCGTCGCTCGTCGCGTTGAGACGCTCGGCCGAGAGCAGCTCGACCGCGGCGTCCCACTCCGGCGTGCCGACGGCGAGCTCCTGGGCGTGGGCGCTCGTGACGAGGAGCCGGCCCCCGGTGTCCTTGCTGCGCAGCACGAGCTCGACCTGCTCGGGCAGCCAGGGCAGGGACTGCTCGCCCGGGCCCGAGACGACGTAGGCCGACGGCCCGGTGCCCCTCGGGTCGCCGTCGTCGTGCCACACGTACCAGACCGGGTGGGCCGAGCCGCCCGGGACCCGCACCCACATGACCTTCGACTTCGAGGCGGTCTCGTTGACGAGCTTGGTCACGTTGGCGGCGGGTACGGCAGGGGCGTCGGCGGGCGAGGCGGCTGCAGCGGCGTCGGCGGGCGACCCGGTTGCCGGGGGCTCGGGGGCGGCAGCGGACGCTGCGGCATCCGGGGGCTCGGGGGCGGCAGCGGACGCTGCGGCATCCGGGGGCGCGGTGGCAGGGGCCTCGGGGGATGCCGGCTCGGCATCCTCGGACGGGGTGGACCCGGTGGACTCGACGTCGCTCACGAGGACCAGCGTCCCACACGAGTGATGCACCTCATCGCTTAGCGATGCCTCACCCGCTGCTAGCGTCGGTGCTCAGCAGACCCGGGCGGGGTGCCGGCCGCGACGGTTTCCCGCCCGCCCCGCGGCCGACCCGTCCACCACTCCCAAGGCAGGTCCCATGCGCAGCGCCAAGGACTTCTTCCGCCCCCTCGCCGTCGGGGCCCCGACGCCCGTCCGCGAGGTTCCGGCCCGGCCGAGCCGGATGATCCACTTCTTCGACCCGAGCAACCCCAAGATGGCGGCCAAGGTGCTCGACCTCGTCGGCACGGTCGACGTCCTCCTCGGCAACCTCGAGGACGCGGTCAAGGCCGAGAACAAGGAGGCCGCGCGGCGGGGGCTGGTCGAGATCGCCCGGGCCACCGACTTCGGCGAGCACACCCAGCTGTGGACGAGGGTCAACGCCCTCGACAGCCCGTGGGCGCTCGACGACCTCACGACCCTCGTCACCGAGATCGGCGACCGCCTCGACGTGGTCATGGTCCCCAAGGTCCAAGGACCCGAGGACATCCACTACGTCGACCGGCTCCTCGCCCAGCTGGAGGCCAGGGCCGGGCTGACCCGGCCGATCCTCGTCCACGCCATCCTCGAGACGGCTCGCGGCGTCGCGAACGTCGAGGAGATCTGCGGGGCGAGCCCGCGCATGCAGGGCATCAGCCTCGGCCCGGCAGACCTCGCCGCCGACCGCCGGATGAAGACGACGCGCGTGGGCGGCGGCCACCCGGGATACCTCGTCCGGCAGGACCCGCCCGCGGGGGCGGACCCGACGACCGCGGAGCGGGCCGTCTTCCAGCAGGACCTGTGGCACTACACCATCGCCCGGATGGTCGACGCCTGCGCGATGCACGGGATCTTCCCCTACTACGGACCCTTCGGGGACATCGCCGACGTGGTCGCCTGCGAGGACCAGTTCCGCAACGCCTTCCTGCTCGGCTGCGTCGGCGCGTGGAGCCTTCACCCGGTCCAGATCGCCATCGCCAAGCGGGTGTTCAGCCCCTCGGCCGACGACGTCCGGCACGCCCGGCGGGTCAAGGCGGCCATGGGTGACGGCACCGGCGCGGTCATGCTCGACGGCAAGATGGAGGACGACGCCTCGCTCAAGCAGTGCCTCGTCATCCTCGAGCTGGCCGACCGGCTCGCCGCCAACGACCCCGAGCTCGCCGCGCTGTATGCCGCGGGCCCGGCGAGCGAGGCGACGTCGGCATGAGCGGGGGGCAGGCGGCATACCGGCCGCGGCGCAGCGTCCTCTACATGCCGGCGGCCAACGAGCGGGCCCTCGAGAAGGCGAAGGAGCTTCCCGTCGACGGGTTGATCCTCGACCTCGAGGATGCGGTCGGGCCGGACCACAAGCCCGCCGCCCGGGAGGCGGCGTGCGCCGCTGCGGGGTCGGGGGAGTACGGGGAGCGGGAGCTGACGATCCGCGTCAACGGGGTCGGCACCCCGTGGCACGAGGCCGATCTCGCCGCGGCGTGTGCGGCCGGCCCCGCGGGCATCGTCGTGCCGAAGGTCGGCTCCGCCGCGCAGGTGCGTGACCTCGTCGCGGCGATGGAGGCCCATGGGGCACCGGAGGGGACCGCCCTGTGGGCGATGGTGGAGACCCCCGAGGCGATCTTCGAGGTCCGCGGCATCGCTCGGGCCTCGGGGCGGCTCGCGGTCCTCGTCATGGGGACGAACGACCTGGTCAAGGAGCTGCGCGCCGCGCACGTCCCGGGCCGGGCGCCCCTGCTCACCGCGCTGTCGCTGGCCCTGCTCGCGGCCCGGGAGGCCGGGATCGCCATCCTCGACGGGGTCTACAACGACGTCCGTGACGCCGAGGGCTTCGCGGCCGAGTGCGCCCAGGGCCGCGACCTCGGCTTCGACGGCAAGACCCTCATCCACCCCGGTCAGGTCGACGCGTGCAACGCCGCGTTCAGCCCGAGCGCCGAGGCGGTCCAGGAGGCTCGCGGCATCCTGGAGGCCTGGGAGGCGGGGGCGGGTACCGGGGTCGTCACCTACAACGGGCGGATGATCGAGAACCTCCACGTCGACACGGCCCGCCGGGTGCTCGACATCGACGCGGCGATCCGGGCCCGCCCGAGCTGACCGGGCGGCTGGCCTCGCCGAGGGCAGCGCCCGGGACAGGACTTCGCCAGGTACGAAGCCCGCGCCCATCGAGCGGGTGCCGCTCCGCTGGCCCTCCCCTCCCGGCCCCGGGCACGAACTTCTGCTAGCAGCGTTTCCTGCCGGACGGGTAGGTTGCAACACCCCCCTGCGGCACCAACTTCTGCTAGCAGAGGTTCGTGCGGGGGGCGGGAACCTGTCGGGGGCCGGGCGTCGGGCTCGGGGGCGCGGGCCTCAGAAGTGCTGAGCCACCCAGGTGACCTGGTCCCGGGCGTGACCGTGCCAGTAGGCCATGTCGTGGGTCCCCGCGTCGAAGGTCGCCCGCGCGGTGGGCAGACCCGTCGCCAGCGCGCGGTTGGCCGCCACGAACGGGTCGCCGCGTCCGCAGTCGAGGCGGACAGGGAGCCTCCTCAGCGCCGCGAGGTGGTTGAAGGGGGTCACCCTGTCGAAGTCCTCCCGGTCGTCGAACGCCCCGTGGGGGGTGAGCCCGGGCTCGAGCCAGAGCGCGGCGCTCTCGGCCACGACAGCCGCGACCCGGCGAGCCGGCAGCCGGGTGGCCAGCGACAACGCCCCGAACCCGCCCATCGACCAGCCGAGCAGGCCGATCGGCTGCTCGGCGGGAAGCCCGGTGGCACGCAGCGCGAGCGGCACGAGATCATCGAGAACCATCGCGCCGGTGTCGCTGCCGTCGGCCCGGGCGTGCCAGTAGCCCACCCCTCCGTCGACGGAGACGATCGCGAGGCGGCTCCCGACGACGAGGTCCTGCAGCTCCAGGCCGTCCTCGAAGCTGGACCGCGCGACGCCGCCATGTCCGTGCAGCGAGACGAGCAGACCCCCCGGGGTCCCGGTCGCAGGGGCGGCGAGCAGCCACTGCGGGCGGTGGCCCGGCCAGTGCCTTGTCATGAGGGTGCCGCCGTCGCGGCGCACCCCGTCGACCTGCTCGACCCCCTCTCGCGAGCAGCCGGCGAGCCCAGGCCCGGCCAGGCCGGCCGCCGCGGCCCCGAGCACCCCGAGCACCACCGAGCGGCGCGGGAGCGTCGGGCCGGGCATGGCCTCACGCTAACGGCCTGGCGCCGCCCAGCCTCGACGTCGGGGACCCGGCGCGGCGTTCCGTCCCCGTCGGGGCGGCCACACCGCTAGGGTCGGAGCCACGGGGAAGGGCGGCCGCGCGCGGTCGTGACATCGAGGGGGCGGCCATGGAGCCGACACGACGGACCGTGGTCGCCGGTGCGGTGGCGGCCACCGCGATCGGGGTTGCCGACCTGGTGGGCGGGCCGTCGGCGCAGGCCTTCGGCAGCGGCGGCCTCCTGTCACCCACACCGGTGCCGACGAACCAGGTGCCGGCCCTGAGGTACGGCTCGAGGGGACCCTCCGTGACGGCCCTGCAGCAGCGCCTCAACGCCCTGGGCTACTGGGTGGGGCCGGCCAACGGCACCTTCGGGCTGCTGACCCGCCAGGGGGTGTGGGCCCTGCAGAAGGCCGCGGGCCTGACCCGCACCGGCATCCTCACCCCGGCGACCCACAGCGCTCTCGCGCGTGGTGTGCGGCCGGTCCCGAGGACCCGCACCGGAACCGTCCTCGAGATCGACAAGGGGCGCCAGCTCCTGCTCGTCGTCGTCGGCGGCCGGCTCCGCTACGCCCTCAACACCTCCACGGGTGGCGGCTTCTGGTACCGCTCGGGAAGCGGTCTGGCACGGGCCACGACGCCGACCGGCCACTTCTCGATCTACAGCCGCTACACCGCCGGCTGGCAGAACGGCGTCCTCGGGGCGATGTGGCGGCCGACCTACTTCTACCGGGGCTGGGCGATCCATGGCTCGTCCGAGGTGCCGCCGTACCCCGCCTCGCACGGCTGTGCCCGGGTCCGTCCGGACGCGATGGACATGTTGTATGCCGGCGGCTGGGTGCCGGTGGGACGCTCGGTCTACGTCTACGAGTGAGCCGGTGGGCGGCCCGCCGCCGACCGATGGGACCGGGGAGCCGGGCGACACGCCGGGGCGGTGCGGCAACCCGACGGGGGGCGTGGCGCGTCTGGACAGGTGATAGTGGGACCAGCACGCGAAGAGGAGGAGCCCACGTGACCAGGCCCGTCAGGACGGCCGCGACCGTCGTCGCGGCCCTCGCCGCGCTCGCCCTGGGCGGCTGCGGCGTCCTCGGGACGCCGGCACCGAGCGGCACCGCCGCCGGCATCTCGTCGCCGACGTCGAGCCCGTCCGCGGGCGCCCCGACGCCGTCCGACACCCCGAGCAGCCCCACCAGCACCGGGTCGCCGACGCCCACCGGCGGAGGCTCGCCGAGCCCGTCGAGCTCGCCCACCCCGTCGACCTCGCCCACCCCGTCGGCGACCCCGACGCCGTCGGCCACCGACCGGTCGATGCTCCGGCCCGGCGACAAGGGCCCGGACGTGCTGGCGGTCCAGAAGCAGCTCTCCGCCGAGGGCTACTGGCTCGGCAAGCCCGACGGGACCTTCGGGCCGCTGACCGTCCAGGCCGTCTATGCCCTCCAGAAGGCGGCGGGCCTGGGCCGCGACGGGGTGGTGGGACCCAAGACCCTCGCCGCGATCACCCGCGGGGTGCGGCCCACGGCGACGATCTCGGGCGACGGGGTCGAGATCAACATCGCCCGACAGCTCCTCCTCGTCGTCCGCGGTGGCAAGGTCGTCACCATCCTCAACACGAGCACGGGCAGCGGCCAGCAGTACATCTCCTCGTACGGGACCCCGGCCATCGCGACGACGCCCAAGGGCAGCTTCTCGGTGTTCCGTCTCGTCGACGGCATGGCGCACGGCAAGCTCGGTGACCTGTGGCGGCCGCGGTTCTTCAACGGCGGCATCGCCGTCCACGGCTCGGGCAGCATCCCGCCCTACCCGGCCTCGCACGGCTGCGCCCGGGTGAGCAACGCCGCCATCGACATGATCTGGGCCGACAACCTCATGCCGGTGGGCTCGCGCGTCGTCGTGACCTGACGCGCCCCGTCACGCGTCGTCGTGACCTGACGCGCCCCCGGCCGGCCCGCTCGGCTACCAGCGCGAGGTCGCCTCGGCGACGAGGTCACCGATCAGCGCCCCCTCGTCGACGGCATACCCGCGAGCGGTGAACCAGCGAGCCATCGTCGTCGCGTCCCGGGCGAGGAAGTCCATGCCCGAGGGGTTGCCGATGACGTCGACGATCTGCGGCCAGTCGATGAGCACGAGCCGCTCGCCGTCGAGGAGCACGTTGTAGGGGGACAGGTCGCCGTGGGCCCACCCCTCGCGGGCCAGGGCCAGCATCGTCATGCGCAGCTGCTCGTAGAGCTCGGGCAGCAGCTCCGGCGCCGGGCGGGCCTGGACGAGCCGCGGTGCGGCGACCCCGTCGGTGCCGATGAACTCCATGAGCATCTCGGCCTCGTCGAGCTGGACCGGGTAGGGCACCGGCAGCCCGAGGCTCCACATCCGCCCCAGCGCGTCGAACTCCGCCTGCGCCCACTGTCCGGCGATGAGGGCCTTGCCGTATGCCGTGCGCCGGGCCATCGCCCGCGTCTCACGGCTCTTGCGCACCCGGCGCCCCTCGAGGTAGCCGGCGTCGCGGTGGAAGAGGCGGTTCTCGGCCCCGCGGTACCGCTTGGCCGCCATCACGCACTCGGTGGGCGCCCCGTCCTTCGCGGGCGCCTCGGGCGGCAGGAAGCGCCGGACGAGGTGGACGTCGGCCTCCTTGCCCGTCTTGAGGACGCCGAGGTCCTCCTCGACGGCGAAGAGCGAGGTGATGACCCACGGCGGCCGGGGGCCGGGCCCGTGGGTGGCTCCGTCCCAGGTCGACCAGCGGTCGCCGAGCGGAGGGGTCTCGGGGAGCGCGGCGAAGCCGCCCGAGAAGGGGTCGGTGGAGGAGAGGTCGGTGATGGGGTCGTCAGCTGAGGACGGGTCGAACGAGGTCAACGTGAGGCTCCGAGGTGAGAGGGATGGGGACACGGAAGGCGTCCCAGCGGCTGGGCTGCATGTCATCCCTCCTCGGAGTCGGGCGCCGGTGCCGGCGCGGTGACGGTCGGTGACCGCCACCAGTGTCGTCGGCGGCCGGGGGCGGGGCAACCGGTTATCCGTCCGTCCGGACCGGGCTCGCCGGGCCGCGGAGGCCGGTCGGCGCCGAGCGGGCGCCGCACGCCGCCTCGTCCGGCACGTCTGTGGGGGTGCTCACAGGCGGTGGGTATGCCGCCCGCCCGGCCAGTCGGCATACTTGCTGCGACCTCACCGACCTCCAGGCAAGGTGGCGAACGCTGACATGGCCCGACTCCAGCAGACCGACGGCCTCACCGAGGAGCAGGGTGAGCTCATCGCCCTCGTCCGAGAGTTCGTCGAGGAGCAGATCCTCCCCGTGGCGACCGACCTCGAGCACGCCGACGAGTACCCCACCGAGATCGTCGAGGGGATGAAGGAGATGGGGATCTTCGGCCTGATGATCCCCGAGGAGTACGGCGGGCTCGGGGAGTCGCTGCTCACCTACGCCCTCACCGTCGAGGAGATCGCCCGCGGCTGGATGTCGGTGAGCGGCATCGTCAACACCCACTTCATCGTCGCCTACCTGCTCCTCCAGCACGGCACCGAGGACCAGAAGCGTCGCTACCTGCCCCGGATGGCGACCGGGGAGATCCGCGGGGCGTTCTCGATGTCCGAGCCCGGCCTGGGGTCCGACGTCGCGGCGATCAAGTCCAAGGCCGTCAAGGGGGAGGGCGACGCCTGGACCCTCACCGGGCAGAAGATGTGGCTCACCAACGGCGGGTCCTCGAGCCTGGTCGCCGTTCTCGTCAAGAGCGACCTCGGGGCCGACAGCCCGTACAAGAACATGAGCACCTTCCTCGTCGAGAAGGAGCCCGGCTTCGGCCAGGTCGCCCCGGGGCTGACCATCCCGGGCAAGATCGACAAGATGGGCTACAAGGGCGTCGACACGACCGAGCTCATCCTCGAGGGCTACGAGACGAGCACCGACCAGCTCCTCGGCGGCGAGCCCGGCAAGGGCTTCTACCAGATGATGGACGGGGTCGAGGTGGGCCGGGTCAACGTCGCGGCCCGGGCGTGCGGGCTGTCCCGTCGGGCGTTCGAGCTGGCCATCTCGTATGCCCAGCAGCGGGAGACCTTCGGCAAGAAGATCGCCCACCACCAGGCGATCATGTTCCGCCTCGCCGACATGGCGACCAAGGTCGAGGCCGCGCACCAGATGATGGTCAAGGCCGCTCGGCTCAAGGACTCCGGCGAGCGCAACGACCTCGAGTCCGGGATGGCGAAGTACCTCGCCGCCGAGTACTGCGCCGACGTCGTCGAGCAGTCCTTCCGGATCCACGGCGGCTACGGCTACTCCAAGGAGTACGAGATCGAGCGGCTCTACCGCGAGGCCCCGATGCTCCTCATCGGGGAGGGGACGGCCGAGATCCAGAAGATGATCATCGGCCGGCGCCTGCTCGAGGAGTACGCCCTCAAGGGCTGAGGCGCTCCGGGCCCGGCCCCCGGAAGCCGTATGCCGCCGGGAGCTCCGCGACGGCGCCCGAGGCCCGGGACGGGCGGCATACGGCAGGGCAACAGCGGCCGCACAGCAGACCTGCAGGGGTCTTTGACACACTGGGGCGCATGAGCAGCCAGCCACTGCGTGGGATCGGCCCGGGCGCCCGCGCCGCCCTCTCGCTCGAGTACCCGATGTCCCTGGGCGTCTTCGACGACTACGCCGAGGCGCAGCGGGCGGTGGACTACCTCTCCGACCACGAGTTCCCGGTCCAGAACGTCCTCATCGTCGGCACTGATCTGAAGCAGCTCGAGCGGGTCACCGGTCGGCTGACCCGCAGCCGCGCGGTCGGGGCCGGCGTCCTGTCCGGTGCCTGGCTCGGCTTCTTCGTCGGCTTCATCTTCGCCCTCTTCGACACCCAGGGCTTCGCGCTCATCTCGGTGTTGGCCACGGTGCTCATGGGTGCGGTCTTCGGGGCGGTCTGGGCCTTCATCGGTTACTCGCTCACCGGTGGCCAGCGCGACTTCACGTCGGTCAGCCAGGTCGTCGCGACGAAGTACGAGGTCCTCGTCGAGCACAAGCACGTCGAGCGGGGCCGCGAGCTGCTCGCGGAGATGGACCCCTTCAAGGCCGCCCAGGAGCAGGTCCGGCGGGCCCAGGAGGAGGAGCGGGCCGCCCTGCGGGCGCAGCAGGGCCCGGAGAACCCGCCGCAGCCGCTCGCCTGACGCCGACCGCGCTTCCGGTCTCAGGCGCGCAGCCGGCTGCCCAGCATCGACCCCAGGGCGTCGACGGCCGAGCCGCGCTGGACCGTGCCGACTGTGCCCTGCAGGACGATCGGGTCACCGCCGTCGCTGAGGTGGAGCGTCACCGCCCACGGCTTGGCCGAGAGCTCGGCCCCCGTGATGTCCTGCTCGTCGAGCCAGCCGGCCCCCGGACGCGCCCGCCACTCGCGGAAGGTGCCGGCATAGGCGCCGTCCAGCCGGTCGTTCTCGTCCTTGGTCCGGGTCCTCTTCGAGGCGCTCACCGGGGTCGTGACGGGCACGAGGAGCAGACCGTCGTCGAAGACGAGCAGGTCGACCTCCTCCTCGGTCTGCGGTGCGGCCACCCGGCTGATGACCCCGACCGGGACGCGCTGCGAGCCCGCCGTCGCGACGATCTGGGTCTGGCTCAGGCTGGTGATCCCGAGCTCGCGCAGCCGGGAGCGCAGCTGGGGGATCCGACTCGGCTCCGCCACCGCCGCGGCCACCTCCGCCTCGATCGGCAGCAGCGTCCCCTGGTTGTCGACGAAGCGCCACATGACGGTCCAGTCGAGCTCGTGGTGTGCGCGCCCGGCGGTGACGAGCTCGGCGGCGATGACCGAGGACAGGGTGTGGATGAGCACCTCGTGCTCGGCCCGCTGCCGCTGCGAGCGCGGGACCTCGGGGTCGACGAGACTGCCGACGAGCTCGAGACCCTCGCCGCGGCCGACGACGCCGAGGAGGGTGTCGAGGTCGGGGTGCTTGGCCTGCAGGACCTGGGTGCTCGCCCGGAGCAGGGCGTTCCCCTCCTCGGTGACGACCGCGGTCCCGGCGCGACGCACGACCTCCTCCCATGACGCCGGCGCGGACTCGTTGCCGGTCAGGGCCACCTCGATAGGGCCGAAGGCCGCCTCGCCGCCGGTGAGCAGCGTCGAGGCGGGCTCACCCGCGTCGCCACCCACCACCGGGTAGCCCGCCCACTGCTCGAAGCGGGCGATCCGCTCCTTCATCGGCGGGTGCGAGCTCGACCAGATGCCGGTCGACTCGCTGTCGAGGATGTGCTTGACCGAGGACTCGAGCAGCCCGGCGTTGGCGGCCATGACGGCGCGCAGCCCCTCGACGAGGGGTGGGCGTCGCTCGGCCGGCCCGGCCAGCGGCAGGAACCTGGTGGAGAGCCACTCCCAGCCGAGCTGGGTCTCGGCGACCCGGCGCAGGGCTGCGGCGCCGACGGCCGGGGTGGCCAGCCGCGCGGCGTACTCGTCGGCCTGCCACTCCTGGTCCCGCGAGGAGGCGGCCGCCGCAGCGGCGTAGAGGCGGGCGTAGAGGCGCAGCGGCAGGCCGGTGATGCCCTTGGACCGGTCCGCGATCTGGGCGAGGGTCGAGTTCGCCCGCCAGGTCCAGGCGCTGATCCTCGTGTGGCCGGAGCCGAAGTGCCCGAACTCGTGGGCGAGGACGGCCCGCAGCTGGGGGACGGTCAGCGTGGCGAGTAGGGGGAGCCCGATGATGAGCTCGCGGTTGCCCGAGACCTGCCTGACGGCCGCGTTGACGTCGAGGGTGATGACGGCTCGGTCGGCGCGGGCCGTGCGCGCCGACCGGGCGCTCTGGTTGAACTCCGCCCACAGGCTCGGGTGGGCCTCGCGGCTGATCTCGACGCCCTCGACCCGGCGCGGCTTGGCCTTCGCCAGGCCGAGCACGCCGAGGACGGCGATGAGGATGACGGGGACGAGCAGGTAGAGGAGCAGCCGTGCCCCAGACCCGGAGCCGCCGCCGTCGAGGAGGGCGAAGGCGAGCGCACCGAGGAGCGCGAACAGCCCGAGGAAGGCCGCCGGCACGAGCACCAGGACGGCCAGGGCGATCCAGGCCCGGGACGATCGCATGGATGGATGGTGGCATCCGCACCGGGGGTGCGGAAGGTGCCGCACCGAGAAGGCGGGGATCGGCGTGGGCGCCGGCTACCTACCGGAGCGCTCCCGGACCCGCGCCATCCACGCCTCGACGTCGTCGCTCGAGCGCGGGATGGCGGCCGAGAGGACCTCGCAGCCGTCCTCGGTGACGAGGACGTCGTCCTCGATCCGGACGCCGATGCCGCGGAACCGCTCGGGCGCCTTGAGGTCGTCGGCCTTGAAGTACAGGCCGGGCTCCACGGTGATGACCATCCCCGGACGCAGCTCGGCGTCGCGGTACTCCTCGCGGGTGGCGAGGGCGCAGTCGTGGACGTCGAGACCTAGGTGGTGCGAGGTGCCGTGGACCATCCACCGACGGTGGTACTGCCCGTGCTCGGTGTCGAGGCTGTCCTCGACCGAGACGCCCTCGGGCAGCAGCCCCCAGGCGTGGAGCCGCTCGGCGATGACCCGGATCGCGGCAGCGTGCACGTCGGAGAACAGGGCCCCCGGCCGGACGGCGGCGATCCCCGCGGCCTGGGCCTCGTGGACCGCGTCGTAGACCTCCCGCTGGGCCTGCGTGAAGGTGCCGGACGCCGGCAGGGTGCGCGTGATGTCGGCGGTGTAGAGGCTGTCGACCTCGACGCCCGCGTCGAGCAGGACGAGGTCGGCCGCGTCGATGTCGCCGGTGTTCTTGATCCAGTGCAGGGTGTTGGCGTGGTCGCCGGCCGCGCAGATGGAGTCGTAGCCGACACCGTTGCCGGTGTGCCGGGCGATGAGGCCGAAGACGCCCTCGACCCAGCGCTCGCCCCGGCCGTTGGCCACCGCGGTGGGCAGTGCGGCGATGACCGCCGAGAAGCCGCCGTGGGTCGCTCCGACCGCCGCCCGCATCTGCTCGACCTCGTAGTCGTCCTTGGTCATCCGCAGCAGCGAGAGCTCGTGGGCGAGCTCGTCGTCGGCCTCGGTCAGACCCTCGGACTGCGCGCCGTTCTCGACGCGCGCGGCGTCGAGACGGGCGGTGAGGTCCCGGTCGGCGTCACGGACGAGGCGCACCCGGATGCTGCCCGCGTCCTTGGCGACCGCCGCCTCCATCTCGTCGATGTGCCGCGCGGTCAGCCCGAGCTCGAGCTCGAGGTCGGCGAGGCTGGGCCGGGCGCCGACCCAGAACTCGCCGTAGCGCGCGTCGTCGAAGAACTCGTCGCTGTCCCGCTCGCCGAGGGGACGGACGTAGAGCACCGCGTCGTGACCGCCACCGTCGCGCGGCTCGAGGACGAGGACGGCATCGGGCTCGCGGTCGGCGCCGAGGCCGGTGAGGTGGGCGAAGGCGCTGTGCGGCCGGAAGACGTAGTCGGTGTCGTTGCTGCGGACCTTCAGACCGCCCGCGGGGACGACGAGGCGCTCGCCGGGGTAGGCCGCGCTGACCCGCTCGCGACGCACGGCGGCATACGGGGCTGCGGGGGAGGGAGCGGTCACCGTGGGCCGGCGCGGCGCCCAGTCCTCGCGGACGAAGGTGCGGAACTCCTCGGTGGTGGGACGGGCCCGGTTGTCGGCCTTCTTCTGCTCTTCGCTCACCCGGCCATCGTCGCACGTCCGGTCCGGGGCGGCGGGCGACGGGGGCCCGGGTCCGCGGAACTAGGCTGACGCCATGGCGCGGGACCGGGGGTGGAGGTCGTACTCGACCTCCGGCCTCGTCCTTGCCGCCTCGATGTTCCTCGTCTCGACGTCGCCGAGCCTGCTGCCGCGCACCTGGTACTACCAGGGGCTGGTCAGCGGGATCTGCGCGGCGACGGGCTACGGGCTCGGGGTGCTCCTCGCCTCGGTGGCGCGCGGCGCCGCCCGGCTCCTCGAGCTGCGGATGAGCATCGGGTCGACCGCGGGGCAGGTCCTGCGCCGCGCCGCGTACCTCGTCGGCACGGTGACGGTCGTCGCCATCACGACCCTCAACGTCCGGGCGCAGGCGCGGACCGCCTCGCTCGTCGGGATGCGCCCGCCGGGGCCGGCCGACTGGCCGCGGGCCGTCGCCGTGGCCGTCGGGCTGGCGGCCCTCCTCGTGGGCCTGGCCCGGCTGCTCCGATGGCTGACCCAGCGGGTCGCCGCCGTCGTCGGCAACGTCCTGCCGCGCACCGTCGCCTCGGTCGTGGCGACCCTCGTCGTGGCCACCGTCGTGCTGTGGGTGGGCAACAACGTCGTCTTCCGGGAGTCCCTCGAGGCCGCCGCCCACCTCGCCGACAGGGTCAACGCGACCCCGCCCGCGGGCCGCAGCGCGCCCACGTCGCCGTTGCGCTCGGGCAGCCCGCAGTCCCTCGAGAGCTGGTCGAGCCTGGGCTTCCAGGGTCAGCTGTTCGTCACGAGCGGGCCGACGCCGGCGCAGATCTCCGCGGCCACGGGTCGGCCCGCGATGGAGCCGATCCGGGTGTATGCCGGGCTGGCCGGGGCCCGGAGCAGCGCCTCGACCCGGAGCATCGCCGCGACGGCCGCCGCGGTCGTCGCCGAGCTGCACCGCACCGGGGCCTTCGACCGCAAGGTGCTCGCGGTCATCACGACGACGGGGACCGGCTGGGTCGACGACTGGACGGCGCAGTCGATCGAGTACCTCAGCGACGGCGACAGCGCCATCGCGGCCATGCAGTACTCGTACCTGCCGAGCGGCCTGGCCTTCCTCGCCGACCTCAACAGCCCGGCCCAGGCGGGCAAGGCACTGTTCGACGCCGTGTATGCCGCGTGGAGCGTGCTGCCCCCGGACCACCGACCGCTCCTCGTCGTCGGCGGCGAGTCGCTGGGGTCCTACGGCGGACAGGCGGCGTTCAGCAGCGTGTCGGACATGCTGTCCCGGGCCCAGGGCGGTGTCTGGGTCGGGACGCCGCACTTCACCCCGCTCGCCCAGGAGCTCACCGCCTCGCGGAACCCGGGCTCGCCCGAGATCGCCCCGGTCGTCGACGCGGGCCGGCACATCAGGTTCGCGACCCGGCCGCAGGACCTCACGACGGACTACTACGGCAGGCCGTTCGGGACGTGGCAGTACCCCCGGTTCGTCTACGCGCAGCATCCCTCCGACCCGGTCGTGTGGTGGGACACCTCGCTCGCCTTCGCCCAGCCGGACTGGCTGCGCGAGCCGCGCGGACAAGACGTCAACGAGGACGTCGCGTGGATCCCGATCGTCACCTTCTGGCAGCTGACGATGGACCTGCCAATCGCCGTCGACGCCCCGAGCGGGCACGGCCACCACTACGACGCCGAGCTCGTCCCGGAGTGGGCCGCCGTCCTCGGCCAGAGCCCGACGGCGGACTACTCCGCGATCATCCGGGCGATGTCGAGAACCGTCACGCCGATGCAGTAGCAGGCACCGCATCGGCGCAGGTCAGGGACCTTCTGGAGCCCTTCTGCGGCGGATCGGCCGTACGGCGCGACACGGGGGGCATCAGCCGTTCTGCTACTTCTTGGCTACTTCTTTGCAACCGACGGTGCAACCGTCCCGGGGTGTGCCAGAATCCCGTTTCGTGGGACGACATGTGACGCGCACTGTGCTGCAGGTGAGGTTGGCGCGCAGCGCCGCCGTCACCGCTGCGGCTCTCGTGGGCGCGATCGCAGCGTCTGTGGGGGGAATTGCGCCGATCCGGGTGGGTGGACCCGGCTCGAGCTTCCTCGGCTGGGCGCTCGTCGCCCCCGAGGGGGCCCCGTTGGCGCTCGGCCAGGACCCGGCCGTCCCGGTACCCGCGGACCAGCCGGTCGCGACCAAGCCCGACACCGCACGGCCGCCGACGGCGCCGAGCACCGACGAGGGTGCGACGAGCCCGTCGGCGACCGGCTCCGGGACGGCCTCCGGTGGCTCCGGTGGCGGGACGGGGAGCGGCTCCACCGGCGGCTCCGGTGGTTCCGGCGGCACCCAGCGCCCGCCGGCCGACACCGGCACCCCGCCCGAGACGATCTACCCCACCGACGGCTACCCGGTCACGGTCACCCTGACCCGGCATCCGTGGCCGCGCCCGATCGCGCCCACGTCGACCGAGCCGGTCTCCTCGGGGCACGACCAGGACCCGGGTACGCACCGGCCGTCCGGCGGTGACTGCACGGTCACGTATGCCGTGTGGGTGACGCGCAAGCCGGTGACCCACCGGTCGGCGACGACGCCCTCCCACCGCACCGCGGTCGTGTCGCACCACACGGCGAGCGCCCACCCGGCCTCGTCGACCCAGCGTCAGCGGACGGCGGAGCACCGGGACCGCTCGCCCCAGCGTGGCTACCAGCCCAAGCACGTCGAGCGCGTCTGACCCCGCGTCGCCGGACCGACCGACGACGCCGGTGAGGGCCTCGACGTAGTCTCGCTGCTGTGCAGCCCGCTCCGCCCCGCTTCAACATGGCGCGGTACTGCCTGGCTCCCGCCCCTCATCGTCCGCCCGACCGGACCGGCCTGCTCGTCGTCCACGACCCGGCCGACCCCGTCCACGACCTCGAGCGTTGGTCCTTCGGCGCCCTGGACGAGGCGGTCCGCGCCTGTGCGGCGGGACTGCGTGGGATGGGTCTGACGCGGGGTGACCGGCTCGTCCTGAGGATGGGCAACCGCAGCGAGGGCGCCCTGCTCTTCTTCGGCGCCGTTGCCGCCGGGCTCGTCGCCGTCCCCACCTCCTCGCAGCTCACCCCCGAGGAGCTCGACCTCGTCCTCGACGACACCGGTGCCACCGCCCTGGCCGTCACCGACGCGCTCGACGTCCCCGGTGGCCCGGCCCGGGTCCGTCCCGGCGACGTCGCCCGCTGGGTCGCCGGTGGGGAGCGGGCGGCATACCTCGACACGGCCGCCGACGACCCCGCCTTCCTCGTCTACACGAGCGGGAGCACCGGGGTGCCCAAGGGCGTCCTCCATGCGCACCGCTCCGCGTGGGGCCGTCGGCCCATGTATGCCGGGTGGTCCGGGCTCGGCCCCGCCGACGTCCTCGTCCATGCGGGGGCGGTGAGCTGGACCTACACCCTCGGGGTGGGGCTGACCGACCCCTGGGCCGTCGGCGCCACGGCGGTCGTCGTGGCCGGGGAGCGGGACCCGGCGGCCTGGCCCGGGGTGCTCCGCGCCACCGGTGCGACGGTCTTCGCCGCTGTGCCCGGCGTCTACCGCCAGCTGCTCGACCGGGCCGGCGCCCGCGACCTCGAGCTGCCCGCCCTGCGGCACGGGCTGAGCGCGGGGGAGGCGCTCGCGCCCGGCCTGTGGCGGCGGTGGCGGGAGGCGACCGGCACCGAGCTCTACGAGGCGCTCGGGATGAGCGAGATCTCGACCTTCGTCTCGTCCTCCCCGAGCGTGCCCACCCGGCCCGGCAGCCCCGGCCGCCCCCAGTCGGGCCGCCGGGTCGCGGTCCTGTCCGTCGGCGCGGAGGCGGAGCCCGCCGTGGTGCCGGCGGGCACGAGCGGGCTGCTCGCCGTGCACCGGACCGACCCCGGCCTGATGCTCGGCTACTGGCGCCGTCCCGAGGAGGATGCCGCGGTGCGCCGGGGCGAGTGGTTCGTCAGCAGCGACCTGGTCCACCTCGACGACGACGGCTACCTCGTCCACCACGGCCGCGTCGACGACGTGATGACCTCGCTGGGCTACCGGGTCTCCCCGCTCGAGGTCGAGCACGTCCTGGCCCGGCACCCGGGGGTCGCCGACGTCGGCGTGGCCGAGGTCGCCGTCCGCGAGGACCTCAGCCTCATCACGGCCTTCGTCGTCCCGAGCGAGCCGGGCCGGCCGGCCGACGAGGCCACGCTGCTCGGCTTCGCGCGTGAGCACCTCGCGGCCTACAAGTGTCCGCGGCGCATCGTCGTCCTCGACCGGCTGCCGCGCACGGCCAACGGGAAGATCCGCCGAGACCTGCTTCGGGCCCTGACCGACCACCCGGGCCTTCCGTAGCCGGTTCCGGTGAGGTGGCTAGGCTCGTCTACGACTCCCTGTCGCGGCACCTGCGGTAGCCGACGCGCGGCGCCGCGCCGTGTGGCGCCGCGCCGCGCCGGGGGGCGCGTCGTCCCCGGAAGGAGTGTTCCGTGATGACCACGACCGGCAGCGCCCGCACGCTGCGGGTCAGCGCCCCCCTCGTGGGTCTCCCGCTCCTCGTCGGCGCGGCCAGCGTGCTGGTGGCCCGCTCGTGGCTGCCCTCGCTCCCGGCGACCGTGGCGACCCACTGGGACGGAGCCGGCCGGGCCAACGGCTTCGCGTCGGCCTCGACCGCGGTCTGGCTCCCGGGGCTGGGGGCGGTGGTCGGGGTCGTCCTCGCCGCCCTCGTGCTGCCCGTCACCCATCGGGTCGGCTCGATGCGCCGCCTCACCGGCGGGCTGACGACGGCGGTCGCCGCCTTCGTCAGCGTTCTCGCGCTCCTGTCCTTGGCCCCCCAGCGCGGGATCGCCGACGCCCGGGACGCACACCTGAGTGGTCTCGCGGTGCTGCTCGCGGTCCTCGCCGCCGGGCTCGGCGCGGTCCTGGGGGCGGCGCTCACCCCCGGCGCAGCGCCCGGGGCCGCCCGCGCCAGCGAGCCGGTACCGGCCCACGCCCCGCGGGCCGTCCTCGGCGACGACGAGGACGTCGCGTGGAGCTGCTGGTCGCGGGTCGCGGCCGGCGGCTACGTCGCGGCCGCCCTGGCCCTCGTGCCCCTGGTCGTCATCGCCGTGGCGAGCCGTGGCCTGCCCCTGGCGGTCGCTCCGGCTTTCGCCGTCCTGGCCGTGCTCGTCGTCTCGATGTCGTCGTTCCGGGTGCTCGTGGGCCCGGACGGGCTACGGGTGCGCTCGGTCCTCGGCTGGCCGCATTTCCACATCCCGCTCGACGAGGTCGCGGAGGCCGCCGTGGTGCGCCTCAACGCGTTCACCGACTTCGGGGGCTGGGGGGTCCGGCTCGGCCGGGGCGGGCGGTTCGGCGTCGTCCTGCGTTCGGGTCCTGCCCTGCAGGTACGCCGGGGTGACGGGATGCTGTTCGTCGTCACGCTCGATCGGCCCGAGGAGGCCGCCGCCCTGCTCAACTCCCTCGCCGAGCGCGCCCGCTCGGTGCGTCCCGGCGGTCGGTGACCTCGCGCAGGCCGGCAGGGCTCAGTCGACGTCGACCCAGCCGAGGGTGCGCTCGACCGCCTTGCGCCAGCCGGCATACCCCGCCCGGCGCTGCTCCTCGCTCCACCGCGGCTCCCACCGCCGGTCCTGGGCCCAGTTGGCGCGCAGCTCGTCCGTGCCGCTCCAGAAGCCGACGGCCAGGCCCGCGGCATACGCGGCTCCGAGCGCCGTCGTCTCGGCGACGACGGGCTTGGACACGGGCACTCCGAGGATGTCGGCCTGGAGCTGCATCGCGAGCGCGTTGGCGGTGACCCCGCCGTCGACCTTGAGCGTCTCGAGCCGGACCCCGGAGTCGGCCTCCATCGCGTCGGCGACGTCCTTGGACTGGTAGCAGATCGCCTCGAGCGTGGCGCGGGCCAGGTGCGCCCGGGTGTTGTAGCGCGACAGTCCGACGACGGCCCCGCGGGCGTCGCTGCGCCAGTACGGGGCGAACAGCCCGGAGAAGGCCGGGACGAAGTAGACCCCGCCGTTGTCCTCGACGCTGCCCGCGAGGTCCTCGATCTCGCTCGCGTCGGCGATGAGCCCGAGCTGGTCGCGCAGCCACTGGACCGCGCTGCCGGTGACCGCGATCGAGCCCTCGAGGGCATAGACCGGCGCGGCGTCACCGAGCTGGTACGCGACCGTGGTGAGCAGCCCGTTGCGGGAGTGGACGATCTCGGTGCCGGTGTTGAGGACGAGGAAGTTGCCGGTGCCGTAGGTGTTCTTGGCCTCGCCGGGCTCGAAGCAGACCTGGCCGACGGTCGCGGCCTGCTGGTCGCCGAGGACGCCGGTGATCGGTACCGAGGCCAGACCCTTCTCGCCGACCGTGCGCCCGTATGCCGTCGCGTGGCTCGACGCGCTCACCTGCGGGAGCATCTGGCGGGGGACGCCGAAGAAGCCCAGCAGCTCCTCGTCCCAGTCGAGGGTGCGCAGGTCCATGAGCATCGTCCGGCTGGCGTTCGTCACATCCGTGACGTGGACCCCGCCGTCGGGGCCGCCGGTGAGGTTCCAGACCACCCACGAGTCGGGGGTGCCGAAGAGGGCGTCGCCCCGCTCGGCCGCAGCATGCAGGCCCTCGACGTTCTCGAGCAGCCACTGCAGCTTGCCGCCCGAGAAGTAGGTCGCCGGGGGGAGCCCGGCCCGTTCCCGGATGACCTCGCCCCGGCCGTCGCGGTCGAGGGCCGCCGCGATCGAGGCCGTCCGAGTGTCCTGCCAGACGATGGCGTTGTGGAAGGGGCGGCCGGTGCGGCGGTCCCAGACGATGGTCGTCTCCCGCTGGTTCGTCACGCCGATGGCGGCGAGGTCGTCCATCGCCAGGCCCGCGGTCGTCAGGGCGGTGCCGAGGACGGTGCGCGTGCGGTCCCAGATCTCCAGCGGGTTGTGCTCGACCCAGCCCGCCCTGGGCAGGAGCTGCTCGTGCTCGAGCTGGTGGCGGGCGACCTCGCGCCCGTCGTGGTCGAAGATCATGAACCTGGTGCTCGTCGTCCCCTGGTCGACCGCGCCCACGAAGTCCGCCATGCCCGCGAGACTAGCGGGACGGCGCCTCGGGCGACCCGTCGAGTGTCACGGGGTCGTCACGGGGAGCGGGTCGAGGGTGGCGAGGAGGTCGCCCTGGGTGCCGCACACCGTCATCCGCCACGACGTGGCGGGCCGGTCGGTGGGCAGTGCGACCCAGCTCAGCCGGCCGGCGGTCCGAACGGCCAGCCGTCCTCGAGGCCGGGGGCGCGGCCCGGTTCGAGGTAGTACTCGTGGCCGAACATCATGGCGAACGCCTCGGGCGGGATCGAGAGGAACATCTCGATGTCGGTGGCCTGGCTGCGATGCGCCTCCAGGGCAGCCCGGCGCCGGTCGATGAAGTCCGTGACGTCGACGCGCCAGTGGATCTCGGCCTCGGGCATCCCCAGCGGGTTGCCGTCGTCCATCGGGGCGTCGGGGTCGAACTCGTCGGCGGGGAACCCGGCGGCCGCGGCGGCCTCCGTCATCCGCCGCATCGCGTCGCGGTTCATCGTCGACTCGAGGATCTTCGGGCGGCGCCGGGCCAGGTGGGCCGCGCGATGCGTGACGTGATGGACGCGGATGTGGTCGGGGTGGCCGTAGCCGCCGTGCCAGTCGTAGCCGACGACGATGTCGGCGTCCTCCTCGTCGAGGAGGTCGGCGAGGCGCCGCGCGGCCTCGTCGAGGTCGGCCCGGTTCAAGGAGCCCTCGTCGTGGTTCTGGGCCCACCCGGTCATCCCCGAGTCGGCGTAGCCGAGCCAGGCTACGCGCTGGACCCCGAGGACCTCGGCGGAGCGGGCCGCCTCGGCGCGCCGCCGGTCCACGACCGTCTCGCCCGGCGCGAGGTCGTCGGGCGCCTCCCCGTGGTCACCGTTCGTGGCGAAGACGACGACGACCCGGTCGCCCCCGGCGGCGGCCCGCGCCATCGCCCCGGAGGTCTGGGAGGCCTCGTCGTCCGGGTGTGCGTGGACGAAGACGATGGTGGTCATCGCGACATCATGACCGATCGGAGCGCCGCGGCGGCGCTTCGGCCGCGGACCGGTGGCCGCGGGGCCGAAGGGGCGGACTGCGGTATGCCGCCGCTGCCGGCCCCGCTCGGCGCGCCGCCCCGCCGCTCCGCCCCGCCGCTCCGCCCCGCCACCGGCCCCGCTCGGCGCGCCGCTCCGGCCCCAGCCGGCTGGTCGGACGCGGAACCTGCAGGGGGACGGGGTTGTTGCAGCGTCCAGAGGCAACAACCCCGTCCCGCCGGACCGGGTCTGTGGATATCCGCCCGACACGTGGTTCGGATCGGCGACCGTGGACGGATGACCCGACGTCCTGGCCTCGACCCCCGGCTCGAAGCTGTCGCGCGGGCCCACGGCGGCGTCTTCAGCTCGGCGCTGATCACCGGGCTCGACGTCGACGAGCACGATCTCGTCGCCTGGCGGCGGTCCGGTGCGGTGCGCCGCGTGCGCCGCGACGCCTACGTCCTGGGCTCCGCCTGGGCGGAGGCCGACGCATCGGGCCGCCTGGCCCTGCGGGCGCGGGCGGTCATCGCCGCCCGAGGTTTCCGTGAGATCGCGAGCCACCAGTCCGCCCTCGCCCTGCACGGGCTCCCGGTGCTGGGAGTGCCGACGGACACCGTCGATGTCGTCGCGGAGGTCACGAAGGTGCGCCTGGCCAACGGGTTGCGGAGCCACCCTCCGGTGCCGGGTCTCGACGTGGTCGTCCTCGCCGGCTACCGCGCCGCCGCGATCGCCCCTGCGGTGGTCCAGGTGACGGCGAGGTCGGGTCTGCTGGCCGGGCTGGTGCCGCTCGACCGGGCGCTCCACGACGGCCGCTGCGACGTGGCCGGCATCGACCGCGAGGTCGACCGCCTTCCGGCGGGCAGCCGGGCCCGGCGACGCGCTGCAGCGCTCCTCGACGCAGCAGATCCTCGTGCGGAGTCGGTGGGGGAGACCCGCACCCGGCTCCTGCTCCGTGACCTCGGCTACCGGCCGCTCAGCCAGGTGACGCTGGTCGACCGGTTCGGGGTCGCGCTCGGTCGGGTGGACTTCCTCATCGGCGAGCGCCTCGTCGTCGAGTTCGACGGTGCGGTGAAGTATGCCGGTGCGGAGGGTCGGCGCGCCCTCGCGGCGGAGAAGGCACGTGAGGACGCCCTCCGGGCCGAGGGGTACGTCGTCGTTCGGGTCACATGGGGCGACCTGGACCACCCGGAGCGCGTCGCGCGCATGATCCGCCGTGCCGAGGCGCAGCTGTTGCGCAGGGACGGGGTTGTTGCTGCGTCCTGAGGCAACAACCCCGTCCCGGGTGGGCAGAGGCGGGCAGAGGTGGTCAGATGGGCAGGGTCGGTGGGACGGGCGCGGCCGGCCGAGCGGCCTTCTCGGCGGCCCGACGCCGGCCCCACTCCTCGCGCATCTCGTCGTCGCACATGACGAGCCACACCAGCCCGCAGTCGGCCGGCCCGGAGGCGCCGGGAACGCATAGGGTGCACGGCTCCCCGTCACGGATCGGGCACGCCGGCACGGGCGTCGCACGCGGCGATGTCGTGGCCATCGGACCTCCTTCGCCACCAGTCTCCCCGTCCTCCGGCCCGGGCCGGGCCCGCGGGTGCGGGGGCTGTGAGGCAGGCCACCCGGCATACCGGCGGCGGGCCGTCGCCGTATGCTGCCGAGCAGGTCGCGATGGCACCACCCGGACCGCTCGGGGCCGGCCCCCGGGACGGGCGCGGAGGGGCCCGCGTCAACCGTCACCACGTCGCCGAGGAGGAGCCAGATGCAGTTCGGACGCAGCTACGAGGAGTTCGAGGTCGGGGCGACCTACCAGCACTGGCCGGGCAAGACGGTCACGGAGTACGACGACCACCTGTTCTGCCTGCTGACGATGAACCACCACCCGCTCCACCTCGACGGCCACTACGCCGAGGAGACCACCCAGTTCGGCAGGAACGTCGTCGTCGGCAACTACGTCTACAGCCTCCTGCTCGGGATGAGCGTGCCCGACATCTCGGGCAAGGCCATCGCCAACCTCGAGATCGAGAGCCTGCGGCACGTCGCACCGACCTTCCACGGCGACACCCTCTATGGCCAGACCACGGTCCTGGACAAGTGGGAGAGCACGAGCAAGGACGACCGGGGCGTCGTCTACGTCGAGACGGTCGGCTACAACCAGGACGGCACCGTCGTCTGCATCTTCCGCCGCAAGGTCATGGTGCCCAAGGAGAGCTACCTCCAGGCGCGCGGCGGCGAGCAGCCCGGCCGCCCGGTGCCCCAGCCCGACAAGAACTGGCCCGGACCGAGCCCCGTCGCCGGGTGACGCCGGCCGCGGTCGACCAGCCCGGTGCGCCCGACCGTGCGAGGTCGGGCGCACCGGGACGTCACGAGGTGGACCGCAGCGGCGGGGTCAGCTCGAGATCCTCGTCCCGTCGACGACGACCGAGAGCCCGGTGATGGCGTTGGTGCTGGCGCTCGCCGGCACGCAGCTCGCATAGAGGAAGGCGTGGAGGCCATCCCCGGCCGGGATGAGTGTCGGTCCGACCCGCTGGCTGCACCCCGGGGCGAAGGTGGCCTCCGGCCGGCTCGCCCGCAGGGGTACGAGGCCGACGTGGACCGCCGGGGTGAACTGGTCGCCACCGGACAAGGCGACCCTCTGGTCGCCACCGGACCAGGTGACGTCGGGCTTGGCCGTCGTCGGGATGGGCGCCGACATGCTGCCCGTCGCCGTGAAGTCTCCCCACAGGTCGAGCCGGGCGTCGACGAAGGCGACGGTGTCGGCGTCCAGACTGGCCGACGGCACCGGCCCGCTCTGGTCCCACACCGATCCCGCTGCGTCGCGCCAGATGACGCCGGTGGCCTTCGCGGCGTCGGTGGCGTTGTCGTAGACCGAGACGAAGGCCTGCAGACCGGTGACGCCGAGGGTGGCCTGGTCGCTGTGCGACCCGCTCGTGGCACTGGGGTTGGCGAGCATCCAGCTCGTCGCCGCCGCGGGCAGCACGCCGAGGACGACGTGTGGCGCGGCCGAGCCGGTACCCCACGTCACCGGGCCCGCGCCGGTCGGCGCCACGGGCAGGGTGACGTCGGACCGGGCGATGAGCGTCCGCGTGCCGGAGCCGTCGACTGCGTAGTAGCCGAGGTTGTCGGGGCGCGTCGGGTCGATCTCGACGGCGAAGCGGGACGGTCCCGGGATCGCGTGGCCCTGGTTGTCGAGCATCGGCTCCGTTCCACCGAGCGTGACCGAGACCGGTAGTCCCGGGCTCGAGCTGTTCGCCGGGAGGGCGGTCGGGCGACCCGAGCCGAGCCCGCTCGCGGCCACGGCGACCGCGACCACCGCGAGGGCGGTGAGGGCGGAGCCGGTGAGGGCGACGCGACGGCGACGGCGCCGGCGTCCGCCGGCGAGGACGGCATACGGGTCGAGGCTCATCGACGGGGGCGTGCTCTCGTGGAACAGGGTGCTGATGTCGTCACGCATGGTGGTCTCCCTCCGGGACGAGAACCTCGCGGAGCCGGGCGAGCCCTCGCGAGGCGCTGCTCTTGACGGTGCCGACACCGATGCCGAGGGTCGCTGCGACCTCCGCCTCGGACAGGTCGACGTAGTAGCGCAGGACGACGACCTGGCGCTCGCGCGGCGCCAGCGTCGCCAGGGCCCGGACGAGGGCGTCGGTCTCCTCGGGCCGCGTCTCGGCGGCCGGCCGCTCCGGTGTCCGGTCGGTGAGGACCTCGCGGGAGCGGCGGCGCCGGGTGTCGATGTGGTGGTTGAGCACGACCTTGCGGGCGTATGCCGTGGCCGCGCCGCGGTCGATCCGTCGCCAGCTGAGATAGACCTTCTCGAGGGCGGCCTGGACCAGCTCCTCCGCCTGGACGGGGTCGCCACAGACGAACCACGCGGTACGCAGCAGATGCGGCGAGGCGTCGCGCACGAAGGCGACGAAGTCCTCGTCCGACGAGGCGGTCATCGGTTGTCCCTCCTGAGGCCGGCGGCTGGTCGCCCTCTACACGCTCCAGCCCCGGGAAAGGTTGCCACGACCGCCGGCGGATCCTGGCTCAGCCGGCCGGGGTCGTGTGGTGCTGGCCGCTGGCGTCGGTCCACTCGACCGACACGAGCTGGTGCGGGGAGTGGTCGTCGGTTCCCGTGAGGGAGATCGCCACGGCCCACAGGTCGGTCCCCGGGACCTTCACCGTCGCCCATGCGGTGCCCGCGGCGAACCGGCTCGCGGGGCTGCCGACGGGCGTGACCGCCGTCGGCCGTGAGCGGGTCAGCCCGTAGGCCATGTCGTAGCCGCCGCCGTCGCCGAGCTGGAAGGTGGCGTCGGCGCCGGGCGCCAGGGGGAAGCTCGCAGCCGTGTCGAGACCCTGGCCGTCGAACAGGAGCCGCCTGAACGAGACCCACTGGCCCGGAGCCGTCGGGGGGTCGACGGTCTGCGCCACCGAGAGTCCCTCGGCCGGGTGCTCGGCTCCGACGGCGGGCACGGTCAGCCACCCCTCGGCCGGGACCGCCACGACGTACGGCGCGACGGGGAGCATCGTCCGGGGCGTTCCGTCGACGGTGTACGCGAGGCTCGCGACGATGGTGTCGGCGCCCTGTGACGTGGTGCAGCGGGCCTGGAGGACCGACCTCGTCCCGTCGCTCAGCCGGGCGAGGGCGGTGCTGCCGACCTGGGTGCAGGAGGAGGTGAACGAGATCGACGGGCTCTCGGCGGCCGGGTCGACCAGGGCCTGGACGAGCCAGGTCGTGCCCGAGCCCTGTGCCGTCGGGGCGACTCGGAGCGGGTCCGTGAAGTCGGTCGGGGTGAGCTGCTCCGGGAGGGCGGTCACCGCCGCGCCGGTGGCGACGAAGGCCCCCCAGCCGAAGTTGGGGTCGACATAGGTCGTGACTCCGTCGACGGTGGCCGTGGGCAGCTCGGTGACCCCGTCCTCCCCCGTGGACATCGTGGAGACGCGGCCCGTGGCGTCGAGCCAGGTCAGGCCGCTCACCACGGCCTCGGTGGTCATGATGGCCGTCACCGAGACGAAGGCCTCGAGCTGCGTCCCCGGGATGCGCCTCAGGTCGCGCGGAACGTCGCCGCTCGAATCCGGCCCCCCGACGAGGAGCGCCCGTGCGGTCGAGGGCACGACGCCGAAGGTGAGGTGGGGCTCGTCGGGGTCGGTGAGCACGAGCGGACCGGGGCGGTCGAGGTCGACCGTCTCGTTCGCCATGAGCGTGCGGCTGCCGTCACCTGCGAGGGCGTAGAAGCCGACGTTGGGCCGGTCGACGGCCGAGGTGTCGACCGTGACGACGACCCGCGACGGACCGTCGATGACGGTCCCGTCGGTCGCGGTGTAGGGCTGAGCCTGACCCAGGGTCACCGAGACAACCCCGATGTCCTTCCGGTCGGCGGGCAGCCGGTCGGCGGCCCGGTCGTGCTGTCCCTTCACGATCCCGGCGCCGCCGAGGACGACCGCGGCGACGGCGAGAACCGCTCCCGAGCGGACCATGCGTCGGCGCCTGACCAGAGCGCGTCCGGCCGTGATGACCGCTGTGCTGTCCAGGGCCGGGTATGCCGGTGCCGCCCCGTCCGCGGCTTCGCGCAGTGCGGTCGCGATCGCGCGCTCGGACTCGGTGCTCATCGGATGCCTCCCTCGGTGGTGGCGGGCAGGGCCCGCAGGGCGGCCAGGCCTCGGGACGCGGCGGACTTGACCGCCCCGACCGAGATGCCGAGCATCTCGGCGGTCGACGCCTCGGAGAGGTCCTGGTAGTAGCGCAGCACGACGACCTTGCGCTGCTGTTCGGGCAGGGTGCGCAGCAGCCGGACGACGTCGTGGCGGAGCAGCTCGGTGCCGTCCTCCGGTCGGGGCCGGTCCGGAACATCTGCGACGGCCACCTCGTGCCGGGTGCGGCGCCATCCGTCGGTGCGCTGGTTGACGAGGATGCGCCGGGTATAGGCGAGGGCCGTCTCAGGACGGATCGAGGGCCAGGCGGCATACGCCTTGACCAGGGTCGCCTGGACGAGCTCGGCCGCCGTGTCGGTCGACCCGGTCAGCAGGTATGCCGTGCGCATGAGCGAGGGCGTCGCCTCGCTCATGAACGCCGCGAACACGGCGTCGCGGTCCGCCTTGGATGTGCGGGTCATCCGTCCCTCCTCGGGTCTCACCCTGCCCTACGGCGAGGGGCCCGCAAAGGTTGCTCGCACGTGCCCTCGCCCACCCGGCCACGTACCCTGGGGCGCGGGCCCGCGTGCGGCCGACGCGGACGCGGAGAGGAGAACGGCGGTGCCGATCGACATCGCGACCTTCACGTCGGCGTTCGTGACCCTCATCGTCATCCTCGACCCGCCGGGGGCGATCCCGGTCTTCCTGGCCCTCACCCGGTCCCTCGGCTCGAAGGCCCGGACGAAGGCGGCCCTGCGTGCCTCCCTCGTCGCGCTGCTCGTCATCGCGTCCTTCGCGGTGTTCGGCCAGCAGATCCTCGACTACCTGCACATCTCGCTCGCCGCGCTGCAGGGTGCCGGCGGCCTCCTGCTGCTCATCGTCGCCCTGCAGCTGCTCACCGGCTCGGAGTCCGAGCAGCTCGCCGACGCCGGGGTCAACGTCGCGCTCGTGCCGCTCGGGACGCCGCTGCTCGCCGGGCCGGGGGCGATCGTCGCGACGATGCTCGCGGTGCGGGGCGCCCATGGGGTCCGCGAGGTCGCGTCGGTGGGGCTGGCCCTCGTGGCGGCCCTCCTCGTCGTGTGGCTCACCCTGCGCTTCGCGGGACGGCTGCACCGGCTGCTGCGCGAGAGCGGGATCGTGCTGCTCACCCGGATCGCCGGGCTCCTGTTGTCCGCCATCGCCGTGCAGATGGTCGCGGACAGCATCCGGGCGTTCGTCGCAGGGTGAGTGGGCGGCATACCGGCGGGAAAGGTGCCGGAGCGGGGTGGGGACGGGGGCGGGAGGGATGACGGTCGGGCCGGGTAGCGTGCCGGACGTGGCGAGTGGCGACGAGGGTCCGGGGGTTGACGGGGGCGGGCAGGTCGAGCTCCCCGGGATGCCGCCACGGCTGTATGCCGCGAGCCCGTCCAAGCTGCTCGCGTTCGCCGACTGCCCCCGCCGCTACCGGCTGCAGTACCTCGACCGGCCCAAGCCCCAGCCGCGCCCGCAGCGTGCGCACACCTCGCTCGGCACCGCCGTCCACAACGCCCTGCGCGACTGGTGGGACCTGCCGGTGGCGCGACGGACGCCGGCCGCCGGGGCCGAGCTGGTCCGCCACGGCTGGATCGACGCCGGCTTCAAGGATCCCGAGCAGTCACGGCGCTGGCGCACCCGTGCCGAGGACGAGGTCGCCGCCTACCTCGACGACGTCGACCCCGCCGAGCAGCCGGTGGGCATCGAGCGCACGGTGGCCTTCACCACCGACGGCCTGGCGGTGACCGGTCGGATCGACCGGCTCGACGACCGGGACGGCGAGCTCGTCGTCGTCGACTACAAGACGAGCCGCTCGGTGCCGACCGACGACGACGCCCGCACCTCGCTGCCCCTCGCCCTGTATGCCGCGGCCGTGTGGAAGATGTTCCGTCGCGCCTGCCTGCGGGTCGAGCTGCACCACGTGCCGAGCGGCACCGTGGCATCGCACACCCACACGCCGGACTCGATGGCCCGCAAGGTCGCGCAGGCACGGTCGCTCGGGGCCGACGCGCGGCGGGCCGACGAGGACTTCGCCCGGCGCGGTCCGGGGTCCGACCTCTTCCCGCCGGTCGTCGGGCCGCTGTGCCCGTGGTGCGACCTGCGCGCGCACTGTCCCGAGGGCCAGCGGGTCGGTCCCGAGAAGTCGGGCTGGGCGGCCCTCGAGGACGGTCCGCCCTGACCTCCACCGCCCGCCGCGCCGATGCCGAGCAGGTGCCAGAATGGGGCCGACCCGGCTCTCCACGGAAGGCGCACCACCGTGCCCAGGACCTCCACGCGCGGCGCGACGGTCCTCGCCGTCGCGAACCAGAAGGGCGGCGTCGCCAAGACGACGTCGGTCGCCTCGCTGGGGGCGGCGTTCGCCGAGCTCGGCAAGCGGGTCCTCCTCGTCGACCTCGACGCCCAGGCCTGCCTGACCTTCAGCCTCGGGGTCGACCCCGACGCGGTGGAGGCGTCCGTCCATGAGGTCCTCCTCGGCCAGGCCACGCTCGGCGAGGTCGTCCTGTCCTGCGACGACGGCGTCGACCTCGTGCCCAGCACGATCGACCTCGCCGGCGCCGAGGCGATCCTGCTGGCCCGGCCGGCCCGGGAGTTCGTCCTGCGCGAGGCCCTCGAGGAGGTCCGGCGCGACTACGACGTCATCCTCCTCGACTGCTCCCCGAGTCTCGGGGTGCTCACCCTCAACGCCCTCACCGCCGCCGCCGGCGTCATCATCCCCATGCCGGCCGAGATGCTCGGCCACCGCGGGGTGGGTCAGCTCCTCGACACCGTGCGGGACGTGACCCGGCTGCTGAACACCAAGCTCGTGGTCCTCGGCATCCTGCCCACGCTCTACGACGGCCGGAGCACCCACGCGCGGGAGGTCCTCGCCGACGTCGGCGAGCGCTACGGGGTGCCCGTGCTCGCGCCCCCCATCCCACGGACCATCCGCTTCGCCGAGGCCCCGGCCGTGGGCCGGTCGATCCTCGCGACGGCGCGCTCCTCGAAGGGCGCCGCCGCCTACCGCGAGGTCGCGGCGGCCCTGGTGTCCCGGTTGTAGCCGCCCACCCGACCTCCGCCGAAGGAGCCCTCATGAGCACCCGTGTCCCCGCCCTCGTCGTCGACGAGCCGAAGGCCGCGTTCCGCGCCACGATGATCGAGCGGCGCTCCCTGCGCGACGACGACGTGCGCATCGAGATCGCGTATGCCGGCATCTGCCACTCGGACATCCACCAGGCCCGCGAGGAGTGGGGCCGGGCGAGCTTCCCGATGGTCCCGGGCCACGAGATCGCCGGTGTCGTCAGCGAGGTCGGGCCGGCCGTGACCCGGTTCTCCGTGGGCGACCGGGTCGGCGTCGGCTGCATGGTCGACTCCTGCGGGGAGTGCGAGCAGTGCCGGGCCGGGCACGAGAACTTCTGCGAGACACGCACGGTGTGGACCTACAACGACACCCACCCCGACGGCGAGCCGGCCTACGGCGGCTACAGCCGCGAGATCGTCGTCAGAGATCGGTTCGTCGTCCGCGTCCCCGCCGGCCTCGGCCTCGACGTCGCGGCCCCGCTGCTCTGCGCCGGCATCACGACCTACAACCCCCTGCGGCGCTGGGGTGCCGGGCCCGGGAGGCGGGTCGCCGTCGTCGGGATGGGCGGCCTGGGCCACCTCGCCGTCAAGATCGCCGTCGCCCTCGGGGCCGAGGTGACCGTCCTGTCCCAGACGCTGGCCAAGGAGGCGGACGGCCGGGCGTTCGGGGCGGTCGACTACCGGGCCACCGCCGACGGGTCGGTCTTCCGCGACCTGCGGCGCAGCTTCGACCTCATCCTCTCCACGGTCAGTGCCGACCTACCCCTCAACCGCTACCTCGGGATGCTCCGGCCGTTCGGGGTGTTCGTCGACGTGGGCCTGCCCGAGCGGCCCCAGGAGCTGTCCTTCGGCTCGCTCATCGCCGGCGACCGGGTGCTCGCCGGCTCCAACATCGGCGGGATGCCGCTCACCCAGGAGATGCTCGACTTCTGCGCCGAGCACGGCATCGGGGCGAGCGTCGAGACGATCTCGGCCGGCGAGGTCGACGCGGCATACGACCGGGTCGTCGGCAGCGACGTCCGCTACCGCTTCGTCATCGACGTGACGACGATCCAGCCGACCGGCTGACCGCCCGTCCGAGCACAGGACGGCCGCGGACGCCCGGACGGGGGCGTCCGCGGCCGTCGGCCGTGGACGGGAGGGGAACCTAGACGCCGGCCACCGAGGCCTCCTCGACCTCGGCCTCGTGCCGGGACAGCTCGACGTAGTGCCGCACCGCCGCGGGCTCGAGCCGGTACTGCACGGCCATCCAGTAGATGAGCGCGCTGAAGACGAAGGTCACCGGGAAGGCGCTCCCGAAGTGCAGGACGCCCTGGCCGCCGCCGTAGTCACCGAGCCAGGAGATCAGCGCCAGACCCGCGAGCCACGGCGCATACCACGCGCCGGAACGCCAGTCCCACTCGTGGTCGTCCTGGCGGGCGTTGTGGATGAACCAGGTCACCGCGAGCAGCGCGACCCCGAGCAGGACCGAGATGAACAGCTTGGAGTTCGTGCTCCACCCGGTCCAGTAGACGATGAGGTTGGAGGACCAGAACGCCAGGAACGGGATGACGTGGCCACCCGGCAGCCGGAACGGGCGTTCCTGGTCGGGGAGCTGGCGGCGCAGCGCGATGAGCACGAGCGGTCCGGACCCGAAGGACAGCACCGTCGCCGAGGTGATGAAGCCGACGAGCTGCTGCCAGCTCGGGAAGGGCAGGAAGAGGAAGAGCCCGACGATGAAGGCGAGGACCATGCTCACGAGCGGCACGCCGCGGGTGGTCGTGCGACCGAGCGACTCCGGGGCGTTGCCGTTGCGCGACATCGCGTAGGAGATCCGCGAGGTCACGGTGATGTAGATCAGCCCCGTGTCGGCGGGCGACACGATCGCGTCGATGTAGAGCAGCACCGCGAGCCAGGACAGGCCGAGGATCGTCGCGACCGCCGCGAGGGGGCCGAAGTCGTTCGTGAAGCTCACCGACGACCAGCCCTTGGCGAAGTCGGTCGGGTTGAGGGCCCCGATGAAGGCCACCTGGAGCAGGATGTAGAGCAGCGCCGTGATGACGACCGAGCCGATGACGGCCAGGGGCACGTTGCGCTTGGGGTTGTCGGTCTCGCCCGCGAGCTCGATGCCTTGGCGGAAGCCGAGGTAGGAGAAGACGATCCCCGAGGTCGCGATGGCGGTGAAGACGCCGTGCCAGCCCTGGGGCTTGAAGCCCATCGTGGTGAAGTTCGAGCCGCGGAACTGGGTCACGAGGAAGGCGATGATGACGATGCTGATGATCGCGAGCTTCCACCACACCAGCCCGGTGTTGATCCGCGCGAACCAGCGGATGCCGACGTAGTTGATCACGACGAAGAGGGCCATGAGGAGGATGCCGACGACAAGGCCGAGCCCGGTCAGGGTGTGGACCGTCGAGCCGTCCGCCAGGGTGTGGGCGCTGGTGAAGGCGGCATACTTCGTCGCGTACTGGAGCGCCCCCTCGACCTCGATCGGGGCGACGCTCATGCACGCCACCCAGGTGATCCACCCGGTCATGAAGCTGGCGACCGAGCCGAAACCGATGTGCGGGAAGCGGACGACGCCGCCGGAGAGCGGGAACATCGCGCCGAGCTCGGCGTAGCAGAGCCCGATGAAGAGGATCATCAGACCGCCGAGGGCCCACGAGATGACGGCGGCCGGCCCGGCGGTCTGGGCGGCGTTCATGGCGCCGAAGAGCCATCCGGACCCGATGATGGAGCCGACGCTGGCGAAGAGCAGGCCGATGGTGCCGACGTGACGGCGGAGGTCGTGCTGGGTGTCGTGAACGTCCTGAGCCACAGTTGCCACGGAGAACCTCCCTGGAGCGGGCGATGGGCGGACCTCACTGTCCGTCCGGAGTCCGCCGTCCCCGCAGCCCGACCGCGGCCGGGCGCACGTGGGCGCAGACATCCGTCTGGGCCCTTACCCCCGTCCCGTCGCGGCAAACGCCCCGCGTCAGGTCGTCGAGGTCTCGCCGGTGGCCGATCCGCCCCGGGTCCGCCGCCGCGTGCGCGGGCTGCGCCGCCGACCGCCGCCCTCGCGACCGTCACCGGCCTCGCGGACCTCCCGGTCACCGCGGCCGTCGAACCGCGTCCGCGGGGAGCCGTCGCGGCCTCCACCCGGGCCGCCGGGCCCGCCGGACCGGCCGCGGGTGCCACCGCCGCCGCGGCGCCCCCCGGACTTGCCGGTCTCGCCGAGGTCCTCGATGACCTCGGCGTCGAGCCCGGCCCGGGTCTGCTGCGCCTTGGGCAGGCGGCCGTTGGCCCCCTGCGGGATGCCGAGGTCGGCGTAGAAGTGCTCGGAGGAGGAGTAGGTCTCCTCGGGCTCGGGGATGCCGAGGTCGAGGGCCTTGTTGATGAGCCCCCAGCGCGGCATGTCCTCCCAGTCGACGAAGGTGACGGCGACACCGGTGTTGCCCGCCCGACCGGTGCGCCCGGTGCGGTGCAGATAGGTCTTCTCGTCCTCGGGGCACTGGAAGTTGACGACGTGGGTGACGTTCTCGACGTCGATGCCGCGTGCGGCGACGTCGGTGGCGACGAGGACGTCGACCTTGCCGTTGCGGAAGGCGCGCAGCGCCTGCTCGCGGGCGCCCTGGCCGAGGTCGCCGTGGATCGCGGCGGCGGCGAAGCCCCGTTCGGCGAGCTCGTCGGAGACCTTGGCCGCGGTCCGCTTGGTCCGGCTGAAGATGATCGTCAGGCCCCGGCCCTCGGCCTGCAGCAGCCGCGCGACCATCTCGATCTTGTCCATGGCGTGCGCCCGGTAGACGAACTGCTCGATGGCCTTGACGGTGTGGCTGTCCTCGCCGTCGCCCTCGGACATGGCGCGGATGTGCGTCGGCTGGGTCATGTAGCGGCGCGCCAGGGCCACGACGGCGCCCGGCATGGTCGCCGAGAACAGCATCGTCTGGCGGGAGGCGGGGGTCAGCGCGAGGATCCGCTCGACATCGGGCAGGAAGCCGAGGTCGAGCATCTCGTCGGCCTCGTCGAGCACGACGGTCCGGACGTGGGACAGGTCGAGGTGGCCCTGCTTGGCCAGGTCGATGAGGCGGCCCGGCGTCCCGACGACGACCTCCACGCCGCGGCGCAGCGCCTCGACCTGCGGCTCGTAGGCCCGGCCGCCGTAGACGGTGAGGACCCGGATGCCGCGCAGCGAGCCGGCCCGCTCGATGTCGCCGGAGACCTGGCTGGCCAGCTCCCGGGTCGGGGCGACGGCCAGCGCCTGGGGCTTGCCGGCGGCGGGCAGCGAGGCGAACCCCTCGTCGCCCGGGGCGACCGTGTTGTTGAGGATCGGGATCCCGAAGCCGAGCGTCTTGCCGGTGCCGGTCTTGGCCTGGCCGATGATGTCGTGCCGGTCGAGGGCGACCGGCAGGGTCATCGCCTGGATGGGGAAGGGCGCCGTGATGCCCTGGGCGGCGAGGGCCGCGACGATGTCGGGGTGGATGGGGAAGTCGGAGAAGCTCTGGGCGTCGGTCATGGGACTCTCGTGATCGGCGGCGGGGGAGGTCGCCCCAGCCAGGCTGCGGGCCGATCGGAGGTCTTCATGGGCGGCATACCGCCCTGGGGGTACCGGCGCTCTCGTGGCGCCGACGCGTGCCGACCGGGCACCGTGGACGGGGGCCAGTCTAGCGGGGTATGCCGGGGCCCACGACCGTGACCGCGCTAGGCTCGCCCGACATGGAGCACACCCCGTCCGACCCCGACTACGCCGCCGCGGTCGTCGACCTCCTCGGGGTGCTCGCCTACGGCGAGCTCACCGCCTTCATCCGGATGGCGGCCGACTCCGACCTGGCCCCCTCGCTGCGGCTCAAGTCCGACATGGCGGGGCTGGCGGCGACGGAGTTCCGGCAGTACTCCCAGCTCGTCGAGCGGATGCGCTCGATGCACATCGACCCCGACCGGGCGATGGAGCCCTTCGTCGTGCCGTTCACGGCCTACCACGAACGGACCCGGCCGCGGACCTGGCTCGAGGGCCTGGTCAAGGCGTTCGTCGGGGAGGGGATCGCCAAGGACTTCTACCGCGAGATGGCGGCCTTCGTCGATGCGGAGACCCGGGAGGTCATGGACCTCGCTCTCGAGGACGTCGGCGAGGCGGACTTCGTCGTCTCGGTCGTCCGCGACGCCATCAAGACCGACCCCACCGCGTCGGGCCGGCTCGCCCTGTGGGGGCGGCGGCTGCTCGGCGAGGCCCTCTCGCAGGCCCAGGCGGTCGCGGTGACCCGCGACGCCCTGGCGATGTTCCTCATCGGCGGCGGGGCCGACCTCGCCGCGGTCGGCGAGATGTTCACCCGGCTGACCGAGCGGCATACCGAACGGATGGCCCGCCTCGGCCTGAGCGCCTGACCCACGCGGCACGTTCCCGCCGGAACGGTGACGATGCCTGTTCCCCCCGGAACAGGTCCGGGGTGAACAGGCATCGTCCGGGGTGAAGCCGCCGTCGCGGCTCAGGCCGTCTTGCGACCGGTCACCGAGCCGTAGACGGTGACGAGGATCGCGGCGGCGATGATGCTGATGATCCAGCGGATCCAGTCGATCCCACTGGTGTCCTTCACCCCCAGCAGTCCGGCGAGCCAGTAGCCGATCAGCGCACCGATGACGCCGATGACGACGGTGACGAGTGCGCTGATGTTCTGCTTACCGGGCAGGACGAGCCGGGCGAGGACGCCGATGACGGCCCCGAAGATGATCGTGCCGATGATGTTCCACACGTCGAGAACTCCTTCCGGGTCTCCCGATGAGACCCCCCACGTGGTCGGGACGTGCACCGACGAGCAGCCGAGGGCGCTCGCCGGTCGGGCGGTGGACACCCTGCCCAGAATCTAGGCCGGACAAACGCCGCCCGGGGGCCGGCGGCCGCGCCGACCCGTCGCCGTCCGGTCACCCGACCGGCGGGAGCACGGGGGTCTCAGCCGACGCCGAAGCCGACCCGGCCCTTCTCGGACTCACCGATCTGGACCCAGCCCAGGGCGGTGCCGGGCACGAGGACGCGGCGCCCCTTGCTGTCGGTCAGCTCGAGCAGGCCGCCCGAGGTGATCGCCTTCTCGACGGCCTCGGTCACCGCTTCGGGGGACTCGTTGCTCTCGACCGTGATCTCGCGCGCCACGTTCTGCACGCCGATCTTGACCTCCACGGGCCTTCGTCCTTTCGTCGTCGCATCGCTCCGGCCGGGCCGAGGCGCTGTCGCAGTTGTACCGTGCGGGCCACGGCCGTGCCTAACCGGCATGCCGTGCCTGATCGGTATGCCGTGGCCGGCCGGGCCGGGACCGCGGAGCCACCCGGAGCGCCGGGGGTCCCGGCGCGGCATACCCGCTGGTCCTAACGACGCGGCGCCGCCGATCCTTCCGCCGCGGCCGACTCGGCCGCGGACGGAGCCGCCGACGCAGCGGGCGCCGACCCCTCCGCCGGCTCCTCGCCGCCGACGGTCGGGAACGCCCCGAGCCCTCGCCATACCAGGGTGCTCGTCAGCTCGGCGGCCTCGGCCTGGGGGAACGGGCCGTCCTGGGCCAGCCAGTGCCGAGCGGTCACCTGGGCGAGCCCGGCAAGGGCGGTGCCGAGCATGAGGGCGCGCTCGGCGTCGGCCCCGGTCTCCTCGGAGATGACGTCGGCGATCGCTTCGGCGCAGACCGCCTCGACCTCGTCGAGCCGCTGCCGCACGGCCGACACCCCCGTGAGGTCGGACTCGAAGACCATCCGGAAGGCGCCGTCCTCGCGCGCGACGAACTCGAAGTAGGCCGCGATCGTCGCGTGGACGCGCTCCTTGTTGTCGTGGGTGGCCGAGATGGCCTCGATGACGAGACGCTCGAGGGTCTGGCAGTGCTGGTCGAGCAGCGCGAGGTAGAGGTCGAGCTTGCCTGGGAAGTGTTGGTAGAGAACGGGTTTGGACACCCCGGCCCGGTCGGCGATCTCGTCCATCGCCGCGGCGTGGTAGCCGCGTGCCACGAAGACGGCCTGGGCCGCGTCGAGCAGCTGGGCACGCCGCTGGGAACGGGGCAGGCGAGCCCCGCGTGGGGTGGTCTGGTCGGACGTACTCATCGTTCTCCTCCGCGGCATGACACGAGCCGCGCGGTCATGGTACGCACAGCGGGCGCCCAGCCGCGGGAGCAGCCGGGGCGTGGTCCGCGCCCGTGCGGTGGGTGGTCGCGGGGGTGCTGTCGGCGGCCGCGTCCCGGCCGCGCTTGTATCGTGCCCGCATGGGTATGCCGCCGCTGCTGCCCCCCGGTGCCGACCTCACGGCAGCCGAGCGGACCCGCTATGCCCGCCACCTGCTGCTCCCGGAGCTCGGGGGCGACGGGCAGCGACGGCTCCGGTCGGCCCGGGTGCTCGTCGTCGGCGCCGGCGGCCTGGGCTCGCCCGCCCTGCTCTATCTCGCGGCGGCGGGCGTCGGGACCATCGGGGTGCTCGACGACGACCTCGTCGAGGTGACGAACCTCCAGCGCCAGGTCGTCCATCGCGACGCCGACGTCGGCCGGCCCAAGGTGACCTCGGCCGCCGCGGCGGTGCGCGCCCTCAACCCCGGGGTCGAGGTCGTCGAGCACCCCGTGCGGCTCACCGCTGACAACGCTCTGGAGATCCTCGCCGACTACGACGTCGTCCTCGACGGGGCCGACAACCTCCCCACCCGCTACCTCGTCGGCGATGCGTGTGCCCGGCTCGGTCTGCCGCACGTGTGGGGGTCGGTCTACCGCTTCGACGGCCAGGTGAGCGTCTGGTTCGCCGGCATGGGGCCGTGCTACGCCTGCGTCTTCCCGCAGCAGCCGCCGGCCGAGGCCGTCCCGTCGTGCTCGACGGGCGGGGTGCTGGGGTCGGTGTGCGCCTCCGTCGGGTCGGTCATGGCGACCGAGGCCGTCAAGCTCGTCACGGGCCTCGGCGAGCCGCTCGTCGGCCGGTTGCTCGTCCACGACGCCCTGCGCCAGCGGTGGGGCGAGGTGAGGGTGCGGGCCGCCGCCGACTGCCCGGTCTGCGGACCGGATGCCGACCCGCGCCGGCCGCTGGGCTCCGTCCCCGGCCGGCCGCCCGGCACCGCGGCCGCCCCCGGCGCCGCGGCCGCCCTCGGAACCCTCGGCCAGACCGCCGGCAGCGGCCCTCGGGTCCCTCTCGCCGCGGGGGGCGGGCTCGACCTGGCGGCCGTGCCCGAGATCGGGGTCCGCGAGCTGGACCGGCGCCTGCGCGCCCGGGCCGCCGGGGCGGACGACTTCGTCCTCCTCGATGTCCGCGAACCCGGGGAGCGCGAGGTCGTCACGATCCCCGGGGACCTCGCGATCCCGCTCGGCGAGGTCCGCCGCGGCGACCACGCGCCGCTGCCGGACGGCATACCCGTGCTCGTCTACTGCAAGGTCGGGGGACGCTCGCTCGAGGCGGCCGCGATCCTGCGGGGGCGGGGGGTGCCGGCGAGCAACGTGGCAGGCGGCGTCCTGGCCTGGGTCGCCGAGATCGACCCCGGGCTGCCGGGCTACTGACGTGGCGGTGGCCGAAGGGTCCGGTCGCGGGCTGCCGACGGACTTCGCCGAGGAGGTGCTCGACCTCGTCGCCGAGATCCCGCCGGGCCTCGTCCTCACCTACGCAGACGTCGCCGAGATCGTGGGCCGGGGAGGGCCGCGCGGCGTCGGGAACGTCATGGCACGGTTCGGGGGCGACGTGCCCTGGTGGCGGGTGCTGCGGTCCGGAGGGCTACCGCCCCGGGGGTTGGAGGACCGGGCCATCGCGCACTACCGGCAGGAGGGGACCCCACTCGTGGGGGGTCCGCTGACCGGGCGACGGGTCGACCTGGCTCGAGCCCGCTGGGCCGGCCCCGGCGCGCCGGGCTGAGCCCGGGCGCGCCGGGCTCAGCCCGCCCGCGGCACCGTCGTGGGACCGTGCGCACCGGCGCCGACCGGTGCCCGGCGGGGCCGGTGTCGTCCCGGCGTGATGGAATCCCGGACGTGCTCACCCTCGCCCGCGCCACCCCCGACGAGGCGGCCGTCCCCGAGCTCGACGCCGTCCAGCGTGCGGTCGTCGACCACCGCGGGGGAGTCCTGCGGGTCCTGGGTGCCCCGGGCACCGGCAAGACCACGGCCGCGGTCGAGGCCGTCGTCGGGCGGGTGCGCTCGGGCGAGGCCGGCGCGGACGGATGTCTCGTGCTCGGCCCGACCCGTCGGGCCGCCGCGGCCCTGCGCGACCGCATCACCGCGAGGCTCGCCGGGACCTCGACGCTGCCGCTGGCCCGGACCCCGGCCTCGCTCGGCTTCGGCATCCTCCGCCAGGCGGCCGCCACCCGTGGAGACCCGTCGCCCCGGCTGCTCTCCGGCCCGGAGCAGGACGTCATCCTGCGCGACCTGCTCGCCGGTCACGAGGCCGGCCACGCAGCCCGGCCGCCCTGGCCCGAGCGCGTCGAGCTGGCGCTGCCGACGCGGGCGTTCCGGGCCGAGCTGCGCGACCTGCTCATGCGCGCCGTCGAGCTGGGTCTCGACGCGAGTGCCCTCGTCCGGCTGGGCGTCGAGCACGGCCGCCAGGAGTGGGTCGCGGCGGGCGCCGTCCTCGAGGAGTACGACGAGGTCACGGCCCTGTCCGCCCCGGGCGCCTTCGACCCGGCCTGGATCCTCGGGGCGGCAGCGGACGAGCTCACCGACGACCCCGGCCACCTCGACGCCCTGCGCCGCTCGCTGCGGCTCGTCGTCGTTGACGACGCCCAGGAGCTGACCGCGCCGGCCCTGCGCCTGCTCGAGGTCCTGGCCGGGCCGATGCTGCCCGGCGCGCCGGCCCCCGATCTGGTCCTCCTCGGCGACCCCGACGCCGCGACCCAGACCTTCCGCGGCGCCGACCCCCGGATCCTCGCCCATGGCTGGACCGCCCTCCTGGCGCCTCAGGCGGGGGCCGACGCGGCGACCCTCGTCCTGCCCACGGCATACCGGAGCCCCGAGGCGGTCCGGGCCGTCGTGGGCCGCGTGGCCGGGCACATCGGTGTCCTCGGGTATGCCGCGCACCGCACCGCCGCGGCGGGGCGTCCCGGCGGCGAGGTCGAGGCCCACGTGCTGCGGGCCGTCTCGCAGGAGGCGGCCTTCGTCGCCGGCCGGCTGCGTGAGGAGCACCTCCTCCACGCGGTGCCGTGGTCCCGCATGGCCGTCGTCGTCCGCGGCCAGGCCCGGACCAGCACCCTGCGCCGGGTGCTCACCTCCTCGGGGGTCCCGGTCAGCGCCTCCGCGGCCGACCTGCCGGTCCGCGACGAGGTGGCGGTGAGGCCGCTGCTCGCCCTGCTCGATGCCGTCATCGGGGTCACCCTGCGCGGCGAGGAGGGCCTCGACCCGGCGATGGTCCTCGACGTGCTCACCTCGCCGATCGGCGGCGCCGACGCGGTCGCGCTGCGGCGGCTGCGGCGGGCCCTGCGCCGCGACGAGCTCGAGGCCGGTGGAGGCCGACCGAGCGAGGTCCTCCTCGCCGAGGTGCTGCGGGCGCCGGTCCATCTCGCGCAGCTCGGCCCCGAGGCGGCCCCGGCCCGCCGCGTCGCCACGGTCCTCGACGCGGGGATCGCGGCGGCGGGTGTCGTCGAGACCGACGGGCACCGCCGATGGGCCCCCGGCGTCACCCCCGAGACGGTCCTGTGGGCGATGTGGTCGGCGGCCGGGGTGGCCGAGCCCTGGCGCCAGGCCGCGCTCGCCGGCGGTCCTGGTGGCGCGCGGGCCGACCGTGACCTGGACGCCGTCCTCGCCCTCTTCGACGCCGCCGCCCGGTTCACCGACCGGCTGCCCGGTGCCGGGCCCGACCGGTTCCTCGACCACGTCCTGGGCCAGGACGTGCCCGGTGACACGCTCGTCGCCCGGGCGCCGGAGGGCGAGTCCGTCGCCCTTCTCACCCCGCAGGCCGCGGCCGGGGGGCAGTGGGAGGTCGTCGTCGTCGCGGGGGTCCAGGAGGGCGTGTGGCCCGACCTGCGGCTGCGCGGGACCCTCCTCGGCTCGGCGGACCTCGTCGAGGCCGTCGCCGGCCGGCTCGCCCCGGGAGGTGCGGCCGAGCCCGGGCGGCGGCGGGCGTCCCAGGCCGCCGTCCGGCACGACGAGACCCGGCTCTTCCTCGTGGCCGCCTCGCGGACGTCGCGCCGGCTCATCGTCACCGCGGTCCGCAGCGAGGACGAGCAGCCCTCGCCCTACCTCGACGTCGTCGACCCGCTCGACCCCCACGCGGTGGACCGCCGGTTCACCGAGGTGGACCGGCCGATGACCCTCGCCGCACTCGTCGCCGCCCTGCGTCGTGACGTCGTCGCCGACGACACCGGCGTCCGGGGCGCCGCGGTCACCGGGCTGGCCCGGCTCGCCCGCGCCGGGGTCCCGGGCGCCGACCCCGGCCGCTGGTGGGCGCTGACCACGCTCACCGACGACCGCCCGCGCCGCCTGGCGGGGGATCCGGTGCGAGTCCGCCCCTCCCAGATCGAGGGGTTCGGCGAGTGCCAGCTCCGGTGGGCGCTCACGGCATCCGGTGGCGACGGGCCCAGCCTCGGCGCCCAGGACATCGGCACCCTCGTGCACGAGGTGGCCAAGGACGCCGACGAGGCGGCGGAGCGCGACATCGGGGCGCTGCGGGCCCGTCTCGACGCCCGATGGGGACGGCTCGGTATGCCGCGGGGCTGGCTGACCGACCGCAAGCGCCTCGAGGCCGACGCGATGCTCGAGCGGCTCGCCCGCTACTGGCAGGAGGCCCAGGCCCACGGATGGCGCTTCGTCGGCGCCGAGCAGTCGATGCGGGTGGCGCTGGGCCGGGTGCTGCTCTCGGGTCAGGTCGACCGCCTCGAGGAGCACGACGGTGGCATCCGGGTCATCGACTACAAGACCGGCACGAGCAAGCCGACCCGCGCCGAGCTGCCCCGGCACGCCCAGCTCGGTGCCTACCAGGTCGCGGTCGAGGCGGGGGGCTTCGAGGGCCTCCCGGCCCGCAGCGCCGGGGCCGCCCTGCTCCAGCTCGGCAAGGCCGCGAACACGACGACGACCCTCATGACCCAGCCCGCCCTCGCCGACGACGAGGACCCGTCCTGGGCGGCCGCCCTCCTCGGCGAGGTGGCCGAGGGGATGGCCGGGGCGAGCTTCGCCGCGACCCTGGGCGACCGGTGCCGGATCTGCTCGCTCAAGGCCTCGTGTCCGGCCCAGCCCGAGGGGCGGAGCATCTGATGCCCGGCTACTCCGCCTCCCGGATCGCCGCGGCGCTCGGTCTCCCGTCGCCGACGGCCGAGCAGGTCGCCGTCATCGAGGCCCCGCCCACCCCGGCGCTCGTCGTCGCCGGAGCAGGTTCGGGGAAGACCGAGACGATGGCGGCCCGGGTCGTCTGGCTCGTCGCCAACGACCTCGTCGAGCCCGACCAGGTCCTCGGCCTCACCTTCACCCGCAAGGCGGCGACCGAGCTGTCCGAGCGGGTCGGGCGCCGCCTGGCCCGGCTGCGGCACGAGGGGCTGTGGACCCCCCGGGCCGAAGAGGGTGCGGAGGTCCTCGGTGCCACGCCCACCGTCTCGACCTACCACGCGTATGCCGGCCGGCTGGTGCGCGAGCACGGCCTGCGGCTGGGCTACGAGGCCGACTCCCGGTTGCTCTCCGAGGCGGCGGCCTGGCAGGTCGCCCACGAGGCGGTGCTGTCCTACGACGGTCCGATGGAGCTGGTCGACAAGTCCGAGAACACCGTGACCGCCGCGGTCGTCGATCTCGCCGGCGAGATGGCCGAGCACCTGCGGACCCCCCAGGAGGTCGCGGCCCACCTCGACGAGGTCATCGCCGCCCTCGAGGCGGTCCCACCCGGCCAGACCTCGCTGCGCCGGCACCCGGCTGCGGACGCTCTCGACAACCTCCGGCTGCGCCGGGCCGTCGTGCCGATCGTGGCCCGGTTCCGCGAGCTCAAGAGGTCCCGCGACGCGATGGACTTCGCCGACCAGATGGCCCTCGCCGCGGAGCTCGCCCTGACCTTCCCCGACGTGGGCGAGATCGAGCGGGACCGGTATGCCGCGGTCCTCCTCGACGAGTTCCAGGACACCTCCGAAGCCCAGCTCGCCCTGCTCCGGGCGCTGTTCGCGGCCGGGTCCAGCCCCCTGCCCGTCACCGCCGTCGGCGACCCGCACCAGTCGATCTACGGCTGGCGGGGGGCGAGCGCGACGACGCTGACCCGCTTCCCCGAGCTCTTCCCCGGCCCCACCGGGGAGCCGGCGCCCGTTCTGCCGCTGTCGATCAGCTGGCGCAACGACCGGAGCATCCTCGGCGCCGCCAACGTCCTGGCCGCCCCGCTCGCCCGGGCCTCGCGGGTCCGGGTCGAGCCACTGGCCGAGCGCCCGGGCGCCGGGCTCGGCGGGGTCACCGTCGCCCGGGCCCTCACCGCCGAGGACGAGGCCGGGCTCGTCGCCGACTGGCTCGCCGGGGCCCGCTCCCGGGCGCCGGAGGCGACGATGGCCGTCCTGTGCCGCAAGCGGGCCCAGTTCGGCCCCGTCATCGACGCCCTGGCGGCGCGCGGCATACCCCACGAGGTCGTCGGGCTCGGCGGCCTGCTCATGACACCCGAGGTCGAGGACCTCGTCGCCCTGCTCCACGTCGTCGAGGACGCCGCCCGCGGGGACCACCTGATGCGGCTGCTCACCGGCCCGTCGGTGCGCGCCGGGATCGGCGACCTCGACGGGCTCGCCGCCTGGGCACGGGCCCGGCAGCGGCTCCGGCGCGACGCCGCCGGCCCGACGCCGCGCGACGAGGCGCCCGACTCCGCCGACCGGCCGAGCATCGTCGAGGCCCTCGACGAGCTCCCGCCGCGGGGCTGGGTCGGGCCCGAGGGAGAGCGGGTCGGCGCCGTCGCCCAGGAGCGGATGGCCGGGCTGGCCGGCGTCGTCCGACGGCTCCGCTCGCTGACGGGTATGCCGCTGGCCGACCTGGTCGGCGAGGCCGAGCGGGCGCTCGGCCTCGACATCGAGGTCCTCTCGCGGGCCGAGTACACCCCGGCCGCGGCCCGCGCCCATCTCGACGCCTTCGCCGACGTCGCCGCCCAGTTCTCGGTGTCGGCCGACCGCCCGACGCTCGGCGGGTTCCTGGCCTGGGTCGCGGCGGCCATCGACCAGGAGCGCGGACTGGACCGCGGGTTCGTCGAGGCGTCGGGTGACGCCGTCCAGGTGATGACGGTGCATGCGGCCAAGGGGCTCGAGTGGGATGCCGTCGCGGTGCCGGGGCTCGTCGAGGCGACCTTCCCCGACCACTCCGCCAAGATCTGCCGCCCCGACGCCGGCCGGTGGGTCATCGGCGAGCCCAAGGACAAGGGCTGGCTCGCCGGGCTCCAGGACGGCGGCATCCCGTTCGACCTGCGTGGCGACCGCGACGGCCTGCCGGGGTTCGGGTGGCGGGTGGCTCCCGACTGGCCGACCCTCAAGGACGCCCTGGCCCGGTTCGAGCTCGATGGCGGGGAGCACGCGGTGCGCGAGGAGCGACGGCTGGCCTACGTCGCGGCGACCCGGGCGCGGCACGGGCTGCTCCTCACCGCGAGCGTGTGGAGCTCGGCGAGCACGCCCCGGGTCACCTCACGGTTCCTCGAGGAGGTGCGCGAGGCCGGCGCGAGCGGCCTGCTCCCGGTGCGCGAGCTGTGCTGGGAGGCGATGCCTGAGGCGGTCAAGGACGCCCCGCGACCGGGGGCGGGGGAGTCCGAGTCGGTCTCCTGGCCGGTGGACCCGATGGCCCATCGCCGGCCCGGTCTCGCGCGGGCCGCGCAGGCGGTGCTCGCGGCGCGGGAGGCAGCCGCCGGCGCCGAGGGGTCCGGGCGGCCGGACGGTGCCGGGCGGCCCGACGGTGCGGGGCGGTCGGACGGCGCCGAGCGGTCGGGCCGCATGGAGCCGGGGCGCCTTCGGGAGGGCGAGGCGCTGAGCCGCGAGGACGAGATCGACCTGCTGCTCGCCGAGCGCTCGGCGCTGCGCGACCGGCCCGGCGAGAGCGTCGCGCTCGGCCGCCACCTGTCCACCTCGGCCCTCGTGGCCCTCGCCCGGGACCGCGAGGCGTTCACCCTCGAGCTGCGCCGGCCGCTGCCCACCGCCCCGGCCACCCAGGCCCGCCGCGGCACGGCATTCCACGCCTGGGTCGAGAGCCACTTCGCCCGCGCGGCGATCGTCGACCTGCTCGAGCTGCCGGGCAGCGCCGACGAGGAGCCGGCGGAGGAGGCCGTCCTCGCCGAGATGAAGGAGCGCTTCCTCGCCGGGCCCTGGGCCGACCGGTCGCCCGTCGAGGTCGAGACGGCCGTCGAGACCGTCGTCGACGGGGTCGCCGTCCGGGGGCGGATCGACGCCGTGTTCGCCCGTGACGACGGGGGGTTCACGGTGCTCGACTGGAAGACCGGTCCCCCGCCGAGCGGTGCGGAGGCGCGGGTCCGCAGCCTCCAGCTCGCGGCATACCGGCTGGCCTATGCCCGCCTGCGCGGGGTGCCCGAGGACCGGGTCGACGCCGCGTTCTACTACGCGCGGACGGGTGAGACCGTGTGGCCCGACCTGCCTGATGCCGACGAGATCGCGGCGGTTCTCACGACGGCTCGGTGACCGGCCCGTCCCACTACCAGCGCGGAACCGCCAGGTCGTCCTCGATGCCGTCGATGCCGTAGGGGTGGGCGGCCATGAGAGCGGTTCCCCAGCGGAAGTAGCCGAGCAGCGCGCCGCGGGCCGGCTCGGTGAGCCCGACGTCGTCGAGCGCCAAGGCGAAGCAGTCGATGGCCGCCTCGTCGAGCTCCCGGTGCTCGCCGTTGCAGGCGTGCAGCCGCAGGACGTGGCTGTGGTCGGCCATCGTCGCGGAGTATGCCGCGGGCCCACCGAGCGCCTCGCCCCAGTACGCCGCGAGCCGGGCCAGGTGGTCGGGGTGCTGGCCGGGATGCTCGAACGGGTGGGCCGCGAGGGGGTCGGCGAGGCAGCGGGCATGCCAGGCCTGGGCGAGCTTCAACAGCCGGGGGGCCCCGCCCACCGCGTCGTAGAGGGTCTGTGTCATCCCGCCAGTGTCCGTCGCCGGGCGCTGAGGGACAACGGCTGCTACTGCAGCTCCGGCGGCAGCGTCCGGACGGGGGCCTCGGCAGCCGGTTCGGGGGCCGGTTCGGTGTCAGGCTCGGGCTCGCGGACCGTCTCGACCTCCGCCTCGGGCTCGGGTTCGGGCTCAGGTTCGGGCTCGGGTTCGGGTTCGGGTTCGGGTTCGGGTTCGGGTTCGGGTTCGGGTTCGGGTTCGGGTTCGGGTTCGGGCTCGGGTCCCGGCTCCTCCGGAGACGCCTCGTCCGCCGGCGCCACCTCGGGCAGCTCCTCGTCGGGCTCCTCGTCGACGACGGGCGGAGGGGCCGGGCGCTCGCGGATCACCGGGGGGTCCAGGCTCATCCGGCGGTAGTCGTCGGACTCCGACGGCTCCGCGTGGACGACGCCGTCGAGCCGGTGGAGCTGGCTCGTGAGGACGTCGACGGCGTCGGCCCGACCGTCGGCGAGGGCGGCCATGAGCCGCGAGAGCAGGCCGAGCTCGGCGGCCAGCCGCGCCCGGATGAGCAGGTGCCGGTCGGGTCGCTCGACCCTGGCGTGGGCGTAGGCCTCGAGCACCGTGTCGACCGTCTCGGGTCCGGCCTCGGAGACGAGCGCCGCGAAGTCGTCGGCCGGGTCGGCGACCTTCGCGTCCTCCCACCCGGTCATGGCGCGGACCCGCCCGGTCGAGGAGTCCTGGTCGTCGTCGAAGACCGCGAGCACCTGGTCCCCCGTGAGGTCGCCGTGGACCGGTGTCGGCGCGAACCGCCACAGGGTGACGTCCTCCAGGGCCCTCTCCCAGCGGGTGAGCAGCGGGGCGGGGACCTTGCCCGACTCGGCGGCCCGGTCGAGCTCGGCGAGCCGGCGGGTGCGGTACGCGTCGGCGTCGTAGGCCGGCATACCGGCCTCGTCGAAGAGGGCGACGTCGACGTTGTGCAGGGCGGCGATGGCCCGACCGAGCTCGGCGGCGATCCCGGGGCCGGGGGGCAGGGAGCCGAAGTCGAGCTGACGGCCGGGGAGGAAGGGATAGACGACGGCGCGCCCGCCCTCCTTGAGCGCCACGAACCCCTTGGGGGCGGGGACGCCGAAGGGCAGCCGTCGCGCGAGCAGGCCGAGCAGCGGGACGGTGAGGTCCATCCGCGCCGCCGCCGTCGTCGTGCGGGGCGCCCGGACCACCCAGCGCCGGTGCTCGACGTCCTCGACGAAGGCGACGTCGAAGCTCTGCTCCGGCAGGCTCGGCAGAGCCTCGACCGTCGAGGGGTCCAGGCCGGGGACCGCGGCGCCGGCGAGGGCGGCCAGGAAGAGCGGCGTGCGTTCCACACGACCACCGTATGCCGTCGACGTCCCCTCCTCGGGGACGCCACGTAGGGTTGGCGGACATGGCCCCGCCTCCGCCGCACCTGACCGACCTCGCCCTGGCGAGGACCGGGCTGGACCGGCGCGCTGACCTGCGCGCCCGGGAGGACCTGCTCGCGGCCCTGCTCTCGGACGGGACGACCCGCGTGCTCGAGCTGGTCGCCGACACGGCGCCCGTCCTCGAGGACGCCCGCGGGGTCCGCCTGGCCCTGCGGCCACCACGTCCGGGCGACGACCCGCGCTCGGCGCTCTTCCTCGGGACGGCCGTGGGTGAGCGTGCCGCCGACCCGGGTGGGAGCGGTATGCCGTCGCGCCCAGCCGGCGCCGGTCGTGCGCAGCCGGAGGCCGCGGCATACGTCGCCCTGGTCCGCGACGACGAGGGCGACGCGACCGGCGACGGCGTGGCCGCTCGGGCCGAGGACCTGCGCACCCTGCGTCAGGTCGGTGCGCATCTCGGCGACCGCGACGCCGAGGTCTTCACGACCGCCCTGGCCCTGGCGAACTGGCACCGGACCCACCGGTTCTGCCCACGCTGCGGTCGGCCGACCGTGGCGGCGATGTCCGGTTGGGTGCGCCGGTGCGTCGCCGACGACAGCCAGCACTTCCCGCGGACCGACCCCGCGGTCATCATGTCGGTCGTCGACGACGCCGACCGGCTGCTGCTTGCCCGCAACCGGGGCTTCCGGGGCAACGGGGCGTCGGTGCTGGCCGGGTTCGTCGAGCCCGGCGAGAGCCTGAGCGCTGCGGTGGTGCGCGAGGTCGCCGAGGAGGTCGGGGTGGCGGTCGCGGACGTGACCTATCTCGGCGACCAGCCGTGGCCCTTCCCGGGATCGCTCATGGTCGGGTTCACCTGCCGGGCACTGGGCACCGACCTGGCGCTGCAGGACGACGAGATCGCCGCGGCCCGATGGTTCACCCGGGACCAGCTCGTCGCGGCGATCCGCGACGAGGAACTGCGGATCCCGCCCCGGCTGTCGATCGCCCGTCGCCTCGTCGAGCACTGGTACGGCGGCGCGATCGACGCGCCCGAGGTCATCCTGCGGGGTCGCTGAGCGACCAGCGGGACGGCCTCACCCCGGAACATGGTGGTTCACCCCGGAAATGTTCCGGGGTGAACCGGCACCTTCCCCGTTCCGGCGGGAAAGTGCCGCGGCCGCGGGGTCAGCCGAGGCGGGAGAGGACCTCGGCGGCCGAGGGGTTCGTCGCCGACGAGCCGTCCGGGAAGAGCACCGTCGGCACCGTCTGGTTCCCGCCGTTGACCGACATGACGAACTCGGCAGTGCCCGGGGTGGCCTCGATGTTGACCTCCTCATAGGTCACGCCCTCGCGGTCGAGCTGGCTCTTGAGCCGGCGGCAGTAGCCGCACCACGGCGTGGTGAACATCGTCACGGTGCCCGGGGCGGGCGTCGACGGGGTCATGGGCTCTCCTGGGGTCGGCGGGCAGCAGCGCGCCGGGTCGACCGGACCGGCCGACGCGGCATTCCACCACCGCAACCGCGTCGGGGCCGCGATGCTTCCCGAGCGACCCGGCTGTCCGCCGCGTCTGCGAAGATCGACGGCGATGCCGACCCTGCCCGCCCACCCCCGTGCCGACGAGGTCCTCGACGCGCTCGACCCCGAGCAGCGCGAGGTCGCCGCCCACCCGAGCGGACCGATGTGCGTCCTGGCCGGCGCCGGAACCGGCAAGACCCGGGCCATCACCCACCGGATCGCCTACGGCGTGCTGTCCGGCGCCCAGCAGCCGCAGCGGATCCTCGCCGTGACCTTCACCGCCCGCGCCGCCGGCGAGATGCGGACCCGGCTGCGCGACCTCGGGGTCGGCGGGGTGTCGGCGCGGACCTTCCACGCGGCCGCGCTGCGTCAGCTCCACTACTTCTGGCCGCAGGCGGTGGGCGGGGCCGCCCCCGAGGTGATGAGCCAGAAGGCGGGCGCCGTCGCCGAGGCGGCGGGGCGGCTCCGGCTGCGCTTCGACCGGGCCGGGATCCGCGACCTCGCCGCCGAGATCGAGTGGGCCAAGGTCGGCATGCACACCGCCGACACGTATGCCGCGGCCGCGGCGCAGGCCCGCCGCGAGCCGCCCGGGCTCGACGCGACGGCGATGGCCCGGGTCATCGCCGCCTACGAGGAGGTCAAGACCGAGCGGGGGGTGATCGACTTCGAGGACGTCCTGCTCCTCATGGTGGGCGTCCTGGAGGAGCACGACGAGATCGCCCGGACCATCCGTGGGCAGTACCGGCACTTCGTCGTCGACGAGTACCAGGACGTCAACGCCCTCCAGCAGCGGCTCCTCGAGCTGTGGCTCGGCCAGCGCGAGGACCTGTGCGTGGTCGGGGACCCCGCCCAGACGATCTACTCCTTCACCGGGGCCTCGCCCCAGCACCTGCTCACCTTCCCGACGCGGCATCCCGGCGCCCGGGTCGTCGAGCTGGTCCGCAACTACCGCTCCACCCCCCAGGTCGTCGCGCTGGCCAACCTCGTCGTGCGCGGCCCGAGCGGGACCCGGCGCAGCAACAGCGTGGTCCTCCAGGCCCAGGCCGCCGACGGGGCCGTGCCGACCCTGGCCGAGCACCCCGACGACCCGGCCGAGGCCGCCGCGGTGGCCGACCGGGTCGCCGCGCTCGTCGCGGCGGGCCGCCCGCCGGCTCGGATCGCCGTCCTGTTCCGGACCAACGCGCAGAGCGAGCTCGTCGAGTCGGCCCTGGCCGACCGCGACGTCCCCTATCTCGTCCGCGGCGGCGAGCGCTTCTTCACCCGGACCGAGGTGCGCGACGCCGTCGTCCTGATGCGGGGCGGTGCGCGCTCCGACGACGGGTCCGTCCCACTGCCCGACCTCGTCCGCGACATCCTCGTCGGCGCCGGCTGGAGCCGGGTCGCACCGACGAGCGGCGGGGCGGCGCGGGAGCGGTGGGAGTCGCTGGCGGCGCTCGCCTCGCTCGCCGACGACCTGGCCGCCGCGGATCCCGAGGCCCGGCTCCCGGCCTTCGTCCGCGAGCTCGACGAGCGTGCCGCGGCGCAGCACGCGCCCTCGGTCCAGGGCGTCACCCTCGCCTCGCTCCACGCGGCCAAGGGGCTCGAGTGGGACGTCGTCTTCCTCATCGGCTGCTCCGACGGCTACCTGCCCATCGTCATGGCCGACACCCCCGAGGCGATCGAGGAGGAGCGCCGGCTCCTCTATGTCGGGGTGACCCGGGCGCGGCACGAGCTGCACCTGTCGTGGGCCGCCGCGCGGACGCCCGGAGCCCGTGGGACGCGCCGGGTCTCGAGGTTCCTCGACGGGGCGGCCCCGATCCTCGGCGACGGTGCCCGGTCACGGCCGAAGCGCCAGGGCGGCGGTGGCAGCCGCCGTAGCAGCGGCGCCGCGGCGCGGCCGACGCTCTGCTCGGGGTGCGGCACCGGTCTGACGACGGCCGCCGAGCGGACGGTCGGCCGCTGCGCGTCGTGCCCGCCGACCTACGACGCCGCGCTCTTCGAGCGGCTTCGCGAGTGGCGCCTCGGCGTCGCCCAGGCCGACAAGGTGCCCGCCTTCGTCGTGTTCACCGACGCCACCCTCACGGCCATCGCCGAGCGGACCCCGTCCGACCCGGCCGGCCTCACCGCCATCAGCGGCGTGGGGCCGCGCAAGCTCGACCTCTATGGCGAGCAGGTCCTCGCGATCCTCGACGAGTTCCGTTGAGGCTGTTGCGCGACTGGGATGATGGCCAACTGCCTTGTGAGACAACGGAATCGGTCGATGCGACACGCCCAGGTGCGGGGGTCGGCCAAAAATGATCGGCTAATTGCGTTGCACCCTTTCGGGTGGGTTACTTAGGCTGACCACACGAACGCCCGCGCGAGCGCCCTGCTCGCCGGTCCGCGACAAGTAGCAGTGAGGAGGTCGAACCTCGATGATGACGATCACGATCGCCACGATGGCCGCCTGCGCCATCGCCTTCGGCATGCGTGCCCGTACCTGGTCCGACCGCTCCCACGCGGATCTCGTCGCCGGCGCCCAGGGGACCTTTGTGCCCACCGCTCTCGCGGTTGCCCGGGGCGACAAGAGCGCTCGCGACCTCGGTCGGGACACCGCCCCGGTGACGGGTGTCGTGTCTGCGCGCCTGATGGCTCCGCCTGGCTAGACCCAGGCGACGAGCAGCCACCAGGCCGCGGAACCCGACATTCGGGGCCGCGGCCTTTGCGTTGTCCCCGCCGGGCGCCCACCGCCGACCCACCGCCGACCCCACCGCCGACCATCGGCCACCCACCAGCCACCCACCAGCGACCCAGACCGACCGATCTCGCGCCACATCCGGCGCACACGAGTGCCGAACCGCCCCGGACCGGGGCGTCGGCGGAGGAGGTGAGACCCGTGCAGCTGACCGACCTGATCGACCTGCAGGAGGCGACCGTGACCACCGGCGAGGGCATCCCGTGCCGGGAGAACGACGCCGAGCTGTGGTTCGCCGACACCCCCGAGGGCGTCGAGTTCGCCAAGGCCCTGTGCGTCACGTGCCCCGCGCGGGTCGCGTGCCTCCAGGGGGCGCTCGACCGCCGCGAGCCGTGGGGTGTCTGGGGCGGGGAGCTGTTCGAGACCGGCGTCATCGTGCCGCGCAAGCGGCCACGGGGCCGGCCCCGGAAGGACTCCGTCGCCGCCTGAGCCTGCGGCACCGATCGCCGGTCCGACGGCCGGTCGGCGGGGCGCAGGGGGCTCCACCGACCGGCCGGACGAGGACCGCGCCGACACGGCATACCGCCATCGGCACGAGGTCGAGACCCGTGCCACCACCGACACAGACCGCCACGAGATGGGAGAGGCCCATGTACCGCCGACGCACCCAGCAGCTGCGGCGCACCCAGCAGGTGCTGCGCAGCCACGAGGAGCGTCGCCGGCTCGAGCAGCATCTGGAACGCGAGCGAACGCTTGCGGCGATGCGCCTGCTCGTCCGGTGACCCCCGCCCGACCGCTCGCCCCGGAGGAGACCTTCCTCCGGGGCGAGCGTGCTGTCGGGAGGAGCACGACCTCGCGCGTCCCGCGCCGCGCACGTCGGGCCGGGGACACCCTGCCCGGCCCGGCCCCTGGCTACGCTGGACCGATGGCAGCGCTGACCATCGCCCAGGACCCCGCCGCGGACCGGGTCCTCTCGAACGACCCCTTCGCCCTCCTCGTCGGGATGCTCCTCGACCAGCAGTTCCCCATGGAGCGCGCCTTCGCCGGGCCCGCGACGATCCTCGCCCGCTTCGGGACCCTCGAGCCGGGCGCCGTCGCGGCCGCCGACCCCGAGTCCTTCGCCGACCTCTGCGCGACCCCGCCGGCGGTCCACCGGTACGGCAGGTCGATGGCCGCCCGGATCCAGCAGCTCGCCACCGTCGTCGCCACGGAGTATGCCGGCGACGCCGCCTCGATCTGGACCGGTGCCGCCACCGGTGCCGAGCTGGTGAGCCGGCTCAAGGCGCTGCCCGGCTTCGGTGACCAGAAGGCGCGGATCTTCGCGGCGCTGCTCGGCAAGCAGCTGGGCGTGCGTCCCGCGGGCTGGGAGCAGGCGTGCGGACCGTATGCCGAGCCCGGGTCGTTCCGCTCGGTCGCCGACGTCGTCGATCCCGTCTCCCTCCAGAAGGTGCGGGACGTCAAGAAGCAGGCCAAGGCGGCCGCCAAGGCCGCCCAGGGCTGAGCGGGGCTGAGCAGCGGTGTCCAGCACCGGGTCCGTCGACCACGACTCCGGGGACGGCGAGCGGGTCGTCTGTGCGACCTGCGGCCGGGTCCCGGCCTCGGCCCAGGAGGCGGCGCAGGCCCGGCTGACCTGGACCCGGGGCCTCGAGAACGCCCGGCCGGTGTGGACGTGCGACCGGTGCAGCCGCGAGAACCTGCGCAGCATCGAGGGCAAGCTCGACTCCGCCTGGTGGTGACCTGCGGTGGTGAGCGGCGGCGGTGAGCGGCGGCGGTGACCGGCGGCGCTGACCGCCCTCGGCCGCCCGGCTAGATCGGCGGGGGCAGGATCGACTCGTCCATGCCGGGCAGGTGGGCCTCGATGAGCTCACGGATCGGAACCGTCCCGCCGACCTGGCAGAGCACCCCGATCCCGCCGAGCCAGACCCGGTGGATGAGCAGGTACTCCGGGGGCAGGTTGAGCTTCATCCCCACGAGGAAGGTCGGCTTGCGGGGGTCCTGGACGTGCGCCGCCACCGAGCGCATCCAGGTCCGGCTGAAGGTGAACTCGGCATGCCGCAGCGGGTCGATGAACGGCGAGAGGTAGTCGAGGAGCTCGTCGGGGTCGACGTGGATCGACCCGCGGATGAAGCCCTCGCGCCGCAGCCCCGCGGTCACGGCGGCGGCGTCCCCGGCGAGCGCCACGCTGAGGAGCTCGCCCATCGCCGGGGGCAGCCCGTGCGGCAGCCGGTTGACCGCGCCGAAGTCCATCACGCCCAGGCGGCCGTCGGGGGTGACCCTGAAGTTGCCGGGGTGGGGGTCGGCGTGGAGCAGCCGGGCCCGGTTCGGCCCGCGGAGGAGGAACTCGAGGTAGAGCGCCGCGGCCTCGTCGCGCTCGTCCTGGCTGCCCGAGGCGATGATGCGGGACAGGGGGGTGCCCTCGACCCAGTCCGAGACGAGGACGTGCTCGGTGGAGACGAGCACGTCGGGCACGAGCACGTCGTCGTCGCCGCGGAACGCCCGGGCGAAGGCGCGCTGGTGAGAGGCCTCAAGGGTGTAGTCGAGCTCCTCGCTCATCCGGGCCATCAGCTCGTCCATGACCGGCTTGACGTCCAGGCCGGGGATCCAGGTGCCCGCGAGCCGGGCCACCCGGGACAGCTGGGTGAGGTCGCTGAGCAGCGCTGGGCCGGCCCCGGGGTACTGGATCTTGACGGCGACCTGGCGCCCGTCGCGCCAGACCGCCCGGTGGACCTGGCCGATCGATGCCGCGGCGGCCGGCGTGTCGTCGAAGTCCACGAGCTTGGTGCCGTTCCACCGGGGCCCGAGCTCGGCCGCCAGGACGGCGTGGACCTGCGCGGCGGGCATCGGCGGGGCGGCGTCCTGCAGCTTGGTCAGCGTCGCACGGTAGGGCGCGGCGATCTCCTCGGGCATGGCCGCCTCGAGGATCGACAGGGCCTGGCCGACCTTCATCGCCCCGCCCTTGAGCTGGCCCAGGACCGAGAACAGCTGCTCGGCGGTCCGGGCCTGCAGCTCCGCGGCGACGAGCTCGGCCGGGCGCCCCCCGACCCGCTTGCCGATCCCCACGGCGCTGCGACCGGCGTAGCCCAGAGGCAGGCCGACGAGCTTCGCGGTCCGGGCGATGGACCGCCGGGGGATGTCGCTCACCGGGCCATTGTGTCCTGTACGCCTCGGGTGCCCGCTGAAGGGGCCATCGCCGCCGGGGCTCCCGCAGCCTCCGCGCAGCCGCAGCCGGGGTGCACCGGCCAGTGCCGGTGCACGACGGTCGGCCACGGCAGTGAGACCTCGGTGGACACCCCCGCCGTCGGTGCGGCCCCGTCGACCCACCCCGCCACGACGAGCCCGGCGAGCGCGACGACGAGGGGGGTGATGAGCGCGCCGGCATCGACGGTCGCCGGCGAGAGGGCCGGCCCGGCGGCCGCCCGGGCGGCGGCGGCGGCCCAGCGCGGGTCGAGGTCGGTCCGGGTCAGGTCCTGGCAGGTCAGGCAGGCGCTGTGGCCGGGCAGGACGAGCGGGCCGAGGGTGGCCCGGCCGTGCTCACAGGCGATGGGCAGGTGGGGTATGCCGCGGGCGAGCCAGGGCCGGCCCGCGGCCGCCGGGACGAGCGGGGTCGCGGTGAGGACGACGAGGTGCGGACGACGCTCCGGGCCGAGGTGGGCGGCGGGGTCGGTGGCTGCCTCGGCCGCTGCCGCGGCATACCCCCCGGCCTCGACCCGCGCCACGCCGAGGTGGCGGAGCAGCGCGGCGATCCCGTCGGGAACCGGGCCTCGGCCGTCGACGACGACCCGGGGCGGGGGTGTCGTGTCGGGCATCGGACCCCCTCCCTCGGGTCACCGGTCGGGCGCCGGAGCGCCCACTGTGGCACAGCGCGGCCCGAGGACGCGCCGGGCCGTCCACAGCGCCCGAGAACACGCGACGGCGCGGCCCCGTCAACCGGGGCCGCGCCGTCGAAGCTGGAGGAGGTCAGGCCTTGCCGAGAATGCGGTTGAGGTTGGTGCCACACACGGGGCACTGACCCTTGGCCATGCGCCGGCCGTTGTCGGACACGACAACCTTGCCTTCAGCCTCGCGCTTGGCCTTGCACTTCACGCAGTAGAACTCGCCCTTGTAGGTCTCGTCAGCCATCGAGGTCCTTCCCTCGTCGGAGTATCGGTGCCGCGATCCGCGGCCTTGGACCCGATCAGCCTAAGGCAGGCTGAGCACGAAAGCCCGCAAGCGACGGTGGGCGGGCTTAGGGTCGACGTCGTGGACGGGACGACACCAGGGGACGACGTCGAGGTCCGGCGCAGTCGCCGGCGCCGCCGGACGGTGAGCGCCTACCGCCAGGGCGGGCGCACGGTGGTCCTCATCCCGGCCTCGTTCTCGCGGGCCGAGGAGCGGGCCTGGGTCGAGCGGATGCTGGCCCGGCTGGAGGCCGGTGACCGACGACGGCGGCCCAGCGACGACGCCCTGCTGACCCGGGCCACGGAGCTCTCGGACCGTTACCTCGACGGGCGGGCGCGCCCGAGCAGCATCCGCTGGGTCGCCACGATGCGGGCCCGATGGGGCTCGTGCACGCCGAGCGACGGGTCGATCCGGATCTCGGACCGCGTCCAGGGGATGCCCGGCTACGTGCTCGACTACGTCGTCCTCCACGAGCTCGCCCACCTCGTCGTCCCGGGGCACGGGCCGGCCTTCTGGGAGCTGTTGGCGGGCTACCCCCGTCTGGAACGGGCCCGCGGCTTCCTCGACGGCGTCTCGCTCGCCACCGGGCTCGGCCTCGGTGACGGGCCGGACGGCGACGGCGCCCGGCGCGATGCCGGGGACGACGCGGACGTCGACCCGCTGGGCAGGTCAGCCCTGGAGGAGGGCGGCGCGGGCGGCGGCGACGAGCTCGCGTAGCTCGGCCGGCGCGCCGTCGGGCAGGTCGTCGGCGGGCCACCAGCGCACGTCGAGCGACTCCGGGCTCGCGGCATACGCCGTGTCCCGCGGGACGAGCGTCGCGAACCGGACGTCGAGGTGCTCGCGACACCGGCCGAAGTCGCCGACGAGCTCGTGCCGGTCGAGGTGGACCGGCCGGGGGGCCGGGCGAAGGCGCGCGATGCCGGACTCCTCCCTCGCCTCGCGGGCGGCGGCCGCGAGCAGGCTCGGGTCGCCGTCCTCGAGGTGGCCTCCGAACTGGAACCACCGGTGGGCCCGCCGATGCAGGGTGAGCAGCACGTCGGCGCCGTCGTCGGACAGGACGAGGCACGAGGCGGTGAGGTGCTCCGGGGGCCCCGACTTCGCCGTGGCGCCCGGGTGGGCCTCGAGGTGGGCCACGAACCCGTCGCGCACGGCGGCCTGGTCGGCGTCGGGCGCGTCCCACGCCCGCAGCAGCGCCAGCGCGTCCGCACGCAGCGCGAGGTGGCCCGGTGCCGGAGGCGGGTATGCCGCGCCGACCCCCGTCACGCCGGTCCGGCGCCGCCGGCGCCCGGTGCGCCGTGCGGAGGCTCGTCGAGCAGGGCGGCGAGCTCGGCGTCCATCGGGTCGCCGCCGGACCGACTCCGCTCGACGTAGCCGAGGGGGTCGTCGAGGTCCCCGGGGCCGGGGGCGACATCCGGGTGGGCCCAGGCGGCGTCGCGAGCAGCCGGTCCGCCTTCGGCCTCGAGGGCCGAGAAGAGGTTCGCGGCGTCCCGCAGCCGCCGCGGCCGGAGCTGCAGGCCGACCAGGCCCTCGAAGGTCCGCTCGGCCGGCCCGCCGCTGGCGCGGCGCCGCCGGACCGCCTCGCCGAGCGCCTCGACCTGAGGCAGGTGCGGGGTGCTCGCGCGCACCGTCACGACGTCGACCCACCCCTCGACGAGCGCCAGCAGGGTCTCCAGGCGGGCCAGGGCGGCCTGCTGCGCGCGGGAGGGCTCGGGGTGGAACAGGCGGTCCTGGAGCGCCTCCTGGACGCGCTCGATGTCGGTCGGGTCCACCGAGCCCAGGGCCTGCTCGATGCTGTCGGTGTCGATAGAGATGTCGCGCGCGTAGTCGCGGACGGCGGCGAGCAGCTGGGGGCCGAGCCACGGCACCGCGGCGAAGAGCCGGGCCCGGGCCACCTCGCGGACGGCGAGATAGAGCCGGACCTGCGCCAGGTCGATCTCGAGGCCCTCGGCGAAGGCCGCGACCGCGGACGGCAGGAGGGCGACCGTCGGCTGCGGGACGATCGGCAGCGACACCTCGCAGCCGGTCAGCACCTCGCCGGCGAGCGCCCCGACGCCCTGGCCGACCTGGAGGGAGAACATCGAGGAGCTCATCCGCCGCATCATCGGCTCGAGCTGGCCCATCATCTGGGCCGGGTTGACCCCGGGCGGGACGAGGCCCTCGGGGACCCCCAGGGCCGTCCAGTCGACCTCCTCGTCGCCGAGCCGGGCGAGCTGGGAGCGCATCGCCGTCCCGATGGCGGTGCCGACCCCGGCGGCGACCGGCTCGACGAGCTCGGCCCACACCGGCATCGTCGCCTCGACCCACTCGGCCGCGCTCCACGCGACGCCGTGCAGCGCCGGGGCGGACAGGTCGGTGACCGGGTCGAGCCAGAGCCCTGCCACGTCGACGGCCTCGGCCGCCTGCGAGCGGTCGCGCGCGGAGGCCAGGGTGTCGCCCTGGGCCGCGACGGCCTTGCGGGCGATGTCGGTGGCCAGGGCGAGGGCGATCGGCCCGTCCTCCTCGGGGGCGGCGAGCATCGCCTGGACCTGCTGCGCGACGGCGGCGACCATCTGCGGGTCGACGTCGCCGAGTCCCATGCTCTGGACCATCTCGGCGAGGCGCGGGTCGATCGGGGCTCCGCCGGTCAGGCCGCGCAGGACCCTCTCGAGCTCCGGCGGCAGGCCGGACCCGCCGTCGCCCGGCTCCTCGTCGGGGCCCGGGGTCAGGGCGTCATCTGGGGTGGTCACGGGGTCTCCTCACGAATCCTTGGGAGGATGTGGTCTCATCTTGCCAACCGCGCACGAGCCCGCACAGTTCCCGAAGGAGCCCGATGACCGACGAGCCGACCTCCGAGCAGGGTGCCGTCGTGGCCCTCGTGGGGCTTCGTGAGGGGCCCCTCTCGGTCGACGAGGTGCTCGCGGCCGTGCGGGATCCGTCGTGCGGCGGGGTCGCCGTCTTCGTCGGTGTGGTCCGCGACCACGACCACGACAAGGAGGTGCTGCGCCTCGACTACTCCGCCCACCCGACCGCGGCGCAGAACCTGCGGCGGGTCTG